>Ga0181536_10002338_pt1 | contig 21555 bp, 19 predicted proteins | sample PEATcosm2014_Bin_41_FD_121105 | JGI IMG/M metagenome (GOLD analysis project Ga0181536, IMG submission 121105) | Peatland microbial communities from MTU Mesocosm Facility, Houghton, MI, USA - PEATcosm2014_Bin17_60_metaG | ecosystem: Environmental > Terrestrial > Soil > Wetlands > Peat | place...
AAAGCAGCTTCAAATTGCGAGGGCGGGAGCCAGACGCCTTGATCGAGCATGGCGCGGTGGAAATGTCCAAAGGCGGCGGTATCGCTGAGTGCGGCCTGGCCGTAGTCGGTGACTGGGCCGGGAGCGAAAAACCAGGTCCACATGGAACCGACGCGGTTGAGGGTGAGCGGGATGCCGGCCTGGGCAGCTTCGGCGGCTACGCCTTCGGCAACGGCTTTGGCGGTGGTTTCAAGCTGCGGGTAGACCTGGGCGGCGTGTTCCTGTAAATAGCTAACAGTGGCGATTCCGGCGGCCATGGCCAGGGGATTGCCGCTGAGGGTTCCGGCCTGATAGACGGGGCCGAGGGGGGCGAGCAGGTCCATGAGGGCGCGCTTGCCGCCGAATGCGCCGACGGGCAAGCCGCCGCCGACGATCTTGCCCAGTGTGACCAGGTCCGCATCTATGCCGTAGAGTTCCAGCGCGCCGCCAAGGGCCACGCGGAAGCCGGTCATCACTTCATCGACGATCAACAGAGCGCCTTCGCGGGCGGTGAGAGCGCGCAGGCCGGCGAGGTAACCGGGGGCGGGCGGGATGCAGCCGGCGTTGCCGACGATTGGTTCCAGGATCACGGCTGCTATTGCGCCGGGATGGCCGGCGAAGGCTGCTTCGATGGCAGGCAGATTATTGTAGGGCAGGGCGAGAGTGAGTTGGGCTATCTCCTCGGGCACGCCGGCCGAGCCTGGTATGCCGAATGTGGCCACGCCAGAGCCTGCCTTGACCAGCAGGCCGTCGGCGTGGCCGTGGTAGCAGCCCTCGAATTTAACGACGATCTTGCGGCCGGTGGCAGCGCGGGCCAGCCGGATGGCGCTCATCGTAGCCTCGGTGCCGGAGCTGACGAAGCGCAGCTTTTCGATGGACGGAAAGCAGGCGACGATGCGCTCGGCCAGATCGGCCTCGGCGGCCGTGGATGCGCCGAAGCTGGCGGAGCGGCGCGCGGCCCGCTCGATGGCCTCGACCACCGGGGCGAAGGCGTGGCCCAGAATCATCGGCCCCCAGGAGCCGAAGTAGTCGATGTAGCGATTGCCGTCGGCGTCGGTGAGCCACGCTCCCTCGGCGTGGTCGATAAACAGCGGCGCGCCGCCCACCGCGCGAAAGGCCCGCACCGGCGAGTTTACGCCGCCGGGAAAGAAACGCTCCGCGCGCTCTTGAAGGGCTTGGGAACGAGTGCGGACGAGGGCTGGGGTATTGGAACTCATGGTTGGTTCAGTATAGAAGGCGATGCATTACTGGCCGCAAACTCTTCAAAAAGGGTAGGGAGCGCGAAAAGGGTTTCGGCATAGAGATCCAAGCCCCAAAATCGTACCTTGTTTCTTATGACCGGTTCCTCTTCGCTTGCTGCTCTGAACTGTGATACTTTTCTGAATCGCAGCCTGACCAGTGGACCGGTCACTCCATGATGACTAACGATTGGAGAGATTATTTGAAGATTCTCATCGGGTTGTTGGGATTTTCCGTTAACCCTTGGGCAAATGCGGACGATGAACTAACTGTACGACTAACGCAGGCCGGGCATTGCCGGTTGGCCGGAAGACGTTGGATTGCGCGCATGGGATTCAGGCCGCGCTCGAACCAGCATCATGAGGATGCCTGAATGGCAAAGACAGTTCTTGTCGTCGACGACTCGGTCACCATGGTGATGAGCCTGAAGACCACTCTGACCATGAGCGGCTTCGAGGTGGAGACGGCCAACAACGGCCAGGTGGCGCTGGACAAGTTGAATGCGGGAATCAAACCCCACCTGATTCTTACCGACGTCAATATGCCGGTAATGGGAGGACTGGAGCTGATCGGCAAGGTGCGCGCTCTGCCCGCCTTTCGCTTCATCCCCATTCTCACGCTGACCACCGAAAGCGAGGCCTCCAAGCGCGACGAGGGCAAACGCGCCGGGGCCACCGGCTGGCTGGTCAAGCCGGTGGGGGGCAACGACCTGATCGCGGTCATCAAGAAGGTTTTGCCGGGAGCTTAAGAGCATGGCGTCGGCGGCGTATAGAGGACTGGAAGGGATCTCTCCCGCGCGGGCCGGCCGCATTGGCGCCGGGGAAGATGAGGTTCCGCCGCATCGCCGGTCGCGCCTGCGCAAGGCCCGCAACAGATTGCTCGGCCAGACGGCGCTCGGACTCAGTTGCAATCTGCTGCTCTATCTGTCCCTGTCCTATTTGCTGGGGCCAGTTTTCATTCCCTATAGGAATCAGACCTCCGGGCTATTGCTGCTGTTCATCGCCCTTCCCTTTTTGATCGTCCAATGGATCAACTGGGTCCAAGCCTGCAAGGGCATTGCCGAGCTTGGAATTGTAGGGACTTTTAGCAAAACCCAACTGGAGAGCGTGGAGACGCGGCGCATGGCAATGGGAGAGGAATTGAAAGACTCCCAGCCCTACATCGACGTGATGCACGACCAGATCGGCGATTCGCTAGCCGAATCCGAGCGCGAGGTCGTCGAGGTAATCGAACAGATCGGCATCTTGAATGCAAAGGCCAATGGGCAAAGAGAGCACATCGCCCGATCTATCAAGAGCGGCACGGAGTTAACGGAAAGTACACATACACGGGTCGAGAACAACAAGCAGATCATCGTCGCCATCGATATGCAGTTGGAGTCGCAGATCGAGGAGTTCAGGAATAACTTCGAGCGCATTGAAGGACTGGCCAACGAGGTGAGAGCATTGACGCCGCTCATCAAGGTCATCACTTCCATAGCCCAGCAGACCAGCCTGCTGGCCTTGAATGCCGAGATCGAGGCGGCGCGGGCAGGCAGCGCGGGGCGCGGCTTTGCCGTGGTGGCCTTTGAAGTGAGAAAACTGGCCGTCTCATCCACTCAGGCCGCCGCCGACATTACCACCAAGATCCATGCGACTTGCAAGAAAGTGGATGGAGAGATGGCCGAGGCCCGGGAATCGCTGGAACAGCACGAGGCGAGCAGCGCGATGAGTCATCTGGTAACCGATCTAGGCGAGATGCAGTCGGAGTTCGCCAAGAACGGCCAATTGCTTCTGGAAGTGATTACCGAGGTGGATGCGAACTACGCGGAGAGCGTGGTCAGGCTCTCGCAAGCGCTGGGGCATATTCAGTTCCAGGACGTGATGCGGCAACGAATGGAGCATGTGCAGGAGGCGCTCAAGGAGATGCGCGACCATCTACAAAATATGTCGGAATGGGCCTTCGATTTCACGTGGAAAGGGGATTTAGGTCACCACTTCAAGGGAATGCTGGAGGCCCATAAAGGCAGATACAGAATGGCCAGCCAGACCGTCACCCACCTTGCCGCTACCGGAGGCAAGTCGGACGGCGACCACAGCCGCCCCGCCATCGAACTGTTCTGAGGATCAACGAGTAATTGGATAGGTTTTAGAGTCCCGAATAAATCTGAAACGGCGCCCAGTAGAACGGCGCGCGGAAGCGGCCCGGCGAGCGCAGCAGGGCGAGCTTGGCCTTGCGCAGCGAATTGCTTGGGGACTGGCCTTCATCGAGGCCCTGGTAGAGGCTGTCCATCAGGCGCGGCGTCGACTCGTCGCTCACCTCCCACAGCGCGCCGATCACGTTGTGCGCGCCGGCGCGCAGGAATGCCCAGGAGAGACCGACCAGGCCTTCGCCCGCATAGGCCCGCGTGCCACTGCCGTAGCAAGCGGAGATAGTGACCAGGCGCGCATCGATGGGGTGCTCGACGATCTCGCGGGCATAGAGCTTGAAGGCGCCTTCAGCATTGTTCGCGCGCGACAGGATGATGGCTGAATCCAGCGGATCGACGCGGCTGGCGGTGCCGTGGGTAACAAAATGAATATAAGAGAACTGGTCCGGCCGGCTGGCGGCGTAGGCCGTCGGATTGGCCTGTTCGCGCGCCAGCACGGTCTCTCCGCGCGGGGCGAAATGCTTTTGGATCAGCTTCATCTCCATCGCGGCCATGGGCAGTTCGGGATAGTCCGCGCCGGGTGAGACGGCATCGCCCATCAGCAGCAGTTTTCCCGTGGCGCTGGCGGAGGGCTTGGCGGCTGAAAGCAGGTTGAGCGATGGAGCCGAGATGAGGGTTGCGTCTTCGATCCAGTAATGACTGCCCGCGCTCGCGGTCGAACTCGAATTGGGGCCGGATCCCGGCGCCAACAGCGTCTCGAAGTTCAGTTGATTCAGCGCGCCATCGGCTAGGATGATAACCGGCGCACTGGGGCGGATCAGTCCCGCGGCCGGCGCCACTAGCAACTGGTAGAGCGCGCGCCCGTCCTCATTGCCGGCTTCCAGAGGGTTTTCAATATTCAGCAGAGCCTTGCGGTAGCGCTCGACGCGGGCAGCGATCTCCGCCTGCGCGGGAAGCGGAATCAGCGCTACTTTTTGCGGAGTAATAGCCCATAGGTAAGACTGCTTCTCGCCCAGCCAGTAAAAAAGCAGCGTTGCGTTCTCTTTTTGGGCGATCTGGCGAGGGCGCAGAGCGGCGGGACTATAGGCGGTCTTGCTCTTGGCGACGCCTAAATCTTGCGCCAGCGTCCGGGCGCGGCTCTGGTCGGCCACCGCCAGAGCCTCATCCGTTTTTCCCTGCCGCACCAGAAGGTGGATGTAATCGTCGTAGATGCGCGCGGCGTTGGCGGCGAACGGAAGTCTCGATTCTTCGTGCTTCAACTCGGCCCGCGCCGACTCAAAGGTGGCCAGCGTGGCCTTGTATATCTTTTCCGCATCTTCGGTTCGGCCCTCCCGCTCGTACAGCAGAGCCAGTTCAAGACCGGCGCTCAACCGCATGAAAGTCTGGCTTGCTTGATCGTGTTGGACCGTCAAAAAGAGCGACTCGGCTTGCTCATCCTGATGCCGCGCGGCGGCCAGTTGCCCCTGCGTCAACATCACATACAACTCATCCAGCCGACTGCCGCTGGCGCGCACATCCGGGGTTACCTGATCGATATAGGCACTCGCTTCCTCCAGTTTTCCGCTCTCTACTGAAACCTGGCCCAGGTCTTCCAGCGCGTTCACGATGCTATCTTTGTTGTCGATCTGTCTCGCTAGATAGAGCGCCTGACGAAAGGACTGTATGGCATGGGTCAAATCGCCGGTGTCCCGATAAACATACCCGGCGTCGTGAATCCAGATGAGTTCGTCGCGTATATCGCCAAGCCGAGTGGCGCTTGTCTCGGCGTCGAGAAACAGCTCCAGCGCCCGTTCGTCATCCCCCAGGTGGTAATAGACCGAACCAAGATTACCCGAAGCCGCTTGCGCCAAGTCTTCCGCATCCAAATCCTTGGCTGTGCGATAAGCGGAACTCCCCCAGTCCACGGCTTCGTCATAATGATCGATTTGCTCGGCGGCGAATCCCAGGTTCAAAGATGCGCTGGCCTCCATCAATGGGTCATGGTGAGTCTGGGCAAAGGCAAGCGTTGCAAGATAATACCGCCGCGCCAAGTCAGGTTGTCCTTGCCGGACAGCGAGAGTGCCAAACGCGCGAAGCACATCGCCGCAGACTGAATAGTCTGCGTTCTTGCAGAGAGATTCGGCCTGTGCAAGCCTTTGATCCGCTGCGGAAAACTGTTGCTGACGTGTCAAGACCACGCCTTCAAGTTCCAGCTTCCATACCGTTTCTTCCGGATTGCTGGAAACGGGCCGGAAAGCCGCAAGAAGGCGCATAGCATCGTCGTTCATGCCGCGCCACACCATATCCTGCGCTTCCAGTAGTTGGAACTTCGCGGCCCACGCCGGATCGGCTACCTGGAATTGCCTGTAAGCCTGTTCCGCTTCCTGTTGGCTCTCTTCCAGTTTGCCGTGTTGGAAGAACCTCAATGCATGCTCATAAGCCGCTTTGGCGCTGCCGGTGCGTGTGTCTTGGAGCGGAATAAGCAGGAACAGCACCAGCGCCCACACGCACGGGACACACCGAAACCGGCGGCCACGCCCCGCGTCGGCAAGCCAATCCCGAATGCCCGCCATAACCGCGGCCATTTTCCTGGTCCGGCGGGCATCGGGGGCTGCGGCTTGCGTTATGGCCAGGAAGTGCCGTTGCTCACATGGACTGCCATCATCATTTCCCCTTGGATGGCGCAGCCCAGCTTGAGATCGACCATCGTCAACTGAACGGTGGTCTTCTTGGGGATGCCCGTCTTCTTGTCGTAGTCCTCGTGCGTCACGACTAGCTTGCCCAGCGTGATGGTGCCGAAGCCCGGAATCGTGATCACGTGGCCAAAGGAATGCCCAGGATAGGGACCAGCAGCCTGGTTGACCAACGAGCATTCGACCGCCTCCGGGTTTTTCAGAGTAGAAGCAAGTCGATTGTATCGTTCAGCCAGCTCCGCCGGAAGACTCTTGTGTTTGCGGATGCGCTCGTACTGGCTGGAGACGCGGCCCACCACGCCTTCGTCTTTGGTGTAGGGCGCATCGTCCGCCGGCTTGTCGCCCAGGATATTCGTGTCCAGCTCCAACTCGACCCGGTGCCCGGCAATGCGCAGATTATCAAAGCGCGTGCCCAGGAAGTGGATATGCGGCACGTAGCCCTCCAGCGGATGTTCGGTTATGATCTGGCCCACAATGCGGTCGGCGGTCAGCACCTCGAGGATGTTGAGGTTTTCAAGGACGGTGGTAGTCAAGGTGCACCAGCCATGGCCCGGTTTGACGCCGGGTTGGCCCGCAACCTGGCTATGCGCCGCGCTGTAGGAGACGACCCCTTCCAGCCGGTAGCCGGTCGCGTGTTGAGCCCTGTATCCGCCCTCCTCGGCCAGTTGCGCATGTGCCTGAGGGTGTATCCGCTGGACCAGAGGCAGGCGCAGGTCGCCCTCCAGTACCTTTGCTTCCGAATGGAACTTGTGTGTTCTCTTGATTGTTTCGGACATGGCTGTTCTTACGCTCCTTCTCGCATTTCTGGGTTGTGTTGAGGCCAAGGCTCAGGACCCAGCCGCTGGGGAATTGGCTGCTCCTCTGGCAATTCGCCGGAAGCTCAATCCGGTCTGTTCACGTGTTCAATCATTGTAACGGAGATCGAAGACGCGGCGGTCGATTTCTATTTGCTCGCCGCGGGATGAGATACCGGAAACCGTCAGGGCATAGTTTCCCTGGATCAACCCCGAGCACGGAATCAGCAGCGAGAAGGCTCCGTCTTCGCTCACTCGGGGAGCGGCGGCGGAATAGCTCCACACGCGCTTGCCCAGGGAATCGTATAGCTCGAATCGGTAGGAGGCATAGGTCGGCTGGCTACCCAGATCGACGGGCAGAACAAAACCCTGTTTGCGATCCGCCACAACCGCCGTGGGCGCGCCGCCCCGCGTGGCCGGATGCAGCTCGGCCCAAGGCAGCAGACGCGGTTCGCGGGCTTGGCTGGCCTCTGAGCGCAGCGCCGGAAGCGTAATCAGATTCTGGTAGCCGACGATGGCCAGCAGCGTGGCAAAAACCGGCGCGGCAAAGACCGGCCGCCAGTCAAAAAACCATTGCCGCTTCTTCTTTTCTGGGCGAGCAGGCAGAGGCAGCGCCGAAGACGCTTCCGTCAACTCCGGCAACAACGCCTTGGCCCGGTCCACAAAGGCGGCGCCGGCGCGAAGATCGAAAGCGCACTCCGGACAGTCGAAGTAGTGCTCCTCGAAGGCCGAGCGGAGTTCCGGCGTCAACTCGTTCAGCAGGTAACGCTCCGCCGCCATCTGTTTTACCGCTTCACGGTGATCCATTTGCTCAACCCTGTACTGCCCCTTCTGATTAACAGTGCGTTCAGCTTGCCGATCGTTTCAATCTTTTTTTGCGAGCGCCCCAGTTCCCACCCGTTTTAGATACTCGGTTTTGAATCCCTGTTTAGCCCGGTGCAGAAGCACGCGAAGATATTCCCGGTCCACGCCAAACTCGCGGCAGACTTCATCCCGGTCCCGTTCGTCGAGAAAAACGGCCTTCAGCAGCGAGCGGTCCCGCTCCGGCAAATCCAGCAGAATCTTCCGTACCTTATCTCCGATCTGCCGCGCGGCCACAAAATCCAGGACATCGCCGCCCGCAACCCGCAGCTCAAGCGGGCCGTCCACCTCCAGCGGCTGAGTGCGCGACGAGGCGCGGTAATGCTCCAGCAAGACGTTGTTGCAGACGGTGTTCACAAAGGCGCCCAGCCGCTCCGGCTGGCGCAGCGCGCCGTCCGTGCGCAGAGTGGTCAATACCCGCGCGAAGGTCTCCTGGCGCACGTCTTCGACCGCCTGCGGGCAATCGAGCCGCGGGCGAAGTTTGAGGTGGAGCAATTCCGTGAAGTAGCCGACGAAATGCTCCTCCGTGCGCAGGTCTCCCGCGCGCAGATTGTCGAGATAACCCGTGTCGAATGTTTGAAATTGCAAGCCTGTCCCCACCAACCTGTGAGGACGCAAGTATAGCATTGCCGGTTGTGGTGTGGTATGAACCGGGCGCCCGGAGGCAGGCGGACGAGCACGGCGCCGTTCCTGAGCGCCGGACGGCAAGACCGCGCTGCGGTATGGCTCGGAGTTCATTGCACCTGCCGGAGAAACCTGTATTGCGAGATCAGGACGGCATCGCGCGAATCGACCCGCTGCACCGGGGCGGCGTTCGAGAAGCAGTACATCCTGCCCGTCACAGACCCTCGTATATGCGCTGTTGCCGGACCCCAATAGAGCAGCTTTACGCTATCGGGATGCGATGTAGTTTTTGTTTTCACTTCGCATCGCACTTGGGCGCTGCACATGAATATCTCCTCCTATTCGCAAACCGGAAGAAAGCGGTTGCGCTTGCCGGTCGTCTTCTCCGGCAAACAGACCGCGCCGAAGAGCGCCCCGATGAGCCGGCAGTTCGATCGTGCCGTAGCGATGCCCGGGGGATAGGCACAGACGGAATCCGCCAGCGAGCGCGAATCCCGTCTGCCGTGGGGCGGGGAAGCCTGTCATAAAACAAACTGCCATTTTTCGGATGAATCCGATCGAGGCGTGGTTGCAATTGACGGTTTTGTAGCTGTTGCTGTCGATTCTGCCTTAAACGTCCAGTGTCAGCGGGCAGCCTGGGTAGCCAAATCCGTTGTATTCAGTGCTCAGGACCGATTGACAATGCTGGGGCATACTGCCAACGCGCTACCTTTGGTATCGCCGTCAGGCAGGAACCTGGCGTTGTCATTCAAAGCAATAGTGCGACTTGACGCGGAATCGTTTCATGGCAGCCTAAAAAAATTTCTGCGGCCCGGACTTGTGTGGATACTCTGCCCGGTTTGAACGGAAACCGGAAACGCAGCAGAGTTGAAAAACCTGCGTGATGATTATCCGGTTAGCTCCGGCATTTCTCCGCACGCAATGGGAACAGCATGGCTTTGTAACAGGACACGACTTCAGTCGTGCCGATAAAGCCTGCAAAATCAATGGGCTTTACAGGCTGCGGAAAAACTCGATTCGGAGGGAGGCGGGGGTTTCAACCCCCGCATAAAGCCAACAGAATCAACGAGGGCTTTAGCCCCGGAGGGATGCTTGTCGGTATTTTCGTCCGTCATTCCCCCTTTTTCCGCAGCCTGCTTTAGCCCCTGAGGGAATGCGACTCGGCCAGCACTGCATCGGCAATGCGCGCCGCCTCGACCGCTGGCCGGACCTCGTGAACGCGAACCACGGAAGCTCCGTGCAGGATGGCCGCAACCAGAGCCGCGATGCTAGCCGTTTCTCGCGCCTCGACGGGTGCGTCCTGACCGCCGTAGAGCGGCGCCAGCGTCCGGCCCAGGAAGGACTTGCGGCTGAGTCCGGCCAGCAGCGGACGGCCAAGGGAGAGCAGTTCGGCCTGCCCCGCCAGCAGTGCATAGTTCTCGTCGAAGCGCTTGCCGAATCCGTAGCCGGGATCGAGCACTATGGACTCCGGCCGAATGCCTGCTGCGGTAGCCGCGGCCATACTCGCCGCGAGGCCCTCACGCACTGAGGCGAGCAACGCATCGGGAGCCAGTTGCGGCTGGGCGCGCCACTCCTCGGGCCGCCCGCGCGTGTGCATCAACACCACGCCGCACTGAGCGCCCGCGCAAACCGCCGCCATTTCCCGGTCCCAGCCGAAGCCGCTTACGTCGTTCACTATCTCCGCGCCCGCCGCAATCGCCGCCCGCGCCGTCGCCGCCTTATAGGTATCCACGGAAATGATCGCCTCGGGACGCGCGCTCAGAATCCCTTCCAGCACCGGCAGCAGCCGCGCCTGCTCTTCCTCGGCGCTCACGGCGGGAGCTTGCGCGGAATCGGCTGCATTGAAAGGATTACCCGCGCGCGAACCGGGCCGGGTACTCTCCGCGCCCAGGTCCAGCAGGTCGGCGCCCTCGTCCAGCAGCATGAGGGCGTGGGCTACAGCTGTATCCGAATCGAGGAATCGCCCGCCGTCGCTGAAGGAGTCTGGCGTAACGTTGACGATGCCCATCACCAGCGTCCGCCGCCCCAGTTCCAACGTGCGGGCGCGGAGGCACCAGGAGAAAACTTCGCGTGTGGATGTGGTCATGGACAATTCCCTGCTGCTCCAGCTTATATCGGCAGGGCGTTTGTAGACCGCGCCCCTCCACTGAGTCAATCCGTATGTGATAGCCTCAGGATAGTCCAGTGGCTACCGAGAAAAACAAACTCTATTACGGCGACAACCTTGAAGTCCTCCATCGGTATGTGAAGGATGAGTCCGTCGATCTCGTCTATCTGGACCCGCCTTTCAACTCGCGACAGGACTATAACGTGCTCTTCGCCGAGAAGGACGGCTCGCAGTCGAGTTCGCAGATTCAAGCCTTCGGGGATACCTGGGAATGGAACATCGAGGCCGAGCGAACCCTGGAGGAGATCATCGAGAAGGGCGGGCGCGTTGCCGATGCTCTGTGCTCCTTCCGCACCTTTCTCCGCGGCTCGGACATGATGGCCTATCTCGCCATGATGGCTCCACGGCTTGTGGAACTGCGCCGGGTTCTCAAAGAAACCGGCTCGATCTATTTGCACTGTGATCCCACCGCCAGCCACTACTTGAAGATTTTGATGGATGCAGTGTTTGGACCGCAGTTTTTTCGGAATGAAATGATCTGGAAACGCACGACAGCACACAGTGACGGTAATCGAGCCGGACGCATCCATGACGTTATTCTGTTCTACGCAGCTTCGGAAGTCATCACGTGGAATAAGGTTTACCAACCTTATGAAACGGATTATGTTGAAAAGTACTACTGCTACAAAGACGATGACGGGAGCCGATGGGCATCAGGAGACGTAGCCGCAGCCGGACCTGGACCAGCCCGGTTCTTTAACGGCGTTCTCAGGAATCCGCCCGCAGGTTCGCATTGGCGATTCTCTCAGGAAAAGATCGACGAGTATGTAAAATCCGGTCGCATCTACTTCACGGATAATGGATTTCCGCGAATTAAACGCTATCTTAAAGACATGAAGGGTGTAGTACTTCAAGACATTTGGGCAGATAAAGATGTGCAACCTGTTGTTTCATGGTCGGATGAAGGGCTTGGCTACCCGACCCAAAAGCCCGAAGCCCTGCTTGAACGCATCCTCAAAGCAAGTTCCAACGAAGGCGATCTAGTTCTAGACCCGTTCTGCGGCTGCGGCACCACCGTGCAAGTTGCGCAACGCCTCAACCGCCGCTGGATCGGCATCGACATTACGCATCTTGCCATTGGTCTGATCAAGCAGCGCCTCGCGGACGCCTTTGGCCCAGAGATCAAGGCGAGTTACGACGTAATCGGCGAGCCAACGGACTTCGCCGGAGCAGCAACGCTGGCTGCCGAGAACAAGTATCAGTTTCAATGGTGGGCGCTGGGCCAGGTCGGCGCTCGCCCCAACGAGCAGAAGAAGGGTGCGGATCGCGGTATCGATGGGCGGCTCTACTTCCACGACGACGACTCCGGCCACTCCAAAGAGATCATTTTTTCGGTCAAGGCGGGAAGCGTTTCAGTGCCCCAGGTTCGCGACCTGGAGGGTGTATTGGATCATGAAAAGGCCCAGATCGGCGTCTTTATCTGCTTTGAAGAACCGACCAAGCCAATGCTCAGGCAAGCAGCCGAAGCAGGCCTCTACAAGTCATCCGACGGCACCACCTATCCGAAACTGCAAATCCTCACCGTTGAGCAAATTCTGAAAGGCAAGCAGCCGGAATATCCGCTGCACCGCCGCGATGCCACCTTCAAGAAAGCGCCGCGCAGCCGCCCCGATCCGGCGACAAACCTGAATCTGCCGCTGCTGCCGCCTGAGTAGCGCCGCTTGCTTTTGGCTGGGCCGACCTTCCATATCTCCTGCTAAACTTCGTCCATGATAATCTTTCGTCGATTTGCCGCACTATTGTTTGCTGCGTTTCTGGTTCCTTCCGCTGGGCTGATTGCCCAATCCCCGGTGCAACGCAACACCAAACCGGCGGCGCACTCCGCTCCGGCAAAGGGGCCGCTCGCCGACCGCATCGGCGCGATTCTGGCCGAGCCGGCGTTGAGCCATGCGGAGTTTGGCATCAGCGTGGTCGCGCTGGATGGCCAGCCGCTTTACGGGTTGAACGAGGGCCGGCTGTTTACTCCGGCCTCGAACGCCAAGCTGGCGACCACCGCCGCGGCCTTTGCCCTGCTGCCCGTCGAGACGCTCACATGGACCACCAACATCGTGGCTGGCGGAGCAATCGACAGCCAAGGCGTGCTGCACGGCGACCTGATTCTGCTAGGCGCGGGCGACCCCACGATGAGCGCGCGCCGCTATCCATTCCGCGAGCCGGAGGCCGCTCCGCTAGCCGCAAATTCCGCCTCCGCAACGGACGAGACCGCGCAGCCGCCGCGCCCTATGGAAGTTCTGGAGCTGTTGGCCGAGCAGGTAGAGCAGGCTGGCGTGCGCTCCGTCGAAGGCAGCGTGGTGGGCGACGACAGCTTCTACATTGACGAGCCTTACGGCCTGGGCTGGGGCTGGGACGACTTGCAGTGGAGCTTCGGCGCTCCGGTCTCCGCACTTACTTTTAACGAAAATGCTGTCGAGCTGACGGTGACGGCGGACCCCGACGCGCCGGGCGCAACCCTAGCCGAATGGAGCCCAAAGGCGGACTACTATACGCTGGATAACTCCATGACCCCAACGCCGCCGGGTCAGGCTGCTCACCCCGGTATTGAGCGCCGTCCCGGCTCCATGCTGGCGCGCGCCTGGGGCACTGCGCCGGCTCAGGGCTTCCATGCCGATCTGGCCGTCGAGGACCCGGCGGAGTTCACGGCGGCGGCCTTCAAGGAGGCGCTGCGAAGCCGCGGCGTTACGGTTGCCGGTTCCGCTGCATCGCGCCACCATTACGCGAATGGCGCGGGCGATTTTGCCGGAGAGCGAGCGCAACCGCTCAAGCTGACGCGGGCTGGATTGCCGACAATAGCCGCGCCGCTTGAAGGGCGCAAGGTGCTGGCCACGCATATCTCCGTGCCCGTCGCTCAGGATATTACGGTCATCGACAAGGTCAGCCAAAACCTACACGCCGAGTTGCTGCTGCGTTTGCTGGGCAAGGTTCACGGGACGGACGGCAGCTTTGAGCAGGGTACGCGCGTGGTGCGGCAGTTTCTCTCGGGCGCGGGAGTCGATGACGGCGATTTCTTCTTTTACGACGGCTCCGGCGAAAGCGCGAATGATCGCATCGCTCCGCGCGCTCTCACGCAACTGCTGGCTTACGCCGAGCGGCAGCCGTGGGGCGCGGCCTGGCGCGAGACGCTGCCCGTCGCCGGCGTGGACGGCACCCTTGCTGATCGCTTCCGCAACTCGCCGCTCAAGGGCCGCCTATGGGCCAAGACCGGCACGCTGGATGAGACGAACGCCCTCTCCGGCTACCTGACCGCGGCCAGCGGCAAGACTCTGGCGTTTTCAATCATCGTGAACGGCCACCGTCCAGGCAGCAAGGCCGAACTCCAAGCCATCGACCGCATCGCCGAGACCATCGCGGCTGCGGAGTGAGCCATCCGGGTCTAGTTTTTGAAACGAAAAGAATACCAGGCGAGGCTCAACCGGGCTAAAATCAATAATTAATGCTCAACGGTGCGTGAAGCAGGAGGGATGAATGTACGTTGACAGCCTCACTATTGAGAACATTCGATGCTTTGAGAACCAGACGATTACCCTGGCGCCCGGTATAGCGCACCAGACTAAGAGAACGCCACTTTTGCGAGAGCCGACGGGGGAATGGGTCACACTGCTCGGGCCAAATGGATGCGGCAAGAGTACCGCATTACAATCCCTCGCTCTTTTGCTCGCAGGTCCAGAGGGAGCTTTGAATCTACCCTTCAGGCCAATCGGCTGGCTTCGTGACGAATCTAAACCCGGGAAAATTGGGATTCGCGTGCATCGGTCCGCGAACGACCCCGGAGTATTCGGCAGCGAAAAGGTAAGAGCGAGCTTTGCCTATAGCTATTCTCTTGTTGGTAGCAAGCAGCTTTCAGTAAATAACAAACTTTACACAGAGCCCGGCATCGTCGCAAATTCGAGCAAGACGCTTTCATGGCTTCGCCAGAACGCTCTCAGTTCGACTGGCAAAGGCTGGTTCGCTGTGGGGTATGGTGCGTTCAGGCGGCTGACGCGGAAAAGTCAAATCATTGTTCCCTCTCTTGATCCCCAGGCACGATTTACCAATTTCATCACTCAGTTCTCTGAAGACGAACCTTTGTCCGCATTCGAACGTTGGATGGTATATCTTGACTATCGGATTGCAAAGGGAAACGAGGGAGATAACGAGGCGCAACGACAAAGAGATCTTGGTATCACTGCAATCAACGCTCTTTTGCCGGATGGGACCAGATTTGACAGCGTGACCGCCGAGGGTAGGATTCTATTCGACGTCGGCGGGTCGAAGGTTCCAACCATCGGCTTGAGTGATGGGTACAGAAGTGTGCTCGCCCTGTCTGGCGATTTGGTTTGGAGGCTTATTCAATCGTTCCCGGAGACCACGGACCCATTACACGAGGAGGGCATCGTTCTCATCGACGAACTCGATATTCACCTCCATCCAATCTGGCAGCGAAATATCGCACAGTTACTACAGGAGCAATTTCCCAATCTTCAGTTCATTGTCGCCACGCACAGCCCACTCATAGCTTCCGGCGCCGGAGAGAATGCGCTAACCCTCAAATTCTCGATGGATGGTGACAAGGCTGTTGTTGTGAAGGTCCCAGACATTTCTGCGTTGAGTGTTGATTATGTTTTGCGCAGTCCAGCGTTTGGGCTAATTTCTCCTTATTCGCCACAGACGCAGGATAAAATCGACCAATATGACCATCTTCTTGCCAAGAAAGGAAGCCTGAATCCCAAAGAAAAGAAAGAATTTGAGCAATTGGAACTGTTCCTCCAGGAGAAGCATCCATTCGGCGGTCCTCCGGCTCCTGGGTCCCTTGAGGCAAAGATCGATGCCTTCCTAGGAGAGAAACTGCAATGATTAAGGTGCTGCGCAGCGGAGAACCTCCGATGCTGGTTTCTGAGAAGGCGAATTGGACTCGAGCGCTTCTCAGCGCAACGACAAAGAAGGTACAAGAAAAAGCCGTAGCCAAGTACCGGCATAAGTCCATCAAGAATGCTTTGGTGGAAATGTTTCATGGCAAGTGCGCCTATTGCGAGAGCAAGATAGTCCATGTAGATTACGGACATATCGAGCACTTTCGCCCGAAGTCATTGGCGCAATTCAGGCACCTTGCCTTTGACTGGAACAATCTCTTTTTGGCTTGCGCGAGATGCAACGGACCCGAATATAAATCGGATCGTTTTCCCGATCGGAATGAGAACGGCCCGCCCATCAATCCTTGCGATGACACCCCAGACGATCACTTGGCTTTTTTCTTCGATACCAAAAGCAGGGTTGCGACCGTCATTCATAAAACGGAACGAGGCAAAATCAGCATTAATCTTTTTGGCCTAAATCGACCGGATTTACGAGATCACCGCTCAAAGTCCATCGCCAAGTTAGCTGTTTTATCTCGATTGGCGGAAACCGAACCGGAAGCAAAGGAGCTTTTCTCTCAATCTTTGAAAGACGAAGAAGAGTATGCGGCTTTCGCACGTGAGCTTGCGCGTCAGATGCGCCAAAAGCCTGACAGCATCGCTCTTGTATGATTGAGCGAAATGCTGCTTCGTTCCCGCGTTTTTGATTCTGCCATTTTTTTGATTGCTCTGGCGCTGGCCGGCTGCCGTTCGCTGCCCGCCTCCAAGCCTGAGGCGCTGTGGACCATCGAAGAGGCGCGGGGAGCGCAGGTATTTCATCAGAAATGCGCCAGATGCCACTACCCGACTACCACGCATGGGCTGCACGGACCGGGCTTGCAGGCGCTCACCAAGCTCAAGGCCATGCCTTCGGGCGCGCCGCCCACCGACGAGCGGATTACGCAGACCATTCTGCACGGGCGGCTGGAGATGCCCGCCACGCAATTGACCGACGACCAGCTCAACGACTTGCTGGCCTATCTGCACTCGCTATGACCGACGAATCAAAAACGAACGCGCCAGCGACCAACGACTCCAAAAAGGACGGAGCCAATTCCGTGCGCCAGGAGTTGCTGCCGCTTCCCGGCCTTGCGGCCATCAGCCTGTATCTGCTGTTATTGGCCGGAGTTATCATCCTGGGAGTAACGGGCGGGCGGCATTATCCGCCGCTGTTCCTCCTCTTTGCCGCCGGCTTCATCGCAGCCAGCGCGGGGCTGATGCGGCTGCTGCGCTGGGCCTGGGCGCTGGCCCTGGCCGCGGTCTTCCTGCTGGTGGTCTATAACTTGTGGATATTCGCCAGCCTGCACCAAGCGCCCGCGCTGGTGCAGGGTCTGCTGAATCTGGTCTTCTTTCTCTATCTGGTGCGGACGGAGGTGCGGGAAAAGCTGCGGTAGGGGGCTCATACTCCGATCTGCCAGTCCGCGCATTGCACCAGCTACCAAGTTATGAGACAGCTTCACTGGATTCCAGATCACCGGCAAAGGCCCTGCAATTTGTCCATCGGCATGGCTTTGAACGGCGGATACGGCAGGTGGCGGGAATCCATGAACTGGATAAGGAAGGTGCCGCCGTGTTCAAGCGCGGCATCGGGGTCGAGGGCGTAAGCGGGGTCCTGCTCCACTTCCGCCAGGGCGGCAAAGCGAAATCCCTGTTTGCGCAACAGGTCCACGAGATTGGGCAGCATCAGCGTGGTGAAGGCCGTGGCGTGCAGCAGCATCACGTGGGGAATCTCGTGGCCGAAAGCAATCCGCGACTCCTCGCGCCCCAGTTGGACGTACTCCGCGGCATCTTCTAGATAACTCTGTTTGAGCCAGGCGATGGCCTCGGCATCCGGTTTAATGGAGCAGCGCGCATAGGCATCGTTCCAGGCGTAGTCAGCGAAGCTGAGCGTAACTTGGGCCACGCGGTAGCTGTGCTCGTGAAGATAACTGCGCACGGCGCGGCGCTTCTCCAGCGTTTCGCCTTCCGCCAGATACGGATAGCGAAACCAGTGCCAGTCGCGCACTTGCCCGTACTGGGTCAACGCAGGCTCATTCAAGGCAATCTCACGCTCGAAGGCTTCGGCAGTGTTATCAGTGAGCGAGATATGTGACCAAGTGTGATTGCCGATGTTCATGCCCGCATCGACCCAGATGTGCAATGCCTGTTGCGCGTCGGAATCGTTCTCCAACTTGACGGCGTTCACGAAGCCGTAGGTACCTTCCAGGTGGTTGGCTTTCAACTCGGCGGTTAACGTGGTTGCAATCTTCGTGCGGCTCTGGCCGAGAGGCAAGCTGCCGGCGGCGGGCAGATCGTCGAAGGTGAGCGCTACGGTGGGGTGCGGGTCGAGCGGCGGGAGCGCCGCCGTAGCCGCTTGCTGTGCCGCTGGGTCTGGAGGATGCGAGGACTGTCCCGCTGTCGCAACCGCGCCCGCTGCGCATAGCCCAAGCAGAATTCCTACCGCAAGCAATCGCTGCCTCATTCGATGCCCCCGTTTCGTTTCTCTGAGCAGTGTAACAAACCCTGTCGCGTTAGACTGAATAGGCCGGTTCCGTGACAGGCGCCCGTTCAAACGGAAAGGATGTATGCGAAGATGACCTGCGAAATCGAAGATGCCGAAAAGATGGAGTCTAACTGGAGAGGTCTCTTGATACTGGGCGGTACCGCTGCCCTGGTTGCCGCTATCTTCTTCAGAAGAAATATGGCGGAGGAATATCTGCTCTGCCGGCAACTCGGCATCTTCTCCTCCGGGCCTAGAGCGCTGCCGGTCAGTGCGCTGGACTGCTATGCCATCTTTCATAGCAGCAGGCTGGTAGGACTTACACTGCTCAACCTTTTCGACATGGTCAACTATGCACTTGTATCCATGATCTTTCTTGGGCTTTATGCCGCGCTGCGGCGGGTCAGCCGTGGGCTGATGACGCTGGCCGCGGCGCTGGCTCTGATGGGTACAGCAATCTACCTTGCGTCGAATCAGGCCTTTGCGATGCTGGCGCTGAGCGACCGATATTGGAGCGCGGCCACGGACGCCCAGCGATCAATCTCGCTAGCCGCTGGGGAGGCGCTGCTGGCCATCCAGAATACCGGCGCGACTTACGGCTCGGGTATCTATATCGGCTTTCTCTTCGTCGACCTTGCCGGTCTGATCGCCGCAACCATCATGCTGCGCAGCCCGGCCTTTGGCAAGACTGCGGCTTATGTTGGGATTCTGGCGAACGTCTTCGGTCTGGGCTATTACATCACCAATTCGTTTGCGCCGGCGCTGAATGTGATTCCGCTGTGTGCTTCCGCGCCCTTCCTGTTGATTTGGTACCTCCTGATCGGTCGGACGCTGCTGCGGATGGGGCTGGGACGCGAAATAGCGGCCACGTTCGACGGCCCGCTACAATAAAAGCGTGATGGAACTGGTGCAGATCGAACCTGTGCGCAAGGCTCCGGCTCCCAAGCCCGAGTGGCTCAAGGCGCGCGCCCCGGCGGGCGAGAACTACCACGACCTGAAGCGGCTGGCGCGGTCACTGGACCTGCATACGGTTTGCGAGAGCGCGCACTGCCCCAATATCGGCGAGTGCTGGCATCACAAGACCGCAACTTTCATGATGCTGGGCAACCTGTGTACGCGCCGTTGCGGCTTCTGCGCCGTTCCCAAGGGCCGCCCTGAGCCTATCGACTTCGATGAGCCGCGCCGCGTGGCGGAGGCCGTGGCTGCGCTGGACCTCCAGTACGCCGTCATCACCAGCGTCAACCGCGACGATGATCTGCCGGGAGGAGCGCGCGCCTTTGCGTTGGTCATCGAGGAGATTCGCCGTCAGGCTCCCGGCTGCCGGGTCGAAGTGCTCATCCCCGACTTTCAAGGCAACGAGGAGGCCATCCGCGCCGTGGTCGCGGCCCGCCCCGATGTGCTGAACCACAATATAGAGTCGGTGCCCCGGCTCTATCGCGTCGTGCGTTCCGGCGCGCGCTACGAGCGTTCTCTTGAGCTGTTGCGATCCTCCAAAGAACTGCGGCCCGCCGGGCTAACAAAGTCAGGCGTGATGGTTGGTTTAGGCGAGGAGACCGCTGAGTTACTCGAAGTCTTCCGCAACCTGGCGGCAGTGCATTGCGACATACTCACCATCGGCCAATATCTGCGCCCCTCGCGCGATCACCTGCCCATGACCCGGCTCTATACGCCCCGCGAGTTTGCCGAGTTGAAGACTGAGGCGCTGAAGATGGGCTTCCGCCACGTTGAGTCCGGCCCACTGGTGCGGTCGAGCTACCACGCCCATGAGCAGGCTGCATCGACGGGGTTGACGGTGGTGGCGTGAGGATTGCGAACTCCCATGACCGCCCAGGATGTAAAATAGCCGTTGACAATTTACTTTACGAGGACGAAATCAATGTCAGCTTCGATCATGGCCGGGATTCCGGCGCTCAAAGAACTCAACAGCGACCTGAGGCGGCGGATGGACCAGGCCGTGGCCACCTTCCAGGCCAACCTGGCCTCCACGCGCACCGGCCGGGCCAGCGTGCATATGCTCGACCAGGTGAAGGTGGACTATTACGGCACCCCCACCCCCATCAGCCAACTGGCGCAGGTCTCCACGCCCGAGGCGCAACTGATTCTGATCTCGCCTTGGGACCCCACCGTCCTGAAGGAGATTGAAAAGGCCATCCGCGTCGCCGATCTCGGCTTCAATCCGCAGACCGACGGCAAGGTGATCCGCGTGCCGGTTCCCTCCATGACCGAGGAGCGGCGGCGCGAAGTCTGCAAGCACTTGAACAAGGTACTCGAAGAGCACCGCACCGCCGTCAGGAATGTGCGCCGCGACGGCAACGAAGCCCTCAAGAAACTTGCCAAAGACAAGAAGATCAGCGAGGACGAGGAGAAGCGCGCTCTCGAAGAGGTCCAGAAGATGACCGACGAAGAGATTCGCCGCATGGAGGAGCTCTCGCGCAAGAAGGAAGCGGAAGTGATGCAGGTGTGAACGCGCCGTGCTGGCTGTAACATTGAAAACGGAACCGCTGATAAGTGTTATTTGCGCTTGATGGCGGCGGAGTTTTTTCCGCTCTCGCTCAGGTTGTCGGATATTCGCTAACTCCGGCCCATGCGATAGTCCACGTAAAGGATGTGAGCTTTGATCTGGTCGCCCGCTCTGTACCGCGGCAGGTGCGCCATTTTGAGCATATGAATGAGGGCGCCGGGATTCCCATCGCTCCATTCGACAAGCGAGGGCAAGACCGCTTCCAGATTGGAAGCACATAACTGGGTTCTCTCCGCTTCGCGATGGGAAAATTCCAATGCAATCTGGCGCGGCAAGTTATTGATTTCGATGCGTTCCGATTTGAGCGCGCACAATGGGCGCAGATCCCCGATATCTTCCATGTGCGGCGAACGCGATGCAAAGAAGACAGGCGTGCGGCCGAAGTAATGCAAGTCCTTAATCATGCCGGTGACAACGCGAGATGGACCGTCGAGATGGTCGAGCACCATCAGAAAGGGTTGGGTATCGAGTGCCCGATGCGCGATACCCTTCAAAGAAGATGACGACAGAGCGCCGATGTTACCGGGAACTCCGATCCCCTCGTCTGCCGAATGCAACGCCTGGAGCAAGGCGAGAAGGAATTCGCGCAGCGATCGCATCCGCGGCACATAAAGCGCAAGCGGTTGGCTTTCGACGAATGTGTGCAACAAGCGAGTTTTTCCCACGCCCTCGGGTCCGAATACCAGCATGGATTTTCGTATCTTCGCCTGGTTCCGAAGGCGGCCCAACTCCTCCTCGCGCTCAACGCAATTCAGATACTCAAGTGTCGGCTCGCGTTGGGCAGAAGATGAAGGCATCGCAGCGGGACCTCTTTCTTTGAGTAAGCTAACTGGCGTTGCTTTCCAATTAGCGCCGATGGCTTGGTCGACTAAGGGCCTATCCGTAAATTGCGTTGATCGTAGCGCCGCTCTCCAGAGCGGCTGTCGTGCGGGTCTCCAGACCCGCAAACATCGCATCTGGCGGCTTGGAAGCCGCCTTTACAGCCGGTCTGGAGACCGGCGCTACGATTTGCGGATAGGCTCTAAAAGGCTCCTCTCCGCAGCCCGAAGAGCATGAATGCGATTAGGGCCTGTTCACACTTCCTATGCGGAGGACTTTTCTGGAGGGAGCAGGGGGCTTCAGCCCCCTGAAAATGCCGCTTCATCAAGAGGGCTTTAGCCCCGGACTCTTCTATTCTTCCCCGG
>Ga0181536_10002341_pt1 | contig 21542 bp, 20 predicted proteins | sample PEATcosm2014_Bin_41_FD_121105 | JGI IMG/M metagenome (GOLD analysis project Ga0181536, IMG submission 121105) | Peatland microbial communities from MTU Mesocosm Facility, Houghton, MI, USA - PEATcosm2014_Bin17_60_metaG | ecosystem: Environmental > Terrestrial > Soil > Wetlands > Peat | place...
AGCACACGATCGGGATCAGGATCAGGAACGGGACCGGGCGCGCACCGTAGATGACGCACAGCGCGATGAGCGGTGCGGTGATGCCCAGCGCGTGGGTCGAGATCTTCCAGTAGCGCGTGATCCACTGCACGACGAGCGAGGACACCGCGTAGCCGGCCATCGAGGCGGTGATGATCGCCGGCGCGCCGATCAGCCACAGATCGATCGTGCCCAGCACGAAGAAGATCACGAACACCACGAAGACCTGCTCGCGTTCCTCGCGCTTGGACATGTCGAGATCGGCAATGCGGTCGGTCGCGTAGAGCCAGAAGACGTACAGCATCGGCCCGATCGAGGTGAAGAACGCGCTATTGCCCAGCAGCACCCAGAAGTCGGAGTTGGTCCGCGACCGGGCGCCTGCCAAAATGATGAACAGCAGGAGTGAGGTCAAAAACGGGTTGCAGACCGTCGAGAAGATGCGCGCGACGTCGGTCCAGACGCGGGCCCGAACGCGGAGCGGGATCGGCGGCGGTACCCCGGCCGGAGCTTGCACGGGCTTCGCGTTCGCGGCGTCGAAAAGCGGTCCATGCTCGAACGTCTGGGGACGCCCGCCGATCTGACCGGCCTGAGCCGCACGGAGATCGACCAGCTCGCCAAAGAAATCCGCAACGTCCTCATCCAGGTCTGTGCCGTGAACGGCGGCCACCTTGCGCCGAACCTGGGCGTCGTCGAGCTGACGATGGCCTTGCACCGCGTGCTCGACATGCGCTCGGACAAAGTGGTCTGGGACGTCAGCCACCAATCGTACGTGCACAAGATGCTGACCGGCCGGGCCGAGCGGATCGACACGCTGCGGCAGGGCGGCGGCGTCTCGGGCTTCGCGATGCGCAGCGAATCGGAGTTCGACGCGTTCGGGGCCGGTCACGCCTCGACGTCGATCTCGGCGGCGCTCGGCATGGCGACGGCGCGCGACCTGCGCGGCGGCAAGGAAACGGTCGTCGCCGTCATCGGCGACGGCGCGCTGACCGGCGGCCTGGCCTACGAAGCGATCAACAACGCCGGGCCGATGAAGACCAATTTCATCGTGATCCTCAACGACAACGAGATGTCGATCGCGCCCAACGTGGGCTCGATCGCGTCGTATCTGTCGGTGCTGCGCACCAAGCCGTGGTCGACCAACGCGCGCGAGCTCATGAAGGACGTGCTCGGCCACGTCCCGTTCGGCGGCACCGCGCGCCACGCGTTCTCCTCGGCCGAAACCGCGGCCATGAAGTTCGTCTCGCCCGAAGGCAAGACGGCGGTGATCTTCGAGGAGATGGGCTTCCGCTACATCGGCCCCATCGACGGCCACGATTACGACGCGCTGTGCGACATCATCTCGAACGCGCGCCGCATTCCGGGCCCCGTGCTCTTGCACGTCCGCACGGTCAAGGGCAAGGGCTTCGAGCCGGCCGAGAGCGATGCGCGCACCTTCCACGGCGTGGGGCCGAACGTCTATTCCCCCGATGAGGGAAAACTCGAGAAGAAGAGCGGGCGGCCGACGTTCGCCCAAGCCTTCACCGACGCGCTGATCGCCGTCGCGGCGCGCGACGAGCGGGTCATCGGCATCACCGCCGCGATGCCCGACGGCACGGGATTGACGAAGTTTGCGAAGGCGTTCCCGGCCCGCTATTTCGACGTCGGCATCGCCGAAGCGCACGCGGTGTGCTTCGCCGCCGGCGCGTCGACCAGCAACATCAAACCGGTGTGCGCGATCTACTCGACGTTCTTGCAACGCGCCTACGATCAGGTCGTGCACGACGTGGCCGTGCAGAATCTGCCGGTCGTGTTCGCGCTCGACCGGGCCGGATTCGTCGGTGACGACGGTCCGACGCACATGGGGCTCTACGACATCGCCTACTTGCGTACGTTGCCGAACATGACGCTGATGGCACCGCGCAACGAAGCCGAGATCACGCCGATGCTCGACGCGGCGCTGGCGCTCGACGGGCCGGCCGCGCTCCGCTATCCGCGCGGGAGCTCGAGCGGCCGCTGGGACGAGCCGTTGGCACCGCTCGTCGTCGGTCGCGCCGAGGTCATGCGCCGCGGGCACGGCGTCGCGATCCTGGCGCTGGGCATCACGGTCGATGCGGCCCTCGATGCCTACCAGTTGCTCGACGACGATCAGAAGCCGACGGTAGTGAACATGCGGTTCGTGAAACCGCTCGATGAGAACCTGATCCTCGAGTTGGCTGAAACGCACTCCCGTTTCATCACGCTGGAAGAGCACTCGTTGGCCGGCGGCTTCGGCTCGGCGGTCGTCGAGTTCCTCAACGACCGCGGGATCGCGCTGCCGGTCGAACGCATCGGCGTCCCCAACGTGCTGGTCCACCACGCCAAGCCCGAAGCGCAGCGCGCGCAATTCGGGTTGACCGGCGAACACGTCGCCGCTCGGGTCAATGCCTTGCGCGACAAGGTTCGTCCGGGCGCCGGGGCGTAGTCGACGGGTCGATGTTTACCGCACTTTTGGCCGCCGTCACGGCGGCCGCCAAGGCGCCTGCCGCCACCACCAAGCTGACCCAGCAACAGCTCCAGCAGATCCAGCAGCAGCTGCAGCAGCAAGCAGCCCAGCAGAACCTCGTGGTCCAGCCCCATTCTCCCCTGGCGCTGCACGCGCCGTGGTTGACGCATACGCTGGCCGGCCTCTTCATCGTCGCGGCGATCTCGATGATCGGCCTGCTTGCGGTGCAGACGACGAAGCAAGAGGGCCTCTCCGGCACGATCGGCGGCCGCGTCGACTCGGCGTACCGCGGCCGGCTCGGATTCGAGGGTCAGATAGCGCGCGTCACCGGAATCGTCGCGATCACGTTCGTCGTCATCGCGACGTTAGTGTCCCTGACCGGAATTTAGATAGCGGTGATGGAGCGAGCGCCGCGTGATCGTGACACGCTCCAAAAGTTCTTGCGAGCTCGGACTGGGGGCCCCGCGCCGAAGGCGTGGGGGGCGCGCAGCCTAGGGCGGAGCGCCTTTTAAACATGCCTGTTCTCCAAGTTCGGGATCTGGCGACCACATTCAAGACCGAAGACGGGCTCGTTCGGGCGGTGAACGGGCTTTCGTTTTCGGTGGAGGCCGGCACGACGCTGGGCATCGTCGGCGAGTCGGGATCGGGGAAATCCGTCACCTCGCTGTCGATCATGCGCTTGATCCCGCAGCCGCCGGGGAAGATCGAGCGCGGCGAGGTGCTCTTCAACGGCCGGGATTTACTCACGTTGAGCGAGGCCGAGATGCGGAAGATTCGCGGCAAGGACATCGCGATGATCTTCCAGGACCCGATGACCTCGCTGAACCCGGTGCTGACCGTCGGCGAGCAGATCGCCGAGGCCACGCGGCTGCATCTCGGTTATTCGAAAAAAGAAGCGCTCGAGAAGGCCGTCGAGATGCTGCGGCTGGTGAAGATTCCGGCGGCCGAAAAGCGCATCCGGGACTACCCGCACCAGTTTTCCGGCGGCATGCGCCAGCGCGTGATGATCGCGATGGCGCTGTCGTGCGATCCGGCGGTGCTGATCGCGGATGAACCGACGACCGCCCTCGACGTCACGATTCAGGCCCAGATCATCGAGCTGATGAACGAGATGCAGCAGCGCCTCGGTTCGGCGATCATCCTGATCACTCACGATCTCGGCGTGGTCGCCGAAACCTGTAAGAACGTGCTGGTCATGTACGGCGGAAACATGGTCGAGTACGGCTCGGCCGACGACATCTTCAACCGCCCCAAGATGCCGTACACCATGGGGCTGCTGGCGTCATTGCCGCGGCTGGATGAAACCGGCGAGCGGCTCGTGCCGATCGAGGGCCAGCCGCCGAACCTGTTGCACATGCCGCCGGGCTGCGCGTTCGCGCCGCGCTGCCGGTACAAGATGCCGCTGTGCGACCAGCCGGTGCCGCTCTATGATTTCGGCGAAGGCCACGTCGCGCGGTGCTTCCTCTACGACGAACGGGCCGAGGGCCAGCGCACGCTCGACGTCGCCACCGCTCCCTGCATCAGCCTGGAAGCCGTCACGTGAGCGACGATCCCTCGTCCCTCGACTCCGCTCGGGATGACATTACCCCGCTCGGGACAGGTCTCGTCGTCGTCCGCGACCTCAAGAAATACTTCCCGATCACGGCCGGGCTGCTGCAACAGAAGGTCGGCGACGTCAAAGCCGTCGACGGCATCGACTTCGACATCCGCCGCGGCGAGACGCTGGGCCTCGTCGGCGAATCGGGATCCGGCAAGACGACCGCCGGCCGGGTGATCCTGCGCCTGACCGACGCGACCGCCGGCAGCATCACGTTCGACGGGCGCGACATCACCCACCTCAGCCGCGCGGAGTTGCGTCCGTTGCGCAAAGAGATGCAGATCATCTTCCAGGATCCGTACGCCTCGCTGAACCCGCGCATGACCGTCGGCGACATCATCAAGGAGCCGCTGCAGATCCACCACTTGGCGCGCGGCAAAGATGCCGAGCGGCGCGTCCAGGAATTGCTGACGATGGTCGGCTTGCAGCCCTACCACGCGAACCGCTACCCGCACGAGTTCTCCGGCGGCCAGCGCCAGCGGGTCGGCATCGCGCGGGCGCTGGCGGTCGACCCGAAGTTCATCGTGGCGGACGAGCCGGTCTCGGCGCTGGACGTCTCGATCCAGGCGCAGGTCATCAACCTGCTCCAGGACCTGCAGAAGCAACTCGGGCTGACGTTCCTGTTCATCGCGCACGACCTCTCGGTGGTGCGGCACATCTCCAACCGCGTGGCCGTGATGTACGTCGGCAAGATCGTCGAGATCGCCGACCGCGACCGGCTCTACGCCAACCCGCTCCACCCCTACACGCAGGCGCTGCTCTCGGCGATCCCGATCCCCGACCCCAACCTCGAGCACCGGCGCAAACGCATCATCCTCACCGGCGACATCCCCTCGCCCGTCAACCCGCCCTCGGGCTGCCGTTTTCACACCCGCTGCCCGATCGCGTTCGACCGCTGCAAGGTCGAGGTTCCGGCCTTCAGCCTCTACGAGGACGGTCACCGCGCGGCGTGCCACTGGGTCGAAGAACACGGCGGGAAAGCGCCCGATCTGGCGCACGGACCGGCGCTCCTGACGCAATAAAAAAAGAGCGACCCGGAGGGTCGCTCTTTCCGTAACGAGAGGACGGGCGTTACTTCTTTTTCTTGCGGGACGTCTTCTTGGCGGCTTTTTTCTTCTTGGCTCCGCCCTTTTTCTTGGCGCTCTTTCTGGCGGTTTTCTTGGCAGCTTTCTTCTTGGCTCCGCCCTTCTTGCGAGTGGACTTCTTCGCGGCTTTCTTGCGAGTGGTCTTTTTCGCAGCCTTTTTGCGGGGGGCGGACTTTTTCGCGGTTTTTTTCTTACGGGCAGTCTTTTTCGCGGTGGACTTCTTGGCGCTGCTCTTCTTGCGGCGCGCTTTCTTTTTCTTCGGGGCCGCCGGCGGCGCCGGCATAGCCATGGTTTCCGGTTCCATTCAACCTCCTCGTCCGCGCGGACGATCGTTGCGGCTCGATGTGCGTCGCGCGTTGTCGACGCATCGTTACGTGCATCCTACAAGGAATTCGCGTTTTGTGCAACTCGGCGGACCGGCCGAGCGGTTGAAGCGCCGGCCTCGGCCCTGGTTTTTTGGCCTGGACTTGACGGGGCGACTATACTGAAGGCGTTTACTCATAGGAAGAACAGTGTGGCGAAACCGCTCATCATCGTCGAATCGCCGACGAAAGCCAAAACGATCAAGAAGTTCTTGCCGCCGCGCTACGTGGTCAAGGCGTCGGTGGGGCACGTCCGCGACCTCCCCAAATCGACGCTCGGCGTGGACGTCGATCACGATTTTGCGCCCAAATACCTGACGATCAAAGGCAAGGGCGACATCATCAAGGAGCTCAAGGCGGCGGCGAAATCGGCGAGCGACGTCTACCTGGCGACCGACCCCGACCGCGAAGGCGAAGCCATCGCGTGGCATTTGGCCGAGATCCTCAAGCTCGAAAACCCCAAGCGGATCGAGCTGCACGAGATCACCAAAGACGCGGCGCTGGCGGCGATCGCCGACCCGCACACGATCGACATGCCGCGCGTGAACGCCCAGCAAGCCCGGCGGATTCTCGACCGGCTGGTCGGCTACAAAATCTCGCCGCTGCTGTGGGCCAAAGTCCGGGGCGGGCTCTCAGCCGGGCGCGTTCAGTCGGTGGCGGTGCGGCTGATCGTCGACCGCGAGCGCGAGATCAACGCCTTCGTTCCGCGCGAGTATTGGTCGATCACGGCGCGGCTTTCCAAGGAGCGCACCAACGGCACCCCGCCGGTCATCTTCCCGGCCGAGCTCTACCAGATCGACGGCGCCAAGGCCGAGGTGACCGACGGCAAGACCGCCGCCGAGGTCGTAACCGCGGTGCAAGACGCGCAGTGGCGCGTCACGTCGGTCAAAGAGCGCGAGACGCGGCGTAACGCCGCCGCCCCGTTTACCACCTCGACGATCCAGCAAGAGGCCTCGCGCAAGCTGAAGTTCCGCGTCCGCAAGACGATGCAGCTGGCGCAAGCGCTCTACGAGGGCGTCGACCTCGGCCCCGAGGGCACCCAGGGGTTGATCACCTACATGCGCACCGACTCGACCCGGATCGCGGACTCGGCCCGCGAGGCGGCGCGCGAGTTCATCGAGTCGACCTACGGCAAAGAATTCGCCGGTTCGGGCCGCCAGTTCAAGATGCGCGAGGGCGCGCAGGACGCGCACGAAGCAATCCGTCCGACGTCGGTTTTCCGCACCCCCGATTCGCTGGCCGGCGTCCTCAAACGCGACGAGCTGCGGCTCTACCGCCTGATCTGGGAGCGCTTCGTGGCCTCGCAGATGGCGCCCGCGATCTTCGACCAAACGACGGTCGACTACGTGATCGGACGCTATACGTTCCGGTCGACCGGTAGCGTGCTGAAATTCGCCGGCTATACCCGGGTGTATGAAGAAGGCCGGGACGACGCGACGCCGCCCGAAGAGCTGACGGCCGACGGCAAGAAACCGCTGTTGCCCAAGCTGACGGTCGACGAGCGCCTCGACCTGCGCGGGATCGAGCCCAAGCAGCACTTCACCGAGCCGCCGCCGCGCTTCACCGAAGCGTCGCTGGTGCGCGCGCTCGAAGAGAACGGCATCGGCCGGCCGTCGACGTACAGCTCGATCGTCGAGACGATCCAGGCGCGCGGTTACGTCCAGCAGATCGAACGCCGCTTCCACCCGACCGACATCGGCATCCAGGTCAACGATCTGCTGGCCGAGCACTTCAAGGACGTCGTCGATCCGGGGTTCACCGCGCAGATGGAACGCGACCTCGACGGCGTCGCCGACGCCGGCGGCGACTGGGTCGCGGTGCTGCGGACGTTCTACGACAAGTTCAGCCTGGAGCTGATCGCGGCCGAGGAGAAGTTGCCGAAATTCGAGCAGCGCGACGAGCCGACCGACAAGCGCTGCCCGGTGTGCAATCGCGAGATGGTCATCAAGACCGGGCGGTTCGGCAAGTTCATCTCGTGCACGGGCTACCCCGAGTGCAAGACGACGCTGCCGATCCTCAAAGACACCGGCGCGATCTGCCCCAAGGACCGCGGCATGATCGTCGAGCGCAAGTCGCGCAAGGGCCGCGTGTTCTACGGCTGCGCCAACTATCCGAAGTGCGACTTCGTCTCGTGGGACCGCGTCGTTCCGGAACCGTGCCCGGTCTGCGGCGACTACGTCGTCGTCAAGACGAAGCGCGGCGGCCTAGCGACGTACGAGTGCCACACCGACAAGTCGCACGACACGTCGACAATGGGCGGGGCGCCCCAAGCCGAAGAAGAGGAGCTTGAGCCAGTCTGACCGGGGCGCAGCCCTCGGACCCGAAGAGCGTAGCTCATCCTTCGTGGTAACGGTGATCGGTGGCGGCCTCGCCGGGTGCGAGGCCGCATGGCAGCTTGCGCGGCGCGGCGTGCGGGTGCGGCTATACGAACGCCGACCGCAGTCGAGCGGCCCCGCGCACCACACCGACAAGCTCGCGGAGCTGGTGTGCAGCAACTCGCTGCGCGGCGTCGCGCTCGAGAACTGCGTCGGCTTGCTCAAAGAGGAGCTTGCCCGGCTGGATTCGCTGATCGTGACCTCGGCGCGCGAGGCGGCGGTGCCGGCGGGCGGCGCGCTGGCAGTCGATCGCGAGCGCTTCAGCGCGATCGTCGAGTCGCGCCTCTTGGGCCTCTCCGCCCTCGAGATCGTGCGTGAAGAACTGCCGGCAATCCCCGCGACCGGACTCGCGATCGTGGCCTGCGGCCCGTTGCCCTCACCGGCGCTGGCCGCGCAGATCGACGCGCTGGTCGGCGGCGGGCGGCTGCACTACTACGACGCCGCGGCGCCGATCGTCGCGACCGACTCGATCGACATGTCGGCCACCTACCGCAAGTCGCGTTACGATAAGGGCGACGGCGACGACTACCTCAACATTCCGCTGGACAAGGCGCAGTACCAGCAGTTCATCGCCGACTTGCGTTCGTTGCCGCGGCACGATCCCAAGGACTTCGAACTCGACGTCGCCGCCGGCAAGGTGCCCTATTTCGAAGGCTGTCTGCCGATCGAAGAGATGGCCGCGCGCGGCGAGGACACGCTGCGCTACGGCCCCCTCAAGCCGGTCGGTCTGCGCGATCCGCGCACCGGCAAAACGCCGTACGCCGTGGTGCAATTGCGCAACGAAGACGCCGACGGCAAGTCGATGAACCTGGTCGGTTTCCAGACGCGCCTCACCTGGCCGGCGCAAAAAGAAGCGTTCGGCAAACTGCCCGGCCTCGCGCACGCCGAGTGGCTACGGTTGGGCGTGATGCACCGCAACACGTTCATCGACGCACCCCGCTTGCTCGATGCGCACCTCCAATTGCGTTCGCGTCCCGGCTTGTATTTTGCCGGGCAGATCACCGGCGCCGAAGGCTACGTCGAGGCGGCGGCCTGCGGCCTGATGGCCGGCATCGCTGCCGCCTACGCCGCAAGCGGCGACGTTGCGCCGGCGGTTCCGGCCGACACGGCGCTCGGCGCCGTGGTCGCGCATTTGCAGAACGCCGCATCGCCGGATTTCCAGCCGGCCAACGTGACGTGGACGTGGTTCTCGGCGCTACCGGGCAAACCGAACCGCGACAAGCGAGCTCGCCGCGGACTCCTGGCCGCGCGTGCGCTCGAGCGCATTGACGCGTACGCGCGCACCGTGGCCGTAACGGGGAGCAGAGAGAGCGCGCTTGCAACCGCGGGCTCCCGCGCGGAGTAGAAGAGCACCATAACCATGCGCATTCGATCGACCACGATCGTCGCGGTCCTTCGCGACGGCAAGATCGCGATGGCCGGCGACGGGCAAGTCACCCTCGACAAGACGGTCATGAAACACGGCGCCCGCAAGGTGCGCCGCATCGCCGGCGGCGCCGTGATCGCCGGTTTCGCCGGCAGCGCCGCCGACGGGATCACGCTGCTCGAGAAGTTCGAAAGCAAGCTCAACTCGTCGGGCAGCAACCTCATGCGGGCGGCGGTCGAGCTGGCCAAGGACTGGCGTCAGGATCGCGCGCTGCGCCGGCTCGAGGCACTGCTGCTGGTCGGCAATCCGGAACATCTGCTGGTGCTCAGCGGCACCGGTGATGTGATCGAGCCCGACGAAGGGATTGCGGCGATCGGCAGCGGCGGACCCTACGCTCAAGCTGCGGCGATGGCGCTGCTGCAACACTCCGACCTCAGCGCCGAAGCGATCGCGCGCGAAGCGCTGAAGATCGCCTCGAAAATCTGCATCTACACCAACGACGACATCACCGTCGAGACGGCCTAACGCATGCCCGAACTGCAAGATCTCACGCCGCGCCAAATCGTCGCGGAGCTCGACAAGTACATCGTCGGCCAAGCCAAGGCCAAACGCGCGGTGGCGATCGCGCTGCGCAACCGCTACCGGCGCGAACAACTGCCGGAAGAACTGCGCCGCGAGGTCATCCCCAAGAACATCCTGATGATCGGTCCGACCGGCGTCGGTAAAACCGAGATCGCGCGCCGCCTGGCCTCGCTCGCCGGCGCGCCGTTCGTCAAGGTCGAAGCGACGAAATACACCGAGGTCGGCTACGTCGGCCGCGACGTCGAGTCGATGGTGCGCGATCTGGCCGAAGCGGCGATCCGGATGGTCAAGGACGAACGCTTCGCCGACGTCAAAGAAGCGGCCGAGCACGCCGCGGTCGAGCGCATCATCGACGTGCTGCACCCCGAGACGCGGTCGCCGCAGGCGCAGAGCAGTAATCCGTTCGCGGCGACGCTGGGTTCGATCTTCGGCAACTCGTTCGGCGCGCAGGCCGGTCAGCAGCAGCCCCAGCAGCCGGCGACGCAGCCGGCGCCCCCGCACGAGTCGGAGCGCATTCGCGCCGAAGCGCGGGCCGACATCGAGCGCGGTTTCTACGACGTTCGGCTGATCGAGATCGAGGTCGAGGAAACGCCGCAGCTGCCGATCGGCATGATGGGCGGCGACGGTGGCGGCATGGGCGGCGCGGGCGACATGAGCGAGATGCTCTCGGGCCTGCTGCCCAAAAGAAGGCGCAGAAACGCGTGACGGTCGCGGACGCGCGGCGCGTCTTCGCGCAAGAAGAACAGGCCAAGCTGATCGATATGGACGCGGTCAAGCGCGAAGCGCTGCGGCGGGCCGGCGAGCGCGGGATCATCTTCATCGACGAGATCGACAAGATCGCGACCCGCGAAGGCCGTGGCGTCGACGTCTCGCGCGAGGGCGTGCAGCGCGACATCCTGCCGATCGTCGAAGGCAGCACGGTGACGACGAAGTACGGACCACTGTCGACCGATCACGTGCTGTTCGTCGCGGCCGGTGCGTTTCACATGAGCAAGCCGTCCGACCTGATCCCCGAGTTGCAGGGCCGTTTCCCGATCCGCGTCGAGCTGGACAGCCTGACCGCGGCCGACTTCGAGACGATTCTGACCCAGCCTAAGAACGCGCTGATGACCCAGTACACCGCGCTGCTGGCGGCCGACGGCGTGCGGCTAGACATTCGCCCGGATGGGATCGCCGCGATCGCGCGTATTGCGACCGAGGTCAACGAGCGCGACGAGAACATCGGTGCCCGGCGCCTGCACACGGTGTTGGAGCGCGTCTTCGAAGAGATCGGGTTCGCGGCGCCGGAGGTCGCGGAGACGGCCGTCATCGACGCGGCCTACGTGTCCGACCGGCTGGGCGAGATCGCTTCCAGCGCCGACCTGTCCAACTTCATTCTCTGAGCCGCTTCAGGAATGAGGGGCTCCTAACAGGTCCTTACGTGTTGCCTCATAGGTATGGGTGGCGCATCATGCGGGAAAGAGCCACATCATCCGGAGGACTCATCATGGCCGATCGTATCTCTCGCGGCGAGATCATCTCGCTGCTCGCCGGCTTGCCCGCCGCCGTTGCCGTCACCACCGCCGCCGCGTCGGCCGCCGACGATTCGGGCGGGACCAAGGCGCAGTACAAGTACCAGAGCAAGCCCGGTCCGAAGGGCCAGAAGTGCAGCGCCTGCGCGCTGTTCAAGGCACCCGCCTCGTGCCAGCTCGTCAAGGGCAAGATCAGCCCCAGCGGCTACTGCATCGCCTACGCCCCCAAGGCCCACTAAAAAGGCTCGCTAGCGCCCTGTCATCCTGAGCGGAGCGAGCGAAGTCGAGCGGAGTCGAAGGACGTTGACAGGGCGAGGGGCGGCGTGATACAACCCGGGGGATGCTCGTGTACGGTTTTGGGTATTTCGGCTTTTTTAGCTGGGCGAATTCGCGCCGGCAGGCCGACTCGTTGCCGTAACGTCCACGACCAGGACGACTGCTGCAAGAGCCCCTCGCCGGCGCGAGGGGTTCTTCTTTTTCCCCGGTCACGCTTGACCGATGTGATGGAGACGCCATGACCACCGCCCAGACGCAAGCCCCGGAAAGAACCCCTGCCCCGGCCCTGACCATGACCGCCGCCTTCGAGGGGATCGAAGGGGCGTATTCGCACGTCGTGCTCGAGGCCTACGCGGGCCGGCGCGGCGTCAAGTTCGAGCCGCTGGGCTGCCCGACGTTCCGCGCGGTCGCCCACGCCGTGCTCTCCGGGCGGGCCGACGTCGGCTTGCTGCCGATCGACAACGCGATCGCGGGCACGATTCGTGAAGGCTACGACGTGCTGGCCGAATACGAGCTCGATCCGCTGGCCGAGATCACGCTGCGGCTCGAACACCGGCTCGTCGGGCTGCCCGGAGCGACGCTCGAAGGCGTGCGCGAGATCGAGTCGCACGCCATCGTGTTGGCCGAGTGCGGTCGCTTCCTCGCCTCGCTGCCCGACGTGAAGTGCGTCCCGGTCGGCGATACCGCGATCGCGGCTCGCAACGTGGCCGCGTCCAAGGATCCGAGCCACGCGGCGATCTGCTCCAAAGAAGCGGCCGAGCGCTACGGTCTGGTCGAACTGGCGGGTTCGATCGCCGATCATCCCGACAACACGACCCGCTTCTTGCTCTTCCGCGCGCCGGTAGCGTCGGGTGTCGCCGCCGAGTTCGAACCGGCGGCGGCGGGCGCCGATCGCAAGACCTCGCTCGTGTTCTCCGTAGCCGACAAGCCCGGCGCGCTCGCGCGCTCGCTCGACGCATTCGGCAAGCACGGCCTCAACGTCTCGAAGCTCGACTCGAAAGCGCGCCTGGGCACGGCGGAGTTCGCGTTCTACGCCGACGTCGACGGCGATCTGCGCGAAGAGCGCTTCGCCGACGCGTTGCACGATCTCAAGGAATACACGTCCTCGCTGCACATCATCGGCTCGTACGACGCCGGCACCGCGCCCCCGCGCGTGCGGCGCGCGATCGACGTGGTCGTCGACAACTCGCCGGCCGTGGTTCCGAGCGTGAGCAAACAGAAGCAGAACTTCCCGAAGGTCACGCGCGAACCGGGGCAGCCGCGCTCGAAGGTGCGCGTCGGCAACGTCGTGCTCGAAGACGGAACGTTCATCATCGCCGCCGGTCCGTGCAGCGTCGAATCGCGCGAACAGCTCTTCGCCGTCGCGCACGAGATCCGCGATCACGGTGCGGTCATGATGCGCGGCGGCGCGTTCAAGCCGCGCACGTCGCCGTATTCGTTCCAGGGCATGGGCTGGGAAGGCCTGGCGCTGCTGGCCGAAGCCGGCCGCGAAACCGGCATGCCGATCGTCAGCGAAGTGATGAGCATCGACCAAGTCGAGCGCATGGGGCAGTCGGTGGACATGTACCAGATCGGTGCGCGCAACATGCAGAACTTCGATCTGCTCAAGGCCGTCGGCAAGACGCAGATTCCGGTGCTGCTCAAGCGCGGGATGTCGGCCAGCATCGACGAGCTGCTGAGCGCGGCCGAGTACATCCTCTCCGAAGGCAATCCGGACGTCGTGCTCTGCGAGCGCGGCATCCGCACCTTTGAAACGGCGACGCGCAACACGCTCGACCTCTCCGCGGTCGCGGTGCTGCGCGAGAAGACGCATCTGCCGATCATGGTCGACCCGTCGCACGGCGTCGGGGTCCGGCGCTGGATTCGGCCGCTCTGCCGCGCGGCCAAGGCCGTCGGCGCAAACGGCATTCTGATCGAGGTGCATCCGAACCCGGCCGTCGCGCTGAGCGACGCCGAACAAGCCTTGACGTTCCAAGACTACGAAGACATCGTGAACGACCTGGCCCAGATCCCGCTCATTCAGGAATAGCGATTCGCCGATGATGAACACGCAAGCCCGCAGCGAGACCGTCGCTCCGGCGCGCGCGCTCGGCGGGCTCGCGCCGAACATTCCCGGCGACAAGTCGATCTCGCACCGGGCGGTGATCTTCGCCGCGATGGCCGAGGGCGAATCGCGGGTTTCGAACATCGCGCCGGGCGAGGACGTCGCGTCGTCGATGCGCTGCGTGGCGCAGCTCGGCGCGATCGTCGAGCGCACCGGGATCGACGCGCGCATTCGCGGCTGCGCGTGGCACGATCCGAGCGCCGCGCTGGACTGCGGCAACTCCGGCACGACGATGCGCTTCCTGATCGGCGCGTTGGCCGGCCGCGGTATTGCTGCCACGCTCGTCGGCGACGAGTCGCTCAGCCGGCGGCCGATGCTGCGTGTCGCCGAACCGCTGCGCGCGCTGGGCGCGGTCGTCGATACGGCGCCGGGCGGAACGGCCCCGGTGCACGTGCGCGGCGGCCATCCGTTGCACGGCGGCCATATCCGGATGAAGGTTGCGAGCGCGCAACTGGCGAGCTCGCTGATGCTGGCGGCGACCGGCGCGCACGGCAAGGTGCGCATCTCCGGCGCCGGCAGCGCGCGCGATCATACCGCGAAGATGCTGCCGCACTTCGGCGTCGCGGTGCAACGCGACGGTGACGATATCGTCGTCGAGGGCCCGCAGCGCTTGCACGCCGCCGACTTCCGCGTCCCCGGCGATCCGTCGGCAGCGGCTTTTTGGTTGGCCGCGGCGGCGATCGTTCCGGGCGCGCGCATTCGCGTCGAGAACGTGAACCTCAACCCGACCCGGCTCGGCTTCGTCGACGCGCTCCAGCGCATGGGCGCGGGGGTCGAGATCACCGTCACCTCCGAGGAGCCCGAACCGATGGGCCACATCGAGGTCAGCGCGCGCCCGTTGCACGCGCTGGCGATCGAGGAACCCGAGGTCCCGGCGATCCTCGATGAGTTGCCGCTGCTCGGCATCGTCGCCTCGTATGCGTCCGGCACGACGACGGTGCGCGGCGCGCGCGAGCTGCGCGTGAAGGAGAGCGACCGCATCGCCGTGCTGGTGAACGGACTGCGCGCGCTCGGCGGCACGGTGAACGAGGTCGACGACGGTTTCGACGTCACCGGGGGGACCCTGCTGCGCGGCGCAACCGTGAACAGCGGCGGCGATCACCGCTTGGCGATGGCCTTCGCCATCGCCGCGCTCGGCGCGAGCGCGCCGGTCACGATCGACGACTCGGCCTGCGTCGCGATCTCGCACCCGTCGTTCTTCAGCGACCTGGAAGCCCTGCGCCGATGACGATGCCCGATGTCACCCTGAGCGGAGTCGAAGGGCAGCCGCAATCGCGCCTCAAACATTTCGCCGTCGTCGGTCAGCCGATCGCCCATTCGCGCTCGCCCGAAATCTTCGCCGCGCTCTCGTGGGCGGCCGAAATCCCGCTCACGTACGAGCGCATCGAGCTGACGCCGGAGCAGTTTGATCGCGCCTTCGCGGACGCGCGCGAACGGTTCGACGGTTGGAACGTGACCGCGCCGCACAAGCATCGCGCGCTCGCCGCTGCCGACGATGCCAGCGCCGACGCGCGCACCGTCGGCGCCGCCAACGTGATTACGTTTCGTGACGGCCGGGCGCACGCGGCGAATACCGACGTCGGCGGCGTCAAGGAGCTGTTGCGTTCACGCGGCATCGATCCGGCCGGTCAAGTCGTGACGTTGCTGGGCGCCGGCGGCGCCGCGCGTTCCGCAGTCGTCGCGCTGGCGCAGCTCGGAGCGAAACGCATCGTCATCGCAAACCGCACGCTCGGACGCGCGCGCGAGCTGATCGCCGATCTGCAATCTGCCGCCGGCACGACCGAACTGCTGGCGGGCAACCCGGCTGCCGCGCCCCTGGTGATCAATGCGACGAGCAACGGCGCCGCCGTGAGCGGTGCCGTGCTGGCCTGCACGCGTAACGGCTGGTGCGTGGACCTGCAATACAAGCCGACCGACACGCCGTTCGTGCAAGCGGCGCGCGCCGCCGGGCACAACGCCGTGAACGGCACGCACATGCTCGTCGCGCAAGCGGTCGCGACGTTTCGTCTTTGGTACGGTGAGGGCGTGCAGTTCGCGCGCGACGCCGAGGCCGCACTCACCGCCCTCGTGGAGGCACCCTAACACATGGCTCGGCTGCGCTACCTCACCGCCGGTGAATCGCATGGACCGGCGCTCACCGGCATCATGGAAGGGATGCCGGCCGGGTTGCCGGTCACCGTTGAGGACATCCACGCCGACGGCAGGCGGCGCATGATGGGCTACGGCCGCGGCAACCGCATGAAAATCGAAACCGACGAGGTGAAGATCCTCGCCGGCGTGCGCCGCGGCGAAACGATCGGCAGCCCGATCTCGCTCTACATCGAAAATCGTGACCACCAGAAGTGGCTCGAGATCATGACCGCCGAGCCGCGCGAAGGCGAAGCCGCCCGCGCCGTGTACATTCCGCGTCCCGGGCACACCGATCGCGTGGGCGGCATCAAGTACGGCCGCCCCGACATGCGCGACATCCTGGAACGGGCCAGTGCACGCGAGACGGCGATGCGCGTTGCGCTCGGTGCCATCGCGCGTAAGTTGCTCAGCGAGCTCGGCATCGCGATCGCCAGCCGCGTCGTGCGCATCGGCGAGGTCGTCGACGAGACGCCGCTCGACGCCGACATCGCGACGCTGAACGAACGGGTCGATCGCTCGCCGGTGCGCGTCCTCGATCCGAACGCGGCCGAGCGCATCATGAAGAACATCGACGCGGCCAAGACCGACGGCGACACGCTGGGCGGCGTGTTCGAAGTCGTCGCCGGCGGCGTGCCGATCGGCCTCGGCTCGCACGCGCAATGGGATCGCCGCCTCGACGGCCGCATCGGCGACGTCTTCCTCGCGCTCAACGCGATCAAGGGCGTCGAGTTGGGGCTCGGGTTCCGCGGTTCGGCGCTGCCCGGCTCGGCCGTGCACGACGCGTACTTTCCGGGCGAGGGCGGCAGCCTCACGAAATACGGCAGCAACCGCGCCGGCGGTATCGAGGGCGGCATCTCGACGGGTCAGCCGATCGTCGTGCGCGTCGCGATGAAGCCGATCTCCACGCTGATGAAGCCGCTGCCGTCGGTCGACCTGCGAACCGGCGAGGCGACCAACGCCTACATCGAGCGCAGCGACGTGTGCGCGGTGCCGGCCGCGGCCGTGATCGGCGAATCGTTGCTGGCACTGGTGCTCGCGGATGCGGTGCTCGAGACGTTTCCGTCCGACACGCTGACGCTGCTGCGCGACTACGTCGGCGCGTGGCGGGAGCGCATCCGTGCCCGCTGATCCCGCGCGCCACATCCTGTTCTGCGGAACCGCGGGCTCGGGGAAGACGACCGTCGGCGCGCTGGTCGCGCGCGCGCTCGGGCGTGAATTCATCGACATCGATCGCGCCGTCGAACGTGCGGCCGGCGTCAGCGTGCAGACGATCTTCGCCCGTGACGGCGAGGCCGCGTTCCGCGAGCGCGAGCGGGCGGCGGTCGTGCGCGCGCTCAACGCCGCCAAGCCGAGCGTGATCTCGCTCGGCGGCGGCGCGCTCGAAAACGACGCGACGTTCGCCGACGCGCGCCGCCACACGCTGGTGTGGCTGAAGGCGACGGTGCCGACGCTCGCGGCACGCCTCTCCGGCAACGGCGATCGCCCGCTGCTCGCCGGCGATCCGCTGGCGAAGCTCCACGCCCTAGCGGCCGAACGCGAGCCGCGCTATCGCCAAGCGCACGTGATCGTCGATGCGTCGCTCGCGCCCAAGGGCGTGGCGGCGTCGGTGCTGGAAGCGCTGCGAGCGAACGAGCTCGTCGGAGAGCGCGCGTGATCGCCGGCGAGCGCGAGCGCATTCGCGTCGAGCTAGGTGACGAGCGCTCCTACGACGTCGTGATCGGCCGCGGTGCGACCGACGAGCTGACCGCCATCGATGCCCGGTCGGTGGTGGTGCTCTACGACACGGCGGTCGAAGCGTTGGCACGCCAGGTGATCGCGGCATTCGGCACGCGCGTCACCGCTGCGCGCGGCTTGGTCGGCGGCGAAGAAGTGAAGACGCTGGCCGTTGCCGGCGAGCTCTTCGATTGGCTGGCCGAGGCGCACGTCGATCGCGACGCGGTCCTGATCGCGATCGGCGGCGGTACGGTCACCGATCTCGGCGGCTTCGTCGCCGCGACGTTTCTGCGCGGGCTGCGCTGGTGCGCGGTGCCGACGACGCTGCTGGCGGCCGTCGACGCCGCCGTCGGCGGCAAGACCGCGATCAACCTTGACGCCGGCAAGAACCTCGTCGGCGCGTTCCACCATCCGTCGCTGGTAGCGATCGATCCGGCCGCATTCGCCACGCTCGATCCGCGCGACATCGCCGCCGGGCTAGGCGAGTCCCTGAAGACGGCGCTCGTTGCGGACGCGGAGCTGTTCGCGTTCTTCGAACGCGAGATGGACCGCGCGCTGGCCGCCGATCCGGAGGTGCTGGCCACGATCGTCGCCCATTGCGTCGCGGCCAAAGCGCGCGTCGTGGCCGGCGACGAACGCGAACGCGACGACAGCGGCGCCGGCGGCCGCGCGATTCTGAATTTCGGTCATACCGTCGGCCACGCGCTCGAGCAGACCTGCGGCTACGGCGCGTTGCGGCACGGCGAGGCGATCGTGCTCGGGATGCGCGCGGCCTTGGCGCTCTCTCGCGAACGCGGTCTGCCGCCGTCAACGGTTCGCCGCATCGACGCGCTGGTGCGCGCGATTCCGGTGCCGCAGCCGCTCGCGGACCCCGAGGCGATCATCGCGGCGACGGCGTCGGACAAGAAGCGCAAAGCCGGCAAGGTGCGCTTCATCCTGATCCGCGACGTCGCGCAGCCCTACATCGTCGACGACGTCACCGAAGCGTCGGTGCGCGCGGCGCTGACCGCGATCGCATGACGATTTTCGTCGTTCACGGGCCGAACCTCAACCTGCTCGGCGAACGCGAACCGGCGGTCTACGGAACGCTCACGCTCGATCAGCTCAACGCCCAAATCCGCGCGCACGGCGAGTCGCGCGGCTGCGCGATCCGCACCTACCAGTCCAACCACGAAGGCCGGCTGCTCGACGCGCTGCAGCGCGCCCGCCGCTGGGCCGCCGGCATCGTGATCAACCCCGGTGCGTACGGGCACACGTCGTACGCGTTGCGCGACTGCATCGCCGGCATCAACGTCCCGACGGTGGAAGTGCACCTCAGCGACGTCGAGGCGCGCGAGCCGTTCCGCCGCATCTCCACGATCGCCGACGTCTGCATCGCCAAAATCTCCGGCCGCGGCCCGCAGTCCTACCTCGACGGCATCGATCTGATTTTGGGAAGATCTTGAGAGTTTCTCGGAGCCCGTTCTAAGGGGGTACGGCGAAGATGGACGTCGTGGCGGTAGACTATCGGCCTCGCGTTGCGGTCGTCGACGACGAGGCGCATCTGCGTGAGGTCCTCGAGATCGGCCTCGCGCAGGAAGGCTTCGAGGTGCGCACGGCGGCCGACGGTGCGGCGGGCCTGACGCTGGTCCGCGATTGGGAACCGGAATGCATCATCCTCGACGTGATGATGCCCAAGATCGACGGCCTCGCCGTGATCCCGATGATTCGCCGGCTGACGCAAGTCCCGATCATCATGCTGACGGCGCGCGGCGACGTGCGCGACCGCATCGACGGCCTGCAGGCCGGCGCCGACGACTACGTGAGCAAGCCGTTCGATTTGGGCGAGCTGGCCGCGCGGCTCAAGAGCGCGCTGCGGCGCCCGATGCTCAAACGCGTCAACAACCTGCGCTATGGCGACCTCGAGCTCGATCTCGATTCGCGCAGCGCGCGCCGCGGTGCGCGCTGGATGTCGTTGTCGACGCGCGAGTTCGATCTCGTCGCGGCGCTGATGCGCCACCCGCAGCGCGTGTTCACGCGCGAAGAACTGCTCGATCTGGTCTGGGGCATCGACCGCGACGTCACGCGCAACACGGTCGAGACGTACATCTCGTACGTGCGGGCGAAGATCGATGCGCCGGGCGAGCCGCGGCTGGTGCACACGATCCGCGGCGTCGGGTATTCGATTCGCAGCGAAACCCGTTGATCGCGCTGCGGCGCAGGCTGACGATATCGTATACCGTTCTGGTCGGCTCGTTCATCGCGCTCGTCGCGGTCGCGGCGGCGGTCGTGGCGTTCGCGGTCATGGCGCGTCAGGCCGGCGCCGCGATCTCCAGCGGAGCGAGTGAGGCGCGGGCGATGGTTGCCAGCGCTCCGCAGATTTCGGTGGATGCGGTGGCCGCGCGCACCCGGCGCGACGTCGGGGGCGCCGACGTGGACGTGTACGTCGCGCATCCGCCGGGCGCTCCGCCCGATCTCGGCGCTCCGCCGCTCGGCCCGCCCCCGGCGGGCGGTCCACCGGGTTTCGCCGGCCCGAACGGTCCGGGTCCGCCGGGCGGCAATCCCGTTCGTCCGTTCGAGTGGTTTACCACCGTGCGCGGCGAGTTCGTCCTCGTCGGCGACGCGCAGGTCGCGATCGTGCCGGATCGTGAGTCGCTCGACGCGCGCGGTCGCGACTTCCTCGGTCTCACCGCGCTCGCCGTCGTGCTCGGCTTCGTCGGGGCGTGGCTGATCGCGCGCCGGATGGCGGCCCAAATCGTCGCACCGCTGGTCGCGGTCAGCGCCGAATTGCGCCGCTTCGCCGCGGGTGACTTTGCGCCCAACAACGTTCCGCTGGGCCGTTTCTCCGATGTCGGAGAACTGATCGACGCCTACAACGGCGCGGCCGCGCAGGTGACCGCGGCGTTCGACGAGCGCGAGCGCGCCGAGGGACGGATGCGGCGCTTCCTCGCCGACGCCGGTCACGAGATGCGAACGCCGCTATCGGTGATCACGGCCTACATCGACATCTTGCGCAAAGGCGGCAGCGAAGACGCGCAGCTGCGCGCGCAAGCGTTCAGCACGCTCGCGAGCGAGACGCTGCGCATGCGGCGGCTGGTCGACCGGCTGGTCGCGCTGGCCCGGCTCGAGCAGCCGGAAACGACCCAACCGGTGCCGGTCGACGTCGGAGTTCTGGCCCACGATGCGGTCGCCGCGATCGTCGCGGCGCGCGGCGGCGACGTGTCGTGCGAGGTGGAGTCGGGAACGTACGTGCGCGCGGATCCCGCCGATCTGCACGAAGCGATCGGCAACCTCGTCGACAACGCCGTGAAATACGGCGCCGGTTCGCTGGTGCGCGTGATGGTCGAGCACGAGCGCGAGGCGGTCGTCGTGCGGGTCAGCGATTGCGGCCCGGGCATCGACCCGGCCGAGCGGGAGCGGATCTTCGAGCGCTTCTATCGCGGTGCGGCCCAGCAGGACGCCGACGGGTCGGGCCTGGGCCTCGCGATCGCCGCGCGCGCCGCAACGCGCGCCGGCGGCGAGCTGGCGCTCGAGCGCAGCGGCGACGGCGAGACGGTGTTCGCCCTGCGCCTGCCGCTGCACATTGCCGCCGATCTCACCTGACCGCTGCCGGCCGCCGCAAATCGGCGGGCTCCAGATGCGTTATACTAGGTGACCATGGCCTATCTCCGCGAGATCATCACCGAGGGCCACCCGACCTTGCGCAAAGTTGCCAAGCGGGTGAATCCGGCTGAGATTGCCGACCCGATGTTCCAGCAGCTCGTCGACGACATGTTCGAGACGATGTACCACGCCCCGGGGATCGGCTTGGCCGCACCGCAAGTCAATGTTAGTAAGCGAGTGTTCACGGTCGATCTCCAAGACGACGACGACACGCACGGTCCGCTGGTGGTGATCAACCCGAAGTTCACCCTCACCGAAGGCGAGATCGAGGCGATCGAAGGCTGTCTGTCCGTCCCCGGCATGGTCGGTGACATGAAGCG
>Ga0181536_10002343_pt1 | contig 21528 bp, 21 predicted proteins | sample PEATcosm2014_Bin_41_FD_121105 | JGI IMG/M metagenome (GOLD analysis project Ga0181536, IMG submission 121105) | Peatland microbial communities from MTU Mesocosm Facility, Houghton, MI, USA - PEATcosm2014_Bin17_60_metaG | ecosystem: Environmental > Terrestrial > Soil > Wetlands > Peat | place...
GAACAGGAAAACTCTTGACGGATGTCGATCACTATTTCACACTGAGAGAGTCCTGCGTCGCTTCGCTCCGTTCTGATCGGCATCAGATCGGAATGACTGATCGACATCATCGGAATGCGCACTGATCTTCTCTAAATGGTTTGCGGATTGGCACTTGCTGCGTCAGAGCACAGCGATGTTCCTACTTGCGTGTTCAACGAGCTACGCGGACGTGAGATTTCTATGCTTGCTCATGGGGCTTGAGGCGTATCACCGGGCTACCCAAGGTGGGACAATCCTGTCCGGCGAAGACTTTGAGTACTGGCAAGCGAAGCTCATTACCGGTTTACCCCCGGACATGCCTCCTCGACTCCGCCAGAAACTGATGTCACTTTACAAGTATGCGAACGAATGTTCGTTGCGCACTCGCCTCAAAGTCCTGCTGCGCAAAACATTGAAGCTGTCGAAGCTGGAATACACACAAGAGAACTGCAACCGTTTCATAGATTTTGTAGTTGAGAATCGGAACAGACTGACACACGGTACAAAGGCCGTCGAAGTCGATCTAGTCCGGCCGAATCAAGACCTAACCACGATTTTACTGCGCCTGCTGTTGATGCATATCGGGTGTGGCGAAGATTCGATTGCTTCTGCCGCACGACGATTGCCCTGGTCTCAGCTGGCGGGTGGGCACGCCGAATAAACTAAGCGCATCGCAGCAGGCCTAGGGCCGAAAGGTCAGGCGTGGCTGAGTCCGCGTCCCTCCTACCTCGCTGCCGCCCAGGCCAGCCCGTCCACGCCCTTCCCTGCTTCGATCAGGCGATTCACTTTCCAATCGGCCAGGCTGATCTCGGCCACCTGCTTGCTCACATCGCACGACACGTACGCCACCTTGTTGTCTGGCCGGATGAGCACTTCCTGCGGAATCTTGGGCAGGTCGATTACGTGGGCAACCTTCATCGTGTGCAGGTCCACCGCCGCCGCCTGGTTGGTTTTCTGAATCGCGGCCACCAGCCACCGGCCATCGGGCGTGAGCGCCGTCCCATACGCCGGCGCCGGCAGGTCCACCCAGTTCGTCACCTTGTTAGCCTTCGTGTCGATCACCGCAAGCCGCGAGCTCGTCTGGTCGGCCGTGAACACCCATCGGTCGTCATTCGAAATCGAGATGCGCTGCGTGGTCTTCGAGACCGGGATGATCGCGATCGTCTTCTTCGCGTCCAAATCGAGAACGGAAACAGTTCCCGGCCCGACGTTCGCCGTGTAGCCGCGCTTGCCATCGTGCGAGATTGCGAGCATATGCGATTCCGCCGCGCCGGTCGGAACGGAGCCGATAATCTTCAGCGAATTCGGGTCGATGATAGAGACCGTGTTGTTGAGCTCGGTCGTGACGTAGAGTAGCCCATTCTTGGGCCCAAACAGCGGGCAGTGCGGCCGGACGCCCTTACCGAAATCGAGATTGCCCGTGACCTTCTGCGAGGCAATATCGATGGCGACCATGTTGGTACCGTCCGTACCCGGCTTGCCCACGCCCGAGTTTCCATAAATCGGCACGTAGGCAGTTCTGCCATCGGGCGAAGCGATCAGCTCGTGCCCCGTGATGCCCCCCTCAGGGACCGTGGCCACTTGACGGCCGCTTTCGGGGTCAATAATCCCCATGGTCTGCTCGCCCTTGTTGGCGACAATCAGAACCGCGCTCGATGTAAACGACGAAGCAAGAAACGGCATCGCTGCCAAAGTAATCGCGATCGGTAAACCAACTGTAATGCGGAACACGTACGCCTCCATGCCGAAGAATTGTGTTTGTCGATTATACAGCGTCTCCGGGTCCTGGACGTAATGTATACTAAAAACAAGACACTTCCCGACAGGTTCAGATGAACGTTTCAACTGTCGATCTCCGGTATCGCACCAAAGACATCCTCCGGGCGGTGGAGCGCGGAGAGTCCGTCACGGTGCTGCACCGGGGCAAAGAGAAAGCGCGTATCGTGCCCCCGTTGACAAACGGGGATTCCGAAGGACTGCGCACACCCGAAGCTTTTGGACTGTGGAAGGACCGCAAAGACCTTCGCGATGTCGCCACCTATGTGCGGAAGCTGAGACGGCCTCGTGATCTTCGACACTGACGTTCTCATCTGGTTCTTTCGGGGAGACCGCCGCGCCGCGGAGTTGATCGAATCCCAGGCCAGCCGGGAGATGTCGATCGTTTCCCTGATGGAACTGTTTCAGGGCGCGCGTTCGCGCAGTGAGCTAAACATCATCCGACGTTTTGTCCAGGAGAACGCCTTCCGCGTGATTCCGCTAACCGAACCTATCAGCCACCTTGCGGCGACCCTCATCGAGGAACACGCATTAAGCGGCGGTTTGCAGGTCGCCGACGCGCTGATCGCGGCCACGGCTCGCGAAACCGGATCGGTGCTCGCGACCGCCAACATCCGGCACTTCCGCGCGATTCCCGGTCTGGAGCTGAAGGCGTTTCGCCCCGCGGCACGTTAACTCCCCGCGCTACAATTCCCTCTTATGCGCATCACTGCCATCGACACCTATATAGCCGGCAACCCATGGAAAAACTGGCTCTTTGCGAAGGTCTCCACCGACGAGGGCATTCACGGCGTTGGCGAGGGAACGCTCAACTACTTCGCGAAAACCATTGAGGCTGCCATCCATGAACTCACGCCGCTCATCCTCGGCATGGACCCGTTCCAGGTGGAAATTATTTCGCAGCGCCTGGTTCGCGACGTTTACTCCGATGGCGCACAAGTTCAGATGTGCGCGGTGGCGGCCATCGAGATCGCGCTCTGGGACATCATTGGCAAGGCTACCAACCAGCCCATCTACAACCTGTGGGGTGGCCGTTGCCACGAGAAGCTCCGCGCTTACGCCAACGGCTGGTATCGCGGCCCGCGCACCCCGGAAAGCTTCGCCGAAAAGGCGAAAAAGGTCGCCGGCCGGGGCTACACGGCCCTGAAATTTGATCCCTTCGGTTCGAGCTGGCGTACACTTTCGCGCTATGACTTTGATCTTTCAGTAGATATCATTCGCGCCGTGCGCGATGCCGTGGGACCGACGGTCGACCTGCTCATCGAAGGCCACTCGCGGTTTAACGTCGCCACGGCTGTCGAGTTTTCCCAGGCCATTCACCAGTTCCGCCCGGCCTGGTTCGAGGAGCCGGTACCGCACACGAACATTAATGCGATGGTTGAAGTGGCGCGGCGCAGCCCGGTTCCCATAGCCACGGGCGAAAGTTTATCCAATAAGCAGCAATTCGCGGAACTTCTCAAGTATGACGTAGTGAACATCCTCCAGCCGGAGCCACTAAACCTGGGCGGCTTGCTGCCCGCCCGGATCATCGCCGGAATGGTCGACGCTCACTTCGGCGTCATCGCGCCGCACAGCGCGCAAGGGCCGGTGTGCTCCGCGGCGTGCGCGCAGCTCAATGCTTCCATTCCTAACTTCTTCATTCACGAGATCTTCGATGAATTCAACGAACCTTGGGAAAAGCAGATTGTGACGCATCCAATCGAAGTGGTGAACGGCTATATCGAGGTTTCCGAGCGGCCCGGCCTGGGGCTTGATCTCAACATCGAAGAAATCCAGAAACACCCGTACCGGCAAGAAAACTATCTGCCACTGTTCAAACCGGGGTGGGAGCGGCGGGAACCGCAGAAAGCATGAATTAAATTCCCTCCATGTAATTTCGTAAGGTAGATACCTGTCGAGAATTTACGCGACCACCCGCTTCGCAACGGTGTTTCAATCGGTTAGCGAGTGGCAGTCACCTTGCTTAGTAGAATTCCAGTTGAAGTGGCGCGAACCGGCGGGTCTCGCACAGGATGCTGAGAAGCACAAAGTGCGGACCGCCGGTTTTTTATTTTTCCAGTTCCACAGGAATGCCAGACCGTTTCAACGCCGCCCCCACATCCGCTGTCCGTAGGCGCGAGGCGTCGTAGTCGACGACAATCTCCTCGGCCGGTGCTACCAACTGAACCCGCATGATGCCATAGATGGAATGCGCCGAGGCGATGCGCGACATGGCCTGCTCGTCCAGCGGGCGCTCTAACCGAAATCGAATCTGTACTTTAGTCATGATGCTAGGCGGGGACGTCGCGGACGCCGTCCAATTCCTCCAGTAGTTCTTGAATCAATGCGCTGTGGCCGTGCGAACTCAGCCAGGCTCGTAGCAGCTCAGTCACCGGGGCGGCGACCGACTCCTCGGCGCCGGGTTCGAAACGCAACGGGATCTCGGAGCGGCCGATGGCTTCAAGTAACAGTTCAGGAAATTTCATGCACCGGACACTCGGTGAGCCATTTGGATATTGGCGTGGTGGTTCAAAGGTCCGGAACCGCGACCCAGGCCTGGTGCGGTGCGAATCGCCTCGGTAACGAACGCCTTGGCGGTTTCGACCGCCTGCTCGAGCAGCGCGCCTTTCGCCAACTCGGCGGTGATGGCGGCGGAATAGGTGCAGCCGGTGCCGTGGGTATGGACGGTATCAATGCGCGCGGCGCGGAATTCACGGGTGAGGCCGGTGGTGTAAAGAAGATCCACCGCATCGCCCTCCAGATGGCCTCCCTTCACCAGGACCGCCTTCGCACCCATGTCATGCAAATGGCGGGCGGCGCGATGCATGCCGGCGAGGTCGCGGACCTCCAGTCCGGTGAGGGCTTCGGCCTCGGCCAGGTTCGGAGTCAATAAGGAGGCTTGAGGAACCAGCTCATCGCGCATTGCAGACACGGCGTCGTTGGAGGCCAGGGATTTGCCATGCTGGCTCACGATGACGGGATCAACGACCAGCGGAAAACGGAAATCCGCGGCGGCCCGTGCGACGGCTTCGACCGTGAAACGAGTTCCCAGAGCTCCGGTTTTGGCGGCCGAGGGAGGAATATCGTCGAGCACGGCACGAAGCTGGTGCAGCACCAGAACAGCGGCCAGGCATTCGATGTACTCCAGGGCGACGGTGTTTTGAACGGTGACGAGCGTCACAACGGCTTCGCCGTAGACGCCCAGTTGGTGGAAAGTCTTGAGGTCGGCTTGCAGACCCGCGCCACCAGAAGGGTCCGAGCCAGCGATTGTCAGAGCAACGGCGTGCATGATCGGGACCTACGATTATCGTACCGCGATCGTGACTCCCGGTTGGCTGGATGCGGACCCGATTTCGAGTGTCACTGGTACTAGTCCTGTGGAAGCGAGATTCGGGGGAACGACGGCATTGATTTGCAGCAGCCCGGAGAAGCCAGGCGCTTCCCCGGCGAAGACGATTTGGGCCGGAGAGCCACCAATGATGACCGAGACGGGCAGCACCGGCTGTGGATACGGGGCGACGGCAGGCTGCCCGTCGACACTGGCCGGATTCGTGATTCCTTCTCCGGTGGCATAGAGAGCAATGATCGATCCGCGGGGCGCCGGATCGGCGGTCGAGTTCAAATTCCCGTCCTGATTGCCGGCCGACGCGAGTCCGGTGCCTGCGCTCACGGTGAAAATTCCGGGCGCGGACGCAACGACAGTTGCGGTCACCGTGCCGCACGATTGCGCCTGGTACATGACCTCAACATCCACGGTGCTCTTACCTGCGATCTCATAGGGCGCCTGCGCCATGATCTCGCTGTCCTGCACATAGAACAACGGAGCGGGTTGGCCATCGAACAGAACCTGTGTCTGGCCGAGCTTGGTTGGGGTGACACCGGAAGGACTGCTGGTGGGAGTGACGGGGCCGATGTTCAACCCGAAGATGGTGACGATTTCGCCAGGCGCAATGGCGCCCGTGAGCATGCTGGCCGCATTGACCAGGGCGAGCGGCGCGGCTTGCTGGGAGGCCACTGGGGTGGAAGCAGAACCGGGCGAGAGTTCCCGGATGCGATTGTTGCCGGTGTCGGCCACCCAGATGTTACCGGAGGCGTCCACGAGCAGACCGGTGGGAGCGTTGAACAGGGCGGAGAGAGCGGGTCGACCATCACCGCCAAAATCCGCCGCGCCGGTTCCCGCGATGGTATGGATATTACCGTCAGAGCCGATGACGCGAATGCGATTGTTGCCGGTGTCGGCGATGTAGAGATTTCCGTGCGCGTCCGCGGCAATGCCGCCGGGCGAGTTGAACTGGGCAACGAGGGCCGGGCCGCCGTCACCAGCGAAACCGGACGTGCCGGTTCCCGCGATCACGTATGCGCGGCCCGTCGGGTCAATGGAGAGAATCTTGTTGTCTGGCCCATCGGCGATGTAGATGTTGCCGGAGGCGTCCACGGCCACGGAGCTGACCGGCGTCTGCGCGAGGGTGGTGATGGTGGTGTCGGGCCACAGCGCGCGCACGCGCTTGTTGCCCTTGTCAGCAAAGTAGACGGTGCCATCAGTGCCCATCGTCATGGCTCCCGGTGAGAAGAGCTGGGTCGAGGCGCCGGGCAAGCCATCGCCATTGAATCCAGGAATGCCGGTTCCGGCGATCGTCGTGATGTTGCCGGCGCCAAGAATCACCTGGATGCGGTCATTGTTCTGATCGGCGATGTAGACGGTGCCGGAGGGCCCAACGGCCACGCCGCCGGGATAGCTCAGTTGATTGGTTCCGGTGCCGAGGGTGCCGTCGCCATCAATCGTGGAGATCAGACCGGTGGCGTCCACTGTGCGCAGCCGAAGATTCTTTTGGTCGGCAATGTACAGGACGCCAGTGGCGTCGAGCGCGATGGCCACGGGACCGTTCAGGCGCGCGGAGGCCGCGGGGCCGCCATCACCGGCGAATGAGTACGCACCGTCACCCGCAATCGTTTTCTCGACGAGCGAAGAGGTCAACTCGAACACGTAGGCGCCACCGGCAATGAAAAGATCGCCCGAGGCATCCGCGGCTAGATCGCGGCCAACGCCCGGCAATGTATTGATGGCGCCGGCGGGCGTGAGTTGCTGGATGCGCTGGTTGTTGCTGTCAGCCACATCGAGGTTGCCGGCGCTATCGACAGCTACGCCGGTGGGCAGATTGAGCTGATTGGGGAGCGCGGCGCCTGCGTCGCCTGTGCCCAAAACCGTTGTGATGATGCCGCCCGCGACTTTGCGGACGCGATTGTTGCTGCTGTCTGCAATGTAGAGATTTCCGGAGCTGTCGAATGCCAGTCCGCAAGGAAAGGAAAGCTGAGCGGATGTGGCCGGAGCGCCATCGCCGCCGAATCCGGCGACACCCGTGCCCGCGATGTTCTGCAATGTGCCGCCGGCGGCGAGCATCCACACGTGGGCGCCGCCGAACTCGGAGATATAGAGATTGCCGGCCGAATCCAGGGCCACGTTGCGGGGGGCCTGGAGCGTGTCGGTGCCACTAACGGTAGTTATGGTACCTGCGGGGTTGACCATGCGGATGCGGTTGTTGCCGAGGTCGGCGATATAAAGGTTGCCCGCAGTGTCAACGGCAATTCCGTAAGGCGTGTTGAGGCGGGCAGCAGTTGCGGGACCGCCATCGCCAACAAAGCCGGGAAAACCGTCGCCCGCGATAGTGGAAATGGTTCCGTCCGTGCCGACTTTGCGGACGCGATGGTCGTTCGAATCAGCGATGAAGACGTTGCCCGCGGAGTCGACGGCGACGCCTTCGGCATCGCTCAAAGCCGCGGAGGTAGCGGGACCGCCATCGCCCACGAAACTGCTGCCGGCCATAGTGGAGATGGTGTAGGCAGTTGGCGCGGGGGTTTCCGCGGATAGCAAGACGAAAGGAAATAGAGCGAGGGGCATAAATCTCATGGCTTATTACTGAAGTGAACCGGCACTAAAGAAAATCTCTTATCGTCCGATGAGCTATGTGTGAAGCTATTGCGCTATTTAGGCCTGGTGGTATTTGGAGTGACAACTCTGGCCGCCGAAATCATCCATTTGAAAACCAGAGACATCGATCCGCTGCCAGACCGGACGGCATATCTGGCGAGTCCTTTGCAGCGAAGAGCGGCGGGGACGTCGCACTACATGGTTCAGTTCAGCGTGCCGGTGACCGCGGAGATGCTGGAACAATTGCGTGCGCGCGGTATCACCTTGACCGGCTTTCTCCCGCGCTCGACGGTTGTGGTCGGGGCGCCGGATGATTTCTCACTCCAAGGGCTGCCGGTCCGCTGGGTGGGGAGGCTGGAACAACGCGACAAGATCAGCCCGCTGATCCTGGCGCAAGGAGGCACGGCCGATGGGCTGCGCACCTACGTAGTGCAGTTTCACTCGGACGTGAACATGAAGGAAGCGCGCGTCATGATCCGGGAGCACGGTTTGAGGGTGATCGAAAACCAATACCTAGCGCCGCACGACCTGCTGGCGAGCGGGCGCTTTGGCGACCTTTCGCAGCTGGCTTCGTGGGATGAGGTGGCGTACATTTTTCCGGCTTCGCCGGCCCTGGTGGAGGGCAAGCACGTGTATCGGTGCGCGGGAGCGATAGTCGGCTCGAGCACAGTGGCGCAGTATGGGGGCATAGGCTATCCATGGAACGTCACAGGCCCGAACGGGTTGACAGTGGGCTACTACTTTTCGCAGTTGACCCAAGAGCTGCCGGCGAATTCGGCCCAAGCCCAGATCCTGCGAGGTTTCAAAGAGTGGTCTGCGTACGCGAACGTGACCTTCAGCGCTGCGGCGAGCGCGGTAGCGCCACAAACGGCCAACATCTTGTTTGCGACGGGCGCTCACGGCGATCCTTATCCGTTCGATAGCCCCGCGACACTGGCGCATACGTTCTATCCGGCGCCTACGAATCCCGAGCCGATCGCCGGTGACATCCACTTCAACAATGACGAGCGCTGGCAGATAGGGGCGGACACGGACTTGTACAGCGTGGCGCTGCACGAGGCCGGCCATGCCCTAGGCTTGATCCACACCGACGACCCGAGCGACGTGATGTACCCCTACTACGAGATACACACGACTTTGGCTCCGGGCGATATTTCGGTTGTGCAGTCCTACTATGGCGCGGCCCCGGGCTCGGCACCGTCGCAACCGGCTCCGACGCCAGCGGCTTTGACGCTGACGGTGCAAAGCCCGGCCGCGACATCCACGACGACGGCATCCTCGGTCTCGATCTCCGGCACGACCTCCGGCGGCGTGAGCCCGGTGCAGATTGCCTGGAGCACGACGAACGGCCAGGTGGGCAACGCCATCGGTTCCGCGAACTGGACGATCGCAGCGGTCCCGCTCGGCCTGGGCGCCAACAACATTACGATCACGGCATTCGATGCCGCAAGCCATATCGTCACGCAAACGATCACCGTCACCCAGCAATCGCAGCAAACGCCGGCGTCACCCAGTGCGCCTACTACGCCATCGAGCCCGTCATCGCCCAGTGCGCCAGGCAATACCACGCCGCCCTCGTTGCAGATCACGAATCCGGCATCCACCATCGTTTCGACCAGCGCGAACTCCATTACGTTTCAGGGCTTGGCATCCGACAACGTGGGGGTCACCGCGGTAACATGGACCAGTTCCACGGGAACGTCGGGCACGGCCACGGGCACTGTCTCGTGGGCGGCTGCGGGCATTCCGCTGCTGGTGGGAACGAATACGATTACGATCCGCGCGTTTGACGCCGCCGGAAATTCCGCGTGGCGGGCGGTTACGGTGGTGTGTCAGTAACGGTTGCGCCTACCGGCTAGAACTCGCCGCGCAGCACTTCGTAGAAAATCCGGATGCCCTTTTGAAATTCGGCGATCGGGATATGCTCCTGGTCGCTGTGCATGGAACCGGCGGTCGAGAGGTCGAGAACCATGGGCGTGAAGCCGTAGGCGGTCACACCCTTGACGCGCAGTTTGTTCGAGTCGGTGCCGTGCGGCACAAGCATGGGCGTCACAATCGCGTCGGGATGCACCGTCAAAATGGCGCGCCGCATGGCTTCGAATAGCGGCGTGTGGCTGTTGGAGGCGCCGGGATCTTCGGGCGAGCTGATGGCCTCAATCGTTACGCGCTGGTCGTTGATCCGCGCTTTCATCTCGGAGATGAACTCGGCGGCGTTGACGCCCGGCAGCAGACGGCAATCGAGCGTGGCTTCGGCGACTGAGGGAATCACGTTTACTTTGACGGGCGAGCCGACGCCGGAAGTTAGCGTGGTGAGTGAAACGGTGTTTGCCTGAATCGCGGCGGTGTATTTGTTGGGGGCGAGCGGTTCGCCGATGGCGCGGATCATTTCGGCGATCACGGGATGAGGTTTCGCGGGCGATAACACCATCGCTTTCTGAAGCGCCGCGAGCAACGTAACGTTGGCGTTGTCCTGGATGGGCTGCGAACCGTGAGCCGCCGTGCCGTGCGCTTGTACCCGCAGCCACAAGGTCTGCTTTTCGCCCACTTCGATGCCGAACACCAGCTTGCCCCGCGCCAGGATTTCACGGGTGCCGAATCCGCCTTCATCCAGCACGTACTCGGCGTCGATATCCGAGTAATGGTTATCGATCATCCAGCGGATGCCGTAGGTGCCGTTGTTCTCTTCATCCGCGGTCGAGAGCAGAACGATATCGCGCGCGGGCGTGATGCCGGATTTCTTCAGCGTCACGAGCGCCATCATCTGCTCGATCGCGATGCCCTTCATGTCCATGGTGCCGCGGCCCCAGATTTCGCCGTTTTGGATGACCGCGGCGAAGGGATCGAACTTCCACGCCTTGCGGTCGACAGGCACGACGTCGAGGTGATTTAGCAACAGCAGGGGTTTCTTCGAGCGGTCGCGGCCGGCCACGCGCGCCACGAGGTTGGTTTGGCCGGTGGGACCGCTGGTGTAAAGCCGAGCCTCGATGCCACCCTGTTCGAGAACCCGCTTCACGAAGTTGGCGGCTTCGGCGGTGTTGGCCGGAGGGTCGATGGACTCGATGCGCACGTACTGCTGCAAAAGATCGAGTGCGGTTTGGCCGATGCGGTCCCAATCAGGTTCGGCCGCGAACGCCACGGAGGCGACGAGAAATAGCGGTGCCAGCTTCATATTTTTTACTCCGGAATCCCCGCGAGCGTGGGATGCAAACCGCGGATACGATAAGCTTCGAGCAGTGCGCCGGCTGCGGGACTATAGCGCGGCGGCGCGCACCGCGTGCCGTCTGCCAGTTCCACGATTTGGCGATACCGATCGAGCAGCAGGCGGCTCTGAAACACTCCTCCTATGTAGCACACCAGCACCGCTTCGCCTGGTGCGAACAGGCGCCGGCGGGCGGAGAGCGCGAGCGTGGCCAGTTGCTGGGCGGCGTTGGAGAGGATGTCACACGCCACGGGATCGCCGGCAGTGGCGACTTCGTCCACCAGCTTGGCTAACGCGGCAACGCGCGGACGGGGCCAATCGAGCGTGTACCAGGCGTGCAGAAGGTCGTTGGCATTCGCGGCGTTGGCGGCGGCGAGCAAAGCGCCGTGCAGCGCGGTTTGAGGACCCCAGCCTTCTTCGAATCGCAGCGCCGCCCGCAGGGCCTGGCGGGCGATATCGAATCCACTGCCCTCGTCACCAAATACAAAACCCCAGCCGCCGGCGCGCGCGGTTTCCCCGGACGGGCTTCGCCCGAAAGCGAACGAGCCCGTGCCCGCGTTGACAGCGACGCCCGGCTCACCGCCCGTAGCGCCCGAAAGCGCGATGAGCATATCATGCGTGACGATCAGTTTCTTAGCCCGGAGAATCTCGGCCAACACCTCCTGCTTATCTGTCGGGCCGCCGCTCATGCCGAAACAGGCGGCTTCGAACTGAATCTGCGATGCGTCGAGAGCGGCCTGTTCGCAGGCCAGCGTTACGCTTTCCGTGACCGCGCGCGCCAGGCGCTCTCGTCCCTCGGCTTCGCCGACGTGATTGCAAGGGCCACCGGTTCCTGTGCCCAAAACGCGGCCCGCCGCATCGCCGATCACCGCTTTGGTGCTGGACTTGCCTCCATCCACTCCGAGATATAGCGGCATCAACGCGCCAGCCCGTTTTTGGCGCGATCGTTCCGGAAGATCACCCCATCCTTCATCACGAAGAGCACTTTCTCGGTTTGGTGAATGTCGGCGGTGGGATCGCCGGGGACCGCGACCACGTCGGCGATCTTCCCTACTTCGAGTGTGCCCAGCCGGTTGGCGACGCCCAGCAGGCTGGCATCGACTGACGTGGCCGTCTTCAGAGCGTCGATCGGTTTCATGCCGAGCTTCACCATGAGGCCGAACTCGACCGCGTTCAGGCCGTGCGGATACACGCCGGCATCGGTGCCGAAGCCGATCTTGACGCCCTTGGCCAAGCCTTTCTGAAACGTCGCCTGGATGCTTGCGATCGCGGCGCGTGCCTTGGCGGCGATTTCCGGCGGCATGTAGTGGCCCTGCTCGAGCTGTTGGCCGAGCCACCAGCTCGCAGCCAGCGTGGGATTCCAGACGGTTCCGCGCGCTTTCATCATGCCGAGCGCTTCATCGTCCAGGAACGTGCCATGCTCGATCGAATCGATGCCGGCACGGATGGCGCGCTTGGCGCCCGTCGCCCCATGGGCGTGCGCGGCGGTCTTGCGGCGCAGGGCGTGGGCTTCATCCACCAGCGCATCCAGTTCGGCTTGCGTCATCTGGGGCGTGTCGACGTCGTCGGTCAGCGAGAGCACGCCGCCCGTGGCGCAGGTTTTGATCACGTCTGCTCCGTACTTGACGTTCAAACGAACGGCTGCACGCACCGCATCGGGGCCGTTAGCCACACCATCTTCGGGCCCGCTCTCGTGGTCAAATAGCCCGTGGCGATAGCCACCTTCGTGGTCGCAGTGGCCGCCCGTCGCGCCGATCGCGTGCACGGCCACCAGCATACGCGGGCCGACGATTTTGCCATCTTGGATGGCATTGCGCAGGCCCACGTCAATATAATCGAACGACCCCACGTCCCGGACCGTGGTGAAACCGGCCATCAGCGTTCTGCGCGCGTACTCGGTTGCATCGAGCGCCTGTTCGGGAATCGGTTTGCGGAGGCGGTCCAGCCGGTCCTGCTTCCAGTCATCCGAAGTCTGTTGCGAGAGGTGCGTGTGAGCGTCCATGAAACCCGGCAGCAGGGTGGCGTCGCCCAAATCGATGACCTCGGCCCCTTCGGGCACGGGTGCGCCTGCCCCCACGCCCTGGATCTTGCCCGCCACGACCACCACGAGCCCTGGACTCGCCAAGTGGCCGGATGCGCCATCAAACATACGGCTGGCTTTCAGAACGATCGGGCCGGCCGCCGCCGCCGGTAGTACGCTAACCAAAGTTATGAGCAACCATGTGACGAAATGCATGCCCGTTACTGTAACACTGCGGACGCAGGCAAGATATTATCTGTAAAAGACGTATATTTGTACTGCGTATTCATTCCCTATTTCACGTTGATAACCTTCAATTAATGTTGCAGATAAGAGCCCCGCGAGGCGCAGCAATGCGGCGTATTTTCTATAAGATTTAAGCTGCGATCCAGCCGCCAAACCAATGCGAAGCCCCCTCGCCGATACGCGGGAGAAAACTCCCAGAAGGGGCACCCTGTCGTAGCCCAGGCTAGCGAAAGGGGCTCCTGCACGGTGCCCAACAGCTTGCATGCCCGGCTGCACCCAAAATGAGCAGCCCTACCGCGGGGAAAAAATAATCCAATTATTTACGGGAAAAGTTAAAAAATAATTGATCAAATAACATTTTTTACTGATACAATGATTTCCAGATTTCCCAGGCGACAGGACGCTCGAAGCCCGTGGAAACCGTGAGCCGCCAACCGCAGTTGCGGTGATTAGATCTGACAATATTGGGAGAAATTCGGCGGTTTTCTTAGGAGAGGATACGAATGCAAAGCAAATGGTTCCAGTTCACGCCTTGGCGCGCTGAAGACGAGGTGAACTCGAATAGCAGTACGAATAGCGAACAGGCACAGGCCGGGCAGGCCGAGACCGCGCAGTCGAAGCAGACCCGCTCCAGCGGCACCGGACATAGCGTCCACGGTAACGAGTTGTTACCGTTTGAAGAGATTTATGTTTCCGCTGGTATCCAAACACCGCGGCTCGGCTACAGCATCGGCAAGGTCGTCGACATGCTCTCGAGCGAGCACATCCGCGATCTGCCAAGCGAAACCAAACGAGCCTCTCTAATGATGGCGCTCGATGCGGCCGGTGTGCAGGTCAATGAAGTGTTACAGGACGCAACGCTTCGCCAACACGCCCTTAATTCGTATGAAACCGCGCAAAAAAAGCGCCTGGAGCAATACGAGTTACGCAAGGCCCAGGAAAACCGCGAAATTCAGGCGGAAATGGACCGGGTTACTGCACAATTCCTGGCGCGCATCAACAACAATCTGGATGAAGTGGCCCGCGAAAAGGACGCCCTCCGCCACTGGCAGATGCAGAAGCAAGAGGAAGCTCACAAGATGGCCGAGGCGGTGGCGCTGTGCGTCAAGCACCAGAACACGCAGCCGGAAGACGAGTCGGTAATCGCGCTGCGGGAGCTGGCGAGCTCTGTCGATCCTTATTCCAAGCGTTAGGATCGCGCCATGATGATCCTGGTCGGAATTGTTGCCGTAATAGCTGTGTGCCTGGCGAATCACACCAACTCGCGAAGAGCCAGCCGGGCGGACAAGATGGATCTGTATGGTTACGAACATAGGACACGATGTGAAGAGATCCTGCCGTTGGACTATCTCAGCCGGTAGACACCGGCTGCTGTTCCAGTAGTCCGCAACTCCCCCCGATACGCCCTGCCATGAAACCGAAAACCCACCTGGGGGCCGCGACCGGCGGCTCCCGGGCCTGCCCCACCCCCTGTTCTGAACACCGGGGCGGTTCCGGACCCAAAATTACTGAGAGAAACGATATAACCCTGTTACTTATTGGGTGTATTCGGGCAAAACTGGCTGCACGGTGAGCGCATGACAGGACTGCCGTGTCGCGGTTCCGCAACGTCCCGGACGCAGATTTTTGAGATTGCCTATAGAGGTGACATGCAGAACAAATGGTTCCAGTTAGGGTCCTGGCGAGATCAGGATGGCTCCAATGGCGCGGCGCACGGTGCGCCAGAGCAGCTCAACACAACTCCCGCCGGCGAAGCCGGCCAAGACAACAAAGCCGCATCCGCCAGTGCCGGAAGCGGTGGATTTGCCGGCTCCACCAGTGAATTGCAGCCCTTTGAAGAGATCTACCGCTCGGCGGGCATCAAGGGTCCCCGGTTGGGATACAGCATCGGCAAAGTGATCGAGATGCTGCAAAGCGAACACATCCGCAATCTGCCGAACGAGACCAAGCGCGCCTCGCTGTTGATGGCGCTCGATGCGGCCGGCGTACAAGTGGACGAGGTGCTGCAGGACGCCACGCTGCGCCAGCGCGCCATCAATTCCTACGAGGCCATTCAGCGAAAGCATCTTGAGGAGTTCGAAGCGCGCAAGGCGCAGGACAATTGCGCGATCCAGGCGGAAATGGAGCGGGTAGCGGCGGAGTACGCCGCGCGCATCAGCAATAATCTGGACGAAGTGGCGCGCGAGAAAGACAACTTCCGCAAATGGCAGGCCAAGAAACAGTTCGAGGCGCAGCGTATCGCGGAAGCCGTGGCTTTGTGCGTGACGCAAGGCGGCACCAAGGCAGCCGCCACTGATTCCATGAACGCCTTTCGGGAGCTCGCCAACGCCATCGATCCCGCGTTCGTGAACCGTGGATAAAGACGTATGGTGATCGCCATTGGAATTGTCGCCGCGTTGGCGGTGTACGTAAGCAATAAGAGCGCGGCGCGGCGGATGGGCCGTGCCGAAAAGCACGGCCTCGCCGTGTACGCGCACAAAGCCCGGTGCGAGGACGCCTTCCCGTTCGACTACCTGAGCCGGTAGGCCGCGCCGCGGAACTGGTGGGGGAAAAGTAAATCATGACCGCAACAGAACAATCCCCGGTGATGGGGCTGGACATTGGTACCAGCCACATCGTGGCCGGAAAAAGCTTCGAATCCAACTTTCAATACGAGCGCCAACTCAACGCATTCGTGACCATCCCGTTCACCAAAATGGCGCAGGGTTTGCTGAACAAAGAGCGCATTCCGCACGCCGTCCAAGGCGAAGAGATTCTGATCTTCGGAAACGACGCCGAGCAGTTCGCGGAGCTGTTCCACGTGGAGGCGCGCCGGCCGATGATGCGCGGCCTGCTGAACGCGGGCGAAGCGGACGGCATGCTGGTGATCCGGCAGATCATTACGCGCCTGCTGGGCCGTGCCCGCAAACCGGGGCAGACGCTCTATTTCAGCGTGCCGGCACCGGCGTTTGGCGTGAACGACGACAAGTTCACGTTCCACGAGACCACGCTGCGGGAGGCGCTACGCGAGCTGGGCTATGAACCCAAGAGCATTAGCGAAGGCCTGGCGGTGGTATACGGCGAGCTCGGCGATTCCAACTTCACCGGCATCGGCGTCAGTTGCGGCGGCGGCATGTGCAACGTTTGCCTAGCCTATCTTTCGGTTCCGGTAATCAGTTTCAGCGTCGCCAAGGGCGGTGACTACATCGATACGAGCGCCGCCGCGGCCATTCGCGACCTCGGCACCAGCGTGCGGGTGGAAAAGGAACGCGGGTTCCGCTTCAACGGCTTCTTCGAGAACAAGATCTATCACGCGCTGAGCGTGTATTACGACGACTTGATCCAGACGTTGGTGAAATCGATGCGCGACGCCTTTTCCAATGCGGCGCAATTGCCCAAACTCAAGCAGCCAGTGCCGCTGGTATTGAGCGGCGGGACAGCGATGCCACCTGGCTTCCAGGAACGCTTCGAGAAAGCGCTGCGTGCAAGCGAATTTCCCATCGCGCTGTCGGAAATCCGGACGGCGCCGGAGCCGCTGCATTCCGCGGCAAAAGGCACACTCGTAGCGGCACTCTGCGAGATGTGAAGGGGGTGTTAGGTTAGCGCCGGGCAGCCGGAGCTGTGGGGCCAGAGAGAGGCGCAGCAGGCGGATCGGCAGCCGGAGTCTCGGGTGTTGCAGCCGGCGGCGGAGCAGGTAGCGGACTCGGCGAGACGGGCGCCAGCGGGGCAGTTCGAGCCGGCGCCGCGGCGGGCGCGTCTCCGTGTTTGGCGCCGAGGCCCAAAGCCATGAGCGATAGCGAATTCAATTTCCCCGTCGCTTCCAGACTCTGATCCTGCTGGAACCGCCGCATGGCATCGGCGGAATCGGCATCCCAAACCCCACTCGGGTCCTTCTTCAAGTAACCACGCTGCGCCAGGGCGGATTGAATTTCCTTGTAACGGTCTGGCGTCGGCGCCAGTTGCCGGGAGCGCCAGGTTTGCGCACTCTTGGAACGCGATCCCTTGCCGCGCTTGGCGGAGGCCTTCGAACTGCTGCCTTTTTTGGTGGCCGTTTTGCCGAGGCGGGAAGACTTGCGCGCTGTTTTTGACTTTGTGGTTTTCTTGGTGGGAGCGGTGCTAGGTTTCTTCGGCGCCGCGGTATCGGCCGCGCCGTACGAGAGCGTAGTTGCCAGCGCCAGAAGCGCCGCGATTCGCAAGATCAAATCCCCTTCCCCTTACAAACAAAATAAAAGGGGCAGGCCGCAAAGCCTGCCCCGCGAAACACTGCTTGTTACTGCGCGTTAGTCGGAAGTGTACCCGACGGGAACTGCTGTACCCATTGCGGATTTTGGCCGCGGCCGGTGGCGCGCATGACCTTGAACGCCACGGCTTGGCCGGGTTTGAGCGTGTTTTCAATCCGCGTCAGTTCCTCGTTGGAAGCGACCGGATGCCCGTTGATGCTGATGATGATGTCATTGGGCAGCAGTCCACAGTCTTCAGCGAACGAATCCGGATCCACTTGGCTGACCAGGACACCGGCCGGGCCGTTATACCCCAGATTCTGGCGCAGAGAGTCGTTCAGGTTTTGGATGCGCATGCCGAACTTCACTTCGGTCCCTTCGCCTGATTCGGATGGTTCACTGGGCTGCCCACCCATGCGGTCGGCGAACACCTTGTTCCGGTCGCCGATGACCACGTTCAAATCCTGCGTCTTGCCGTTGCGCATGACCGTGATCTTCATGGTCTCGCCGACGGACGCGTCAGCCACATGATCCATCAACTCTTGGCCGCGTGTGACCGGTTTTCCATCGAGCGCGGTGATGATGTCGCCCACCTGGACGCCGCCTTTCTCCGCAGGCCCGCCCGGCGTCACTTGCTGCACAAAGATGCCATGCGAACCGCCGTAAGCCTTCACTAATTCGTAGTTCTTGTCGTCGATGGCGTTGAACTGAATCCCGATCGAACCACGCGTGACTTTACCCGTCTTGATGATCTGGTTGTAGATCTTGACCGCCGTATTGATGGGGAGCGCGAAACCGATTCCCTGATAGCCGCCGCTACGGCTGGCAATCATCGTATTGATGCCGACGACCTCGCCGTTGATGTTGAGCAGCGGTCCGCCGCTATTGCCCGGGTTGATGGCGGCGTCGGTTTGCAGGAAGTGCTGGAATCCGGTATTCAACTGATCCTCACCGGGCAGATCGCGCGATTTAGCGCTGATGATGCCCGCTGTGACGGTCTCATCGAAACCGAACGGAGAGCCGATCGCGACCGCCCAGTCGCCGACTTGCACGGCGTCGGAGTTGCCGATTTTCGCCGCCACAAGATTGGAGCGGTCCACCTTCAGCACGGCTACGTCAGTGGCTGAATCGGTGCCAATCACTTTGGCTTCGTATTCGGTCGGATCGCCGTTGAACTTGACTTTGACCCGGGTGGCTTTCTCGACCACATGGTCGTTGGTCAGAATATAACCGTTCTTATCGACGACAACGCCGGAACCCAAGCTGAAGCTCTTGCGTGGACCGGTCTGCTGCGGTCCGCCGAACGGGCTGCCGAAAAAGCGCTGGAAGAAATCCTGCATCCCGTTGTCATCGTCTTCGTCGTCGGGGTCCTGCTGTTGCTGCCGCTTGCGCATCTGCGGCTGGGCGTGTGCCTTCTGCACGTACTCGCTGGAAATATTGACTACAGACGGCTCCAACTGCTTCGCCAGTTGCGAGAATGCATTGGACAGTTGCGCCGGATTTGGCGGGATCACGAGAGGTGTCGCCCCTGGAGCTACGGCTTGCCCTTTTGCGGCCTTAACCCCGGTCGACACCAGCGTGCCGATCACGACGCCAATCGACAAAGTGAACAGAATCAGACAGAAGGACAGAAGCTTCTGCCTTCGCATCTTGTCAAAGAAACTCATGTGTTGGAACTCCTCAAGAGCCGCAATTCCTTCTATTATAACCCGGAATTTGCTCCTCCACTCGATAGATGTTCTGTGGAATGAACACGTTTCAGTTCCACAATTAAGATTCCACAAAGAATCAACCCGGCCCCCACAACAGCCCGCCGGGAAAGGACTTCGCCCAGCAGCCAGAACGAGGTCACCCACGCGATCACCGGCTCGAGCGAGTAAATCAAGGCGGTGCGCGTGGGCGTGGTGTGCTGCTGCGCCCAAGCCTGCACTGTGAACGCCAGCGCCGTGGCCAACAGCCCGGTGAGCCCTAGAGCGGCAAGCACAACCGGGCTCGGATGTATCACGGGCGTTTCGACCCACCAGAAAGTTGTCAGGCCGAGCACCGCCGCCACCACCACCTGCATGAGCGACAACGACTCGAAGCTGATCCGCCCGGAATAATGTCCCACGGCGATGATGTGCGCCGCGAAAGCTACAGCACAGAGCAATGTCAGCAAATCTCCGCGTCCGATGGTCAACGTGTCACCCTGGAGAGTCATTAGTCCCATGCCGGCGGTGGCGCAAAGCGCGCCAGCCAGCTCAAAAAACCGAGGCCTGCTCAAATAGACGAGGCAAGTGAGCAAAGGTACCAACGGAATGGCCAACCCGGTGATGAACGCGGATTTGGATGCGGTGGTGAATTGCAGTCCCACGGTCTGGAACAGGTAGCCGGTAAACAGGCATCCTCCGGCGATGAGGCCGCCGCGTGTGGGCCGGAACCGCGCGCGCCCGCGGAATAACAACGCCAGGGCGAGGGAGGCAATGCCGAAGCGGATGGTGAGAAACAGGATGGGCGAGATGTTCTTCAGGGCGGTCTGCACCAGCACGAACGTCGAGCCCCAGATAAGCGTATTGCCGGCGAGCGCGGCATCGGCGCGCCAGGTGCGGGCCTGCGCGCGAGCTGCAGCCGCGGCGGGAAGAAGGATGCCCTCGCCCTCAGGCGTCATTCGGCGGTTCGCGGGTCGCGCAGCAGAAGACTGAGCGTCAGGAAAATGCGTTTGAGCCCGAGGTCACGGCCGTCGGGGTTGTACCACTCCTTGGCGGTATGGGCGCCGCCGCCCTGGCCCCCGGTGCCGATCGATATGGCGGGAATGCCGAGCGACAGTGGAATATTCGCGTCGGTGGAAGAACAATCGAGACGCGAGCGGATGCCCAGGTACGCATCGACGGCCCGGATATAACTCAACACCGGAGTCTGCTGGTCCAGTTCCGCCGCGGGACGCGAGCCGATTTCCTTGATTTTCGCCGTCACCTTGCCGCCCGTCGAGCGCTGGTTTTCCTGCTCCTGCGCCCGCTCCACGGCGGCGTTCAACAGCGCGACCAGCTCGTCCATCTTCTCATTGCTTTCGGAACGGATGTCGACCTTGGCGCGGGCCAGCGCAGGGATGGAGTTGATGCTGGTGCCGCCGTCAATGAGGCCGACATTCAATGACGAGCGCGGCGAGCCGTCCACCTTGGCCTCGGAAAAAAGCGCGACCGCGCGGCCCAGCGCGTGGACGGGATTGCCAACGCCGTAGTCGCTCCAACTGTGGCCGCCCGGGCCGGTGATGGTGACCTCGAAGCGGCGGCTGCCGAGCGCGCGCGTAGTGATGTGTTCGGTGGAAGCGCCATCGAGGACGAGAAAGGCGGCAATCTCGCGCGCCAGATCGGACTTGCACAGCCAGCGCATGCCGGTGAGGTTGCCTTCCCCCTCCTCGCCGACGTTGCCGATGAGCACCGGCTCGGCGTGGAGATCTTCGATTTCGGGCGACGCCTTCATGGCGCGGGCTATCGCCAGCATCGCGGCGAGACCAGCGCCGTTGTCGGAAACGCCGGGCCCGTGGAGATTGCCATCCGGCCCGACCGTGATGTCGTCCTTGGTCCGTGGCGCGAGGACCGTATCCAGATGCGCGGTGACCGCGACGTAGGGGCCGCACGGCTTATCGTTGGCAAACGCAACCACGTTGCCGGCGCGGTCAATCTGCGATTTCCATCCAAAGCCGCGAAGCTGAGCGGCCATCCACTCGGCGCGCTGCTGTTCGAGGAACGTGGCCGCAGGGATGCGGCAGAGCTCAAGCTGGATTTCGTTGATCCACTGCTTTTCCCGCGTGAACCATTGCAGACACTCCCGCACACCGCGCAGTTGCGCAATCCCAGCGACGGGAACGACGGTGGGCGCGAGATTGGCCGCCATTGATTCGAGTGTACCGCAGGGGGCTGCGGGGGCCGGATTTGCGCATCAGGAAGTGCATCACCTCACTCCGGCAAAGGACAGCGGCTTCTCGGCCATATGGATTGCTTCCGGATTGCCGAACTGGCCGGAATCGTGGCGTCGTTTCACGTCAGGGCCCTGTCGATTGTGTTGGGTCGCAATGCCGTCGCCCCCTGGGCATTCGTCGACTGGCCCTGTGCTAGGAAGACGGGAGCCGTAGCGCTCTGGGACCGTCCTTCGCGACGGGTACGGTTTCGAACCGTCCGCCCAA
>Ga0181536_10002344_pt1 | contig 21525 bp, 23 predicted proteins | sample PEATcosm2014_Bin_41_FD_121105 | JGI IMG/M metagenome (GOLD analysis project Ga0181536, IMG submission 121105) | Peatland microbial communities from MTU Mesocosm Facility, Houghton, MI, USA - PEATcosm2014_Bin17_60_metaG | ecosystem: Environmental > Terrestrial > Soil > Wetlands > Peat | place...
ACGCCGCGCATCATCATGCAGAAGTGGCGCGCCTCGCAGATCACACCCACGCCCACGGGATCGATCAGCTCCTGGATGGTCTGCGCGATCTGCTGTGTCATGCGCTCCTGAATCTGCAGGCGCCGCGCGAACACGTCCACCAGGCGCGGCAGCTTGCTCAGGCCGATCACCCGGTCGCGCGGGATATACGCCACGTGGACTTTGCCGAAGAACGGCAGCATGTGATGCTCGCACATGCTGAAGAACTCGATGTCCTTCATAATGACCATCTCGTCGTACTTCACCGTAAACAAGGCGCCGTTGACCACCTTGTTCACGTCCATGGCGTAGCCGCTGGTTAGAAAGTGCAGCGCCCGCTCCACGCGCTCGGGAGTGCGCGCCAGGCCTTCCCGCCCGGCATCCTCTCCCAGGCGCTCCAGGATCTGTTTCACCAGCGGCGCGATGGACGGGTCCACCAGGGCCGCGTCCGCTTTCGGAGTCATCACTTTTACGGTAGCTTTATTCGATTTCATGGGCTGACACTTCAAATGCGTTGCGGCTGGTCTCGGCAATGGCCACACGTTCGAGACACGGCCCGTCTGCCGGAAACACCGCACGCCAATTCTGTTTCAACCGCCGGACCACTTCACGCCCCAGATTCTCGGAGGTCGGAACCGCGGCGCGGAATGCTTCCACCTCTTCGTTGAGGTTGCGATGCTCGAACGGCTCCAGCACCTGGCGCCGCACCAGGCCGTCCAGCAGTTCCAGATCCACCGCGCGCCCGGAACTCGCCTCCACCGGGCCGCGCACGGTTACGGCGATTTCGTAGTTGTGGCCGTGCCCGAAAGGGTTGTTGCACTTGCCGTACAACTCGCGGTTCTCGGCATCGCCCAACTGCGGCGCGTGCAGCCGGTGCGAAGCCGAAAAGCGGTACTTGCGCGTGACCAGCATTACACCGCGTCTCCAAAATAGTCCACGTACAGGTCCGGGGTCTCGTAGACGCGCACGCCGTGCAACCTGCCGCGCGGTCCGCTCAAATGCGGCCGCAGGCGATTCCAGATGTCGATGGCGATGTTCTCCGGCGTCGGAATCACATGGTCGAACGGCGCCACTTCGCGGTTCAGGAACCGGTGGTCGTAGATGTCGACCACCTCGCGGTTCAAGGTATCCTTGAGCGCCTTCAGATCGAGCACCATCCCGGTGACCGGGTCCGGCGAGCCTTCCACCGTAACTTCGAGCACGTAATTGTGGCCGTGCCCGTGGGGGTTGGCCGCCGCACCGTAGAGCGCGCGGTTCTCGGCGTCGGAAAGCCGGGGATCGCGGCAGATGTGCGACGCGGAGAACTCCGCCTTGCGGGTGATCAGCATGGGACCTAACTATTCGATGCAGCAAGCGAGCCGGAAGTACACTAAAATTATAGTTTCGCACTGGCAGGTTCGTATGCATAGCGTCAAAGTCGATCAATTGCTGAAAGCCGGGATCGCCGTATTGCTGGCCGTCCTGGTGTTTGTGCTTTACAGCTCCATTCACGAACGCATCATCGACGTGGACGACTCCGCCCCGGCTTTCACCATCACGGCCGACAACGGCCGCACCATCACCCCCACGAACTTTGGCGGGCGCTTGTTGGTGTTGAATTTCTGGGCGACCTGGTGCCAGCCCTGCATCGAGGAAGTGCCATCGCTCGATGAGTTCGCTAAAGAGATGGCGGGTTCCGGCGTCGTGGTGCTGGGAGTCAGCATGGACACGAACCCCAAGCTCTACCACGACTTCCTTTCCCGCAGCCACGTTTCCTTCATGACCGCCCGCGATCCCGAGGCCAAAATCAGCGCCGACTACGGCACGTACAAGTATCCCGAATCGTACATTATCGACTCCAAGGGCAAGGTGGTCCAGAAGATCATCGGCGCGACCAACTGGACCGACAGCAGCATGTTGAACGCGGTTAAGTCGTTTTTGTAGCGGCTGGACAGGCCAGGAGGCCTGTCCTACCATAAGACATGCTCCCGCATGCGGCCAAGCAGAAACTGATCGATCTCCTGGGACCCCGCGGATACCTCGACCGGTCCGAAGACCTGGCGCTCTACGAATACGACGGCAGCGTCGAAAAGGCCCGCCCCGAGATGGTGGTCTTCCCACGCAGTACCGAAGATGTAGTCGGCATTGTCAAGATCGCCAGCGAATACGGCGCGCCTGTCGTGGGCCGCGGCGCCGGGACCGGCTTGAGCGGCGGCGCGATCCCGCGCGAGGGCGGCGTAGTGGTGGGCTTCGCGCGCATGAACCGCATCCTCGAAATCGATCTGGAAAACGAGCGCGTGCTGGTCGAGCCCGGCGTAGTCAATCTGGATGTCACGCTGGCCGTCCAATCGCAGGGCTACTTCTACGCTCCCGATCCCTCCAGCCAGCGCGCGTGCACCATGGGCGGCAACGTGGCCGAGAACGCCGGCGGCCCGCACACGCTGGCGTACGGCGTGACCACCAACCACGTCCTGGGCCTGGAGTTCGTGCTGCCGGATGGCACCGTGGTGAGCACGGGCGGAAAAGAAACCGAGCTGCCGGGCTACGACCTGACCGGCCTGCTGACCGGCTCGGAAGGCACCATGGCGCTGGTCACGAAAGTGATGGTGCGGCTCATGCGCAAGCCGGAGATGGTCAAGACCATTCTGGCCATCTACGATGGGGTTGAGGATTGCGGGGCCACGGTCGCCGAGATCACCGCGCGCGCCATTGTTCCGGTGGCTGTCGAAATGCTGGATGGCGTGATGCTGCGGATGGTGGAAGAGGCTTCCCACGCGGGCTATCCCATGGATGCGTCCGCCGTCCTCCTCATTGAGTTGGAAGGGCTGCGCGAGGTCGTCGAAGAGCAGGTCGGGCAGATCCGCGAAGTGTGCCGGTCCTGCCGCGCGCGCGAGGTCCGCGTGGCCAAGACTGCCGAGGAACGCGAACTGTTGTGGAAGGGCCGCAAGAACGCGTTTGGCGCGGTGGGCCGCGTCAGCCCGTTCTATTACGTGCAGGATGGCGTGGTGCCGCGCACGCAGATCGCGCCCACCCTGCGCGTCATCGGCGAGGTCGGCCGGAAGTACGGCTTGATCATCAGCAACATTTTCCATGCGGGGGATGGCAACATGCACCCCATCATTCTGTTCGATGCGCGCAAACCGGGAGACCTGGATAAAGCCCGCGCCGCCGGCGCCGAGATTCTCGAACACTGCCTCAGCGTGGGCGGTTCGATCACCGGCGAGCATGGTGTCGGGATGGAAAAGAACGAGATGATGGCGCGCCAGTTCAAACCGGAAACACTGGAGACGATGGGCGCGTTCAAGCGGCTCTTCGATCCGGAGAACCGTATGAACCCGGGCAAAATGCTGCCCACCGGAAGAGGCTGCCTGGAGATCCGGCAGAAGGCGCTGGACCCCTTTGGAACCGGTGGTCAGGCGATCGGCTAACCCGGCAATTCGACCGTTACGTGGCGATATCCCATCAATTTGATAATTTGGCCCCTGCGAAGGACGCGTCAAGGTCTAGCGGGGGAGTGTCTTTGCTTGCAGCAGCTCTCCGGCGCATCCGGCCAGGTGCTAAGATTTATCATGGCTTTAGAGGCACAGCACTGTGGCTACTGAACCACTTTCTCCCAGCGAACGGCATCCGGATCACGAACACTGGCCCGTCTGGGCAGAGCTCACGACTTCGTCGAACGTAAATGTTTCAAACTTGTTGTCAATCGCCTCGGCGAGTTTCGAACGGCACATAAACTGGTTTCTCCGCCATTCCGATACAGGAATACGGAATCTCGCCGCCATTATCGCTGCTGAAACTGCTATTGTCGGTTTGTACTTCACTCACTTCGCCCAAGAAGGTCTACCGCAAGCTCTTGTCTGTACCCTTCTGCTCCTGGTGCTCGCGCTGGTGGTAGCACCGCTCCTATGCCGGCTGGCCATCAGATCGGCTACTCGGTCGTATATAGCGTCCATTGAAAGTGTCCGCCTGATGACTAAGTGTGCGTGGGTTATGGGTCTGATATCGCGAGTATCAGTAAGCGGCGCTGTGGCGGACCTCCCACAAGAGTATCGGGGTGATCGCTTTCTATATCCAGAACGATGGACAATCGGTCCGCTTACGGGTTCGGAAAGCGAGTTTGTTGAGAGGTGCCTAAGCGACCCCAAGAACTCCTTTTCCTTGACGAGGAGGACGCTGATACTCATCTGTGTCGCGGCAGGATTAATAGGATGCGGTTCTGCCGCTGCCGTCATTTTGAGACAGTGATTGAGTTTCCAGGTAATCGGCCTTCGACAATCCGGTCGCCACGGCCTTACCAGGCATTATCGGTAGCTATTGCAGGCGGATTGGCGCCGATGGGGCAGACGGCTGTACGGGCAAATTCGGCCAAATGATGAGCAGGCCACAACCCACAACCCAACACCCGCAACCTGCTCTACCTGCCTCGTAGTATACTGGCGGCTTCCGAAGAGGAGTGGCCATGCTGCCCGACTACATTTCCAAAGCCGTACCGAATCCCCCTACGAACCGCGGTCCGTGGTATGCCAATACCGCGCCCAGCTACGCGGGCATTTTTCTGTGGATCGCCTTCTACATCTCGATCGCCAAGGACACCATCCCGCACGCCGGCCTCGGTCTGTGCATGGCCGCGATCGTAGTCGCCGGGCTGCTCTGCTACGCGCTTTACTATTACGCGCCGGCGATGTTGGGCATGAAGACGGGCTATCCGCTGTACGTGGTCGGCAGTTCGACTTTCGGCACGACGGGCGGTTACGCGATGCCCGGCCTGCTGATGGGATTGCTGCAGGTCGGCTGGTTTGCGGTGAATACGGCCATTTCGACGCGGTTCATCTTGAACACGGTGGGCTCCAAGGCCGGGCCAGGAAGCCTGCCCTTCATCGCCATCGGCATCCTCTGGGGTTACGGGATGGCCTACATCGGGGTGATGGGGATTCAATACGTCGCCAAGCTTTCGCGCTACCTCATCGTGATTCCCGCGGCCATGGTGCTGCTGGTGTTCTTCCGAACCAGTTCGGGCATTGGGCAATATGTGCCGGCCGATCCGCAGCCATTCGTGGCCTTCACGCTGCTGATCCAGATCATCATCGGCTTCTTCGCCACGGCGGGCGCGGCGGGCGCGGATTTCGGGATGAACAGCCGCAACGAAAAAGACGTGCGCATGGGCGGACTTACCGGCATCACCCTCGCCATCGTATTTGCGGCCGGATTGCCGCTGCTCTCGGTGGCCGGCGCCAGCACGCTGTACAAGCTTCCGGGGCTGGGTTATGACGACGTGATCCGGTCCATTGGCGGCCTGCTGGCCACCGCCATGTTCCTGCTGTTCACCCTGGCCTCGGTTGCGCCCGCCTGCTTCTGCGCCTTCATCGCGGGCAACAGCTTCTCGACCATGATACCGGGCGTGCCGCGCATTTCGTCCACCATGGCGGGCGTGACGGTGTCCATCGTACTCGCGGTGACCGGCGTCGCCGAAAACCTGATCGGCTTCTTCACCATTGTGGGCGCGTCGTTCGGTCCTATTTGCGGGGCCATGGCGGCGGACTATCTGCTCTCGGGCAAGCGTTGGGCAGGTCCCCGCGAAGGCGTCAACTGGGCCGGATATCTGGCATGGGCGCTGGGTTTCGTGGTCGGGATCATGCCGTTCCTGCCGGTTTCCGCTGCGATCAAGACTTACGCGCAGCCCGCCGTGCTGTATAGCTTCGTGACGGGCTTCGTGGTTTACGCGGTGCTTGCCAAAGCGGGCATCCAGCCGCGGACGGTGGCGGTAGGACAGGCCTCCCGGCCTGTCAGTGGTGGCAGGTGAGCACAGGACAGGCCAGGAGGCCTATCCTACCTGCCAGCACGCTTCGTCGTGCTCGCTGCAGACCTGTCTCTCTTTGCCGTAGCTGATGGTCTTCAGTTGCGCGCCCGGAACCCCCGGCGAGACCAGATACTCCTTGGCTTGAGTGGCGCGCTTATCGCCGAGGGCCAAGTTGTACTCTTCCGATCCGCGCGCATCGCAGTAGCCCTGCACGGTGAGCTTATAGTCGGGATACTGCTTCAGGATCTCGCCCAGGGTTTGGCGTCCGCCACCAGGGCCTGTTGTGCGTCCGGGCGAAGATTGTGCCTGTTGTAATCGAAGTAGGCGTCTTGAATGCGGTTGAGCAACTCCTGGATCTGGTTCTTGGTCGCCTGAGACTCCCCGGCTTCCGGACTCCCGTGCCTGGCCCAACGCTGGAGCGTCTGCACGTTGTTGGCGTGTTCCACGGCCGAACGCAGGGTTGTCTGGCCGCCTTTGTCGATGGTTCCGGGCGAAGCGGCAAACAGCGAGATCACGGGCTTCTCCGGGACGCTCGCTTTAGCCTGTTGTACCGCGGGTGGGGGCGCCGGCTTCATGGCAACCTTCTTCGAACAGCCGGCGGCGACAGGCAGGCGGCTCCAACTGTGGCGTATCGTAGCTTATTCACTTGGTGTTTCCCTCCAGGAAAAGTTTCTTATCTATAAGTTGGAGCGGGAGGGGCGGCCGGCGGCATCCCGTCGATCCGGTATTTCCTAGTGGGGGAACACGCGAGCGGGGCTAAAGCCCCGCGCGGGCTGAAGCCCGCCCTCCATCGTAGCCGAACAAGCCCTTCTGCTTGATCACCGCGGAGGCCTGTGGCGGCACCAGCTTTTCCCAGCTTGGGTCGCCCGACTGGATGGCTGCCAGCACGCCGCCCGGCGTGACGTGCAACTCGCCGGCGTCGAACTCGCGTATGGATTCGATGTACCCGTTCTCGACGAGATGTCTGTATAAGTGGATCAGTTCCGGTTTCACGTCCAGCCGATCGGAAGTAATCGGCTCTGCGGCATCGGACTCTCTCGTCGGATAGACGAACAGCTTGACGCGTCCCTGGAAAAGTCTGCCCACCCCCTCCAGTATCCCGCCCTCCATTTCGGTGTAATACTTTTCCTCGAACACCTGGCGCAGGGTGGGCACTCCCATGGCCATTCCGATCCAGTTCTGCGTGTAGCGGCGCAGGTAGCTGGTGACGCAGTCGAACCGGGTATAGTTCGAAATCACGACCATTTTGCCCAACGCACCCAGAATATCGACGCGCGCCAGGAAATCCTGGTGATCGATGACCTGCTCCGACATCAGGTTATTCAAGGTCATCTCCATGATGGCCACCAGATCCTGGGCGAGCGGGGAATCCTGCTGAAGCTGGCGTGTGGCGCGATCCAGCATTTCCAGCGTGACGTTGGTAACCGGCCGGAAGCTGCCGCGCTCGATCATCACCGGCTTGTTGTAGAGCACTTCCGCGGGCTCGACGACCTCGCCATCGGCGGTAAACATGGCCGCGTCGGTAAGCCCTTGTTGGACGAGTTGCAGGCTCATCAGGCGGTTGTCGACTTGGGCGAAGGCCGGGCCCGAGAACTTGATCATGTCCACTTCGATGCGGCGGCGGCTCAGATCGTCCATCAACGAGGCGATCAGGTGTGTGGGATCGTCGGCATAGTAGAACGCGCCATAGATCAGGTTCACGCCCGCCAGGCCCAGCGCCTCTTGCTGGCTGACGGTGACAGGGTCGAGCATTTCCACGTGGAGGATGATCTCGGAAGGCTCGACGCGTGGCTCCGTCTGGAAACGCACGCCCAGCCAGCTATGCCCCGCGGGCCGACGCGAGTGGGTTTGCGTGGCGGAGGTATCCGCGAATACAAAGAACGCGGTGCGCTCGCCGCGGGTCCGATCGAGGCGCTCCACCAGGCTGGCGAACTCGCTCGCGAGCATGGCTTCCAGACGCTGGCGGCTGACGTACCGCTGGGTCGGACCGTAAAGACCATCGCTGATGGCCATGTCATATGCGGAGATGGTTTTGGCGATGGTACCGGCGGCTTTGCCCGCGTGGAAGAACCAGCGGACAACCTCCTGGCCCGCGCCGATCTCGGCAAACGTGCCGAACTTGCGTCCGTCGAGATTGATCTTCAGGGCTTTCGGCCGGGTGCTGCCGGATTCTTCCGCCATCTACTCATATCGTAATGCCATGTGCGGATCGGCGGCGGCTGCGCGCCGATGCCCAGTTGGGCCAGCGGCGGAGCCTCGGGTAACGCGCGGTTGTGGATGGTGTGACGCGGGATGGGGCAGGCAAATGGCGTTACGGCGCGTCAACCTCGACCTCGATGGTGCGAAGCTTCATAGCGATCACCTTCGCACCAGACGGTCGCGGCGAACAATCGCTTCATGACTGTGCCGTTTCGAACGCCAGATGCAACTCACACAGCCCGATGAGGCCTGACGCGGCCGGAGATCTCGGATCCGCGCACGTCCTGCGCCAATTCGAGGTCGTAGTTGGACTGAAGGTTCATCCAAAACTGGGGCGTCGTTCCGAAGTAGCGAGCCAGGCGCAGAGCGCTGTCCGCAGTGATAGCTCGCCGGCACCGAACAATGTCGTTGATCCGCGTCGCGGGCACGAAGAGTTCGGCCGCGAGCCGATTGGCGGTCAGTCCGAGGGGTTTCAGGAAGTCCTCCCGAAGTGTTTCGCCGGGGTGGATTGGCGGCATTGTCTTGGTCTTTGTCGGCATCGCCTGTGGTCCTCAATGGTAGTCAACAATCTCAACGTCAATGGCATCGGGCTGCATCCAGCGGAAACAGATCCGCCACTGGTCGTTGACCCGAACGCTGTACTGCCCCGACCGATCGCCAGCCAGGGCCTCGAAACGGTTTCCGGGAATCGCGCGCAGATCCGCCAGTTCCCCAGCGGCGTGAATGTGGTCCAACTTCCGCTTTGCCGCCGCCGCAATACCTTGGAACTTCCGGCTGAATTCGCGTCGAAACACCTTGTCGGTTTCTTTGTCCCGGAAGGACCGGATCACAGTTCCAGGCTACTACTGTGCGGCGTTTAACGCAAGACGGTAGATGGATCTTTACTGAAGAAACGTGAGCTGATTGTTAGTGGGCATGCGCTTGACCCACGAGTTCATCTCACCCTCGCTGCGCAGGAGATCCTGCAGCGTAGTCTTACTCAGAACCTCGTCCACCGCCGATTGCACGGCGTGCCAAAGGGAGCGCACGGAGCAATCGACGGAGCGGGTGCAGACCGGGGTCTGGCCGGCGTGCTCGTGGCAGAAGTGTTTGGATTCGAAGAGGCGGCCGCCGAGAACTCCGATGACGTCGCCGATCACGATCTGCGCGGCCGGACGGGAGAGCGTGTAGCCGCCCACCTTACCGCGGGCGCTGGTGATAAACCCGCCGCGGCGCAGGATGCGCAACAGCTTGGCCGCGTAGGCTGGGGAGAGCGCTTCCGCCTGGCTGATTTCGGGAATGGTCAGGCTCTCGTCCTGGCCCGCCAATCCGATGCGCAGCAGACAGCGCAATCCGTATTCTTCGTGTGCGCTGAGTTTCATGGCCGCATCCGTGACAGCTTATCGACTGGAATGATATCGTCCAGGCCCAGCAGCATGCGGGCTTCCGGCGACATGCGGCTCTTGTCCCAGGGTGGATCGAAGACAAGCTCGAGCTTCACATCTTTTACGCCGGGCACCGCGCGCGCCTTGCGCTCCACTTCGGCCGGGAGACTTCCGGCCACGGGGCAGTTCGGCGCGGTGAGGGTCATCTTGATGTGCGCCTCGCCCGCGGCGTTGACCGTCACATCGTAGATCAAGCCGAGGTTATAGATGTCCATGGGGATCTCCGGGTCGAAGACCGTGCTCAGCGCGGCGATGATTTTCTCTCTCATTCGGTGGATACCGCCTCGGCCGCGCCGGTCAGCGCGGATTTCAAGGCGTGCCAAGCGAGAGTGATGCACTTTACGCGAAGGGGGTTTTTTCGGAGGGGCACGAGGGCCTCGAGTTTGCCGAGGCCGGCTAAGTCGGCTTGGTCGGTGGTCATGACATCATGGAAGCGTGTCATCAGCCGCAGCGCTTCCTCGCGGGACTTACCCTTGACGGCGTCGGTCATCAGGGAAGCAGACGCCGTCGAGTAGGCGCAACCGTTCCCCACAAAGCTGACGTCCTCGACCCTTTCCCCATCAAGCTTCACGAAGAGTCTTAACTTATCGCCGCACAGCGGATTAAAGCCTTCGATCTCTTTCGTGGCTCCGGGCATTTGGCGGAAGTTGTGAGGCCTTCTGCTATGGTCCATGACAAGTTCCGGATAGAGCTCGTCGTGCGTCAATAGAATATCTCCTTCACCTTGTAGATGCCGGCGACCAGCGCGTCGATATCTTGTTTGGTGTTGTAGAAAGCCAACGACGCGCGCGTAGTGGCGGGCACGCCGAACCACTCCAGCACCGGCTGCGCGCAATGATGTCCGGTGCGCACGGCGACGCCCTCGCGGTCGAGGATGGTGCCGACATCGTGCGGATGCACGCCTTCCAGCACGAACGAAAGCACGCTGGCCTTCTCGCGCGCCGTGCCGATCAGTCGCAGGCCCGGAATGCGCTCCAACTGCCCGGTCCCGTAGGCCAACAATTCATGCTCGTAAGCCTGGATGCGATCGATCCCGATTTCGTCGATGTAATCGACGGCCGCGCCCAGCCCGATGGTGCCGGCGATGTTTGGCGTGCCGGCTTCGAATTTGTAGGGTAAGTCGTTGTAAGTTGTCTTAGCGAAACTTACGGAACGGATCATGTCGCCGCCGCCTTGATAAGGCGGCATCTTATTCAACAGATCGGCCTTTCCGTAAAGCACGCCGATACCGGTAGGCCCGAACATCTTGTGGCCCGACAGCGAGTAGAAATCGCAATCGAGCTGTTGCACGTCCACTTTCATGTGAGCCACGGCTTGGGCGCCATCGATGAATACGGGCACGCCGTGGCGGTGCGCGATGCGGGTAATCTCGGCCACCGGATTGATGGTGCCCAAGGCGTTCGAGACGTGCACCATGGAAACCAGCTTGGTGCGGGGTCCCAGCAGTTTCTCGTATTCGTCGAGCAGCAACTCGCCGCGCTGGTTGATGGGTGCGATGCGCAGGATGGCCTGCTTCTCTTCGCAGAGAATCTGCCAAGGCACGATGTTGGAATGGTGCTCCATGGCGGAGATGACGATTTCGTCGCCGGCCTGGACGTGTCTACGGCCGTAGGTGTAGGCGACCAGGTTGATGGCCTCGGTGACACCGCGCACAAAGACAATCTCGCGCCAGTCTCCGGCGTTGATGAAGCGCTGTATCTTGACGCGGGCTTCTTCGTAGTGCCGCGTGGAACGCTCGCTCAATTCATGCACGCCGCGATGGATGTTGGAGTTATCCATCTGGTAGAACCGATTCATCGCGTCGAGAACCATTTGCGGCTTCTGCGTGGTGGCGGCGTTATCCAGATACACGAGAGGCTTGCCGTGGACGCGCTGGTCCAGTACGGGGAAGTGTTCGCGTTGATCGCGGGCCGACGCGCGCGGCTCAGTTGCGAGTCCCATGGAGTTTCTCCAGCAAGATCCGCTCCAACTGGTCGCGCAGCGGCGCGACTTTGATGCGGTCCACGATGTCGCGCGCGAAGGCGTAGATGAGCAGGTTGCGGGCATCCGCGAGGCCGATGCCGCGCGACTGCAGGTAAAAAATTGCCTCAGGATCCAACTGGCCGATGGTCGCGCCATGCGTGCAGCGCACGTCGTCGGCGAGGATCTGGAGCTCGGGCTTGGTGTTGATGACGGCGTCTTCCGACAGCACCAGGTTCTTGTTGGTTTGCTTGGCGTCGGTCTTCTGGGCGTCTTTGCGGACCAGGATTTTGCCGTTGAAGACCGCGCTGGAGTGGCCCTCCAGGATGCCCTTGTACAACTCGTGACTGGCGGCGTGCGGCTTGGCGTGATCGATGGAAGTGTGATTGTCGATGTGCTGGTCGCCCGCGGCCAGGTACAGGCCGTTGAGCGTGCATTCGCAGCCTTCCGAGAGGACGGCGTTGACGTCGTTGCGGACCAGCGCGCCGCCGAAGGAGAGCGAGTGCGAGCGAAAGTTGGTGTCGCGGCCAAGCTGGACCTGGAGCGTCGCTACGTGGAAGGCGTGTGCGCTTTCGGTCTGGAGTTTATAGTGGTCGATGACGGCGTGGTCGCCGGCTACGAGTTCGGTGACTGAGTTGGTTAGGTAGGTGCCACTGTGGCCTTTGTAGGTTTCGATTATGGTCGCCTGGCTGTCCGGTTCGGCAACGATCAGAATGCGCGGGTGGGAGACCGTGGGATGCCCGTTGGCTGATGAATGTATGACTAGCTCGATGGGCTCTTCGATCACCGCTCCTTTGGCGATATGGATGAAGAGACCGTCTTCGAAATTGGCGGTGTTCAGGGCTACGAAGGCGTTGTCTTGGAAACTGGCATAGCGGGCGAGATAGGGTTCGACGTTCGCTTCGGAGAGTTTGCAGATTTGGACGCCACGGAGTTGCGCCGGCATGAGTGCCGGCGCGGCAGGCACGAGTGCCTGCGCCACGAGTTTTGAGATGGGGGCGACGCTGGTGAAGCGCCAATCCTCATCTCGCGTGGTGGGGAAGCCCAGTTCCGAGAAGCGTTGGCGGGCTTCTTCGCGGATTTGGTCTATCATGCGGATACCACTCCCTCACGGTCGTGGCTCGGTTCAATACCGACGTAGCCCGACTCCTCCAACTCCAGCGCCAGTTCTTTGCCACCCGATTTCACAATGCGGCCTTCGGCCAGCACGTGCACGAAATCCGGGACGATGTAGTTCAACAGGCGCTGATAGTGCGTCACCACGATCATGGCGCGCTCGGGGCTGCGCAGCGCGTTAACGCCGGCGGCCACAGTCTTCAATGCGTCGATATCCAGTCCGGAGTCGGTCTCGTCCAGGATGGCCAGTTTAGGTTCCAGCACGGCCATCTGAAAGATCTCGTTGCGCTTCTTTTCGCCGCCGGAAAAGCCGGTGTTGACCGCGCGGTTCAACAGGCTCTGATCCATTTCCATCAGCGCCATCCTCTCCTTGACGAGCGCGAGGAAATCCATAGCGTCCAGGTCCGGCAGGCCCTGGTGCTTGCGGATGGCGTTGAGCGCCGCTTTCAGAAAATATAGATTGCTGACTCCCGGGATTTCCACCGGGTATTGAAACGCCATGAAGATGCCTTCGCGGGCGCGATCTTCGGGCGACATCTCCAGCAGGTCTTTGCCGTCGTAAAGGACTTCGCCGGCGGTCACCTGGTACAGGTCGCGGCCGGACAGGACTTGCGCGAGGGTGCTTTTGCCCGAGCCGTTCGGGCCCATGATGGCGTGCACTTCGCCGGCGTCGATGGAAAGGTCGATTCCCTTGAGAATCTCGCGTCCGGCGACGTTGGCATGCAGGTTCTTGATTTCGAGTAATGACATGGTTAGCTTATCCGACACTTCCTTCGAGACTGACTCCCAGCAGCTTCTGGGCTTCCACGGCGAACTCCATGGGCAACTCGCGGAAGACCTCTTTGCAGAAGCCGTGCACAATCATGGAGACCGCGTCTTCGGTGGAGATGCCGCGCTGCCGGCAATAGAAAATCTGGTCTTCGCCGATCTTGGAGGTAGATGCCTCGTGCTCCACCTGCGAAGACGTGTTCTTCACTTCGAGATATGGAAAGGTGTGCGCGCCGCACTTATCGCCCAGCAGCATGGAATCGCACTGCGAATAGTTGCGCGCGTTGGCGGCGCTCTTCAGAATCTTGACCGCGCCGCGATAGGTGTTCTGGCCCCGGCCCGCCGAGATGCCCTTGGACACGATGGTGCTCCTGGTGTTCTTGCCGATGTGGATCATCTTGGTGCCGGTATCGGCCTGCTGGAAATGATTGGTGAGCGCCACCGAGTAGAATTCGCCGACCGAGTTATCGCCGATCAGCAGGCAGCTTGGATACTTCCAGGTAATGGCGGAACCGGTTTCCACCTGCGTCCAGGAGATCTTGGAGTTGACGCCGCGGCAGGCACCGCGCTTGGTGACGAAATTGTAGATGCCGCCGCGGCCTTCCTTGTCGCCGGGGTACCAGTTCTGCACGGTGGAGTACTTGATTTGGGCGTTGTCGAGCGCGACCAGTTCGACCACGGCCGCGTGCAACTGGTTGGTGTCGCGCATGGGGGCCGTGCAGCCTTCCAGGTAGCTGACGTGCGCGCCTTCGTCGGCGATGATCAGGGTGCGCTCGAACTGGCCGGTATTCTTGGCGTTGATTCGGAAGTAGGTGGACAGCTCCATGGGGCAGCGCACGCCCTTGGGGACGTAGCAGAAGGAGCCGTCGCTGAAGACGGCCGAGTTCAGAGCGGCAAAAAAGTTGTCCGAGGAGGGGACCACCGAGCCGAGGTATTTCTTGATCAGATCGGGGTGTTCCTGGACGGCTTCGGAGAACGAGCCGAAGATGATGCCCAGTTCGCCCAGCTTTTCTTTGAAAGTGGTGGCTACCGAGACGCTGTCGAACACTGCATCGACCGCGACGCCGGCGAGCAGCTCGCGCTCTTGCAATGGGATGCCGAGCTTTTCGTAGGTGCGGAGCAGCTCCGGGTCGACGCCGTCGAGGTTCTTGGGCCGGTTGACGTTGGTCTTGGGAGCGGCGTAGTAGGAGATCGCCTGGTAGTCGATGGGCGGGTAGTGGATGTTGGCCCAGGTGGGCTCCCGCATGGTGAGCCAGTGCCGGTAGGCCTTCAGACGCCACTCCAGCATGAACTCGGGCTCGTTTTTCTTCTTTGAAATCAAGCGGATAACGTCCTCGTTCAGCCCGGGCGGGACGGTATCCGAACCGATCTCGGTGACGAAACCCCACTTGTATTCTTGATTGGCAAAGGTCTCGATGGTATTGGCTGAGGTGCTCACGCGGTTCTCCTCGGCAAATCTATTCTCATCTATAGGATGCTAAATCTGTACTAAAGTGTCAAGATTGAGTGGGCGGACGGCGGGAGAGGGGAGTTGGACGGGTAAGGCCGGACCTTGGGCAGCGCGGGTTCCCTGGACTCGCTTCGGCCTACGCCTGCGAAAAACCGGCAGTCCGCTCGCCCATCTTGTAGGCGATGTGGCTTAGCACGCCGGCCATCTCATCGAGTGCGCGCCGCGCCTGCCGGGTGGAGGTGTTCCGTGTCAGGCGATACCAAGTCCGCATGATCCGGTAGTCGAGCATCAGCAGATAGTGCTCCAGCGGGCGCAGACCCATACCTGCCGCATGGTCCAACAGGTAACGAAGCATCCGGTAATCATTGTCGAGGGCACGCTGCAGGCGATCCAAGGGCAAGGCCCCCTCTGCCTGCCGCAAGGCTTCGCGGGTCTCCAACACACTCAACTGGCCGATGACCGTGGTGTGCTGTTCCACATTTTCTTCGCTCAACAGGAGAAGAACTGTGTAGCGAAACCAGTACAGGAACAATCCCAACGAAAACGTGAAGATCAATACTGTTTCAGGCATCAATCCGGACCTGAGAGTTGTAGAACACCGACGAAGAAATCATATCACTCTGAGATGAACGGTGCAAGGATTTTAATAAGATTTCTAGTACTCCCGTTACTATTTTGGCAAATCATTGAAACTAAAGCGCAAGTCCTTTTAAGTACTCCCGGAAAGGCCCTCCCAGATCGTGGCGACGGAGGGCAAATTCCACCGTTGCCTTAAGAAATCCGAGCTTGTCTCCAGCATCGTACCTAGTACCTTCGAACCGGTACGCGTAGACCGGCCGCGTCCGCAGCAGATGGCGCAACGCATCGGTCAATTGGATTTCCGATCCGGACCCCGGTCCGATCGCCTGTAGCGACTGAAATATCTCCGGGATGAGCACATAGCGGCCGATGATCGCGAGGTTGGAAGGCGCCTCCGAGGGCTTGGGCTTTTCCACCAGGTCGCGGATGCGGTATACGCGATCCCGGCTACCGTTATGGGAAATCGGTTCGGCGTCGATCGCGCCATATGCCGAGATGTTCTCCGGGGGAACCTCCATCACCGCCAGCACCGGCGAGCAGAAGAACTCATAGACGTCCAGCAACTGGCGCAGGCAAGGAGTTTCGGCGTCGATCACATCGTCGGACAGCACCACCGCGAAAGGCTCGTCCCCGACCAGTTCCATGGCGCGCAATACGGCGTGTCCCAGCCCCAAAGCTTCCTTTTGCCGCGTGTACGCAACGTTGATCATGTCGGAGACGTTGCGCACGATGGAAAGCAGATCTTTCTTGCCCCGCATTTCGAGCATGTTTTCCAGCTCGAAGCTCACGTCAAAATGATCTTCGATAGCGCTCTTGCCCCGTCCGGTGACGATAATAATGTTCTGAATTCCGGAATGCAGCGCCTCTTCGACGCCATATTGGATGAGCGGTTTGTCGACCAGGGGCAGCATCTCTTTGGGTTGCGCCTTGGTGGCGGGTAGGAAGCGGGTGCCCAGACCCGCGGCCGGGAATACGGCTTTGCGAACCTTGGAAGCCATTACATTTACAGTTTGCGTCGTCGGGGCGGGAATAGCAACTGGCCGATGGATAGGGGGAGAAGCCTCGGCCGCCAGATTTTACAAAGCTTTAACAGCAAAGGAGTAACGCACCTGCGCCGGGCCGCGTTTCCCGTTCCAGGGGTTTCGCAATCGTGAAAAACATACTGTATTCTTTATGGTTGTCGTCCGCGCTGGCGGCGGCGTTAATGGGACAAACCGCGGGCGGCCCGCACAGCCCGCAGGACCGCGTCAAGTCGATGACCGCGAAGCTGGGCCTTACTCGCGAGCAGCAATCGCAGGCGACCACGATCTTCAGCAACGCTCAGGCCACCGGGTCTATCTTGCGCGCCAGCCTGAGGACCGCGCACCAGGCGCTGAACGACGCCGTGAAGAGCAACAATACCGTCAGCATCGAACAACTCTCGACCACCATGGGCAATCTCACGGCGCAGTTGACTCTGGCGCAGTCGAAAGCGCGGGCCGCTCTCTATCAGATTCTGACGCCGGAACAACGGACGGCGCTCGATCAACTGGAGAGCCAACGGCCCGCCCGATTCCGGCGTGGCGCGCGCTCCGCTTTGGGGGCGACCGGCCAATAGCCGGTTGGGGGCAATCTTGCAGCTCCCTTCCGGACCAGGAATTGCGGACTTTAACGTCCCGGATGAAGTCGAAAGTTGCCTGGCGCTGGCGCGTTCGACGCAGACGCTGGTCGCCGCGGGCGAGCGCCTAGCCGCCGCGCGCGCAGCGGTGGAACTCGTCAAGGCTTATGATAGAGTTCTAGAGAAAATTCGGCTCGTTCCGCTTTCCCCGCCGGAACAACAGCGCGTGCGCGATCGGCTGACGCCGGTAGCGGAGTTGTTGCGCAAGTACCGGTTCCGTTGAGCGGCGGCACGAAACAAGGGATCCATAAAGTGATTCGACAAGTGATAGATTCCGATAGGGCACCCGGAAGTTGTTTCTTCGCTCTCGCGTTCTTATTTGTGCTTGCGCCGGTCTTGTGCCACGCGCAGGCTCCGCCGGCATACACCATTTCGACCGTTGCCGGGAACTGTAATACTGCCATTTCCAACCCCTGTCCCGGCAATTATGGCGGTGACGGAGGGCCAGCCACCAACGCGTTCCTCTTTGGCCCATCCGACGTTATATTCGATTCCTCCGGCAATCTCTACATTTCGGACACCGTCAACAATCGGATTCGCCAGGTTAATTTCAGCACCGGCCTTATTAATTTGTTCGCGGGCAATGGCACCACGGGATACGCCGGGGACGGATCGTTGGCCACGGCCACCGGCACCGAGCTTTCCAGTCCCACGGGAATCATTTTTGACAGCAACGGGAATCTATACATTGCGGACACGTTCAACTTCGTAATCCGCGAGGTGAACGCGAGCAGTAGCATTATCTCGACGGTGGCCGGGGACAACACGCTGGGCCCCGGCTTTACAGGGGACCTGGGCCCGGCCACCAGCGCGCAGCTCTCGAATCCTACCGGCGTGGCCGTGGATGCCGCCGGCAATATGTACATCGCAGACCCGCCCAACAATATAGTGCGCGTGGTGTGCGCCAACCAAACGCCGATCGCGTGCAAGGGAGTGGCCGCCGGGGACATCAACACGTTCGCCGGAAACTATGCGAGCGGCTTCAACTATACAGGCGATGGAGGCCCCGCGACCAAAGCGCTGCTCAACGATCCCGTGGCCGTGCTGCTCGATGCGGCCGGCAATCTCTACATTTCCGACTCGGGGAACAACGCCATCCGCATGGTGAACACGAGTGGCATCATCACCACAGTGGTCGGCGACGGCACCGGCAATGCCGGCTACTTGGGCGACGGAGGGCCGGCGACCAAGGCGGAACTCAACAACCCGAAGGGCATCGCGCTCGATTCCTCCGGGAATCTTTACATCGCGGACCGCATCAATTCTGTAGTTCGCATGGTGACGCCCGGACCGACTGGCATTCCGAATGGCACGATTTACACGATCGCCGGCAACCAAATCAAGGGCTCCGGCTACAGCGGGGACGGGGGTCCGGCTACCAGCGCCCAACTGAGCTCTCCTTCCGGCGTGGCGGCTTACGGCGGACAGATCTACATCGCGGATAGCGAAAACAACGTGATCCGGATGCTGACTCCGCCCGCGCAGACCCCGCAGATCAATGCCGGAGGCGTAGTGAACGGGGCCAGTTACACCGCGCCGGTAGTGCCCGGCAGCATCGCTTCTGTTTTCGGGACCTTTTACCTGACCTCCGCGTCAATAGACACCACCTTGCCGCTGAAGACCAGCCTGCAGAATCTCTCGTTCGAGTTTGGCGGCACCGAAGGCTTCGGGAGTGTGGGCACGGCCCCCTTATATTCCGTTTCGAGCAAGCAGGCGAATCTTCAAGTGCCGTGGGAGGCGAGCGGACAATCGACGCTTACCCTCGCTGCCACCTTGAACGGTACGACCGGCGCAAGCCAGGCCGTGAACGTCGCGGCCTTCGCCCCGGCAATCTTCACCATCAATGAGCAGGGTACCGGCCCGGGTGCGATCCAGGACTCCTCGTACAATCTGGTGGATTCCTCCAACCCGGCGATCCCCGGCAAGTACATCCTGATCTACTGCACCGGTCTGGGAGCGGTGAGCGCGAATCAACCCGCGACGGGCGCCGCCGCCTCCCTCACCGAACTGGCTCCCACAGCCAACCAGGCGACAGTGACCATCGGCGGAGTGACGGAGAATGCGTATTTCTCCGGCCTTGCGCCAGGCTTCGTGGGCCTGTACCAGGTGAACGCCCTGGTGCCAGCCGGGGTAGCCGCGGGTAGCGCCGTGCCCCTGACGATCTCCGTAGGCGGCGCAACCTCGAACACGGTCACTATCGCGGTGCAGTAAGCCGGGCCGTACCCCGCAACGCGTGGAACTCGTCAAGGCTTATGATGGAGTTCTGGAGAATATTCGGCTCGTTCCGCTTCTTGCGCTGGGACAACAGCGCGGGTGCACCAGATAAGGGGTCCATAAAGGTGATTCGACAATTGATTCATTCGGATAGATTACACGGAAGTTATTTATTCGCTCTCGCTTTCATATTTGCACTTGTGCCGGTCTTGTGCCAGGCGCAGGCTCCGCCGCAATACACGATCACGACCATAGCTGGACAGCTCGGCACGAGTGGTTATGCCGGCGACGGAGGGGCAGCTACGAGCGCGTCTCTCTGGGGACCGGCCGCCGTTATCTTCGATTCCTCCGGCAACCTCTACATCGCGGATGCCGACAACGATCTGGTCCGCGAGGTTAATACCAGCGGCGCGATTAGCACTATCGCGGGGAATTGCCCGACAACGCCGTGCACCGGCGCCTTCTCGGGCGACGGAGCAGCGGCCACTAAAGCTGGGCTTAACCACCCATCGGGATTGACGTTTGACAGCAGTGGCAATCTCAACATTGCGGACACCGACAACTACGAAGTCCGGAAGGTTACCAGCGGCACGATTAACACGGTGGCGGGAAAAAACAGTTCGGGCGCCGGCTTTGCAGGGGACCTGGCCGCGGCCACCAGCGCACAACTCTGGAATCCTTCCGGTGTGGCCGTGGATTCCGCGGGCAATATCTACATCGCCGACGCCTACAACAACGTAGTGCGGGTGGTGTGCGAAACCCAAACGCCGATCGCCTGCACCAACAACGCTTTCGTCAATTCTACCGGCTATGTCACATGGGCCGCCGGGGATATCAATACTTTCGCCGGAAAAGACGTCAACTCGTGTACAACAGGAACGTGCGGCGCCGGTTATACCGGCGATGGAGGCGTGGCGACCGGCGCGCTGCTCAACAATCCGACGGCCGTGTTGCTCGATGGGTCCGGCAATCTCTACATTTCCGACTCCGGCAACAACGCCATTCGCATGGTGAACACAAGCGGCATCATCACCACGGTGGTTGGCGGGGGGGGGCCGCTCGCCGCCGGCTATTCGGGCGATGGAGGACCGGCCCTCCAGGCACAACTCAACAACCCGAAAGGCATCGCGCTCGATTCGTCCGGCAATCTTTACATTGCGGACACCGATAATTCCGTCATCCGCATGGTGACCCCCGGACCGAAAGGCATCATCACGACAATCGCCGGCACTGGCACGCCAGGTTCCAGCGGGGACGGAGGCCCGGCCACCAGCGCGGAACTGAGTTTTCCTTCCGGCGTGGCGGTTCACGGCGGAAATGTGTACATCGCGGACAGCGGGAACAACGCGATCCGGTTGCTGACTCCCGCGGTGGCGGTCCCGAAGATCAATGCGGGTGGCGTGGTGAACGGGGCCAGTTACACGGCGCCGGTGGTGCCCGGCAGCATCGCCGCTGTCTTCGGCGATTTTTTCCTGACCTCCACATCGACAGACACCAGCCTGCCGCTCGAAACCAGCCTTCAGACTCTCTCGTTCCAGTTTAGCGGCGGCACTGCGGCTCCCTTGTATTTCGTTTCCGGCGGGCAGGCGAATCTGCAAGTTCCGTGGGAACTAACCGGACCATCGACGGCCACGCTCGCCGCCACGCTGAATGGCATGACCGGCGCCACCCAGACCGTGAACGTCGCGGCTGCCGCTCCGGCAATCTTCACCACCAATGCCCAGGGGAGCGGCCCGGGGGCGATCCAGGACTCCTCGTACAATCTGGTGGATTCCTCCAACCCGGCAATCGCCGGCAAGACTACCATCTTGATCTACTGTACGGGTCTTGGGGCGGTGAGCGCGAATCAACCCGCGACCGGCGCACCCGCCTCGCTCGATTCCACCAAATTGGCTCCCACCGTCACGATGCCAACGGTGACCATCGGCGGAGTAGCGGCCACGCCATCGTTCTCCGGCCTTGCGCCGGGTTATGTGGGTCTGTACCAGGTCAACGTCCCGGTGCCGGCCACCGTGGCCGCGGGTAGCGCCGTGCCCGTGGCGATCTCCATGAACGGGGCGGCCTCGAACACGGTCACCATCGCGGTACAGTAAGCAAAAGTGGGGCAGGACTTCAGTCCCGCGGCCGACGTCCAGGCCGGCCTTCTTCGGAGCGTGTCCTGGAGGACCCGCAGGGCGAACTTCGCTCGCCACGGGCGAGCTTCGCTCGCCAAACGGCGAACTGAAGTTCGCCGCTGCACGCTCTCTCCAGAAACCCACTGCCGCGATTACGCAGCTTCAATGACTTGCAGGCCAAGCTCCGCTGCTTTTCTGTGCAGCATGCGCAACTGAATCTGTCGATACCTCTGTTCGTAGAATTCCTTGCC
>Ga0181536_10002345_pt1 | contig 21517 bp, 20 predicted proteins | sample PEATcosm2014_Bin_41_FD_121105 | JGI IMG/M metagenome (GOLD analysis project Ga0181536, IMG submission 121105) | Peatland microbial communities from MTU Mesocosm Facility, Houghton, MI, USA - PEATcosm2014_Bin17_60_metaG | ecosystem: Environmental > Terrestrial > Soil > Wetlands > Peat | place...
GAACCCCACCGACACCACCACCACGCCCATCGCGCCGGCGACAAACAGGAACACCGCCAGCACGCCAAAATGCCCCAGCAGCCAGGCGATGACGAAGCCGGTGAAGATCGCGCTGAGGCGGCTCCAGGAATACACGAAGCCGACCGCGCGGGCGCGCATGCGGGTGGGAAACAGCTCGGACTGATAGTTGTGCGCGGAGAACGACAACCAGGCGTTCATCATGGTCTGGAACGCACCGATGATGATCAGTGGTAACGCGGCGGATTGCGTCGAGAACAGGATGCCGAACAAAGCGATCCCGGCGCAGGAGAGGCAAACCTGCCACTTCCGCTCAACCTTGTCAGCGAACTTCGCGCTCAGCAGCGGAAACAACGGATAGGCGAAGGCAATGATGAAAGTGTATTCCAATGTCTGCGACACATGGATGCCCTTGGCGATCAGCAGCGTGGGCACCCAATTCGCAAAACCGTAAAAGCCGATCGTCTGGAAGAAATTGGCCACCGACAGCATGATGGTGCGCTTGCGGTAGCGCGGGCCGAACGCCTCGATCAGTTTGCCGGCGCGCGGGTCTTCCACGGCGGGCGGCCCAGGGCGGGGCAATGGGGCGCGCGACTCGGCGGCGACCTTGGTTTCGATCGCGCGCATGACCGTTTCGGCCTCGGCGAGCCGGCCCTGTTGCGCGAGCCAACGCGGCGATTCCGGCAACCGGAAACGCACCCACCAGACCAGGAGCGCGCCCACGGAGTCGAACAGCACGACCCAGCGCCAGCCCGACAGACCGAGCGGTGCGATGGGAACGAAGATCCACGCCAGCAGCGTCACGACCGGCACGGCGACGAAGCCGATCGACTGTTGGATCGCGAAGGTCAGGCCGCGGGCGCGTTTCGGCACCAGCTCGGAAATATAGGTGTCGACGGTCACCAGTTCGATGCCGATGCCGATCCCGGCCAGCAGGCGCCAAAAATTGACCGTGTCGGCGGATGATTGGAAGGCCATGACGGTGGCGCAAATGCTGTACGAGACCAGCGACCAGGTGAACACCGTGCGCCGGCCGAACCGGTCGGCGAAGCGGGTGAGGAACATGGTGCCGATGAACAACCCGGTGAACAGCGCCGCGATGAAAGAGGCGAGGCCGGTGAAGCCGAAAAACGCGACGGTGGTGGGGGTGAAGATCTTGTCGGCGAACAAGCCTGGCGCGATCGTTCCGGTCAGGAAGATCGAATAGGTATCGAACCAGCCGCCGAGAGAAATCAGCAATACCAGCACCCACATGTGCCGGGTCATGGGTAGGCGATCCAGCCGGGCGGTAATTTCCGCCGCTGGTGTCACGACAAGCGTCGAACTCATGAACTTTCTGCTCCCCCGACGCGGCTTTGCGCGCCGCGTTTCCATGTTGACCATTTTTTAAGTGCGCTGCGTCATGCGCGGCCTGGCGCCATGCGCCTGGGCCAGTGTCCGTCAAAGTGGGCCGCCGTGCAAATGTCGCCCGCCACGACGCGGCGTTGCCTGGCCTCGCTGGGCCGCAGGGGCGGGATCAAAGAGCGCCCGAAACAATCTGCTTCCAAGGTGGCTTGATCCCACGCCGCCTCGCGAGCGCGGCACCGTGGAGTGCCTGGGCGTTAAAGACAAGGGTTTTGGGATAGCGGGTCAGTTTGAATGTCGCCTTCCTGACCCAAAGCGGTCTTTCGCGGTCCGACGCGGCCTGCTACCCTGTCGGCATGCTCGAACTCAGCAAAGTCAATGAAGTCGTGAACAAGGCCGCGTCCGCCACCCTGAAACGGCAGGCGGGCGTCCAGCGCGTTTTCAGCGAACCCGCTTCAGATTCCGAAGGCCACGAAGCCTTGCGGATAACCATCGTTCTGAAGCGAGGGAGTGCTGACAAGATCAGCGGAGACATGGCCCTGGACACACTGGTCAGGATAGAAAAAGCGCTCCGTGAAGCGAGAGAAGATAGATTCCCGATCATCGATTACGTGACCGAGGAAGAGTTGGAGTCGAGTGACGACGCTGAATCCTGACCATCTGATCGAGCAGGCGGAAAGATTGATCGTCCCACCGCGTGCCGGTCCGCCCCGCCAGGTCGATTTGCGGCGGGCCATTTCCGCCGCGTACTACGGAATTTTCCATTTTTGCCTGACCATGGCGGCGGACGAATTCGTGGGAGTAACGCAACGCGCGACGAGCCGTTATACGCTCGTTTACAGAAGCATTGATCACAAGATCCTGAGAGATTTGTGTGTCGAGGCAAAAAAGCAAACCCCGCCCGCGAAGTTTCTACCATACTTTCCGGCCGGCGGATTTGGTGCGAATATCCAGGCATTTTCCGCAGCCGCGATTGAGCTACAGGAGAAGCGGCATCTGGCGGACTACAACCCTCAGCCGCGGTTCGGAACGTCGGATGCGAAGCTGGCGGTCAGTACGGCCCGGAGTGCCGTTCGCCGGTTCCAGGCGGCGGGCGAAGAGCATCGTAAAGCGTTTCTGACCCTTCTCATTTGTCCGCCCCGGTGAGGGACGCGATGATCTCGTCCGCGCAGAACTCTACTTGCCACCCCTCGCGGGTATTCACACTGATCCATCAATGACCGCGACCTCAGCGTCGTCGTCCCCCCTTCCTGGTCGCCCGCCTTAGGCCAATCTTCACCCCGCGGTGCAAATCCTCCCCCGGACCGCCACCGGGAGCCGCGCCATGCCCACCGAAGCCGACATTCGAATGTTCCGCTGCTCAGACCATCCGACGAGACGCACCCATGTGGCCGCGCTTACCCGCGGATCGTGGGTCGTTAATGAAACAGAATTATGCACCGCGGATATAATCAATGGGCTGATCCCTTTTCATGACACTTGATATTTGCACATCACTCCCGGATTGCCTCGCCAGGAACTTTAACCCTGCCCGCTAACTGGCCACCGTTCTGACACGCCGGGTGGGGTAGTATCGGATCGGATACCGAGCCGACCATCCCTTCTGCTGTTCGAGGTTACGCGTCAGCTTCTGGAAACCGGAGGCAGCCGATGGCGGCCCTCAAGTAGCTCGGGCTTAGGTAGGAAAGCGCGCATGAAGAGGGCGAATGGGCCATGGGGCGCCGGAAGCCAGTTGGACGCCTTATCGGTTCCGGGGTTTTCATGGCCAATCCAGATATCGAGCGAACCGTCGCCGTTCATCGTCAGACCCGGCGTTCGGTCGCCGATCGAGTAGCGGCTCAGCGGGTTTTCCGTAAAGAAAAACTGCCCGTCCCCGGTCGCCTCATAGAGGCTGAGCGACCAGAAGGAATGGACCGGGATCAGCCGGTCCGCCGGGAAATGCAGCCGCCAGGATGCGCCGCCATCGAACAGAGCACGGGGCAGGCTGCCCTCCGCGCGCATATACATTGCCTCCACGGGCGGCAGCGCGCCCAGGCCACCGATGGCAACGCCGGCACGGTGCGCATAATCCTGCCCGAAGTCGCCCAGGCGGGCGTTCGGATAGGACCAGCCTTCGATGAAGCCGCCCGACTCGAGACCGCCGCGCGCGGCATCCGCGCGGGCCAGCGCGACCCCCGCCTCGATCGCGGCGGCCCGTGCCGCCGAGAAGCGGGACGGATCGAAATCGTCCAGACCCAACGGCGCCATGATTTCCAGGATCGCCCGATCCGTCAGCGGAGGCGGATTGTCGGCCATGAGCCGTGCCACGCTGGCGAAAAACTCCGGCCATGCGGCGCCGCGCGGGGCGCTGGGGGGATAGGGCTCCACGGCCGGCCCCTGCATGGAAATTCCGCGCTGGACCTGGCGCGCGGCTTCCAGGTCATGCGGGCCATTGACCAGGGTCCGAGCCAACGCCCAGACATGGCGCGTGGGCGAACGGACGATGTTCGCCCCTCCGGCCGCGTCGTTTGGCCCCACCAGGGTGAAGGTCACACCGTTCGCGCCGGTGGTTCGCGTGCCCAGGATGGCGAAATTGTTCGTGTAGGCGTCCATCAGAGCCAGCGACAGGTAGCGATCCCCCGATGGCGGCAGGGTGATGGTCACCGGGCCGTGCGACAGGTCGACCTGGGCCACGGAGTAGAGGGTGTCGTTGTTGGGCGTCGTCGCCGTCCGCGCCCGATGGTCGGCCAGGTTTTGCAGATGCATGAACACGTTCATCTGCGAGCCGGTCGCCAGGCGTCGCGCCCGTGTGGTGGCGATCTCGATCAGGGGGACGCCGAAGATCCACGCCGCCCTCGCCGCCGCCGTCAGTTCGTCCAGATCCGCGTCAGCCATCGTCCTGTTCCTTTGCTTACCTGTACGGCATGCGGTCCAAACACCGCCTGTGTGAGAAAGCCGCCGATCACGTCGCCCTGGCCTATCCCGTGGGCACGCGGCAGATTGGCGAAGCGGGATGACTGATCCCGCGATGCCTCGAAGGTGACCGTTTCCCAGGCGGAGTCTTTTCTTTGCCGATCCAATTGAGCGCGACGCGCCCGCCTCCAGCCCAACGGTCGCGGCATTCGATGGCGGCGTTGATCCCGTCTTCCAGATTGCCGTGAAGAACCTCGCGCGCCAGCCGTGGCACCGACAACTCGCGGCAGGCGTCCTGATAGTCGCGCATGGCTTCGTTTCCTGCCCTTTCGCGGTAGCCCTTGACTCCTGTTTTGGCCGATGTGTCTTTGATTTGGATCAAAGTTGGAGCGCTCTGGAAGTGAGTTCCGCGGCGGTGATGGGCGCACCAGACTCACACAATTTCCGTAAGTTTTGAACTTCGGAACAGCGGCGGCGTTCCACCTTCACTAATTCCGCTCAGGTCGCCGGCCGCCGAGGTTCCGCTTACCACCGAGGCTGGGTAAAAACGTCGTGCCGTAACGGTAATGAGCAATCCTGTCGCGCCTCGATGGGCCGTCTTGAATCTTTCATTCTGTCGCGGGGCATGGCTGGATAGAATATCGCGCCGCGGCCCGCCGCAATCGCGTTTTTTACGCAGCCTCCAGCCATCGCGGACATTCAGACTGACCCATCACCGCCTTCGACGCCGCGACGTCCCCGCTCCACCCCCTTAAGCCAATCTTCACCCGCTGGTGCAAATCCTCCCCCGGACCGCCAGCGGGAGCCGCGTCATGCCCACCGAAGCCGACATCCAACGCCTGCGCCTCGTCCGGACCGAGGGCGTCGGCCCGATCACCTGGCGCCGCCTGCTCGACCGCTACCACACGCCCGCCGCCGCGCTGGCGGAGTTGCCGCGGCTGGCCCATGCCGGCGGCAAGGCCTCGCCGCCGGTGATCCTCTCCGTTGCCGATGCGCACCGGGAATTCGAGCAAACCGAAAAACTCGGCGGGCGGCTGATCTTCATCGGCGACCCCGACTACCCGCCGCTGCTGGCGCAACTGGACGACGCGCCGCCGGTCATCGCGGTGCTCGGTGACGCCGCCCTGCTCGCGGCGCCCGCCATCGCCATCGTGGGCGGGCGCAACGCCTCGGCCGCCGGCCTGCACCTCGCCGAGATGTTGGCGGAGGACCTCGCGGCGCATGTCACCGTGGTCTCCGGCCTCGCCCGCGGCATCGACGGGATCGCGCATACCGCCGCCATGCGCACCGGGCGGACGGTGGCCGCGATCGCCGGCGGGCTCGACGTCGCCTACCCGGCCGAGAACACGAATTTGCAACGGCTGATCGCCGAACGCGGCGCCGTGATCACCGAAGCGACGCCCGGCACCTATCCCCAGGCCCGCCACTTCCCCCGCCGCAACCGCCTCATCGCCGGTCTTGCCCTGGGCGTCGTGGTGGTCGAGGCGGCGCGCCGCTCCGGCAGCCTGATCACCGCGCGAATCGCCCAGGAACTGGGGCGCGAGGTGTTCGCGGTGCCGGGGTCGCCGCTGGATCCGCGGGCGCGCGGCGGCAACGATCTGCTGCGCGAGGGCGCGATCCTGACCGAGATGGCGGCGGACGTGCTGGACAATCTGACCGGCTTCGGGGCGCTGTTTCCGGCGCGGTCCCGGACCGATGAAGCCGCCTTGGGCGCGGATGCCGGGGCGGGAATCGGCGACGGGTCCCCTTGCGTTTCCGCACCCGCGGACCAATTGGAGGACGCCTCGGGCCTCGATCGGGCACGTGCTCAGGTTGTCGGTCTGCTGGGTCCCACTCCCGTAAAGGTTGACGATCTGGTGCGGCGCTGCCAGTTGTCTCCGGCCGCCGTGCTGGCGGTCCTCCTGGAACTGGAGCTTGCCGGACGGGTGGAGACACTGCCGGGGAACCGGTTCGCTTTGCTGATGCGTGCCGGATCGTAGACCAGCCATTGGAACATCATGTCTGACGTCGTTGTCGTAGAATCCCCGGCCAAGGCCAAAACCATCAACCGTTATCTGGGCGGCGGCTATACCGTCCTGGCGAGCTTCGGCCACGTGCGCGACCTGCCGCCCAAGGATGGCAGCGTCCGCCCGGACGAGGACTTCGCCATGGACTGGGAATCGGACGCGCGGGGCGAGCGGCAGGTCGGCGCCATCGTCAAGGCGCTGAAGGGGGCGAAAAACCTCTATCTCGCCACCGACCCGGACCGCGAGGGCGAGGCGATCTCCTGGCACGTGCGCGCCATGCTGGAGGACAAGAAGGCGCTGAAAGGCGTCACCGTCCGCCGGATCAGCTTCAACGAAATCACCCGCGGCGCCATTCGCGAGGCGATCAAGCATCCCCGCGACCTCGATCTGCCGCTGATCGAGGCCTATATGGCGCGCCGCGCGCTGGACTACCTGGTGGGGTTCACGCTGTCGCCGGTGCTGTGGCGCAAGCTGCCCGGCAGCCGCAGCGCCGGCCGGGTGCAGTCGGTCGCGCTGCGGCTGATCTGCGAGCGCGAGGCGGAGATCGAGATTTTCCGGGCGCGCGAGTACTGGACGATCGAGGCGGTGTTCATCACCCCCGGCGGCGCCCCGTTCACCGCGAAGCTGACGCATCTGAACGGCAAGCGGCTGGATCAGTTCGACCTGAACACCAGGGCGCTGGCCGAGGCGGCGAAGGCGATCGTCGAGCAAGGCGAGTTTTCGGTCGGCTCGGTCGAGCGCAAGCGGGTCCGGCGCAATCCGCCGCCGCCGTTCACCACCTCGACGCTGCAGCAGGAGGCATCGCGCAAGCTGGGGTTCGGCGCGCAGCAGACGATGCGGTGCGCGCAGCAGTTGTACGAGGGCGTGGACATCGACGGCGAGACGACCGGGCTCATTACCTATATGCGGACCGACGGCGTGCAGATGGCGAAGGAGGCGATCGGCGCGATCCGGGACCATGTCGGCCGCGCCTTCGGTCCGAACTATCTGCCCGGCGCGCCGCGCGAATACACCAGCCGCGCCAAGAACGCGCAGGAGGCGCATGAGGCGATCCGTCCGACCGACGTGTCGCGCACGCCGGATCAGGTGGTTTCCGGCCTGAGCCACGACCAGCGGCGGCTGTACGAACTGATCTGGAAACGCGCCGTCGCCTCGCAGATGCAGTCGGCGGAACTGGACCAGGTCGCGGTCGACGTGATCGACGGCAAGGGGCAGACGTTGCGGGCGACCGGCTCGATCGTCGCGTTCGACGGGTTCCTGAAGCTGTACCGGGAGGACACCGACGATCCCGCCGAGGACGAGGACAATCGCATGCTGCCGCCGATGGCGGCGCGGGACCCGCTAAAGCGGAGCAAGGTGGACGCCAACCAGCACTTCACCCAGCCTCCCCCGCGTTACTCGGAAGCCAGCCTGGTCAAGAAGATGGAGGAACTGGGCATTGGCCGGCCGTCGACCTACGCGTCGATTCTGTCGGTGCTGCAGGACCGCAAATATGTCCGGCTGGAGAAGCGGCGGTTCATTCCGGAGGACCGCGGCCGGCTGGTGACGGCGTTCCTGGTCAGCTTCTTCGAGCACTATGTCGATACCGGCTTCACCGCCGCGCTGGAGGAAAAACTCGACGAGGTCTCGGCCGGTCAGTTGAACTGGCGGTCGGTGATGCGGGCGTTCTGGGACGAGTTCTCCAAGGCGGTGGACCAGACCAAGGACCTGAAAATCAGCGATGTGATCACCGCGCTGGATCAGGATCTCGGGCCGCACTTCTTCCCGGCGCGGGAGGATGGCAGCGATCCGCGGCTGTGCGCCGCCTGCGGCAACGGTCGGCTCGGGCTGAAGCTGGGGCGGCTGGGCAGTTTCATCGGCTGCTCGAATTATCCGGAGTGCCGGTATACCCGCAGCCTGGCGATCGATAGCGGGGCCGAGGGCGGCGATACGCTGAAGGACGGCCAGCGGACTTTGGGGCAGGACCCGGAGACCAGCGAGGAAATCACCGTCCGGCGCGGGCCGTACGGGCTCTACGTGCAGCAGGGCGAGCAGACCGAGGACAAGAAAGTCCGGCCGAAACGCACCACGCTGCCGCGCGGCATGGATGGCGACCAACTGACGCTGGAGCAGGCGATCGGCCTGCTGTCGTTGCCGCGCACGGTCGGTCTGCATCCGGAGACGCAGGAGCCGATCCAGGTCGGCATCGGCCGGTTCGGGCCGTATGTGCGGATGGGCTCGGTGTTCGGGTCGCTCGACCGGGATGACGACGTGCTGGCTTTGGGCCTGAACCGCGCGGTGGACCTGATCGCCAAGAAGATGGCGAGCGTGCGGACGCTCGGGACGCATCCGAAGGACAAGGAATTCGTGGCGGTGCGGAAGGGGCGGTTCGGGCCGTACGTGCAGCATGGCCAGACGGTCGCCAACCTGCCGCGCGGGACGACGATGGACGACGTGACGCTGGATGAGGCGGTGGCGTTGCTGGCGGACAAGGGCAAGACGCTGAAACCGCGCGGCGCGGCGGCGAAGAAGAAGGCGGCGCGGGGCGCCCGGGGTGGGGCGAAGGCGGCGGCCGGCGCCGGCGCTCCGGCGAAGGCGCGCGCGGCACCGCGGAAGCAGGCGGCGCGGCCGGCGGTGACGGCGGTGCGGCCGGCGGCGGCGGCGCGGCCAGCGGGCCCGAAGAAACCGGCGGCGAAGAAGAAGGCGGGGGCGAAGAAGGCGAAGGGGCGGTAAGGATCGGTCCGCGTTGACGTTTGCTCTCCCCCGTCATGGCCCGGCTTGTCCGGGCCACCTCGCGCCGCACCGTGTTGGATCAGGTGGCCCGGTCAAGCTGGGCCATGACGGCGAACAGATGATCGCAATCGTTCCGCCGCCGCCTGGACACAGCGCTCGAACAGCGACAGGTCGTCCCAACGTCCGGCGTCGCCGGTGATCAATACGCCGCCGGAGCCGGCGATGCCGCCCTCGATCATCAGATTGTCGAACAGGCCGAATTGTTCCACCAGCAAACCGTCGGCGTCGTGCCAGGATCCGTCTTGCTTCGGCGTGGCGCCTTCGCCGAGGGCCTTCAAGGTTCGGGGCAGAAACGGTTCCGTTGTGGTCGCGTAACCGAAGATCGGCAGATCCAGGGCGCGCGCGAAGCCGACCTCATAGACGGTGCCGACATCGGCGCTGGGGCCGCGAAACGGCGTGAGGTTGGCGATCAGCCCCTGGCAGCTTCGGATATGCGCCTCGTTGCGCAGCGCGATGCGGCGCCAGAACGGGAATGCCGCCCACTCGGCGGGCTCCTCGGGGAGATCGTCGAGCGGCGAGACGCCAAGCAGACCGTGCCGGTCGCAGATCGTCTTCTTGCCCGCCGCCCACAGCGTGGGACTGGGGAAGAAAACGTCCGGCCCGGCGAGATAAACCCGCGGTGGCACTTAAAACCCGTACAGTTTGGCGGGATTGTCGACCAGGATGCGGTGGCGGGTCGCGGCGTCGGGCACCCACTCGAAGAACTGATCCAGTAACAAGCCGGCTTCCGGCAGCGGGCTCATTTGCGGGTGCGGCCAGTCGGTACCCCAGACGCAACGTTCCGGATAGCGGGCGACGAAGGCTTTGACGTTCGGCGCGGGGTCGGCCCAGGGGTGGCCGGTCGAGGAAACGCGGTAGGAGCAGATTTTGATCCATGCGTTGCCGGAGTCCAGCAAGCCCAGCAGCGCGTGGAATTGCGGATGCCGCGGACCCAGTCCGGCTTTTACGCCGCCGCAATGGTCGATGACGATCGGCACCGGCAATCCCGCGAGGGTTGGCGCCATCGCCGCCAGCGTTTCGCCCTCGGTATAAACCTGGATGTGCCAGCCCAGTGGGGCGAGGCGGCGGGCGATTGGTTCGAGCTGCTCGATCGGCGTGCCGTTGCCGGAGGACAGGTTGAACCGCACGCCGCGCACGCCGGCCGCGTGCATTTGTTTCAGCATGGCATCGGTGAAGCCGGCGTCGATCACCGCGACGGCGCGGGCGCGGTGCTGGCCGAACTGGCGCACCGCGTCCAGCGTTACCGCGTTGTCGGTGCCGGAGACGCTGGCCTGCACCACGACCATGCGCTGGATGCCGACCGTCTCCGCCATCGCCAGGTAGTCGAGTACCAGCGCGGGCGGCGGGTCGTAGGTGCTGCCGGCACTGAGCGGGAATGTGTCGTACGGGCCGAAGATGTGGAAATGGCAGTCGCAGGTCAGCGCCGGGGCTTTTTGCTTTGGCGGGCGTGTGGGGCTCATGGTCGATCTCCCTTGGGCCGGTCTCCCTTGTAGGCGATGCGCCAGATTGTACCGTTCCCGTCCTCGCTGACCAGCAGAGCGCCGTCGGCGGTGACGGTGACGGTGACGCCCACCGGCCGGCCCCAGACCGAGCGGTCGGAGCGGACGAAACCGGTCAGAAAGTCTTCATATTCTCCGGTCGGCCGGCCATTGTCGAAACGCAGCCGGATCACTTTGTAGCCGGTGCGTTTCGAGCGGTTCCATGAGCCGTGCAGCGCCACGAAAGCGTCCCCGCGATAGTCGGCGGGAAACGCCGTTTGGTCGTAGAAGGTGATGCCCAATGGCGCCGAATGCGGTTGGATCAGCACGTCCGGCACGATGACCGGACGTGGCGCCGCGCCCGGATGCCGCGGCTCCGGATTGGCGCCGATGTAAAACCACGGCCAGCCGTAAAACCCGCCGTCGCGCACGGAGGTCGCGAAATCCGGCGGCAGGTCGTCGCCCAGACCGTCGCGCTCGTTGACGGCGCACCATAATGTGCCGGTGCGCGGCTGGATCGCCTCGGCCGAGCAATTGCGCAGACCGGAGGCGTGGACGCGCCTATCCTCGCCTTTGGGGGTGAATGACAGCACGGCGGCGCAGTCTCGTTCGGCCTCCGGTCCGACTCCGGTCATGACGTTGGTGGCCGAGCCGACCGAAACGAACATACGCGCGCCCTCGGGGGAGAACACGAGATCGCGCGTCCAATGGCCGCCCTCGGGGAGGGACGGGACGATCACCTCGGGCGGGCCGCCGTTCGGATACGGGAACCGCACGACCCGGTTGGTTTCCGCCACATACACGAACTTTGGCGATGGACCAGGAGGCCAGAAGCCAATGCCGAAGGGGAGTGTCAGGTTGGCGGCGAAGACCCGGCTTTGTTGTCCGGTGAACACGCGGATGACGCCGGCGCCGCTTTCGGCCAGGAACACGTCGCCATTCGGGGCGGTGCGCAGGGTGCGCGGAATGTCGAGGCCGGACGCGAACAGCGAGACCTCGAACCCGGCGGGAACGCGCGGCTGGACACCGCGCGGTTGGGCGACCAGATCGGGGGAGCGGGAAGCGGAGCCTGTGGCGAACGGCGGCGGCAGGGCATCCGGCGTGATATGCCGCCACACTCCAGGTGCGTCGCCGTGCCAGTCGCCATAGGCGTCCGCACCGGTCAGCACGGGCTGCGCGCCAGCGGTGGCGAAGGGGACGCAGATCAAAGCGAGCAGCCAGCGGATCATGCGGTCAGACCGCGTTCTTGCCGCCGTAGCGCCGGACGCGCAGATCGGCCTGTTCCTTGTGGCCGGCGAAATTCTCGATCGCGCAGAGCCGGGAGCAGTATTCGCCGATCATCGCGGTGGCCTCGGGCGTGACCTGCTGATAGGTCACGGTCTTGAGGAATTTGCCGACCCACAGGCCGCCGGTGTAGCGCGCCGCACGCTTGGTCGGCAGCGTGTGGTTGGTGCCGATCACCTTGTCGCCATAAGCGACGTTGGTTTCCTTGCCGAGGAACAACGAACCATAATTCGTCAGCCGGTCGAGGAACCAGCGCGGCTCGCGGGTCATCACCTGCACGTGCTCGGAGGCGATCCGATCGGCTTCCGAAACCAGTTCGTCGTCGGTGTCGCACAGGATCACCTGACCGAAATCGCGCCACGCCGCGCCGGCGATCTCGGCGGTGGCGAGCGTCGCGAGTTGCCGTTGGACTTCCGTTTCGATGCCGGCGGCGATGCGTTGCGATGTGGTCAGCAGGATGGCGGGCGAGGTGGGGCCGTGCTCGGCCTGGCCCAGAAGGTCGGTGGCGCAAATCTCGGCGTCGGCGGTGTCGTCGGCGATGATCAGCGTCTCGGTCGGGCCGGCCAGCAGATCGATGCCGACACGGCCGAACAATTGCCGTTTCGCTTCGGCGACGAAGGCGTTGCCGGGACCGACCAGCATGTCGACCGGCGGGACCGAGCCGGTGCCGAGCGCCATCATCGCCACCGCCTGAACGCCGCCGAGGAGATAAATTTCGTCGGCTCCGGCGAGGTGCATCGCGGCCACGGTCGCGGCGGGCGGGACACCGTTCAACGGCGGGGTGCAGGCGGCGACTCTTCGGACGCCGGCGACCTTGGCGGTCAGCACCGACATGTGCGCGGAGGCGACCATCGGGTAACGGCCGCCGGGCACATAGCAGCCGACGCTGGCGACCGGAATGTTCTTGTGGCCGAGGCGGATGCCGGGCAATGTTTCGATTTCGATGTCTCGCAGCGCGGCCTTCTGCGCTTCGGCGAACCGTCTGATTTGCGTCTGCGCGAATTTAATGTCCTCGATCACCTCGGCTGGTAAAGTCGCAATCAACGCCTGGATTTCTTGGTTGCTAAGGCGAAACGACGCGGGCTCCCATTTGTCGAATTTCGCGGAGAGTTCGCGCACGGCGGTGTCGCCGCGGGCGGCGATGTCGTCGAGGATTGCTTCCACCGTCTGGCGAGTTTTCCGGTCCGCCTCGGTCTTTTCGGCTTCGGTGGCGCCGTGTTTGAGGATTTTGATCATGCTGTTTTACTCCGCGGTCCAGCCGCCATCGACGACCAATGCCGTGCCCGTGATTAACGCCGCCGCGTCGGAGGCGAGGAAAACGACGGCGCCCATCAGGTCCTCGACGGTGCCGAGGCGGCCCAGTTTGATACGGCGGATGACGTCGTCGTGGAAGGATTTGTCGGTGAAGAACGGACGCGACAATGGCGTATCGATGAAGGTGGGGCCGATCGAGTTTACCCGGATGCCAAGCGGCGCGAGATCGATCGCCATGGCTTTGGTCAGGCCCTCGATGCCGTGCTTGGTCATGCAATAGACGGTGCGGCGCTGGCCGCCGACATGGCCCATTTGTGATGAGATATGGATGATGGAGCCTTTGATCTTCGCCTCGGCCATGCGGCGCGCCACCGCCTGCGCGGCGAAGAAGGCGGCGCGCTGGTTGAGGGTCGTGATGGCATCGTAATCGTTCTCGGTGACGTCGAGGAACGTGCGGGGGCGGTTGGTGCCGGCGTTGTTGACCAGGATGTCGAACGGGGGCTGCGCGGCGATGGCGGCGCGGACGGCGGTGGTGTCGGTGACGTCGAGGGTCAGCGGCTCGGCGCTGCCGCCCTCGGCGCGGATCTCGGCGGCGGCGGAGGCGATTTCGGACTCGGTGCGGGCGGCGAGCACGACATGGGCGCCGGCCTGCGCCAGAGCGGCGGCGGCGGCGAGGCCAATGCCGCGGCCGGCGCCGGTGACCAGAGCACGGCGGGAGTCGAGCCGGAGGGAGGGGGTGCGGGGGAGCGGCATTGAGTGGTTCCAGAACACGCGGTCTGGGTATCGCGTTCGCGGGGTAGGGGGAAGATGTGGGACGTTGTCGAGCGTCGCGCCAGGCGCCGCGACGACTGGCCGCGGGCACGGCGGGTTAGAAATTGTTCTCGCCGTTCCGCTCCTGGACTTCGCCCTCGCCGTGGTGGTCCGGTTCGCCCACCGCCGTGCGCATTGGGTTTACATCGCGCGGGGCGTGCTGGGGATCGTGATCGGGCATGGGTGATGTGGTCCGCCGCGGAGGGGCTCTCGATCGCGGCATTGTGCGGGTCCAGATGGCCCGGACGAGCCGGGCCATGACGTGGGAGGGGGCCGGACCATGACGTGGGAGGGGGGCCGGACCATGATGTGGGACGGGGGCCGAACCCTGACGCGAAAGCGGGGCCGGACCATGACGGTGGCCTGGTATTAAACGTTCGGCCACAACCCCGGTGTCGCGACCTCCAGCGAGTTCCCTTCGGGGTCCCGGAAGTACAAGCTGGTCCCGCCGCGGGCCCAGTGCAGCCGGCTTTCCACTTCGATCCCCCGTTCGCGCAAATGCGTCTCCCACGCCGCCAGTTCGCCGAACGGGATGGCGAAGCACAGATGCAGCTTGCCCTCGCCGTGGTGCGGGGGGATGAACCCGCCGCCCGGTCCGGGCGCCGGCTCCAGGGTGGCGCCGCGCTGGAACAGCAGCAGGACCTGACCGCCGGACACGCCCAGCGCGGCCATGCGGGATTCGCGGAAGAACAGTTCGAAGCCGAACAGCTCGCGGTAGAAGGCGACCGCGCCCGGCAGGTCGTCGACGTAAAGCGAGGTCTCCAGGATACCGCTGGTGCGAGGCATGCAGACGCGCTCCATCGGGCCGGCGCGGGTCCGGCCCAGCAGGGGCAGTCTTACAGGGTCGCGGTCTCTTTGGCACGAGTTCGTTCGGCGGCCTCCAGCACCGCCTTCAACTCCGCCGCCAGCGTGGTCTGGAAGTCGGTTCGCCGCGGCGGGGCGTCCCCCGCGTTCCGGGCGGCCGCGTGGGCGCGATCCCGTTCGGCGGCCTCCAGCACCGTCTTCAACTCCGCCGCCAACACGGCCCGGATGCCGGTCCGCCCCGCCGCGGGGCTGTCCGCGTCCAGGGCGGTTTCGGAGCTTCGGGGCGCCACCGCGCTGAGCGTGACGACGCCGTTCCGCACGCTGAACTGCACCGGGCCGCCGTGTTCCAGGCCGAGCGCGTTTTGGATCACCCAGGGAATGATGACCCGGCCATCGGCGGTGACAGTGCGGACTTCCTCGAGGTCAGGCATGCGGCATTCCTTGCGCTGAACGGCCCGCGGGCACGGACCAGACACTCTGTCCGGCTCCTGGTTGCAGTCCGGTAGCAAAGTGTTAACTGATTCGCACCGTCTCCCCGCGTTGTCACCCCCCGGAACGGTCATGCGGGAACGAAAAGTGGAAATCTTTCCAATCGGCCGGGGTCCGCCGGATCAGGCCGGTGCGCGCCATCTGCGCGGCGATCAGCATGGTCCGGGTCGGCGTCCCCGAGTTACAGCACGCCTGGCCGGGTCAGCAGGTCCGCCAGCACCGCGGGCGTGAACCGCTCATGCGTGATCGCGCGGTAACTGTTCGCCGCGCCCACGCGGTCGTTCGCGATGATCTGCTGGGCTTCGTCCAGCGCCGCGACCAAGGCGGCGGTCTTGATCGGGTTGTCGTCGACGAAGCGCCGCGTGGCATAGGCCGAGATGATCGTTGTCGGGCCGCCGAGCACGTCCAGCGACGTCAGCACCGCGCGGATCTTCGGCGTCACCGATTTCAGTTCGGTATCGACATAAGGCAGCGTGGAGAAATGACTGTTGACCTCATGCGACGGGTTCAGCAGCATCGCCACGGCGTCGGCATGACCGCTCTGCACCTGGATCGCATCCAGTTTGCCATACGATCCCGCGCCCAGCGCCTGATCCAGCGCCATGCCGATCACCAACGAGTGCGGGCCCTGTCGCACACTCGGCACGGCGATGCGATCGGTGGGGCCGAAGTCCTCGATCGCGTGGATGTTGGGATTGCGCGTCACCAGCGTGATCACCTGACCGCCCAGATCGGCGACCGCGCGCACCTCGCCGTTGGTCTTGTCCCACAGCACCAGCAGACTGGTCACGGTGCCGGCGACGACGTCCAGTTGCCCCGCCAGCAACGCGTCGGTGGAGACGACCGCGCTGTGCAACCGCACATGATCGATCGTCAGACCCTCCAGGCCGCGCGCGGCGACGTGGGTCTCGATCAGCCGCCGGTCGAGGGCGATGAACAAGGGCAGAAAACCAAATCCTTCGAGCGAGGAAATGCGCAGCACCGGGCTCTCGGTGGCGGCGGCGCTGCGTGGCGCGATGGCGAGCGCCAGCGCGGCGTGGCCTGTTGCCCCGCAAGTGATTTTCATTGGACCTGGCTCCCGTTTTTTTCCCTGATCGGGAGTCCGCTTACGCGAACGGCCGGCGCGACGGAAGCGGTCCGCCGCCTGGGCGGGGTCGCGCGGGTGGTGCGTCGCATTCGGGCGGTCGTGTCGCGGCGGCTAAAACACCAGCCGCCCGCCCACAACGATCAGCGTCACCGCCAGGATCGGCCGCAGCACCGCATCCGGAATATGCGCCGACAGATAGCTGCCAAGCACGATCCCCGGGATGGAACCGCTCAGCAATGACGTCAGCAGCGGCCAATCGACCGAGCCCAACCACCAGTGGCCCAGACCGGCGACCAAGGTCAGCGGCACCGCATGGGCGATGTCGGAGCCGACGATGACCGCCATCGGCACGCGCGGATACAGCATCAGCAACGCCGTGACCCCCAGGGCGCCGGCGCCGACCGAGGAAATCGTCACCAGCGCGCCCAATATCACCCCGGTGACGATGGTGAGCCGTGCCGAGCTTCGAGGTGAGATCCGTTCCAGGACGGGCCCCGCCAGACCCAGGAAGCGGCGGCGGAAAATTAGCGACAACGCGGTCAGCAGCAGCATCACGCCGAGCACCAGCGCGATGATCCGTCCACTGGTGGGGCCTGAGATATCGAAGTGCGAAATCACCGCCAGCGTAATGAGCGTCGCCGGCACGCTGCCGGACGCCAGCCGCGCCACGATCCGCCAATCGACCGTGCGATTCAGGCCGTGCACCAGCGTGCCGGCGGTTTTCGTGGCGGCGGCGTACAGCAGGTCGGTGCCGACCGCCGTGGCCGGATGCACGCCGAAAATCAGCACCAGGATCGGCGTCATCAACGAACCGCCGCCCATGCCGGTCTGCCCAATCAGCAGACCCACGAAAAACCCCGAGACCATGAAACGCGAGTCGAAGGACGACAGAAAATCCATGGGAAACCATCCAGGCTTTGACGGGAGAGCTTACCGCGCATTCCGACCCGCATGCACCGCCCCTGTCGTCATGGCCTGGCCCACGGATCGGGCCGGCCGGACCCCGGATCAATCGGCCGGAACCCGGACACAGGCCAGGGATCAGGGTGCGGTCGCCCCGGCCAACGCGCTCGCGCGCAGGGTATCGAGTGGCACCAGGGTGCCCTCGCGCTCGACATGCCAGAACGTCCAGCCATTGCATGAGGGCGCGTGCTGCAGCGCCGCCCCGACCTTGTGGATCGAGCCGCGGGTGTCGCCCGCCGCGACCGTGCCGTCCGCTCCAACCACCGCGGTGACGCGCCGCTGCCGGTCGAACAGCCGCGTGCCCGGCGGCACCACCCCCTGCTCCACCAAATTGCCAAACGGGATCCTGGGCGCGTCCCGCTTCGTCGGCGTCATGGCGATGCCGTCGTCCGAGCCGCGCCTTGTGCGCCGGAGCCGGCCCCAGGCGGCCTCGACATAGGCGGGGTGGCGTTCGATGGCGATGAAATGCCGGCCCAACCGGCGGGCGACGACGGCGGTGGTGCCGGTGCCGGCGAAGGGGTCGAGGACGATGTCGTCATGCCCGGTGCTGGCCAGCAGGACGCGATGCAACAGCGCCTCGGGCTTCTGGGTGGGATGGAGTTTCAGGCCGTGCTGGTTGCGCAGCCGCTCGGGGCCGGTGCACAGCGGGATCAGCCAGTCGCTGCGCATCTGGATGTCGTCGTTCAGCGCCTTCATGGCCTGGTAGTTGAACTTATGGCGCGACTCGCGGCCGCGGGCGGCCCAGATCATGGTCTCGTGCGCGTTGGTGAAGCGGCGGCCGCGGAAGTTCGGCATCGGGTTGGACTTGCGCCAGATCACGTCGTTCAGGATCCAGAACCCCATGTCCTGCAGGATGGCGCCGATGCGGAAGATGTTGTGGTAGGCGCCGATCACCCACAGCGAACCGTCCTTGCGCAGCAGGCGGTGGCACTCGGCCAGCCAGGCCCGGGTGAAGCGGTCATATTCGGCGAAATCGGTGAACTTGTCCCAGTCGTCGTCCACGCCATCGACCAGGCTGTCGTCGGGCCGGCGCAACTCGCCGCGCAATTGCAGGTTGTAGGGCGGGTCGGCGAAGACGCAATCGATCGACCCGGGTGGCAACATGCGCATCGTCTCGATGCAGTCGCCCAGGAGAATCTGGTCCAGCGGGAGTTCGTGAACGATATCCAAACGGGTTCCAGACCGGGTTGCACCATGCGGGGCCCAAGGGGCGGGCCATTGGGCCGCCGCTTCATCGTGACGGAGCGGGCGAAGCCGCGTCAATCGAAGATCAGCAACCGCCGCGCCACCGGGCCGAACCCGGCGCGGTGGTGCGGCGTTGGGCCAAGCGCCTCCAGCGCGGCGCGGTGGGCCGCGGTTGGATAACCGGCGTTGCGGTCCCAGCCATAGCCCGGGTAACGGCGGCCCAGACGCTGCATCAGACGGTCGCGCACCACCTTGGCGACGATCGAGGCGGCGGCGATCGACAGGCTGATGCCGTCGCCGCCCACCACGCATCGTACTGGGCAGCGCAAGGCGGGCGGCCGGTTGCCGTCGACCAAAGCGAGGTCCGGCGCGGCGGGCAGGCGCGCCACCGCCCGGCACATCGCCAGCATCGCGGCGTGCAGGATGTTCAGGCGCTCGATCTCGGCGACCGAGGCGGCGGCGACGGCGATCTCGGCGCTGGAGGCGTGCAGCGCGGCGAAGGCCGCGTCGCGTTGGGCCGCCGTCAGTTTCTTCGAGTCGTCCAGCATGGCGGCGAGCGCGCGCGGGACGCCGCGGGGGAAGACGACGGCGGCGGCCAGGACGGGACCGGACAACGGACCGCGGCCGACCTCATCGACTCCGGCGACCCGGCCACCGGCGGCGCGCTCCAGGGTGAAATCCGGCACCGGGGGAGGTTCCCCCACGCGGACGATTCGCGACAGGGGGTCAGGCCGGGACGAACACGCCCTCGTCCTGCAGGACCGGCGGGGCGGTGATGATCTCCGGCGGCTGGGTGAACAGCTTGTCCCGTTGCAGGACCGGCATGACCCGGTCGGCGAACAGGCGCATGTTCAGTTCGGCCTCATGGTGCGGCAGGCCGCCGTAGCCGAACTCGCAGACCAGGTGATCGAGGCCGGTGTACTGGCGCAGCATGGCGATCTGCTGCAGGCATTCGTCCGGGGTGCCGACGATCTGGATCTTCACATAGGTGTCGGTCATTTTGTTACGGAGCGTCAGGTCGGCCATCTTGGCGTAGGTGCGGCCGATCCGGCCGTACGCCTCATAGCCCTTCACCGAGGCGAGGCCGCCGTCGGAGAACCGGTAGTGGTTGTCGACGGAATCCCATTTCTTGCCGAGCCACTCCACCGCGCGGTCGGTGGCTTCGCCGTGGGTCTCGGCGCAGGAGATGTTGGTCAGGATGATCGGCGGGCGCGGCGTGTGGCCGGCCGCCATCGCCATCTGATGGAAGTCGTAGACCTCGTGCGCGGCCTTCGACCATTCGTTGTGCATGACGATCAACAAGCCCAGTCCGGAACTGGCGATCAGTTTGGCGGATTCGGGGCTGTTGGCGGAGCCGTAGAAGCGCAGTTCCGGATGCGAAACGGGACCGGGACGGATCGACGTGCGGGGGATGTTGAAGAACTGGCCGCTGTACTCGAAGGTTTCCTGAGTCAGGCTGAGGCGGATGATGTCCAGACCTTCCTTGAAGCGCGGCCTCGCTTCGTCCATCGGAATGCGAAAACCTTCATATTCGACACGGGCGGCGCCGCGGCCGAAACCGAACAGGCAACGGCCGCCGCTGAGCACGTCGAGCAGCGCGATCTGCTCGGCGATGCGGATCGGGTCGTGCCAGGGGATCACGATGACGGCGGTGCCGAGGTGGATGCGCTTCGTGCGGCCGGCGTAATACGACAGCAACTGCAACGGCGACGGCGACATGGCATAGCCGGTGAAGTGATGCTCCAACGCGAACAGCGAGTCGAAGCCGAGCGGTTCGGCGAGATCGCCGAGTTGCAGATGCTCGTTGATGACGGCGGTGTCCGGGCGGCCGGCCTGACTGAGCATGTTGAGCGCGATGCCGACTTTCATGGTGCGGTACTCCGGTGGGTAGGCGATGATACTGGGTAGTAGGGCGCGGGTCAAATTGGGCGCGCGCCGCTCAGGGTGGCGGACACGGCTGAATTATGCGTTCACGGCGGGCCGTTGAACCGGACGACCTGGATCGGTGCCTGCCGTGAGCGTTGCCGCCAGGCCCCAGATCCAGTCGCGCGTCTCCCGCGCCGGCGCGGGACGGCCGAGCAGATAGCCCTGGACCAACCGGCATTGCAGATGGCGAAGCAAGGCAAGCTGTTCCTGGGTTTCCACGCCCTCGCCAATGGCTTCGAGACCAAGAACGCGGGCCATGGCGAGAATCGCTTCCACGAGGGCGCGCGCCTGCCGGTCGGTGTTCAACGCGCGCATGAAGCTTCGGTCGATCTTCACCGCCTCGAACGGGAAACCGCGCAGGTAACTCAGGTTCGAATGCGCTGTTCCGAAGTCGTCCAATACCATGCGGATGCCCATGGCGCGTAACGTTCTCATTGTCTTAACGACATCATCCACGTCTTCAAACAGCAATCCCTCGGTGACTTCAAGGTCGAGCCGGGCCGGCTTCAACCCGGTCCGCGACAGCGACTCGCGAATGAATCCGACCAGTTCGCGCTCCCGGAACTGGGCTGGCGAAAGATTCACCGCGATGCGCAAGGGCACCGCCCAGGCGGCGGCCTCGGCACAGGCGGTCTCGATGATCCATCGTCCCAGAGGAATGATCAGGCCGGTTTGTTCGGCGATCGGGATGAATTCCGCCGGCGCGATGACCCCGCGGGTGGGATGGTTCCAGCGCACCAGCGCCTCGAAGGCCACCGGCGAACTGGTGACCGCATCGCAGATCGGCTGATAGACCAGGCTGAATTGCCCGGTCGCGACGGCGGTGCGGAAGTCCAGTTCCAACGCCATGCGTTCATGCTGTCGCTGCCCATCCGCGCTGGCATAGGCACACCAGGTGTCACGCCCCGCCGCTTTGGCCTTATAGAGCGCCGCGTCCGCGTTGCGCAGCAACTGCTCGGCGGTACCGGCGTCGGCGGGATAGAACGCGACCCCAATCGAGACCCCGATCCGCACGGTTTCTTCGCCAATCGTGTACGGCGACCGGATCGCGTCAAGCAGCCGCCGCGATAATTGTTCGGCCACAACTAGGGCCTGTCGTCATTCGCGATGAAGGCTGCGGTGCGGTTCTCATCCTGGCCGTTTATCCGATGAACAGGCTGTTTGTGGGCAGTTGCGGAGGTTGAGGCGACGGGTCAGTCAGGTTC
>Ga0181536_10002351_pt1 | contig 21503 bp, 15 predicted proteins | sample PEATcosm2014_Bin_41_FD_121105 | JGI IMG/M metagenome (GOLD analysis project Ga0181536, IMG submission 121105) | Peatland microbial communities from MTU Mesocosm Facility, Houghton, MI, USA - PEATcosm2014_Bin17_60_metaG | ecosystem: Environmental > Terrestrial > Soil > Wetlands > Peat | place...
ACCAAGGAACAATCACGAGCAGGCGTCATGGCCTTGCCGTCAGGATCAACGGCCGCTTACAGTCGGTCACCCAATGGTGGGTGAGACTGAACACGCCTCACACACAGAAATTCGGACACTCCCGGGGGACCGGCAGGAAACCAAAACGGACGGCATGTTATCGCGATCAGCGGAGGCAGCTTCGCACACCAGGAGATCGTATTCAATCTGCGTGTAACCCTGACCAGCCTACTCGCGGACAGTTCGTGTTGCTCATTGCAGTCGATGCGGCTTCAGATCGGCGACCGCATCCGCTACCCGGATGTCGTGGTCGTCGCCGCTGCGTCCGTCCAGACCACCCAGACGCTGACCGACGCTGTCGCGATCCTCGAGGTGCTGTCGGACGACACCGCGGTCACCGATCGTGTCGCCAAGCTGAACGACTACGTCGACGTGCCCTCGCTTCGGTGTTACGTCCTGCTCGAGCAGACCGCGATTGCCGCGACGTTGTTCCAGCGCGAACCGGGCGGCGCCTGAATCGCCAGCGCCCACACTCACGGTGGCCTGATCCTGCCCGAACCTGCCGTCACGTTGCCGCTCGCGGACCTGTATCAGGGGCTGAGCTTCGTCGCTTAGGCGACGCTCAGCCATAATCGCTTCAAAACAGGATCTGTCTCCCTCGTCATGGCCCGGACAAGCCGGGCCATGACGAGGGTGAGATGGTCACACACGCTCGATCAGCGCCGCGATCCCCTGCCCCACGCCGATGCACATCGTCGCGATCGCGCGCTTCTTGCCGTAGGTCTCCAGCGCATGCACCGAAGTCAGCGCCAGCCGCGCCCCCGACATCCCCAGCGGATGCCCCAGCGCGATCGCCCCGCCATGCATGTTCACATGCTCCGCGTCATCCGGCAGCCCGAGTTGCCGCAGCACCGCGATGCCCTGCGACGCGAACGCCTCATTCAGTTCGATCACGTCGATCTCGTCGATCGACATCCCCAGCCGGGCCAGCAGCTTCTGCACGGCCGGCGCCGGACCGACGCCCATGATCCGCGGCGCCACCCCCGCCGTCTGCATCGCCACCACCCGTGCCCGCGGCGTCAGCCCATGCCGGCGCGCGGCGTCCTCGGAAGCGATGATCAGCGCCGCCGCCCCATCGTTCACGCCCGAGGCGTTGCCCGCCGTCACCGTCCCCGGCTCGCGGAACGGCGTGCGCAGCTTCGCCAGCATCTCCAGCGTCGTATCGCCGCGCGGATGCTCGTCGGTATCGACCACCGTATCCCCCTTCCGCCCCTTGATCGTCACCGGCGTGATCTCCTGGGCGAAGAACCCGCTCTCTTGCGCCGCTTTCGCCCGCATCTGGCTGCGATACGCGAATTTGTCCTGGTCGGCGCGGGAGATCTGGAATTCTTCCGCCACGTTCTCGCCGGTTTCCGGCATCGACTCGGTGCCGTAGACCTTCTTCATCTGCGCGTTGATGAAGCGCCAGCCGATCGTGGTGTCGAAAATCTCGTTATTGCGCGAGAAGGCCTCGGTCGCCTTGCCCATGACGAAGGGGGCGCGGGTCATGCTCTCGACCCCGCCGGCGAGCATCAGATCGGCCTCGCCGGTCTTGATCGCCCGCGCCGCCGTGCCGACCGCGTCCAGCCCCGAGCCGCACAGCCGGTTCACCGTGCCGCCCGGCACCGTGGTCGGCAGGCCCGCCAGCAGCACCGCCATGCGGGCGACGTTGCGGTTGTCCTCGCCGGCCTGGTTGGCGCAGCCCATGATGCAGTCGTCCAGCGCGTCCCAGTCGACCGAGGGATTCCGGACCATCAGCGCCTTGATCGGCAGCGCCGCGAGGTCGTCGGTGCGGACATCGCGCAAGGCGCCGCCGTAGCGGCCGATCGGCGTGCGGGTGAAGTCGCAGATGTATGCCTCGGTCATGTCCGTTCGCTCCCAGCAAGGATTGAGCGGACCGTATTACGTGCGCGCGGTCACGCCAAGTGCGGCTGGCACGCGGGCGACGGTGCCGCCAAAAACCGTGCATCCCGCGCGCGATCGGCGGTATCATGCTGCATGAGCAAGATCCATCGTGCGGAGGCCCCGGTCCGCGGGATGCGCCAGCTGGGGCGGTTTCCCCCGACCTCGCGCCGGGCATGGAAACTGGCGCCGACGGTGCGGCCGTATCGGCACGGGCCCGTCAGTGGCAGAAAGAAAACCGGGCCGCCATCGACTGTTATAATCGATGGATCGCGGAGCACGGACTTCCTTTGAAAGAGCTCCGCGGGTTTTAATGCGATTCACGGTCTACCCGATGCCGCGCGGCCGAGTAGGGTAAATCGTCGACGTGCAATGGCGATTATTGGAAGATCCGGCAACCCGGGTCGTGATCCTTTTGATCCCCAAAGATGCCGCGCCGAAGCATGTTTTCAAACCAGCCGAACAGACCCTATGTTGCCGAAACGGCGGTGGTCGGGAGCGTCCCCGGGGACGCGCACAGCCACACCAGACCCGGCGGCCGGGCGATGACATTCTCAGGAGGCCAGATCGTGACAAAGATACAGATCGAACTTCCCGACGCGACGGCCCAGGCGGCGGACGAGGCCGGACTTCTGACGCCGCTGGCGCTCGATCGGCTGCTGACCGATGCGCTCAAACGCCGGCGGGCGGCCGATGCGCTGCTGTCTATCGCCGGCCGCGTGGCCGATGCCGGCATCCCGCCGATGCCAATGGAAGAGATCGACGCGGAAGTAAAGGCGGTGCGCGCCGAACGGCGGCGGCGTGCTGCTGGCGATTGACACCAATGTGCTGCTGTCCGGCCTGTTCTGGCACGGAGGCTGATTGAGCAGGCCCGCGCTGGCACGCTCACCCTGATCAGTTCGCCCTCTCTGCTCGCCGAACTGGCCGACGTGATCGCCCGGCCAAAGTTCGCTTCAATCCTGGCGCGGTCCAACACCGATCCCGCGCGGACCATGGCCGAGCTACGGCTTTTGGTTGAAATCATCGATCCTCCGCCACTGCCGGTCCCGGTCAGCCGCGATCCCGACGACGACGCCGTGCTCGCGCTGGCCGTCGCGGGGCGGGCCGATCTCATCGTCTCCGGCGACACCGATTTGCTGGTTCTCGCGACCCACGCCGGAATACAGATCGTTAGCCCCGCCCGGGCGGTCGAAATCGCCGGGACGTAGTACGAGGCACGACGCGCCCGGTCATGCCCCGGACCGGCGATCGGCCGGACCGTTCGCAGAACCGGCCAACATCCATCCTCCATCCCGAGTGAGGCCCCCCCATCTTCGCTGCACTGCGGCAGGATTGTTGCCATTTCCTCGGCGGTGATGCACTGTGCCCCTCCCGCGGTATGTCCGCCGCGCCCAACCCGTACCCGAGACGCCACAATGCATGAGGTTGTGAAGCAAGGCCTGTACGATCCCCGTAACGAGCATGACGCCTGCGGCGTCGGCTTCGTGGTGAACATCAAAGGCCGAAAATCTCATGACATTATCACCCAGGGCCTGAAAATCCTGGAGAATCTGGATCATCGCGGCGCGGTCGGGGCGGACCCGCTGATGGGCGACGGCGCCGGCTGCCTCATCCAGATGCCCGACTCCCTCTTCGCCGACTGGGCGCGCACCGCCGGCAAGAGCCTGCCGAAGCCAGGCAAATATGCCGTCGCGATGTGCTTCCTGCCGCGCGACGAGCGCGCCCGCGCCTACGCGATCGAGCGGTTCGAGCACGTGGCCGCCCAGGAAGGGCAGACCATGATCGGCTGGCGCGATGTGCCGACCGACCTGACCGGCCTGGGTGAGGCGGTGATCGCCAGCATGCCGGTCATCCGCCAGGCCATCATCGAGGCCAGCCCGCAGATCCGCGACCAGGACGCGTTCGAGCGCAAAATCCTCGCCATCCGCAAGCAGATCCTGAACAACGTGCGCGGCCTGGCGGAGCGCAACGCGCTGCCGGGACTGAGCGAACTCTATATGCCGTCGTTCTCCAGCCGGACGATCGTTTATAAAGGTCTGCTGCTCGCGACCCAGGTCGGCTCGTTCTACCAGGACCTGACCAATCCGCTGACCCAGTCGGCGCTGGCGCTGGTGCATCAGCGGTTCTCGACCAACACCTTCCCGTCCTGGCGGCTGGCGCACCCGTACCGGTTCCTGGCGCATAACGGCGAGATCAACACGGTTCGCGGCAACGTCAACTGGATGTACGCGCGCCGGCGCTCGATGTCGTCCGACCTGATCGGACCCGATCTGGACAAGATGTGGCCGATCATCCCGCATGGTCAGTCCGACACCGCCTGCATCGACAACGCGCTCGAGATCCTGGTCGCCGGCGGCTACTCGCTCGCCCATGCCATGATGATGCTCATCCCCGAGGCCTGGGCCGGCAACCCGCTGATGGATCCGGAACGCAAGGCGTTCTACGAGTATTACGCCGCGCTGATGGAGCCGTGGGACGGGCCGGCCGCGATCGCCTTCACCGATGGCCGCCAGATCGGCGCGACGCTCGATCGTAACGGTTTGCGGCCGGCGCGCTACATCGTCACCGACGACGACCACGTGATCATGGCGTCCGAGGCCGGCGTACTGCCGGTGCCGGAAGAGCGCATTATTCGCAAATGGCGCCTGCAACCAGGCAAGATGCTGCTGATCGATCTGGAACAGGGCCGCATCATCGACGACGATGAGGTGAAGAAACAGCTCGCCGCGCAGAACCCATACGCGGAATGGCTGAAGGCCACCCAGTTCAAGCTGGAAGATCTGCCCGACACCGATCAGCGCGGGCTGCCGCGACCGAACGACCTCGCCGTGCTGCATCAGCAGCAGAACGCCTTCGGCTACACGCAGGAGGATTTGCAGTTCTTCCTGGAGCCGATGGCGCGCGACGGCGACGATCCGATCGGTTCGATGGGCACCGACACGCCGCTCGCGGTGCTCTCGGACAAGGCGAAGCTGCTGTATAATTACTTCAAGCAGAATTTCGCCCAGGTGACCAACCCGCCGATCGATCCGATCCGGGAAGAGTTGGTGATGTCGCTGGTGTCGATGATCGGGCCGCGGCCGAATCTGTTGGGCCATCACGCCGGCAACCATTACCGGCTGGAGGTTTCGCAACCGATCCTGACCAACGGCGATCTGGAGAAAATCCGCGACATCGAGAACCTGGCCGGCGGCGCCTTCCGCACCCAGACCATCGACACGACGTGGCCCGCCAGCGAAGGCGCCGAGGGCATGGAACGCGCCGTCGAACGGGTCTGCCGCGAGGCGACGGAGGCAGTGCTCGCCGACTACACGATCCTGGTGCTGTCGGACCGCGCCGTTGGGCCGGACCGGATCCCGATCCCGGCGCTGCTCGCCACCGCCGCGACGCATCATCATCTGATCCGGCAGGGACTGCGCACCAGCACCGGGCTGGTGATCGAAACCGGTGAGGCGCGCGAAGTGCATCACTTCTGCGTCCTCGCCGGTTATGGCGCGGAGGCGATCAATCCGTACTTGGCGTTCGAGACGCTGGAGCTGATCCGGACCAAATCCAACCTCGCCCTCTCCGCCTACGACGTCCGCAAGAACTACCTCAAGGCTCTGGGCAAGGGCATCATGAAGGTGATGTCCAAGATGGGCATCTCCACATATCATTCCTATTGCGGGGCGCAGATTTTCGACGCGGTCGGGTTGTCTTCGGCGTTCGTGGAGAAGTGCTTCACCGGCACGGCGACCACGATCGAAGGCGTCGGCTTCAAGGAGATCGCCGAGGAAGCGGTCATGCGGCACCGCCATGCGTATGACGACAGCCCGCTGTACCGCTCGATGCTGGATGTCGGCGGCGACTATCAGTTCCGGCTGCGCGGCGAGACCCACGCCTGGACGCCGGAATCGATCGGCCGGCTGCAACATTCGGTGCGCGGCAACTCCTACGAGGGCTTCAAGGAGTTCACCCGCGCGATCAACGACCAGAGCGAACGGCTGCTGACCCTGCGCGGCCTGATGGCGTTCGATTTCGCCAATGAGCCGATCCCGATCGAGGAGGTCGAGCCGGCGGCGACCATCGTGCATCGTTTCGCCACCGGCGCGATGAGCTTCGGCTCGATTTCCCGTGAGGCGCATACGACTCTGGCGATCGCCATGAACCGCATCGGCGGCAAGTCGAACACCGGCGAGGGCGGCGAGGAATCCGATCGTTACATCCCGATGGCGAACGGCGATTCGATGCGCTCGGCGATCAAACAGGTCGCGTCCGGCCGGTTCGGGGTGACGACGGAATATCTGGTCAACGCCGATGACCTGCAGATCAAGATGGCGCAGGGTGCGAAGCCTGGCGAGGGCGGACAGCTGCCGGGCCATAAGGTGGACCGCAACATCGCCCGCGTGCGCTACTCGACGCCGGGCGTCGGGTTGATTTCGCCGCCGCCGCATCACGACATTTATTCCATCGAGGATCTGGCGCAGCTGATTCACGATTTGAAGAACGCCAATCCGAAGGCACGCATCTCGGTCAAGCTGGTGTCCGAGGTTGGCGTCGGCACCGTCGCCGCCGGCGTGTCGAAGGCGCGCGCGGATCATGTCACCATCGCCGGTTACGAGGGCGGCACCGGGGCGAGCCCGCTGACCTCGCTGACGCATGCCGGCTCGCCGTGGGAAATCGGCCTGGCGGAGACGCAGCAAACGCTGGTGCTGAACGGGCTGCGCGGGCGGATCGCGGTGCAGGTCGATGGCGGCTTCCGTACTGGGCGCGACGTCGTCGTCGGCGCGCTGTTGGGGGCCGACGAGTTCGGCTTCGCCACCGCGCCGTTGATCGCGGCCGGCTGCGTGATGATGCGCAAGTGTCATTTGAACACCTGCCCGGTTGGGGTGGCGACGCAGGACCCGGTGCTGCGCAAGCGGTTCACCGGCACGCCGGAACACGTCATCAACTTCTTCTTCTTCATCGCCGAGGAAGTGCGGGAGATCATGGCGCAACTCGGCTTCCGCACGTTCAACGAAATGATCGGCCGGGTGGATAAGCTGGATATGCGACGCTCGGTCGAGCACTGGAAGGCAAAGGGCGTCGATCTCAGCCGCGTGCTGTATCAGCCGACGCCGAAGCCTGGGGTCGCGATCTATAATTGCGAAACGCAGGACCATCACCTCGACAAGGCGCTGGATCAGGAACTGATCGCGGCCTCGATGCCGGCGCTGGAGCGGGGCGAGCCGGTGCGGATCGAGCGGATCATTCGCAATGTGAACCGCACCGTGGGCGCCATGCTCTCGGGCGAGGTGGCACGGCGTTACGGTCATACCGGGCTGCCGGAGGACACCATCGCCATCACCCTGACGGGCAACGCGGGCCAGAGTTTCGCCGCGTTCCTGTCGCGCGGGGTGTCGCTGACCTTGACCGGCGATGCCAACGACTACGTCGGCAAAGGCCTGTCCGGCGGGCGCGTGGTGGTGCGTCAGCCACCCCAGGCCCGGCGCGATCCGGCGGAGAATATCATTGTCGGCAACACGGTGTTGTACGGCGCGATCGCCGGCGAGGCGTATTTCCAGGGCGTCGCCGGGGAGCGGTTCGCGGTGCGCAACTCCGGCGCCGTCACGGTGGTGGAAGGCTGCGGCGATCACGGCTGCGAATACATGACCGGCGGCGTGGTGCTGGTGCTCGGGCAGACCGGGCGCAACTTCGCGGCGGGCATGTCGGGCGGCATCGCCTATGTCTACGATCCCGGTGCGCGGTTCAAACAGCTGTGCAATCCGGCCGGTGTCGATCTGGAGAAGATCGCGCCGGCGGAACTCGGGCTGGCGGATGCGCCCGGCCGGCCGCGGCGGCGTTCGCTCAATGTCGCGGACAACGGCATGGGCGATCCGCTGCGCTTCGACGCCGAGCGGCTGCGCATCCTGGTCGAGCGGCATCTGCTGTTCACCGGGAGCGGCCGGGCGCGCGCCGTGCTCGACAACTGGGACGCGGAGCTGCCGAACTTCGTGAAGGTCGTGCCGCGCGACTATCGCCGCGCGCTGCTGGACCTGAAAGCGGAACAGGACGCGGCGAAGACCGTCGCGGCCGAGTGATGCGGTCGTCACGGGCGGGCCGGCCCCAGGGGCGCCAGGATACGCCAGATAACGTGGTGGCGGTTATTCGTCATGGCCGGGCTCGACCCGGCCATCTGTCGCCGCGCATCGGTGCATGAAATGATGGCTGGGTCAGTCCCGGCCATGACGCATAAGAGACTGTGCCGAACCACTGGCGCCGTTAATTAAGCGGATATCGGATTTGGAGAGGGTGATGGGGAAGCCGACCGGATTTCTTGAGATCGAACGCCATGACCGCGGCTATGAAAAAGTCGCCGAGCGGCTGAAGACGTTCAAGGAATTCACCAAACCTCTGCCGGCGGCGGAGTTGACCGGCCAGGCGGCGCGCTGCATGGACTGCGGCATTCCGTTTTGCCACAACGGCTGTCCGGTCAACAACATGATTCCGGACTGGAACAATCTGGTGTATCGCGACCAGTTCCGCGACGCGCTGACGGTGTTGCACTCAACCAACAATTTCCCGGAATTCACCGGCCGCATCTGCCCGGCGCCGTGCGAGGCGTCCTGCACGCTGAACATCGACGACACCCCGGTCACCATCAAAACCATCGAGTGCGCCATCGTCGATCGCGGCTGGGAGGAAGGCTGGATCGTGCCGGAGCCACCGTCGCACCAGACCGGCAGGCGCGTGGCGGTGGTCGGATCGGGGCCCGCCGGCCTCACCTGCGCGCAGCAACTGGCCCGCGCCGGGCATGCGGTCGTGCTGTTCGAGAAGGCCGACCGCATCGGCGGTTTGCTGCGCTATGGCATCCCCGACTTCAAAATGGAAAAGCAGCACATCGACCGGCGCATGGCACAAATGGCGGCCGAAGGTGTCGAATTTCGCACGAACACGGAGGTCGGCGTCAGCGTGACCGTCGACGCGCTGCTGGCGGCGTTCGATGCCGTCGCGCTGACCGGCGGCGCCGAGTGGCCGCGCGATCTGGCGGTACCGAACCGCGCGCTGGACGGCATTCATTTCGCGATGGACTTTCTGACGCAACAAAACAAACGCGACGCCGGCGACGATGAGGCGACGGCGGCGGGAAATCAGCCAATTTCCGCCAAGGGCAAGCATGTCGTGGTGATCGGCGGCGGCGATACCGGCTCGGACTGCATCGGCACCTCGGCACGGCAGGGCGCGGCGTCGATCACCCAGATCGAGATCATGCCGAAGCCGCCGGAGAAAGAAAACAAAGCCATGGTCTGGCCCGATTGGCCGAACAAGCTGCGCTCCTCGCACGCGCACGCGGAAGGCTGCGCGCGCGACTGGTCGGTGCTGACCAAGGACGCGATCGGCGAGAACGGCCGGGTCACCGCGCTGGATTGCGCCTATGTCGACTGGGTCAAGGGCGACGACGGCCGCATGCATATGATCGAGGTGCCGGACAGCGGGTTTCAGCTCAAGGCCGATCTCGTGTTGCTGGCCATGGGTTTCCTCGGGCCGCGGCGCAACGCGTTGCTGGACCAGGCGGGCGTCGAGTTCGATCAACGCGGCAATGTGGCGGCGAACACGGTGGAGTACCGGACCAGCCGGGACAAGCTGTTCGCGGCGGGGGACATGCGGCGCGGTCAGTCGCTGGTCGTCTGGGCGATTCGCGAGGGGCGGCAATGCGCGCGCGCGGTGGACCAGTTCCTGATGGGGAAGACCTCGCTGCCGCGGTAACGGGCCCGCGCCGCCGGGGTGGCCTGATCCGCTGGCCTGATCCCAGGATTAGTACGTGCACGCGACCCGCCGGTTCGAGACTATGTTCGATCGCCCGGGGGAGGCTCGGGTCGAGCCGGGCATGATGCGCTGGCAAGCCCGTTGGGATGTTCGAATTCGCGGGGCCATGCCAGGATCGCGAGACCCCTCTGGAGAGAGAAGATGAGGTTGTTGGCGCGCTGCCTGGTCGTCCTGTTCGCCGCCACCGCCGCCCATGCGGCCGCGCCCGATCCCGCGCCGGTTCGGACCGGGACATCGGGCCCGCTGTCCGGATTGCGCTACAAAGCGGTGCTGATCGCGGGAGACTGGAGCGCGACGGCGTTCGACCATGCGACGGACGCGATGCGCGACCGGCTTCTCGCCAGCCGGACCGCGCCGGCGGATATCCAACGACTGAGCGCCGCGCGCGCCGTGATCGCCCAGAGTGGCGTCCGTTCCGCCGGTCTGAATCACGTGCTGGCGGCCGTCGGGCGGATGCGTCCGGCTGCCGGCGAGGGTTGCCTCGTCTTCGCGACGTCGCATGGCGCGTTTGAGCAAGGGCTCGTGCTGGTTCCGTCCGAAAGTTTTCTGACGCCGGCGGCGTTGGACGGCGCGCTGGCCGCCGGATGCGGCAATGCGCCAACCGTGGTCGTTATTTCGGGATGCTTCTCCGGCGGTTTCGCGCGGCCGCCGATGGCGCGGGCGAACCGGATCGTTCTGACCGCCGCGCGCGCGGACCGCTCCTCGTTCGGTTGCGGGGCCGGGTTTCAATACACGGTGTACGATCGCTGCCTGTTGCGGGCGATGGATCACGCCACCACCTGGCGCGCGGCCTACGGCCTGATCGAGGCCTGCGTCGCGACACGGGAGAGAGCGCTGCAATTCAGGCCGTCCGAGCCTCAGGCCTGGTTCGGTGACGCGGTGGAAGGGATGCCGGTTCCCGAGCGGCCATAGCGGCGCTGTCGCCGAGGGAGGATGCCGGTTGCCAAGGGGACCGAAGATGTTGCTTTTTGGACCTGGTGTCTTCTCGCGATGCCCGGGTTTGGATCGCGGTCCGTTATACCAGGGCGCTTAACCACTGACTCTCGCCCCGCGCGTCATGGCCCGGCTCGTCCGGGCCACCTGTCGCCGCACCCTGCCGGTTCAGGTGGCCCGGACGAGCCGGGCCATGACGGGGAAGAGAAGCCACCGTGTGTCAATCATTAAGCCCCCTGGTATTACATCACGAAGGTCACGCAGCTTGCTTATCGGGATCATGCTGTATCGGGGTGTTTCGGAACCTCGCGAAGATCCTGTTCGTAGCGGGATATCCATCGGGGCACCGGTTCAACGCCGCGCACCATCGCCGCTCAGGTCACGCCACCATGCGGCGGACGAACGCCGCCGCCGCCAGCACGGCGCCGGCCTCGACCAGATCGACATGACCGGCATCGGGCGCGATCCAAAGCTCCTTCGGATCGGGTGCGGCGCCATACACCGCCCGGCCCATCGCGACCGGAATGATTTGATCGCGCGCGCCATGCAGCACCAGAACCGGAGCTTGCACACGTTCCATGACGCGTAACGAGTTAAAGCGGTCGCGCAACAGCCAGGCCACCGGAACGACCGGAAATCGCGACCGCGCGATGTCGGTGATGCTGGTATACGGCGCCTCCAGCACCACCGCCGCGACCGGGTGCTCCACCGCCAGCCGCACCGCGAGCCCGGAGCCGAGCGACTCGCCCCACAGCAGGACGCGGGTCGACGCGAACCCCATCGCGCGCAGCGCGGTCAGTCCGGCGCGCGCGTCGGCCACCAGGCCCGCCTCCGACGGCTGGCCGGGATTGCCGCCGTAGCCTCGGTATTCCAACAACAACACCCCCCAGCCGAGCTGTTGAAACGGCTCCAACCGGTAGGCTCGATGGCCGATATGACCGGCGTTGCCGTGCAGATAGAGGACCACGTGATCGTCCTCTCGCTCGGGTGGCATGTACCATGCCAGCAACGACAGTCCGTCCGCCGTCGCGACGGTCATCCGGCGCACGCCGGGAACCCCGGCACGGGCCAGGTCGGGCGGCGTTTGATCCGGCCGGAACAGGATCCGCCGCTGCAGCAGGAACATGACGGCCAGGATCAGGACATACGCGCCCGCCAGCACCCCGGCCCCGATCAGCGCGCCCCACATCCGCTTCCCCCTCCGGGCTACCGTGACCAGAATGCCGTGCCCGATCAGGCGTGGCCATGCTTCCAATCCGGCATCCTGGGCGCCGCGTATACCCCCGTCCCTGGCCCCATCCTCTGACCCCTCCCATTGTCCCCTCGCCTTGCCCCCTCCTCCGGCTCCCTCCCCCTGGCTCCCTCCCCTGGCCCTCCTCTCGCCCCCTCCTCTCGCCATGTCCGTGGCATCATAACTGGCTCCCTCCTCTGGCCCTCCTCTGGCCATGTCCGTGGCGGCATAAGATGATGGAACCTTCCGCCACCGGCTTTGTCGCCGATGGCGGCCGGCGCGCACCGCCAGCGGCCGCCGGACAGTGGCCGGTTCGCCCGACCGGAAGCCGGCGTGCCAGGTCCGGGCCATCGCGGCAATCGACATGCAACCTGACAAGGACATCACGGCATGAAATGGACCCGACTGACCCTGGCCGCCGCGGCGGCCGCCGCATCGATCGGCATCCCGTGGGCCGCCGCCGCCAAGGTGCTGGAGGTCGGACCCGACAAACCATTCCACCAGCCCAGCGAAGCGATCGCCGCGGCGGCGAGTGGCGACGACGTGCGGATCGCCTCCGGACAGTATTTCGATTGCGCGATCATTCGCCAGGACAACCTGACGATCGAGGGCATTGGCCCGGATGCCGTCCTCACCGACAAGACCTGTGCCGGCAAAGCCATCCTGGTGATCGACGGCAACAACGTCACGGTGCGCGATCTGACGCTCCAGCGCGCCCGGGTCCCGGACCGCAATGGGGCGGGCATCCGCGCCGAGGGCGGCGACCTGCGGGTCGAGAACACGCGGTTCATCAACAACGAGAACGGCATCCTGGCGGCCGACAATCCGGCGGCGACGATCCGCGTCACCGGCGGCGGCTTCATCGGCAACGGGCACTGTCAGGGCTCCTGCGGGCATGGCCTCTACGTCGGTCACGTCAAACTGCTGCATGTCGACCACACGCGGTTCTTCGATACGCATGAGGGGCATCACATCAAATCCCGCGCGCTACGCACGGAAATCATCGACTGCGACATCGAGGATGGGCCCGATGGCACGTCCAGCTATTTGATCGAGGCCCCGAACGGCGGCTCTTTGATCGTCGAGCGGAACAAAATGGCGAAGGGCAAACACAGCCAGAACCAGGGCAACACGATCATGATCGGGGCCGAGGGCGTGACCCAGCCGACTGCGGAAATCACCATCCACGACAACAACTTCACCAATGATCAGGATCGGTCCACGACGTTCGTGCGCAATCTGACCGCGACCCCGGCCGATCTGAGCGGGAACGTGTTCAAAGGTCAGGTCGTTCCGCTGGACGGCGACGGCAAGGTGCATTGAGTTGGAGTCCAACCGGCCAACCGTCATGGCCTGGCGCGTCCGGGCGATCTGATCCGGCACCGTGCCGCGAGAGGTGGCCCGGACGCGCCGGGCCATGACGTGGACATGGCGGGCTTTACGCGGGTTGGTATGGGCCGGGCGCGGAAAACGTCCCGGCGCGCATCGGTGCCGATCGGTCTTCCCCTTCGGAGGCTTCCGTGATCAGACTATGGTCCCCAAGGAGGCGCCGCCATGTTTCAGATCAAGCACCTGGATCACCTCGTCCTGCGGGTGACCGATCTTAAGGCGATGATGAGTTTCTATGTCGATGTACTCGGCTGCTCGGTGGAGAAGGTGCAGGAGGGGCTTGGCCTGTATCAACTCCGCGCCGGCAGCGCGCTGATCGACCTGGTGCCGGTCGACGGCGAACTTGGCCGCCGGGGCGGCGCGGCGCCCGGGACCGAGGCCCGCAACCTCGACCATTTCTGCCTGCGGGTGGACCCGTACGATCCGGCTGAGATCATCGCCCATCTGAAACGTCACGGGGTCGAGACGGGGCCGGTCGCCTCCCGCTACGGCGCCGAGGGCCAGGGCCCGTCGATTTACGCCCAGGACCCGGAGGGGAACACGGTGGAGTTGAAAGGGCCGCCGTGGCCGCCCGGCACGGCGGGTTAGGCGACGCCCAACAATAAACCAATCAACAGGCGCTCGCCTCCGCACGTCATCCCCCGGAGACGAGCCGGGGGATGACGACCTGGGGGAAGGCCGGCCTGAGGCGCTTATTGTTGGGCGTCGCCTTGGCGGGTTGCCGGTCAGGTCGCGTCCGGTCGCGCAACCGCGGTCACCGCGGGCTTGTGTCGTCGCGAGCGACCCAGTGTCATTGCGAGCGAGCCGCTGTCATTGCGAGCGCGGCGAAGCAATCTCCGTGTCCCCACGGATGGAGATTGCTTCGCTGCGCTCGCGATGACAGGCCATCGCGATGACCGCTGCCCGATCCCACGCAACCCCAACGGCGAACGCGCTACGGCTTCGGCACGCCGCTCGCCGGCGCGGATGACGCCGATGGGGCGAGCGCCGATGGGATCTCCGCCGGGGTAATGATCGGCGGCGGCGCCGCGGACGGCGCGCCAAACGCCGCGGGAAGCTGTGGCGGGACCACGGCCGCGGGCGGCAAAGGCGATGCGGTCTCGGCCGCGGCGGGATGCGGCGCGGACGCGTCCGCCGGGTGAGCTTCCGCCGCCGGCGGGTGGGCCTCGGCGGCGGATTTGGCCGCGGTCTTTGGCGGGGCCTCGAACGGCACCGTGTAGTCGGGCACGATGCGCGCCTGCGGGCCGGCGATGACCAGCACTTTCTCGCCGACCCACAGCGGCTTTTCGTCCTTCTGCGCCACGCTGATCATGTCGCCGTTGGCCTTGCGCACGATATATTCGAAGCCGTTGGTGTCGCCGATGATGTGCTCGGTCGCCACGCCGGCGATGCCGCCGAGCAACGAGCCGCCGATCGCCGCGAAGGTGCTGGCGGTGCCGGTGCCGACCTGGGAGCCCGCGACACCGCCCGCGGCCGCCCCCGCCACGCCGCCCACCGTGCCCGAGGCGCTGATCTGCACCGGCCGCACCCCGGCGATCACGCCCGACTCCACCTTGTTCGCCTGTTGGGCCGCGTTGGTGGCGTAGGTATCCGGCGAATAGCTCGGTCCACACGCGGTGAGCGTGAAAACCATTGGAGCAAGCATCGTCAGCGCGGCGGGAAGGCGAATCAACGAGGCGGCTCCGTCGTTACCTGGGTTCAGCCCCTCTACATTGGCGAAATCACCCAGGCGTCAACCCTGCTCCGGCGGAACGGCGGGAATGTGGCGGCGTCGCGGCTCCGGCCGCGGCGGGTCTGTCCGGGCCGCCGCACGCCGCCGGTTGGTATACCTCTTGTCCGTCATAACCCATGGTTTCGTTATCTATTTGGTAGAAAAAGCTTCACCACAAAGACACTCAGGCACAGAGATTAAGATCAGTAAGCTACTCAATCTTTCCGTCTCTGTGTCTTTGTGGTGAAGCTTTTCTGTTGCTTGCGTCTCATCACAGATTGCCACGGCGATTGGGTATATAACACCGGTCACGCGGCGCTGCACGCCGAAGCGTGACCGGGATGCGCGCGCGAGGACTGGCGCCACCGCGCGATTGGCCTCGCCAGAGCGCGGCGGCGCCGTCACGTTTGTTAAGGACTCGCGATGGTGGGGGGGGCTTCGGCCAAATTTATCTATGCTGAAATAATGAGAGTTAGATCATTATTAATGCGCCCCTGCAATCCGCGCCGAACCGCCCATCATGTCCCGTCCAGACCCGCGCGACCCTCAATCCTGCGCCACGGCTCCGCCCGGCCGCCGGCGTTTGGCCAGCCAGCCGGTCACCAACACCGCCCCGCCCAGCAGAGCGAAGGTTCCCGGCTCAGGCACGTCATTGGGCGGATCGGCCAAATAGATCAGCGTCTGGTTCGGCTGACCGTCCGCCGCGGTCAACTCGTAAAGCGCGAAATTCGACGGCATGGTCCACAGGATTTCCACGTCGGTGAGGTAGGCGTTGACCTCGGTCTGCAACCCGGGATCATCCGGGATGAACGTGGCGCCCGAGCCGTACTCCGTCTCCCAGATCGCCAGCTGAACGGCGGCGGGGTCACGACCATTATAGATCAACGCGGCGATATCGGCGAGCTTGCTGCCCCCGGTGATGCTGGAAATTCCGGCCAGATTGGGGTCGGTGGTTGGGTCGACGCCGGTATTGAAGCTGCCCGACCAATTCAGATAGTCGCTGATGTCGACGCAGAACGCGGTCATCGGCGGCGAGCCGTTCAGCATGATCAGGCCGGACCCGCCATACTCATTCGCAATCCCCAGCGACGCGTCGCTGACCAGCACATTGCTGCCGTCGACGCTGTAGCCGTTGTAGCTATAGGCACCCGCGTTCGCGGCCGGGATGCCCGCGGTCGCCATGAGGCTGGCAAACACCGCTGTAACTTTAATAAGACGGTTCATAATGACCTCCCGAATGGCCGGGGAACTATGCGAAGGAGTATAAATCAATTACGACCGATGTCAATGATTTTTGGACATGAAAGCCGGATTTGTTCTACCGACGGCTGTATTCGCCCGCGTTGAAACCGCCCGCGCTCAGGGCCCGCCACGGCCGTCAGCCGTCATGCCTCGCGATTGGCGGTGCCGACGCCTCGGTCGCCGCGGTACGAATCCGGACGGGGTGCGGCGTGTGGCGGGCGATACCGGGCTTCCCAACCTCGGTCACGGCGCGGCACGTGTCGCCGGCGAACGCGGCCGGCGAACGCGCTTCGGTGCCCGCGCGCCCTATTCCCCGGACAATTCCCGCCGTCGGCGGTCCAGTTCCTCGCTGTAGCGCCGCAGCGCGTGCTGCTCGGTCAGCAGACCGATGACGTGGCGCGTTTCCGTGCCGTCGACCACCGCCAGCGCGTCGCTCTCGGCGTTCTCGAACATCGCCACGGCTTCCTTGATCGTCATCTTCGGCAGCAGCACCGTGTCGGCGTGGTGCAGCAGATCGCCCACCACGTGCTCGTCCTGCGCGTCGGCATAGACCTCGGCGACCTGCACGATGCCGGCGTAACGGTCGGCATCGTCCAGCACCACCACCCGATGCTCCGAGCCGAGCGCGAAATCGTGCTTGAACTCCGCCAGCGGCACGCCGGCGCGGATCGTCCGCACCTCGCGGCGCATCATCCGCTCCACCGTCAGATTGCGCATCCAGCCGATATCGACGGCGCTGCGGATCGACTCGCCGCGCAGGTGGAAGCGCCAGGTGGCGAACGAGTAGCCGAACGTCCGCCGCACCGTGACCGCCGAGACCACGCAGGCCGCCAGCACGGCCACCGCCATCGGCAGGCTGCCGGTCGACTCCAGCGCCAGGAACCCCATGGTCAGCGGCCCGCCGATGATCGCCACCGCCAGCCCGCTCATGCCGACCAACGCGCAGATGGTCGGGGAAATCATGTGTTCCGGGCTGACGCCGCCGACGATCGCGGCGAACGCCTTGCCCAGTACCGCACCCAGGAACAGCGACGCGAAGAACAGCCCGCCGCGGAACCCCGAGCCGATCGAGATCGCCGACGCCATCGCCTTCAGCCCGACCAGCAGCAGTAGATGCGTCAGCGTGTATTCGGCCCCGACCACCACGCCGATGGCGCCATGGCCGGACGACAGCACCGCCGGCGTGTAAAGCGCCAGCAGGCCCACCGCGAGACCGCCGATCGCCGGCCGCGACCAGGCCGACAGCCCGAGGCGGCGAAACACCGACTCGGTCAATGTCACGCCGCGCATGATCGCGATCCCGAGCAGCGCGCAGACCATCCCCAACGCGAGGATCGGAATGTAGTCGAGCGGGTCGATCTCGGCCGGCAGCAAACTCAGTTCGAACAACTGGGCGCTCAGACCGTGGACGACCGCCATGGACACCAGCGCGGCGACCGCGACGGGCCCGAAGGTGCCGATGGAATAGGTGCCGATCACCAGCTCGAACGCATAGAACGCGCCGGTCAGCGGCGCGTTGAACGCCCCGGCGATCGCCGCCGCCGCGCCGCAGCCGACCAGCAGCCGCATGTCGTTGCGCCGGACGCGGAAGGCATGCCCCAGCTTCGATGCCAAAGCGGAACCGATCTGCGTATAGGCGGCCTCCAGCCCGATCGACGCGCCGACGCCGTTGGAGATGATGGTCTGCAACACGACGACGAGGCTGCCGGTCAGCGTCATGCGTCCGCCGAACAGCGCGTTCGCCTCGATCGGGTCGACCGAGCGGCGGGTATAGAGGCGCCCGATGCCGAGCGTGACGAGCCCGAGCACCAACCCGCCGACACAGGGGACCGCGACGGTCGCCAGCGGACTGAGCCGATCCATGGCACTCAGTCGTTGCGTGGGCCCGATGCCGAACAGGTTCTGATGCATCAGCTGCGCGGCCTCGTTGATCAGCCAGACCGAGATGCCCGCGCCGACGCCGATCCCCGCCGCCAGGACCAGCAGCCAGACCTCATCGGCCCGGACCAGCGCCCGCAACACCTGCGGCGCATGCGCCACCGCCGAACCGAGCGCCCGCCGCGGCCGTTTGACCGTTGTGGGACCGTTACCATCCCGCGATCTGAACAGACCTCTCCCCTGACGGGCGGCGCCCGCGACGGCGGAATCTCCAGGCGTGGTCGGCATAAGCGACGTCCCATGGAGCGAGGAAGAGGCAACGCCCCTTAATGGAACGAGGCTCCGGCCCGATCAACGGGCCGAAAGCAGAATTATCGTCGATCGTGGTTAAAAAATGGTGTCCGCCGGGCGCGCGCGGGAAAGTTTGTTGCTAAATGGCAATTCCCCGGTCGCGCCTGGTGGCCTCCAGATCGTCTGCCACGAAGGCGCGGATCAGTTCGACCACGGATTCATGGCGCGCGAAGCCAAGGGCGGGCGCCCGCTCCGGCGTGAATCGCGCCGGCCAGCTGCCGACGATCGCTTCGATCGCCGGGTCGGGCACGCGCCGGACCAGGGACGCCGCGCCGGGCTTCACCTCCTCCAACCCGGCCAGCAGTCGCGCGATCGTCACGCTGATCCCGGGCGGATTGATGCCCCGGCTGAGCCCCAATGGGCTGGTGTCGAGCGCGCCCGCGTGCAGCAGCCACGCGGTGGCGGTGCGCGGGCTGCACACCCAGGCGGCGAAGCCGTCCGGCACCGGCAACTCGGTCGGCAGCCCCAGCAGCGGCTCGCGGATGATCGCGGAGAAGAACGAGCTCGCCGCCTTGTTGGGCCGGCCGGGTCGGACGATGACGGTGGGCAGGCGGAGCGAGACGGTATCCATGAAGCCGCGCCGGCTGGCGTCCGCCAGGATCAGTTCGGCCGCCGCTTTCTGGGCGCCGTACGAGTTGGCGGGCAACTGGCGCGCGTCGTCGGCGAGATTCGCGGATTGCCCGCCGCTGAAGCTGGCGACCGAACTGGTGAACACCACGCGCGGCGGTTTTCCCGCATTGTCCACGAGGCGGCGGCAGGCGTCGACGACCGCGTCGGTGCCGCGCAGATTGACCCGCCGCCCAAGTTCGTAATCCGCCTCCGCCTGGGCGCTGACGACGGCGGCGAGGTGGAAGATGACATCGCTCCCCGGCGGGATCGCCGCCTCGGGCAACGCGACGATGTCGCCGGCCAGCCGGGTGACCGGGAACGGGGCATCGAGCGGCGGCGGCTCGTGCAGGTCGAACAGCGTGAGCCGGGTGACCTTCTGGCCGCCGAGCGTCCCGGTCCGGGCCAGTTGGCTGGCGATCTTGCGGCCGAGGAAGCCGCCGCCGCCCAGAATGGTGATGTTCATCGGTTGCCTCGCCGTCATCGGGATCGCCCGGTGCGGTTTCCCGCTCCTGACCGGTGCTGGCAAGGGGTTGCCGGCCGGCGGCCGGTCACGGCGCCGATTCCGGGCCGATTCGAATGGGACGATCGCGGGCTAAAAGGATTAAGATCATATTAATAGCTCTTTTTTCATTGAAAACCGTCTTGATTCTGGTTATGTCCCCGATTTATCCACAACTGTCTTGACCGAATCATGGGAACCAACATAGAACGCGGCCCAGGTTGCCGATTTGTTCCGAACAAGGTGAAAAAAACCTTTTCGGGAATGTCCCATCCAGGAAAAATCCCGAGCGGGGAATACGCCATCATGCTCACCCGTAAACAGTACGAGTTGCTGATCTACATCGACTCCTATCTGAAACGAACGGGCTATTCGCCCAGTTTCGAGGAGATGAAGGATGCGCTGCGGTTGAAATCGAAGTCGGGGATTCACCGGCTGATTTCGGCGTTGGAGGAGCGCAATTATCTTGGCCGCCGGCACCATCGCGCGCGGGCGCTGGAGGTGCTGCGCCTGCCCGACAACATGCAGCCGCGGCAGGACACCGTTCTCGAACTGGAAGAAGACGTCGATGAAGACTCGCCCCGCTTCACGCCGAACGTGATTCGCGGCGATTTCACCGGGCGGATTCAGGCGGTGCGCGCGGCGAACGACGCGGCGGCGGTGAAACTGCCGCTCTACGGACGGATCGCCGCCGGCCTGCCGATCGAGGCGCTGCGCGACACCACCAACATGATCGATGTGCCCGCCTCGCTGCTGGGTCCCGGCGATCATTACGCACTCGAAGTGTCGGGCGATTCCATGGTGGACGCGGGGATCCTGGACGGCGACACGGTGCTGATCCGCAAGGGCGACGTGGCGGAAAATGGCCAGATCGTGGTCGCCCTGGTCGACGATCTGGAGGTGACCCTGAAACGGTTGCGCCGGCGCGGCAACTCGACCGCGCTGGAGCCGTGCAATCAGCTTTATAAGCCGCAGATCCTGCCGGCCGATAAGGTGAAGGTGCAGGGCCGGCTGGTCGGGCTGTTGCGGCGCTACTGACCCGCGCCGGCGCGCACCCCGGCGGTTGGTCGCCGCGCCCAGCGGCTTGCCGATGCCGGACGCCGTTGCCGGAGCGTTTGATCGAGCGCTAACCTTCGCCCGCCGCGCGATGCATCCCGCCCGTCCGGGCCATTCCTGACGCGACAGGCCACATCGGTGCCGCGGCGAAGAAAGGGTCTCATCGCTCGTGCGAGAGTCGGACGCGACAGCACTGGAAGCCCGGTTCAGGCACGCCGTGGGACTGCATCGGCAAGCCCGGCTGACCGAGGCGGAGGCCGCCTGTCAGGACGTTCTGAACGCACAACCATCCCATTTCGGTGCGTTGCATCTGCTTGGCGCCATCGCGTTCCAGACCGGGCGCGCCGGCCGCGCCGCCGAACTGATCGGCCAGGCGATCGCGCTGCGGCCGGACTCGGCGGAGGCGCACAATAACCTTGGCACCGCGCTGCGCGATCTGGGGCGCGCCCAGGACGCGTTGGCGAGCTACGACAGAGCGATCGCGCTCAGTCCGGACCACGCGGAGGCGCACTACAACCGCGGTGCCGCGTTGCGTAGTCTGGGACGGGTCGAGGCAGCGCTGGCGAGTTACGCCGCGGCGATCGCGTTGAAACCGGACTTCGCGCTGGCACACTACAACCGCGGCAACGCGTTGCGCGATCTGGCGCGTTATGACGAGGCGCTGGCCAGCTACGACCGGGCGATCGAACTGAAGCCGGATTTCGCGGCGGCGCACAACAACCGCGGCAACGTGCTGCGGGACCTGGCGCGTTTCGACGATGCGCTGGGCAGCTACGACCGGGCGATCGAACTGAAGCCGGATTTCGCGGCGGCGCACAACAACCGCGGCAACGTGCTGCGGGACCTGGCGCGTTTTGACGATGCGCTGGCCAGCTACG
>Ga0181536_10002352_pt1 | contig 21499 bp, 16 predicted proteins | sample PEATcosm2014_Bin_41_FD_121105 | JGI IMG/M metagenome (GOLD analysis project Ga0181536, IMG submission 121105) | Peatland microbial communities from MTU Mesocosm Facility, Houghton, MI, USA - PEATcosm2014_Bin17_60_metaG | ecosystem: Environmental > Terrestrial > Soil > Wetlands > Peat | place...
ACCAGCACCGCCGCCGTGTTGGCCGGATTCTGCGGACAGCCGCCCAGATTGACGACCGTGGCTTCCGGCACCGCCTCGGAGATCCCCACCGCTCCCGTCGGATTCGGAGACGCCGCCACCAGCCCGCCATACCACGCGCAGGCTCCGGCCGCGATTGTTGCCGCCGCGTTGGTGCAAACCTCTCGCGCGATGGACAACGCTGTCTTTCCCGCGACCGTGCAATACACGCCGTCGTCGGCCAGGGGAATCGAGCCTTCCACCACCACTAGGTACTTGCCCTTTTCTTCTTTCACCACGCGCTGCAGCGCGGCTTCTGCCTGGTGCCCGGCGCCTGCCATGATGATTTCGTGGTACTCCCACGAAAGCAGGTCCAGCACCACTTCCAGCACCGAGGGATGGCTCGACCGCAGGATCGCCTCTGAGTTCCCGGCGCAGTCCTGGAACTGCAGCCACACCAGCACCGGCTTCTTCGTCTTCTCCAAAGCGGAGGCAACCTGGGCCACGTAACGCGAGGGGAGGGCCAAAGTTGCAGTCATGGCGGTGCAGAACTTGATAAACCGTCGCCGGCTGACTCCTTTTTTCTGCAGGGCCCCAATAAACGACTCGTTCGGCGGGATCATAGGGTCATCCTTCCTGAGAGTTCGGCCGGTCCTCTCAACCTGGAGACTGGCCGTCGCCCTACGTCATGCACGTAGATTGGGTTTAAGTACCATCAATCAACTGGATGGGATGTGATTAATATCACGGATGGCTGTGATTGCACGGAGAATGAGCGATGGCCGTAAAGTAGGGGATCGTTTCAAGACCCAACAACCATGTGGGGACAGCCGCCCCCGGCTGTCCGGTCGAGCAAAGCTCGACAGGTTTTCTCGCCTCCAGGACCGCAAACTGAGCCTCACCGCAGACCGCGACGCCAAGGCACGAACCCGCTCCCCGTAGTACACTTTCGCCATGACAAGCCGCTCTGCAATTCTCGCCATCATCTTCCTAATCCTTATCCTTGCGACCAGTGGACTGCTTATCGCGCAAGCCGCTTCCTCAACATCCGCTCACGGGGTTCAACAACAGCCCTTCGGGACACGGGACGGGAGGCCCGTCAACTTGTACACGCTCACCAATTCTCACGGCGTTGAAGTTCGTGTCATGAATTATGGAGGCATCATTCTTTCTATCCGCGTTCCGGACCGCAACGGCCAGCTCGCCGATATCGTCCTCGGCCACGAGACCCTCGAAGGCTATATCCCCAACCCTCCGTACCTCGGCGCCATCGTCGGGCGCTACGCCAACCGCATCGCCAACGGCTCGTTCACCCTCGACGGCAAAACCTACACCTTGCCCAAGAATGACGGCCCCAACACGCTTCACGGCGGCCTCGACAGGGCTTTCAACAAAGTTGTCTGGGACGCAGAGCCCCTCAAGGACAAGACTGGCGTTACTTTCAGCTATCTCAGCAAAGACGGCGAAGAAGGCTTTCCGGGCAATCTCAAGGTCAAAGTCACCTACACCTTGACCGATGCGAACGCGCTTGTCCTTGACTACGAAGCGACCACCGACAAAGCCACGCCCATCAACGTGAGTCAGCACAGCTACTTCAACCTTGCCGGCGAAGGTAACGGCGACATTCTCAATCACGAAGTCATGCTCAACGCCGACCGCTTCACCCCGGTGGACAAGAACCTCATCCCCACCGGCGAACTCCGCCCCGTAAAGGGCACGCCGCTTGACTTCACCGCGTCCACCAGAGTCGGCGCACGCATTGACGACAATTACGATCAGCTCACACTCGCCCACGGCTACGACCACAACTGGATCATCAACCGCAAGGCCGACGACAAGGGCCTGGTTCTGGCCGCGCGTGTCTACGAGCCCACCACCGGACGCGTCCTCGAAGTCTCGACCACCCAGCCCGCGGTGCAGTTCTATACAGGAAATTTCCTAGACGGCACCGTAACCGGCAAGCAGGGCCACGTCTACAAGCGCCGCTACGGCCTCTGCCTGGAGACGCAGCACTACCCCGATTCGCCAAACCACCCCGACTTCCCGACCACAATCCTGAAGCCGGGCGAGACCTTCCGCTCAAAGACGGTGTTCAAGTTCTCGACGAAGTAGGAACGCGCTGCGGAATTGTGTAGTGGTGGAACCGCGGCCCTTCAAGGCCGCGATGGAGCATCCCGTAGGGATGCGTGACAATAGCCCGGCGTTTTAACGCCGGGTAGTCGCCACGATTTTTGTAGCCTCCGTCCCGGAGGGACGGCTGAAATAGGCGCTGAATTAAGGTAGTTTCAGCCGTGCCTACGGCGCGGGCCATTGCGAGGGGGCACCTACCCGCCGCTGAAGCGGCGGGCTACCGGAACGGGAGCAAGCTACTCCCCCCGCAATTCCTCCACCAGCGCCTTCTCTACCTGCCGGCAATGCTCCGCCTTCAACTTCTTTCCCGCAGACGTCAGATAAAACGTGTCAATCGCCATCTGCCCTTCGGTATCAATCAAGGCGATCTCGATGTTGCATTCCTGATCCGACAGGCACGACGCAATCCGGTGCAGCAGCCGCGGACGATCCTGCGCAATCACCTGCACCAGCGTCGTTGTCGCCGACGACGTGTCGTCAAACTCGATCTTCGTTTCCACTTTCACCTTCGCGATCGCACCCTTCTCCGCGCGCTGCCGGTCGCGCAACATCTTGTCCAGATCGGCCTCGCCCAGCAGCACATCCGTCACGCTGCGTTTGAACCGCGCCCACTCCGAGAGGTTCAACTCCAGTGTGCGGAAGCGGTCAGTAAAGTGAATCGTATCTACCACCGTTCCCGCCGCATTCGAGAACGCGTTCGCCTTCACGATATTCATGCCCCACGCCGCCAGCACGCCCGCCAGCGTGGCAAACAGAAACGGACGATCCTTCGTCACCAGCGTCAGATCGTACCAGTGCCGGCCCCGCTTCAACTCTACCTGTACCGGATCGAGCCCCAACTCGTCCGCCATCTGCATGTGCCGCATCACTTCTTCAGCCGTATGCACCATCAGATATCGCTGGGGAAATCCCTCCAGAAACACCTTGAATTTGCTTCCCGTCACCGGCGCCAGCGACCGCAGCCGCGCCAGCTTTTCGATATTCACGTCGGCATGCAGGCGCTGGTCGGCGCTGCGGTTCAGGTAATTCTCCGCCGCCATGTAGAGCTGCCACACGTTCTCCGCCTTCCACGGGGTTAGCGCCTCGGGATTCACCGCCTTGATGTCCGCATAGGTCAGCAGGCACATCATTTTCAGCCGCTCCGGCGTTCCCATCTTCTCCGCGAACGCCGCCACCGTAGCCGGATCGAAAATATCCCGCCGCAGCGCCGAAGACATCTCCAGGTGATACGCGATCAGAAACAGAATCTCCGCCCTCTCCTTCGGATCTACATCCAGCCGATCCATGGCGCGGTTCGCGATCTCTAGGCTCGCCTCCACGTGATTGCCGCCTGCCACTCCTTTGCCCGTGTCGTGCAGTAGCAACGCCAGATACAGCAACTCCGGATCTTCCAGTTCGCCCAGCAGCACCCCGTAGCGCTTGTCCCACTCCGACTGCGACTGCTTCAGCCGGTGCAGACTTTCAATCGCGAGAAAGGAATGCTCATCTACCGTGAAGCGATGATAAAAATCCCGCACCACCAGCGAATCAATCAGCTTCAGTTCCGGCAACAGCAGCGTGAGCAGCCGCAGCGACTGCATCGCCCGCAGTGCGTCAGCCGCATACGGCTGCAGCAGCGTCTCCTGCAGGTACAGCCATAATTCCGCCCCGCGCGGCGGCGTCGCGGCCAGCGCTGAAAGAGCCTGCTCGATGCGGTACTCCGTGGTTGCGCTCAGCTTCAGCCCGTGATGCGCCATGAAGTGAAACAGCCGAAGCAGCACTTCGGGGTCTTGTAGCGATGACGGCTGCTGCAAAAAAATCAAGCCGTCCACCACCGAGAAATCTGCCGTGGAAAGCCGCGCCCGCCAGCTCTGCACCTGCCGGTACAGCGCCGACCACGCTTCCGGGATTTCTTCCAGCAATTGCGTCACGGTGCGCCGCACGGCGCGGGCATGCCCGAAATAGATCCGCATCCAGTCGGCCGCCGATAGCTCCTCGGCGTCCGCCGCCCCAATTTTGCGTGCCGCCGCCGCATCCTGCGCTTCCCAACTCAGCGTGTTGTCGTCGCGCCCGTGCCGGAAATGCAGAAAGCACCGCGCCGCCATCAGAAAATCGAGCGCCGCCTCCAATTGCTTGCGCACCGGAGCCCGCAGCGAGCTCGCGTGCGGCCAGTCGTGCAGCTTGTCCATCGCTGAGATCAGCGCCAGCCAGCAGGCCACGTTGTAATCGCGCAGTCCTCCCGGCGCCTCCTTCAGGTTCGGCTCCAGGTGATAGAGCGTCAGCCCGTGCTTTCCGTGCCGCTCGCGGGTGACCTCCGCCAGCCCTTGCAGCAGGGCCTTCGATTCCCGCATCACCAGTTTGGGGATCACTTTGTCATGAAGCCGCTGAAATAGTTCCTGGTCGCCCGCCAGGTAGCGGCAATCGAGAAGAGAAATCGTGAATTCAGTGTTGTTCGGATCGTAGCGGTCGCACTCGGCCAGCGTGCGCGACGCCGGACTCAGCCTCAGCCGCAGGTCCCACAATTCCTGCGAAAACCGCCGCACCGGGTCTTTGAACTTCTGCTCCGCCTCGCGGTCGGCAAACAGAAACAGCAGATCAATATCGGAATAAGGGAATAACCATCCCCGCCCGAAGCCGCCCGTGGCCACCAGCGCGAAGTCAGCCGGCGCTTCCAGGGAAGACTCATCAACACAGACGATCTCCCGCCACAGCCGCTTGAGGATGCCTTCGACCAGCCGTGTACGCTTGCCCACGGCGGCGCGCCCGTCCCCGCTGGCCTCAAACTCCCGCTGGATGCGCGCCGACTCGTCGCTGAGGAAAGTGCGCAGTTCGCTGATCAAGGAGGACGCCGCCATCATGAAGGTGAGTCATCCGTGTCATCCTGAGGCGGGCGCATTTACCCGCCGAAGGACCTGAGCGAGCCGCGCGGAGCGTCGCGTTCTTTGCGACGCAATACACGCGCTTCCGGCTCGCTTCCTTATCTACAACGCTCCTTCGCCCCGCTCGTCGTTCCGGATGCGAATTGCCTCATCCACGCGCGACAGAAAAATCTTGCCGTCGCCGATCTTCCCCGTGCGCGCCGCTCCCAGGATGGCCTGCACCGCCTTATCCACCATGGCGTCCGCCAGCACCATTTCCACCTTAGTCTTGGGAATCAGATCCACGCTATACTCGCGGCCGCGATAGACCTCGGTGTGCCCCTTCTGCCGCCCGTGGCCCCGGACTTCGATCACCGTCATGCCCTCCACACCAATTTCGTGAAGAGCAGTTTTCACCGCATCCAGCTTGGAGTTTTGAATGACCGCCTCAAGCTTCGTCATGTTGTTCTCAAGTCCTGTTCTGCTGCGCAGTTGTCGTCCTGAGGCGGGCATCTTTTGCCCGCCGAAGGACCTAGGCGAGCCGCGCAATGCGTCGCGTTCTTTGCGACGCAACAAATGCGCGTTCGGCTCGCATCCTCATATCCTTCCCTCGCGCAAGCTTGCGCTGGACTGCCGGAATTTACGCCGACGCCTCCCAATAGTATCCCTCTTCTCCGTGCTGGGAGAGATCCAGGCCCTGCACTTCTTCCTCTTCCGGAACTCGTAAACCGATCGTCACATCCACGATCTTCAAAATCACCAGCGTTCCCACGATTGCCAGGCCCCACGCAATCGCCACGCCCACCAACTGATTCAGCAACTGGTGCGGGTTTCCCTCGAATAAGCCCGATGCCAGAGTGTTCCCCTGCGCGTCCTTGAAGATCGGATTGACGGCGCTCACGGCAAAAACCCCGGTCAGCAGCGCCCCCAACGTTCCGCCCGCCCCGTGTACCCCGAAGGCATCCAAAGAATCGTCATAACCGAACCGCGCCTTCACCTTGGCCACCATCCAGTAGCAGAAGACTCCGGCAACGAGCCCGATAATCAATGCCGGCATCGGCTTCACAAATCCCGCCGCCGGAGTAATCGCCACCAGCCCCGCCACCGATCCTGAGATTCCTCCCAGCACGCTGGGCTTGCCGTTGCGAATCCACTCCGCGCCCGCCCAGCCTATGGCCGCCGCCGCAGCCGCGAAATGCGTGGCCACGAATGCGCTCGTCGCCAGACTCCCCGCCGCAAGCGCGCTTCCCGCGTTGAACCCAAACCATCCCACCCACAGCAGGCACGCCCCAATGAAGCTCAGCACCACGCTGTGCGGCGGCATCGGCTCCTTGGGATATCCCACACGTTTCCCCAGATACAGCGCGCACACCAGCGCCGACGCTCCCGAGGTAACGTGCACCACCGTTCCGCCCGCAAAATCGAGCGTGGGGAATCGCCCGCCCAGCGAGGCATTCAGCAGACCTCCCTTGCCCCACACCATGTGCGCCATCGGGTCGTACACGATTACCGACCAGAGCACCATGAACACCAGCATGGCGCTGAACTTCATGCGCTCGGCAAAGGCCCCGGCAATCAGTCCGGGTGTGATGATCGCAAACATCAACTGGTAGACCATGAAGGTTTGCGCCGGAATGGTGCCCGCATAATCCGGGTCCGGTGCTGCCCCCACGCCCCGCAGGAAAAGATTGTGCAGCCCTCCCAGGAAGCTGTTCCCGGCGCCAAACGCCAGGCTGTAGCTGACCAGCCCCCATAACACAGTGATCACTGCCATCAGCGCGAAGCTCTGCATCATCGTGCCCAGCACGTTTTTCTTGCGTACCAGTCCGCCATAGAACAACGCCAGCCCGGGCCCGGTCATCATCAGGACCAAGGCCGCGCTGGTCAGCATCCAGGCGTTGTCGGCGGAACTCTTGGCGTCGGCCGTCTGCTGCTCCAGTTTGGCCAGGCGCGCGTTGGTGTCGGCCGCCGAACCCGGCGCCGTCTGAGCGCTAATCACCTGCGCCGCAAAAACGAGCAAAGCAACGAGCAAAGCTACCGTCAACCAAACCGTCACCTTCCTGGTGATCAGCCTCTTCGTAATAGACACTTCAGCCTGACTCCCGTTCAGCGGATTGGCGTCCTGCGCCACCCTGATTGCTCTTCCACCGCGGACACCAGCAAATTCAGGACTGCGCGCAAACTCGACGACGCCTCACTCTACCGTCCGCCGCCGCTTCCCGGAAATCGAAACTATTTATCGTGCCTATCAGGTTTTGTTATTGAAAAGTGGTTAATGGGAGCCCAGCCTCACCCGGCCTATTTTCCCGGCCCCTTCGACGGCTCCGGCTCCGCCGCCGGCTTCACAAACTTCCCCTCATCCACCGGAACGTTCTGCTGCACTTCACTCACCTGGATCGTGAACCGCCCGCTTGGCCGCGCCAGCGTCCACCGGTAAGGAATCTTTACCCCATCCGCATCCCGGTAATCGGCATAATCAATCTGCGTCGGCATCCGTCCCAGCGCCGTCTCGCCAAACCGCACCAGCCGCACCAGCAGTCCGCTTTGCTCGTCAAAATACAACTGGATCGGCGGCTTCCCCTCCCGCTGCCCCACGACCAGGTAAGCCTCGTGATCCCCGACTTTTTCCGCACCATGCACCTGCATCTCGCTGAACATAGGCTTCAAATGCGTCGCCAGATGCAAGTCAGCGTCAATCGCCGCTCCATCCAGATCGCTTCCGTGCATCTCGCGCAGCGGACGCCCCGGCACGCCCAGCCATCCTTCATGACCATTGAACGCCGTAATGTTGTCTCCTCCAGCCATGTGCGTGAATGAAATGCGCTTCTCCGGATCTTTCGCAAAAATATCGATCGGCATCGACAGGCCGCCGAAATCGATCGTCCCCTTCATCACCCGGCTCGTAATCTTCTCGATCGCCGCCGCTCCTCCCGCTGCCTGCACATATTTGTCGAGAAGTTGCTCCGCCGTCGGCCCCGTATTCTGCTTCGGCTCCTCCGCTTTCTTCGGCTCGCCCAACGCCTGCTTAGGTTCTTCGCTCATCACCGGCGGCATGCCCACGGGAATCGTGCTCCCGCGATGGCACGAGTAGCACGTCACCTTGCGGTCCCGGTCGAAATTGTCTGCGTTGATGGCAAACATCATCTCCATCATCTTGCGCGCGGTCTGCTTGGGCTTCTTGTCGTCTTTTTCAAACGCACCCTGCACGTGGCAGAAATCGCACTCCACTCCCAGTGATGCCGTGATGAACTGCATGGTCGGGATCAACTGATCCGCCGGAATTCCCTTGAGCACCTGAATGTTCTTGAACTGCTCTTCCGCTTTCTTGTCGGCGGATTGCGCTGCTGGCGTCCCCGCCGCCGCGTGCGCGCTCGCGTTCGATTGAGCTCTCCCCGCACTCACCACAAACCCGATCCCCGCACAAAGCACAGCCATCCCCAGAATCAACTTCGCGTTCCTGTTCATCGATTTCCCTCGATTGGAATCCTAGAAGTCTACCAGAGCGCGGCAGCAGCGGATGGCCCCGCGCACGCCGAAAACGCCGGTCTTCACCCTCGCGGAACGTGGGCCAGAGCGACCACGGTCCACGCGTTGCAGATGGCCAGCACCATCACGATGCAGGCCGTCACCAGCGCCCCGTTTCGGGTCTCCATCAAATCGGCCAGCACTCCGGCGACGAAGATGAACAGGAAAGGAATGGCGGCCAGCAGGAATCCCGCCCCGCCAAGATCCGGGTGTGCCATCCCCAGACCGAGAAAAAGCACGGCCACCAGCAGTGGTGCCGTGGTGCCGAAGTAACGCGTGCGTGGCCACACCGCATAGGTGATGACCGCGACCGGCATCAACACAAAGAGTGCCGGACACGCGCGCAGAATCTGCATCCCAACCTGCATGTAGACTTTCGCAACCATGAATCCCTGCCATGTCCCTCCCCAGAAAATTGCGTGGCGCAGGCTCTCGGCAAACACGTGCGGATGGAAGAAGTAAAACGCGAACAGCACAACTATCCCCACCCCACAAGCCGCGAGCCAGGTCACCAGCCCGGCCTTCCGCCGCACCGGCGCGACGTAGAGCAGGAAGCCCAGCGCCATCGGCACCAGCACGATCATCGAAAACTCCGATCCCACGGCGATGGCCAGCGATACTCCCAGCAGCACGATGCGCCGCCAGTTCCACAGCACCACCTCGCGCGGAGCATACAGCGTGTGCGCCACCGCGATCGTGGTGAAGACGGTTCCAAATGCTCCCCAGGCCGCGACAATCTCCGGGTCGGTGTGCCAGACTGCGCTCGCTTGCAGGAGCGAAGGCGAGAAACAATAGAATGTCAGCGCCACGAAGCCGCCGGGATTGCCGCAGAGACGGCGCGCCACGTACCACAGCGACGCGCCCAGACAAACGCCGCACGCCAGAAAAGGAAGGCGCGCCAGCCAGCGCCAGTAGGTCGCGGACTCTGGGTCAAGATAGTGCGGCCACGCCATCAAGGGTGCCGCGGAAACGAGGTAGAGCAGGGGAGAATGCTCGGTGTCGAAGCCCTTCTCCTCGCCGCCAAACGGTTCCTCGACGCCGGCCGCGAAACGCAGCTTGGGGGCTGCGGCGATCCCGTGCCCATGCCACTGCTTCCATCCTTCGCCGATGCGCATGGTTTCGGGGGCCTCGAACTGGCCTCCGGCGCCAAGCTCGGCGTGTACCAGCCACACCGCCTGGCCAAGAAACGCGAGCAGCAACGCCCCCGCCAGAAACTGCGGACGGCCGAATCGTTCGCGCGTGAAATATGGACGCATAAGGTCGAGCCGAGTGTTTTACCATGGCGGAGGCCGTTTACCGAGAAAGTTCTGTAATGAGTGAACTTAAAACCAAACCGGAGAGCGGGTCCCCGCCGGAGACTCCAGCGGCAAGGTCGGCTCCTGATTTCTCCGCCGCATCGCAACCATCGTACGCCCGCTCCTTGTTCCTGGGGCAGGAAGGCCTGCGCCCGGGCTGGGGATTCGCCTTGTATGTGGCGATGTTCTTTCCGCTGCAAAGGCTGGCAGTCGGATTGGCCTCGTCCTCGGATTCTGATGTCAGCGGCTTATGGTCCATGATGCTGGCAGAGTTTGGCATCCTGATAGCAGCGATCATTCCCGCGTTGGTGCTGGCGCAGATCGAACGGCGGGCGTGGGGAGTCTACGGCCTGCCGGGAAGGCACGCGTTCGGGAAGCTCTTTTGGCTGGGCGCGCTCTGGGGATTCGCGGGAATCAGCCTGCTGATGTTCTCGCTGCATACCTTGAATGCTTTCGACTTTGGCCATATCGCGCTGCATGGCGCGCGCATGGCGAAGTTCACGGTGTTCTGGGCGGCGACGTTTCTTCTCGTCGGATTATCGGAAGAATTCCGCTTCCGCGGTTATACGCAGTTTACCCTCGGACGCGGGATCGGCTTCTGGCCTTCGGCGGCAATGCTTTCAGCCACCTTCGGAGTGATCCACCTCGGCAACGAAGGAGAAGATTGGACCGGCGTGCTGGGCGCCGCTTGCATTGGTCTTTTCTTCTGTCTCACGCTGCGCCGCACCGGCAGCCTGTGGTTTGCCGTGGGATTTCACGCCGCCTGGGATTGGGGTGAGACTTTCTTCTATTCCGTCCCCGACAGCGGCATGGTCGCTCCCGGACACCTGTTCAGTTCGTCCTTGCATGGCAAGCCCTGGCTCACAGGAGGCACAGTCGGCCCCGAAGGCAGCGTGCTGTGCTTCGTGGTCATGGCGCTGACTTGGATCGCCTTCGACCGGGTGTATCCGGGTGTGAATCGCGGCCGCACGTCATTGCCGCTGCAAAGGGCAACAGATTCCTCGTCGCTTCGCTCGTCGGAATGACAAGATCCGGTATGACAAGAGTAGACGATGAGTTGCGGCTTCCCGGATTGGGAGTTGATTGGCGGCGAATTTCGACGGCGCCGTTTCCATTCTTCGCTTCACTCTATACTGCCTCTATGACCTCCGAAGCGGACCTGCTGACCCCGTTGCAGCGCTACTGGGGATACAGTTCGTTTCGTCCTCTGCAGGAGCGGATTGTGCGCAGCCTGCTGGCGGGCCGCGACACTTGCGTCGTGATGCCGACCGGCGGGGGCAAGTCGCTCTGTTACCAGTTGCCCGCGGTCGTATCGGGGCGGACCGCGGTAGTCATTTCTCCCCTGATCGCGCTGATGCAGGACCAGGCAGCGCAACTGGCGCAGATGGGGATTCCAGCTGCCGTCCTCAACAGTTCGCTCAGCAACGAGCAGCAATCGCAGGTCATGCGGGGGGCCCGCGACGGCGCTTACCGGCTGCTGTATCTCTCACCCGAGAGGCTGTCTCGTGGCGACACGCTGGGATGGCTGCAGAAGGTGCCCATCGCTTTCTTTGCCATCGACGAGGCCCACTGCATATCCGAGTGGGGACACGAATTCCGTCCCGAGTACCGGCAGCTAAGCCGCCTGCGCACCAGTTTTGCCGACCGCCCCATCGCCGCCTTCACCGCCAGCGCCACGCGCCAGGTGCGCCACGACATCCTGGGGCAGCTGCAACTGCGCAACGCCGATAAGTACATTGCCAGCTTTCACCGCGAGAACCTCCGTTATCTGGTTCGAGAGTGCGATTCTTTCGAGCAGTCCGCGCTCCTCCTGACCGCGCTGCGCAATTATGCGGAAGGCAGCGTGATCGTGTACGCGCCCACCATCAACAAAGTCGAGGAAACGGTGGACTTCCTCGAGGGCCAGGGCATTGCTGCCGCGGCCTACCACGGGAAAATGGACAGCGGGGACCGGCGGCGCAACCAGGAACGATGGATGTCGGACGAAGTGCGCGTACTGGTCGGCACGATCGCTTTCGGGCTGGGCATCAACAAGGCCACGGTGCGCGCGGTCATCCATCTCGCGCTGCCCAAGTCGATCGAGCAGTACTACCAGGAGGCCGGGCGCGCCGGCCGCGACGGAGATCCTGCGGACTGCGTTCTGCTGTGGAGGAAGCAGGATGCGGGCCTGCTCGGCTATTTCGCCAACCAGATTATTGATGCCGCGGAACGGGAGCGGGCATGGCAGCGCTATCGCATCATTCGCGCCTTCGTGGAATCGAATCAGTGCCGTCACCGCCAGATTTGCGAACACTTCGGAGAACGGCTGAAATCGGCCTCCTGTGGCGCCTGCGACGTATGCGGTGAGACTCCGGCGTGGCTTGCCACAGTTGTCCTGCCCGATCCGCGGAAACGCCGCCGCTCTGGCAGCGGAGCGCCTCTGCGGGCTGAGTCTGGCCGCGTGCCGCCTCCGGCGGCAGTAAGTCCGGGCGTGACCGGACCGTTGGTGACCGGAGAAGAGGCCGAGCTTCGCGACTACCTGCGCGAGTGGCGGCGCGCGACTGCGAAAGAACAAAGCGTGCCGGCTTACGTCGTGATGCATGACACGCTGCTCGAAGAACTTTGCCGAAGAAAGCCCAGGCTCTTTGCCGAGCTCCGGCAGATTCCCGGGATTGGCGAGCGCAAAGCCGAGAGCTATGGGCAACTCATATTGGACGCGTTCGAGCGCTTCCGTGCAGGGGCGCGGGCGGCGCAGACCGTGCGCAGCAAAGTCTCGCCGGAGGATGAGACCAAGCGACGCTCGCCGAGGGCCGAAGTTTCGAAGAGATCGCAGCCGCACGCAAGCGCCAGGTTTCGACCGTCGTAAACTTGGTGAGCACGCTGGTCGAGCGTGGCGACCTCGAATTCCAGCCTTCGTCGTTGGACAAGAACCGGCGCTCGGTGATCGAGGCGGCCTGCGACAAGTTAGGCGTAGAGTGGCTGAAGCCGTTAAAAGAAGCACTCCCACCGGAAATCACCTATGAAGAGATCCGGCTGGTGGTGGCGTTGCGCCGCTGGGAGCAAAGTCGAAGCAAGAATTCCATCTCGGCATGATGCTGCCCGACCGTCGCGGTAGCCTCAAGAGGTCAGGACCCGCGCAGTTGATCCCATTCGCGTCCTCTGCGCAAGTTCTCCGCGGACTGCGGTTTAGGTTTTTCGCAGGACTGATACCGCCTCGCAATTCACTCAGAAGTACCCACGACTTGCTTCGCCGCCTCGCGTCCTGACCGCACGCAATCCGGCACTCCAATGCCGCGATAGGCGTTGCCCGCGAGCGCGAGTCCGGGCAACTGTTGGCGCAGGCGCTCGATGCGCTCCAGCCGCTCCAGGTGTCCCACGCCATATTGCGCCATCGCCGACTTCCACTTGTACACCCGGGCAAAAAGCGGCTCGGCCCGCAAGCCGATGATCTGCTGCAATTCGCTGCGCACGATTCCGATGATCTGATCATCGCTCAGCGGCCAGACATTCTCCGCATTCGCTCCCGCAAAAAAGCAGCGCAGCAAAGCGCGATCCTCAGGCGCCCGGTGCGGAAACTTGTTGTGCACGAAGGTCGCCGCCAGCAACTGCTTGCCTTCGCTGCGCGGCACAAGAAATCCGAAGCCGGGAGGCAGCGTCTGGCGCACATCAGGGCCATAGCCGAGGCCAACCGTGATCGAAGAGCTGTACTCGATGGCTGCCAGTTCAGCCGCAATCTCCGGACTCGCCATGCGCAGCACGTGGGCAGCCGCGGCCGCGGGCAAGGCGACGATAACGGCATCGAATTGATCCGACTGCAATCCCGCAGAGACCACCCATCCTCCAGCCTCCCGCTGAATGGCCTGCACCGTCGTGTCTGTCACGAGCGACGATGACGTGAGGCGCGAGACGACCGTCTCGGCCAGATGCTGCATGCCGTCCTTTAGCGAGGTGAAGAGCGGCGGCGACCCCCGCCGCGGTCCCGCCGACATTTTCTTGCGCGCCGCCAGCATCGCGCGGCCCAGGCTGCCGTACTTGCGTTCCATTTCCGCGAACCGCGGCAGCACCGCCCGCACGCTCAGGCTCGCCGCTTCTCCCCCGTAGACGCCCGACAGCAGCGGATCAGCCAGCCGATCGACCATCTCCGAACCGTAGTGGCGCTCAACAAAATCCGCCACCGACTCATCGCGCCCCGCCGCTCCTGGTGGATGAAACAGCTCGCGTGTCATGCGCAGCTTGGTCTTCCACGAAAACAGCGGCGAGAAACCGGTAGGCAGGATCTTCGTCGGGACCATGAACATCAGCCCGTCGGGCATGACCACGAGCCGTCCGCCGACGAGGATATATGTCTTGCGGTCGGCGTCATTCGAGCCGATGAGCTCGTCGCCGAGCCCGAGATCGCGGCACAGATCGGCCGCCCATGGTTTTTCCGTGATGAAGGAATCGGGCCCCGCCTCGACCACGCATCCGTCAATGTGCTCGGTGCGCAGCACGCCACCTAGACGCGCAGAGGACTCATACACAACATACTCGACGCCAGTTCCCGCGCGGCGCCGCTCTTCCAGTTCGAAGGCAGCGGAAAGCCCGGAGATGCCTCCCCCAATGATCGCGATGCGAGTCATGGCGTGCGGCGCCCGGCTTCTGGTTTTCGGCCTCCCGAAGCTGGTGTGCGCGAGTCCGGCGGGGAATACTCGTGCACGAAGCGCGCCAGGTTCTTCACGTTCTCGACCGGCGTTTCCGGCAGAATGCCATGTCCCAGGTTGAAGATGTGCCCGGCTCGTCCGCCTGCGCACCGCAGAATATCTTCCGCGCGCGCCCTCAGTTCCTTCCAGTCTGCGAACAGCAGCACGGGATCGAGATTCCCCTGCACGGCGCACCCGTGATCGAGGCGGCTCCAGCCTTCGTCGAGCGGAATCCGCCAGTCCAGCCCGATGACCTCCGCTCCGGTTTCTTTCATCGCGGGCAGCAACGTGGCGCTGTCCGTGCCGAAATAGATGATCGGCGCTCCGCTCTTCTGCAACTGCTTCACCATGCCGGTGACGTGCGGCAGCACATAGCGGCGATAGTCTTCCACACTCAGGCAGCCGACCCAGCTGTCGAACACTTGGATCACGTCGGCCCCGGCCCGCACCTGCTCCGCCGCATAAGCCGTGGTGACCGCGACCAGCTTGCCCATGAGCACGTCCCAGTCGGCGGGCGCGTTGTACATCATTTTCTTGGCGTGAACGTAGTTGCGCGACCCTCCGCCTTCGATCATGTAGCTGGCCAGTGTGAAGGGCGCGCCGCAGAACCCGATCACCGGAATTCGTCCGGCAAAATGTTTCGCAACCAGGCTCACCGCTTCCGCTACATAGCCCAGGTCGCCGGCACGATCGGTCCGCAGGCGACTGATGTCTTCCGTACTGCGCACCGGTTCCTCGATGACCGGACCTTCGCCCGCCGAAAAGTGAAACGGCAAGCCCATCACCTCGAGCGGCAGCAGCAGGTCGGCGAAGATGATTGCGGCGTCAACGCCCAGGATCTCGGCGGCCGTGATGGTGACTTCGGCCGCCAGCGCCGGTTTCTTGCAGATCTCTAGCAGCGAATGCTCTTTGCGCACCGCCCGATACTCAGGCATGTACCGTCCCGCCTGGCGCATGAACCAGACCGGCGTGCGTTCGACAACCTGCGATTTGCAGGCGCGAACAAACCAGGAATTCGGAGCCGACATGAACTTTGAATGTAGCATTTTTGGCAGGGCGCGTGTGCTTTGCAGACGACCCTGGGACAGCCGCCCCGGCTGTCCGGTCGAGCGCAGCTCGACGGCGTTGTCGGTCGTGCGTCAACGAGATACCAGGGCTGCCCCACCCTTCGCGGTTTTCGAAGGGTGGGCACGCTGCGGCTGGCTCAAGCGGCCGCTCTTTACTTTTCCTCCGCCCCTTCTTAACCTTATTTCCCATGCCCGCCTACTTCACTCCCGAACTCTTCCGTTTTCTCACCCGTCTCAAACGCAACAACAATCGTGACTGGTTCCAGGCCCACAAGGACGGATACGAAACCCACGTGCGCCAGCCCGCCCTGCGCTTTATCACTGACTTCGCCGCGCCTCTATACGAAATCAGTCCTTATCTCGTTGCCGATCCCCGCCCCTCGCGCGGTTCCATGTTTCGCATCTACCGCGACACGCGTTTTTCCGGCGACAAGCGCCCTTACAAGACGCATCTCGCCATGCGCTTCTCGCATCGCGGGAAAGACGTTCACTCTCCCGGTTTTTATCTCCACTTCGAACCCGGAGGCTGTTTCGCCGCCTGCGGTCTTTGGCATCCCGAGCCGCCGACCCTGCTCAGCGTCCGCAGTGCCATCGTCTCCCGCCCCGAGGAGTGGTGCGCTGTCCACCGGCTCCTCAACTGGGACGATGCCAGCAAACTTTCCCGTCCTCCACGCGGCTTTCCCTGCGATCACGAATTCGTGGAGGACCTCAAGCTCCGCGATCTCGGCACCGCCGTGGACATAACCGACAAGCAAGTCTGCAGTCCCAGGTTCATGGCGATCTTCACCGCTGCCTGTCGCAAGATGTCCCCCGTCGCCGCTTTCCTCAGCAACGCCGTCGGCCTGAAGTTTTAGAAGGGATGGCGATTGCTCGGAGGTCTGGAACACGTGGGGACCGCCGTGGGCTGCCCCACCCCTCGTGGTTTTCGAAGGGTGGGAACTGCCTCGTCCCGCTCTCCCAATGGAACCGGCCTTTAGGCCCCGGGGTCTAGAATCACAACATGCTCCCCAGGGTCGCCAGCCTCGCCGGTCTCTTCGCGCTGGTCCTCTCTTTCAACGGCGCCCTTCAAAAACCAGCAACCCCCTCCACGCCCACCTTCTACAAAGACGTGCTCCCCATCTTGCAGGATCACTGCCAGAGTTGCCATCGCTCAAGCGGGATCGCGCCCATACCTCTGGAGACGTACGCCCAGGCTCGCTCCCAGGCGTCCGCGATGGCGCACGTAATCCAGATGAAGATGATGCCGCCGTGGTTTGCCGATCCGCGCTACGGGCGCTTCGCCAACGATCCCTCGCTCACCGAACCGCAGATCGCGGCGATCGTGGCCTGGTCGGAGGCGGGCGCTCCTGCCGGAGACGCGCACGCCGCTCCTCCGCCGCGCCAGTGGGCGACAGGATGGAATATTCCCCAGCCCGATCTCGTGGTCAAAATGCCCAAGCCGGTGAAGATTCCCGCTGAGGGCGAGGTCGAGTACACCTACGAGATCGTGCCCACGCATTTTGCCGAGGATCGCTGGGTGCAGATGTCCGAATTCCGTCCCGGCAGCCCCGCTCACGTTCATCACGCGGTCGTCTACATTCGTCCTCCGGACTCGCCGTGGCTGCGTCATGCGCCGGTGGGCGAGCCCTTTACGGCTTCTACGCTAAGCGATCCTGTGGAGCGCCGCCAGGCCCACGAGACGACCAGCGATCTTCTGCTCGTCTACGCCCCGGGAAGTTCGCCCGACCAATGGCCGGACGGGATGGCAAAGTTCGTCCCCGCCGCATCCGATCTCGTGTTCCAGATGCACTACACCACCAACGGCACAGAGGACGAAGACCAGACCAGCATCGGCTTGGTCTTTTCGAAGACGCCGCCCAAGCAGAGAGTGGTTACGCTGCAGTTGAATAATCATGCACTGATCATTCCGCCGGGCGCGGAGGACTATCGCGTGGAGGTCCAGGGCACGCTGCCCAACGACGCGACTCTACTCAGCCTGTTTCCTCACATGCATCTGCGCGGAAAGCGCTTCGAGTACGACATTGTCCACGACGATGGCAGCGCGGAAGTTTTGTTGCGCGTGAACTATCACTTCCACTGGCAGTTGGGTTACAAGCTGGCCGAGCCACGGCTGCTGAAGGCTGGAACAAAACTGCGCGCCATCGCCTGGTATGACAATTCCAGGAACAATCCGCACAATCCCGACCCGACAAAGACCGTAACCTGGGGCGATCAAACGTCCGACGAGATGATGGTCGGATTCTTCGACGTAGCTTTGCCCGCCGGCATGGACAAGTGGCAATACTTCATCCGGCACGCCGGAGACGCGACAGAGCAGCAGAAATAGGTGGCGGATCAGGCATGCCGAGTGACATCATCGTTGTCGGTTACTTCATGTTCGAGACAATTGGCACTCAGACGGGTCCAAACTGGAAGCTGCGCATTGCCCTGGCTAGCGTGATTATCGCGCTGGGTGCTGGTTTCGTCTGGCTGTGGCGGATGACCCAGATGCCGCTGCGGCCTTTCGAAGGGCCACTCCCCGCTTTGTCGGCGCCTCAGGCGGAGCTCGCAGGCCGCTTGGCCGACCACGTTAAGTATCTGTCAGCCACGATCGGAGAGCGCAACGTGGACCCGGTCGGATCGCTGCAATCAACCATCGACTATCTTCGGAAGAATCTCGTCGACGCGGGCTACGCCGCTCGAGAGCAAACGTACAACCTGCGAGGCGATGCCGTCAGCAACGTTGAGGCTGAGCTCGTCGGAACCTCCAGCACCGAGGGAATTGTTGTCGTGGGGGCTCACTATGACACGGTTGAAGGGACTGTTGGCGCTGATGACAACGCCTCTGGCGTAGCTGCCACATTGGAGCTTGCCCGCCTTCTAAGGACCAGCAAACTTCGCCGGACAATTCGTTTTGTGTTCTTCGTTAACGAAGAGCCGCCGTATTTCCAAACCGACGAAATGGGCAGTCTCGTCTACGCGCAGAAGCTTCGGCGGGATGCGGTGCCAGTCTCGGCAATGATCTCTCTCGAGATGCTTGGGTTTTACTCCGATGCCGCGGGCAGTCAGAAATATCCACCGCCGCTGAGTCTGTTTTATCCGAATCGTGGAGACTTCATCGGCTTTGTCGGCAACTCCGAATCACGCTGTCTAGTGCGTAAGGCAACGCGTATGTTTCGAGAATCTGCCAGCTTTCCATCTGAGGGTCTTGCAGCTCCAGGAAGCTGGCCAGGCGTGGGATGGTCTGACCACTGGTCGTTCTGGCAGCAGGGATATCCCGCCATCATGGTTACAGACACTGCGCTGTTTCGGAACCCGTACTATCACTCGCATCGCGATACAGCCGACAGCTTGGATTTTGGGAGGATGGCGAGAGTCGTGGACGGCGTGGGAAAGGTGATCGTCTCGCTGGCGAATGAATGATAGACGAAGTCGGCGAACTCCAGTTCCACTGCCCTTACGCTCTGCCCTTTTTCGCCGCCACCGCGGCCTCTTTGCCCGCTACTTCCCACGGGCGCTTGGGACGATCCACCGCGGATTCGTCGCGATCCACGATGCGGTCGTAGTGGTAGGAATCGCTCACCGTGCCCAGAGACTCGTTATAGAGGCTGGGAAGACCCAGCGCGACCTTGAGTTCTTCGGCAAACGAATGTAGCGCCTTCAAATGGTCGGCAGTAGCCGGGACTTCCGCCTTCGAGGTTTTCAGGAACTGCTGGTACCCGCGGTTGACCAGCTTCGAGATTTCGCTGCCGATCAGATAGCCGGGATAGGCGAAAATCTTAACTCCGTCTTCCGGAGTCTTCTGGATCGCAGCCGACACGTTGTACTTGCGAAAGAAGACGCGCCCGTTCATGCCGGGGGCGTCGGTCATGTCGAACCCGTTGTCGCGCAGCCAGGCTAGCGCTTCCTCGTAGGTTCGTGCTTCAATGGTCTTGGACATTGCTTTCGACTTCAACCTTTCCTTGCTTGCGTTCGCTCGTCACACATTGGATGCAGGTTTTATGGGGACCGCTCGTAACTTTACACGAGCTGCATCGCCGGGCGAACCTTATTCATCTAAACAAATTACTACATACCTCGTTTCGGACTACATAGCACATTACGTTGGTCACAGCGGTCCGGTTCACAGATGGCGCACACTTCAACCAAATTCGCCGCGCAGTCGCACCCCGATGCCCTTCGCAAAGCCGCACCAGCACTGGGGGAAACGCTCGGCCACAGCGTGCTGGAGCGGATCGGGAACACTCCCCTTCTGCGTCTGGATGCCCTCACCCGCGACCTGCCGGGCGTAGCACTTCTGGGTAAGGCCGAATGGTACAACCCGGGCGGCTCCGTCAAAGACCGCGCCGCCGCCAACATTGTTGCCGAGGCCCGCCGCAGCGGCGAACTCCGCCCCGGCAAGATTCTGCTCGACGCCACCAGCGGCAACACGGGCATCGCCTATGCCATGCTGGGCGCGGCCGAAGGATTCCCCGTCACTCTCTGTATGCCGGAAAACGTCTCCCGCGAGCGCAAGCAAATCCTGCAGGGCTACGGTGCCAACATTCTCTACACCGATCCTGGCGACGGTTCCGACGGCGCCATCCGCATGGCGCGCGAGCTCGCTGCCAAACATCCCGACCAGTATTTCTACGCCGACCAGTATTCCAATGACGCCAACTGGAAGGCCCACTACTGCTCGACCGCCAACGAGATCTGGCAGCAGACTCAGGGACGCATCACCCATTTTGTTTCCATGCTGGGCACCAGTGGAACCTTTGTCGGAACCACGCGCCGGCTCAAGGAACTGAATCCGCGCTTGCAATGCATCTCGCTGCAACCGGATTCCTCGTTTCATGGGATTGAAGGCGCCAAGCACATGGCCAGCGCCATCGTGCCCAGGATTTACGATCCCAGCCTGGCCGATCAGAATCTTGAGATCGCGACCGAAGACGCCTACGCCATGGCGCGCCAACTCTCCCGCACGGCTGGTCTGCTGGTCGGAGTATCCGCCGCCGCCGCGCTCGTCGGGTGCCTGAGAATCGCCCGCGACCTTCCGCCGGAAAAAGCAGACGAGGCCGTGATCGTGACCATCCTCTGCGATTCGGGTGAGAAGTATTTGAGTGAGAGATTCTGGACGGAGGGGTGAGCCAAACCAAAACGAAGTCAGAAGTTAGAAGTCAGAATGCAGAAGGGAAACGCCGCTCCCTTGTTTTTACTTCTGCATTCTAACTTCTAACTTCTGCATTCTCCATCAATGCTGAGACTGTCTCGCCATAACTACGACGCCCTCCGCCGCCACGGCGAAGAGACCTATCCCCACGAGTGCTGCGGAGTTCTGCTTGGCCGCTTCGAAGAGGACGGCTCGCGTTTCGTGACGTCGACTGCCCGCTGCGGCAACACGCGCACCGATTCGCCCCACAACCGCTACAACATTGACCCGCGCGAACTGGTGCGCATTCAGCGCGAAGGCCGTGAAAGCGGCGAGGACATCGTAGGTTTCTACCACTCCCACCCCGATCACCCCGCGCAGTGGTCGTCCACCGACCTGGCTGAGGCTCATTGGCTCGGGTGCTCCTACGTCATCACCGGAGTGGAAAAAGGCAAGGCGGCCATCACCAACTCGTTCGAACTCACCGGCTCGGACGAATCCGACAAGCGGCTAGTGGATGAGAAAATCTCCGTAGCCTGACGAAAATGGCAATCTGGGGACAGCCGCCCTCGGCTGTCGGCCGGGTCGAGGCAGTTTTGGGGCTAGCAGGAAGCACGGAGAGCGCTAGTCGAGCTTTGCCCGACTGGATAGCCGAGGTCGGCTTTTGCCCGATGAGTTCGGCAGGTCAAACTTCCAATCCCTTGCCGGGCGCGGCAAGTCAGGGATTTGCACAAGCCGGAAACCAGTTCGTGGTCCGCGATTCACATTGATTCCGATCAATGCGGGAGGCGCAAAGGCGCGTCTGGCGCGGCTTTTGCGGGAGACTGAGTGACGGGTCTGCACCAAATCCGGTCATCGGCCTGTGGACGGCGTGCACTCG
>Ga0181536_10002355_pt1 | contig 21479 bp, 33 predicted proteins | sample PEATcosm2014_Bin_41_FD_121105 | JGI IMG/M metagenome (GOLD analysis project Ga0181536, IMG submission 121105) | Peatland microbial communities from MTU Mesocosm Facility, Houghton, MI, USA - PEATcosm2014_Bin17_60_metaG | ecosystem: Environmental > Terrestrial > Soil > Wetlands > Peat | place...
TACTCTACTGACCTGCGTTCGCGCACCCAGGGTCGCGCCACGTACACGATGCAGTTCCATTCGTACAACCAGGTTCCGGAGTCGATCTCCAAGGAGATCATCGCCCGGGCGCACGGGGAGTAGCCCGGCCGGATCCGGCGAGGGGACCCGCACCGGATCAGGGCGCAGCAACCAGCAACGAAGTAAGTCGCAGCAGCAGGCCACAAGAAAGAAAAATCAACATCGGGGCCACGGTGGCTCCGTCCACTAGCAGGGAGTAGCGAGGCGATGGCCAAGCAGAAGTTCGAGCGCACCAAGCCCCACGTCAACGTCGGGACCATGGGTCACATCGACCATGGGAAGACGACGCTCACGGCAGCCATCACCAAGGTGCTGTCCGAGCGCAACCCGAACACCTCGTTCACGTCGTTCGACAAGATCGACGCCGCGCCCGAGGAGCGCCAGCGCGGCATCACGATCACGATCGCCCACGTCGAGTACGAGACCGACAAGCGCCACTACGCGCACGTCGACATGCCGGGCCACGCCGACTACATCAAGAACATGATCACCGGCGCGGCGCAGATCGACGGCGCCATCCTGGTGGTCTCGGCCGCCGACGGCCCGATGCCCCAGACCCGTGAGCACGTGCTGCTCGCCCGCCAGGTCGGCGTGCCCTACATCGTGGTGGCCCTCAACAAGGCCGACATGGTCGACGACGAGGAGCTGCTCGAGCTGGTCGAGATGGAGGTGCGCGAGCTCCTGACCGCCTACGACTTCCCGGGTGACGACACCCCGGTGGTCCGGGTGAGCGCGCTCAAGGCCCTGGAGGGCGACCCCGAGTGGAGCGAGAAGATCGTCGAGCTCATGGACGCCGTCGACTCGTACATCCCCGAGCCCGAGCGGGACGTCGACAAGCCGTTCCTCATGCCGGTCGAGGACGTCATGTCCATCACCGGGCGTGGCACGGTGGTGACCGGCAAGGTGGAGCAGGGGATCATCAAGGTGGGCGAGGAGGTCGAGATCGTCGGCCTGGCCCCGACCCAGAAGACGACCGTCACCGGCGTCGAGATGTTCCGCAAGCTGCTCGACGAGGGCCGCGCCGGCGACAACATCGGCGCCCTGCTGCGTGGCACCAAGAAGGAGGAGGTGGAGCGCGGCCAGGTGCTGTGCAAGCCCGGCTCCATCACCCCGCACACCCAGTTCACCGCCGAGGTCTACGTGCTGAACAAGGAGGAGGGCGGCCGTCACAAGCCGTTCTTCACCAACTACCGCCCGCAGTTCTACTTCCGGACCACGGACGTGACGGGCACCATCACGCTGCCCGAGGGCACCGAGATGGTCATGCCGGGCGACAACACGAAGATGACGGTCGAGCTGGGCAAGCCCATCGCCATGGACAAGGGCCTGCGCTTCGCCATTCGTGAGGGTGGCCGCACCGTCGCCTCGGGCGTCGTCGACGAGATCCTCAAGTAGTCACGACCCGACCCGAACGAGAGCAGGCAGCGAGACCATGGCCGACGGCCCGAAGCAGAAGATCCGCATCAGGCTGAAGGCCTACGACCACGAGATCCTCGACCAGTCGACGGAGAAGATCGTCCAGACGGTCCTCCGGACCCAGGCCAAGGTGCTCGGGCCGGTCCCGCTGCCGACCGACAAGCACCGCTACACGGTGATCCGGTCGCCGCACAAGTACAAGGACTCCCGCGAGCACTTCGAGATGCGGGTCCACAAGCGGCTGGTCGACATCGTCGAGCACACGCCCAAGACGGTCGACTCGCTCCAGCGGCTCGACCTTCCCGCCGGCGTGGACATCGAGATCAAGATCCAGACGGCCTGACGGCCCCGCCCACCTGCCCGGACGCCTGGCAGGGGGACGGCCCATGGTGTAACCTCGCGAGCCGCCGATTTGGGCTGCTCAGAGGTGGCGCAGCGGCACCCCGGTGCTGCAAGGACAACAGATGTGCGTGATCGCCGGCTCCGGCCGGAACCTCACGCCGAACAATTCGAGCGCTCCGCTCGGGATTCCCGGGCGGAGCGTTGGCATGCGCACGGGAAACCAGCGCAGGGAGAAGACACGTGGCAAGCAAGGCGATCGTCGGCGAGAAGGTCGGCATGACCCAGGTCTGGGACGACCAGAACCGCGCCGTACCGGTGACGGTGCTGAAGGTCGCGCCCGTGCGCGTGGTCCAGGTCAAGACGCCCGAGACCGACGGCTACTCCGCCCTGCAGGTGACCTGGGGCTTCCGGCGCAACTCCACCCTCACCAAGCCCCAGCTCGGGCACTACGCCAAGGCCGGCGTGAACCCGGGACGGGGACTCGTGGAGCTGCGGCTCGACGACGTGGCCGACTACGCCGTCGGCCAGGAGCTGGCGGCCGACCTCTGGGAGGCCGGCGAGAGGGTCGACGCCATCTCCGTCTCGAAGGGCAAGGGCTTCGCCGGCGGCATGAAGCGGCACAACTTCAAGGGCCAGGGCGCGTCGCACGGGAACCACCGCAGCCACCGCGTCCCCGGTTCCATCGGCGCCTGCGCCACGCCGTCGCGTGTCTTCAAGGGCACCCGGATGGCGGGGCAGATGGGCGGCAACCAGGTGACGGCGCTCAACCTCGAGGTGGTCTCGGCCGACGCCGAGCGGGAGCTGGTGCTGGTCAAGGGCGCCGTGCCCGGGGCCCGCGGCAGCGTCGTGGTGCTGCGCAACTCGGTCAAGACCCCGAGCAAGGCCGGGAGGTCACGATGACGGCGACCGCCACGGAAGGCGACCGCACGGGCACCGTGCTACGCCACACGATCGCCAAGGAGCGCCCGGAGCCGGTGACGCGCACCGTGACCAGGCGCAACGCCGCCGGCCACGATCTCGGCCCGGTGGATCTCGAGCCGACCATCTTCGGCCTCGAGCCCAACCGCGCCGTGCTGCACCAGGTGGTCACCGCCCAGTTGGCCGCCAGCCGGGCCGGGACCCAGTCCACCTTGACGAGGGCCGAGGTGCGCGGCGGCGGCGCCAAGCCGTTCCGCCAGAAGGGCACGGGCCGGGCCCGCCAGGGCTCGAGCCGCTCGCCCTCCATGAGCGGTGGCGGTGTGGCGCTCGGGCCCAAGCCGCGCAGCTACGCACAGCGCACCCCGAAGAAGATGGTGCGCCTGGCCCTCCTCTCGGCCCTCAGCGACCGCGCCGACATCGGGCGGATCGCGCTCGTCGACGACTGGAAGATCACCGGGCCCAGGACCAAGGACGCCGTCACCATTCTGCGCAAGCTCAAGCTGACGGGCAGCGTCCTCATCGTCGTGGCCCACGACGAGGTCGACGTGGAGCGCTCCTTCGCCAACCTGCCCGAGGCGCACACGACCACGTTCGGGGAGCTTTCGGCCCACGACATCCTGCGGGCCGACTGGCTGCTCTTCTCGGACCGCACCCTGCCCACGGCGGTCTCGGACTTCTCGGGGACCCACGTGGTCGAGGAGATCGAGGTGGTCGAGACGGCGGACGCGCCGGCGAAGCCCGCCAAGGCAGCCGCGGTCGTCGCCGATGCCGAGCCGACCGATACCGAGCCGACCGACGCCGAAGTCGAGGTCGAGGTCGAGGTCGAGGTCGAGGCGCCGGTAGCCACCAAGCCGAGGGCACGGGCGACCAAGCGCGCCAAGGCGGCAGCGGCGCCCGACGCCGACGCCGACGCGGACGCATCGACCGAGGACGGGACCGAGGAGGCCGACGCCGATGCGTGACGCCATGTCCGTGCTGATCCGCCCCGTGGTGTCCGAGAAGAGCTACGCGCTCATGGACAAGAGCGTCTACGTTTTCATCGTGGACCCCCGCGCCACCAAGATCGAGGTGCGCCACGCCGTCGAGCAGGCCTTCGGCGTCCGGGTCACCAACGTCAACACGCTCAACCGCAAGGGGAAGGCGACGCGCAACCGGCGCACCAACGTGAAGGGCAAGCGCCCCGACACCAAGCGCGCCATCGTGACGCTCCACCCCGACGACTCCATCGACCTCTTCGAGCGCTGATCAGGGAATCTCATGCCACTTCGCTCACGCAAGCCCACCAGCCCCGGTCGTCGTTTCCAGACCGTCTCGGACTTCTCCGAGATCACCCGCGACCGCCCCGAGAAGTCGCTGCTCGCCCCCAACCCGCAGAGCGGGGGCCGCAACAACCACGGGCGCAAGACGTCGCGCCACCGCGGCGGCGGCCACAAGCAGCAGTACCGGATCGTCGACTTCCGTCGCAACAAGGACGGCATCCCGGCCAAGGTGGCGTCGATCGAGTACGACCCGAACCGCAACGCGCGCATCGCCCTCCTGCACTACGCGGACGGCGAGAAGCGTTACATCCTGGCGCCCGCCGGGGTGAAGGTGGGCGACAAGCTCCAGAGCGGCCAGGGCGCGGACATCCGGCCCGGCAACGCGCTGCCCCTGCGCTACATCCCGGTCGGCTCGGTCATCCACAACGTCGAGCTGCGCCCCGGCGGCGGCGGCAAAATGGCCCGCGGGGCGGGCATGAGCGTCCAGCTCGTGGCCAAGGAGGGCGTCTTCGCCACCCTGCGGCTCCCCTCGACCGAGATGCGCCGTGTCTCCATCGACTGCCGGGGCACGCTGGGCGTGGTCGGCAACGCCGAGGCCGAGCTGATCAAGGTCGGCAAGGCCGGCCGCAACCGCTGGAAGGGCAAGCGGCCGCAGACGCGTGGTGTCGCCATGAACCCGGTCGACCACCCGCTCGGCGGTGGCGAGGGCAAGTCCTCCGGTGGCCGCCACCCGGTCTCGCCGTGGGGCAAGCCCGAGGGCCGGACCCGGTCCCGCAACAAGAAGTCCAATTCGATGATCGTCCGTCGGCGCCGCACCCGCGGCGCGCGGCGGTAGGCGAGGGTTGAGGTAGCCATGCCGCGTAGCCTGAAGAAGGGACCGTTCGTCGACGACCACCTGTTGAAGAAGGTGGACGTCCTGAACTCGAGCGGTGACAAGAAGGTCATCAAGACCTGGTCCCGCCGTTCCACGATCATCCCCGACATGGTCGGGCACACGATCGCCGTCCACGACGGGCGGCGCCACGTGCCGGTCTACGTCACCGAATCGATGGTGGGCCACAAGCTGGGCGAGTTCGCCCCGACCCGGACCTTCCGCTACCACGCCGGCCAGGAGCGGGGAGCCCGTCGATGACGGCGACCAAGACCAACGAGCGCCCCGGGACCCGGGCGGTCCACCGCTACTGCGGCATGTCGGCGTCCAAGGCGCGGCAGGTGCTCGACTTGATCCGGGGCCAGGACGTGCAGACGGCGGCCGAGATCCTGACCGGCACCGAGCGCGAGGCGGCCGAGATCATCGGAAAGGTCCTCACCTCGGCCGTGGCCAACGCCGCCCACAACGACCAGCAGAACCCCGAGGAGCTCTACGTCTCGGCCTGCTACGCCGACGAGGGCTCGACCATGAAGCGCTGGCGTCCCCGGGCCCGCGGACGTGCGACGAGGATCCGCAAGCGGACCTGCCACATCACCATCATCGTGAGCCGGCTCCCGGCCGACAAGCTCGAGCTGCGCCGCCGCCGCATGGAGGCGGTCAGCGCCAACCGGTCCCGCCGGGTCGACGCCTCACGGCGCCGGGCCGACCTGTCCGGCCGGCTGTCGCGCCGCCGGGCCGGCCAGGCGGAGCGGGCGGCTGCGGAGGAAGCAGCCGCTGAGGCGGCGGAGGCGGACGAGGAGATCACCGACCAGGCGCTCGCCGAGGGCGCAGCGCACGACGCCGAGCCCGAGGGTACCGAGGCGGACACGGTGGACGACGGCATCGACGACGAGGTCGTCGAGGACGCGGCAGGCGACGGAGAGTCGGCCGCTGCCGACGAGGACGAGAAGGGCGACGAGTAAATGGGCCAGAAGGTAAACCCCTACGGGTTCCGGCTCGGGATCACGACGGACTGGAAGTCCCGCTGGTTCGAGGAGCGTCACTACCGCGACTTCGTGGTCGAGGACTGGAAGATCCGCGACTACCTGATGACGCAGCTCGAGGCGGCGGCCGTCAGCCGCATCGAGGTGGAGCGCACCCGGGACCGCCTGCGTGTCGACATCCACACGGCCCGGCCCGGCATCGTCATCGGGCGCCGCGGCGCCGAGGCCGACCGGCTCAAGAAGAAGCTCGAGGAGATCACGGGCCTGCAGAACCGGATCCAGCTCAACATCCAGGAGATCAAGCAGCCCGAGCTCGACGCTGCGCTGATCGCCCAGGGCATCTGTGACCAGCTGGTGCGCCGGGTCGCGTTCCGGCGCGCCATGAAGCGCGCCATCCAGACGGTGCAGAAGGCCGGCGCCCAGGGCATCAAGGTGCAGTGCTCGGGCCGCCTCGGCGGTTCCGAGATGTCGCGCAAGGAGCAGTACCGCGAGGGCCGTGTGCCCTTGCACACCCTCCGGGCCGACATCGACTACGGGTTCCGCGAGGCGCGCACCACGTCGGGCCGGGTCGGCGTGAAGGTGTGGATCTACAAGGGCGACATCCTCCCCTACAAGGTCTCGATCGAGGACAAGATCACCCGTGAGGCCGCCATGGCCGTCGGCGAGACGTCGGGCCAGAGCGGCCCGCGCCGGCTCATCACCGCCGGTGGCGGGCGTCGGCGCGCCGAGACCTTCCCGACGGAAGAGGAGCAGGAGGACGCGGCCGGCAACGGTGCCGTGGAGGAGGAGCTCGTCGAGGACGTGCTCGTCGAGCCCGCCGATGCCGATGCCGTCATTGAGGCCGTCACCGAAGCCCCTCCCGAGAACGAGGCCGAGGTCGAGGCCGAGGCCGAGGTCGAGGAGGCGGAGGCCGAGGTGGCCGACCTGCTGCCCTCGCCGGCCGAGCCCGACGAGCTGGAGCGCCAGCTGACCAGGGACGAGGAGATGGAGCGCCAGAACCGCCACCAGCACCACGAGGCGCCGCACTTCCGCAAGGAGTCGGACTGAGGATGTTGATGCCCAAGAAGGTCAAGCACCGCAAGACGCAGCGGGGACGCCTCACCGGGGCCGCCAAGGGCGGCACGTCGGTCTCCTTCGGCGACTTCGGGATCCAGGCGCTGGAGCCCGGCTGGCTGACGGCGCGCCAGATCGAGGCCGCCCGTATCGCCATGACCCGCCACGTCAAGCGTGGCGGCAAGGTCTGGATCCGGGTCTTCCCGGACAAGCCGGTCACCCAGAAGCCGGCCGAGACGCGCATGGGATCGGGCAAGGGCAACCCGGAGCTGTGGGTCGCCGTCGTGCACCCCGGCCGGATCCTCTTCGAGCTGGCCGGGGTCGACGAGGAGCTGGCCCGCGCCGCCATGGAGCGCGCCATTCAGAAGCTGCCCTTCAAGGCCCGTTTCGTCGTGCGCCCCGGGACGCACGGCCACGCGGAAGTGGCGATCTGATGCCGACCGCCCATGACCTCGCCATGCTCGACGGCGACGAGTTGGCCGCCCGGCTGGGCGAGTCCCGCCGCGAGCTGTTCAACCTGCGCTTCCAGCTCGCCACGGGACAGCTCGACAACCCCTCGCGCATCGGGCAGGTCAAGCGCGAGGTCGCCCGGATGCTGACCGTACTGCGGGGGCGCGAGATCCTCGAGGCAGAAGGGGCTTATGTGGCCCCGACCGCGGCGGAGCACGAGGCCGCCCGGGCGAAGCTCGCCGCCGAGGACGCCGAGCGGGAGGAGAAGGCCGCCGCGAAGGTGGCCGCCGCCGAGGCAGAGGCCGAACCGCTGAACCTGCACGACCACGACCACCTGGACGACGACGAAGAGGATGAGGCCTGATGGCCGACGAGACCCCAGACAACGAAGCGGCCGTCGAAGAGGCCAAGGCTGCGGCGCAGGACGCCCTCAAGGCGCTCGACGCCGTCGAGGCCGAGGCGGCGGTGGAGCTGCCCGCCACTGACATCGAGGCCGCGGTGCCCGTGAAGGCTGCGGCCCCGCCGGCGAGTGCCGCGGCAGAGCCGGAGGCCGACGGCTCGCGCGGGAACCGGCGCAAGGTGCGCGAGGGGATCGTGGTCTCCGACGCCATGTCCTCGACCGTGGTGGTGGCCGTCGTGGAGCGGGTGCGCCACCCCAAGTACGGCAAGACGGTGCAGCGCACCAAGAAGCTCTACGTGCACGATGCCGAGGACAGCGCCAAGGTGGGGGACCGGGTCCGGGTGCAGGAGACCCGCCCGCTCTCCAAGCTCAAGCGCTGGCGCCTGACCGAGGTCGTGGAGCGGGCGCGATGATTCAGCAGGAATCCCGGCTCAGGGTGGCCGACAATTCCGGCGCGCGCGAGGTGCTGTGCATCCGCGTGCTCGGTGGCTCGCGCCGCCGTTACGCCAGCATCGGCGATGTGTTCGTGGCCACGGTCAAGGACGCCATCCCCGGTGCGGCCGTCAAGAAGGGCGATGTCGTCAAGTGCGTCGTCGTGCGCACCAAGAAGGAGAAGCGGCGCCCCGACGGGAGCTACATCCGCTTCGACGAGAACGCCGCCGTCCTCATCAACGACCAGCAGCAGCCGCGCGGGACCCGGATCTTCGGCCCCGTCGGCCGCGAGCTGCGCGACAAGAGGTTCATGCGCATCGTGTCGCTGGCCCCGGAGGTGCTCTAAATGCGGATCCACAAGGGAGATCAGGTGATCGTCCTGTCCGGCAAGGACAAGGGCAAGAAGGCCGAGGTCGTGCGCGCCATCCCGTCCCGGGAGCGCGTCATCCTCGAAGGGGTGAACGTGGCCAAGCGCCATGCCAAGCCGACGCGCGCCACCCAACAGGGTGGCGTCATCGACAAGTTCATGCCCGTCCACGTCTCGACCGTGGCCCTGGTCTGCAAGAGCTGCGACAAGCCCACGCGGGCCGGCTTCCGCTTCGAGGACGACGGCGAGAAGGTGCGCATCTGCAAGAAGTGCGGGTCGGTGCTGTGAGCACCGTGATGGCGCCGGCGCGCCCCCGGCTGAAGGAGCGTTACCTCACCGAGGTGCGGGACCGTCTCAAGGACGAGCTCGGCCTGGGCAACGTCATGGAGGTGCCCCGGCTGGAGAAGATCGTGATCAACATGGGCGTCGGCCGCGCCACCCAGCAGGCCTCGCTCATTGAGGGGGCCCAGCGCGACCTCGAGGTCATCACCGGCCAGAAGCCGATCGTGACGCGCGCCAAGACGTCCATCGCCGGCTTCAAGCTGCGTGAGGGACAGGCGATCGGGGTGAAGGCCACCCTGCGCGGTGATCGGGCCTGGGAGTTCTTCGACCGGCTGCTCAGCCTGGCCATCCCCCGCATCCGGGACTTCCGGGGCCTCTCGCCCCGCTCGTTCGACGGGCACGGCAACTACACGTTCGGGGTGACCGAGCAGCTGATCTTCCCCGAGATCGATTACGACAAGATCGACACGACCCGCGGCATGGACATCACCATCGTCACGACCGCACGCACCAACGAGGAAGGACGGGCGTTCCTGGCAGCGTTCGGCTTTCCGTTCCGACAGGAGACCCGGTAGCAACATGGCGAAAAAGGCTTTGATTGAGAAGCAGCGGCGCACCCCCAAGTTCAAGGTACGCGGGTACACCCGGTGCCAGCGATGTGGGCGGCCGAAGGCCGTCTACCGCAAGTTCGGGCTGTGCCGCATCTGCCTGCGCGTCATGGTGCACGCGGGCGAGGTGCCTGGCGTCACGAAGGCGAGCTGGTAGGCGACCATGACCATGACCGACCCCATCGCGGACATGCTCACGCGGATCCGCAACGCCAACTCCGCCATGTTCGACACGGTGCGCATGCCCGGCTCGAAGCTGAAGGAGTCGCTCGCCTCCATTTTGGAGCGCGAGGGCTTCATCGCGGGCTACAAGGTCGAGCCCAACGTCGGCAAGCCCGGCACGACGCTCGAGATCACCATGAAGTACTCGGGCGACCGCACCCGCACCATCGCCGGGATCAAGCGCGTCTCCAAGCCCGGCCTGCGCATTTACGCGCGGGCCGACGGCATGCCGCGCGTGCTCGGCGGCATGGGTGTGGCCGTCGTGTCCACCAGCCAGGGCCTGCTGACCGACCGCGAGGCGCGTCGCAAGCACCTGGGCGGCGAGGTGCTGTGCCATGTCTGGTAGGCCCGTGACCCGTTCCGCCGAGACCCGAGGGGAGGCCTGATGTCGCGCGTCGGACGCTCGCCCATCGCTGTCCCGTCCAACGTCACCGTCACCCTGAGCGGTCCCACGGTGAGCGTGAAGGGCCCCCAGGGGACCCTGGAGCGCCAGCTCCCCGAGGGCATCACCGTCGCCCAGGAGGGCGACACGCTCGTGGTCAGCCGGCCCGACGACGAGCGCCGTCACCGTGCCCTGCACGGCCTGTCGCGCTCGCTCGTGGCCAACATGGTCTCGGGGGTCACCGACGGCTTCTCCAAGGAGCTCGAGATCGTGGGCGTGGGGTACCGCGCCACGGCCAAGGGCCCGGGCGCGCTCGAGCTGGCGCTGGGCTTCTCGCATCCCGTGCTGGTGGACGCGCCCGAGGGCATCACCTTCGAGGTCCCGGTCCCGACACGCGTGATCGTCAAGGGCATCGACAAGGAGAAGGTGGGCCAGGTGGCCGCCGACATCCGCAAGCTGCGCAAGCCCGAGCCCTACAAGGGGAAGGGCGTGCGCTACTCCGGCGAACGAGTGCTGCGCAAAGCAGGAAAGGCCGCGAAGTAGATGGCACGCACCAGCGACCGCACCCGCCTGCGCCTCCGGCGCCATGACCGCGTCCGCGCCAAGGTGTCCGGCACGGCCGCATGCCCGCGGCTGGCCGTCCACCGGTCGAACCGCCACATTTCCGCCCAGCTCATCGACGACACCACGGGCCACACCCTGGCCGCGGCCTCCTCGGTGGAGCCCGACCTGCGTGCGTCACTGGGCAAGGGCGGTGGCGGTAACGTGACGGGCGCAGAATCGGTCGGGCGCCTGCTCGGCACGAGGGCCAAGGCGGCGGGCATCACGAAAGTGGTCTTCGACCGGGGGGGTTTCGTCTATCACGGGCGGGTCGCCGTCCTCGCTGACGCGGCACGGGCCGAGGGACTGGAGTTCTGAGCATGGTCGACACACAGTACGAAGAGCGCACCATCAAGGTGAACCGGGTGGCCAAGGTCGTCAAGGGCGGCCGGCGGTTCTCGTTCGCCGCGCTCATGGTGGTCGGTGACGGCAACGGCAAGGTCGGGCTCGGCTACGGCAAGGCCAAGGAGGCCGGTCTGGCGGTCCAGAAGGGAATCGAAGAGGCGCGCAAGAACCTCTTCGAGGTGCCCCTGGCCGGCAGCACCATCGTCCACCCCGTCATCGGCGAGAGCGGCGCCGGCAGGGTCCTGCTCAAGCCGGCCGCACCCGGGACCGGCGTCATCGCCGGCGGCGCCGCACGCCACATCCTCGAGATGGCCGGCATCCGCGACATCCTGGCCAAGTCGCTCGGCTCCTCGAACGGGATCAACGTGGCGCACGCCACGATCGCCGGGCTCAAGCAGCTCCGGCGCCCCGACGACGTCGCCGCGCTGCGCGGCAAGGCGGCTGACGAGGTGACCCCCGGCGGTGTCCTTCGGGCCTACCGGGAGCGCAAGCGCGAGACCGACCTGTACGCGGCGGAGGCGCGCTGACGATGGCACCCAGTGCCACCACCAAGAAGGCCGCGGGGGAGTCCCGCCTGCTCGTCACCCAGACGCACTCGGCCATCGGCACCAAGCCCAAGCACCGCGGCACGCTGCGGGCGCTGGGCCTGCGCGGCATCGGCCAGACCAACGAGTTGCCCGACCGCCCCGAAATCAGGGGCATGATCGCCCGCGTGCCGCACCTGATCAGCGTCGAGGAGGTCGCGAAGTGAAGCTCCACGATCTGGCACCGCCCAAGGGTGCCACCACGCCCAAGCGCCGCGTCGGCCGCGGCACCGGGGGCAAGGGCCACAAGACGGCCGGCCGCGGGACCAAGGGGCAGAAGGCCCGCAATACCATGCCGGCCGGCTTCGAGGGCGGCCAGCTCCCCCTCATGCAGCGCATCCCCAAGCTGAAGGGGTTCACCAACCCGTTCCGAGTCGAGTACACCCCGGTCAACCTGGGTGCCCTGGACGCGCTCGGGACCGGCGAGGTGACGGTGCAGACCCTGGTGGACGCAGGCGTCGTGCGTCCGAAGGCCCTCGTCAAGATCCTCGGCCAGGGCTCGCTGGCCCGGCCCGTGCGGGTCTCGGCCCATGCGTTCTCGAAGGCGGCCGAGGCGGCCATCACCGCTGCCGGGGGTAGCGTCGAGCGGGTGCCGCTGCCCTTCGCCCACGGGCGACCGCCTGCCTCGGGCAATGCCCTGATGAACCGCTAGTGACGACCGCACCGGGACTCAGCTGAGAGGAAGGGCCATGCTCTCCCGGCTCGCCAACATCTTCAGGGTTCCCGACCTTCGCAACAAGGTCGTCTTCACGCTCGCCATCATCGCCCTGTACCAGATCGGGGCCAACGTCCCCGTGCCCGGTGTCAACTGGTCGCGCCTGCAGGGGCTCGAGAGTTCGGCCTCGGCGTCGGGTGTGCTCGGGTTCCTCAACCTCTTCAGCGGCGGTGCCCTGGTCCGGCTGGCCGTCTTCGGCCTGGGCGTCATGCCCTACATCACCAGCTCCATCATCATCCAGCTGCTCTCGACGGTGATCCCCAAGCTCGAGGAGTGGCGGGACCAGGGCGCGGTCGGCCAGAAGAAGATCACCCAGACCACCCGCTACCTCACCGTCGCGCTGGCCGTCATGCAGTCCTCGGGCCTGGTCTACGCCTTCCACGGCCACGACTCCGCCCTGCTCGGTACGAGCGTCGACCTGATCCCGAGCTTCAACTGGCCGCTCGCCCTCTTCATGGTGCTGATCCTCACCGCCGGCACCGCCTTCGTCATGTGGCTGGCCGAGCTGATCACCCAGCGCGGCATCGGCCAGGGCATGTCGATCCTGATCTTCGCCAACGTGGTGGCCGCCATCCCGACCGGGTTCAAGGCCATTTACGAGGAGGGCGGCATCTCCAAGTTCAGCATCATCATCATCGTCTCCCTGGTCCTGCTGGTGGTCATCGTGTTCATGGACCAGGGCCAGCGGCGTATCCCGGTCACGTTCGCCCGACGGGTCGTCGGCCGGCGCATGTACGGGGGCAGCTCCACCTACATCCCGCTGAAGGTGAACCAGTCGGGCGTGATCCCGATCATCTTCGCCAGCTCCGTCCTCTACATCCCGGTCCTGCTGTCCAACGTCATCCCCTGGAACTGGTTCCAGAACTTCGTGCGCAACAGCCTGACGCCGACGAGCTTCTTCTACATCGCGGCGTACTTCCTGCTCATCGTGATGTTCACCTTCTTCTACGTGTACGTCGCCTTCGACCCCCACCAGCAGGCCGACCTGATCCGCAAGCAGGGCGGGTTCGTCCCGGGCATCCGTCCCGGGCCGCCCACCGAGCGGTACTTCGCGCACATCCTCAGCCGTATCACCGTCGTCGGGGCGATCTTCCTGGGCTCCGTCGCCGTCGTGCCCTCTCTCCTCATGGCGCTCTGGCACCTGAACCGCTTCCCGTTCTACGGGACGACCCTCCTCATCTCGGTGGGCGTCGCCCTCGAGACCATGCGCCAGATCGACAGCCAGCTGATGATGCGCAACTACGAGGGCTTCCTCAAGTAGGCGCTTGTGATTCCCGGGGTCAGGCTCGTGGTCCTCGGCAAGCAGGGGGCCGGCAAGGGGACGCAGTGCGTGCGCCTCTCCCATCACTACGTGGTGCCACACGTCTCGACGGGGGACATGTTGCGCAGCGAGGTCAAGTCGCGCACCTCGCTCGGCCAACGCGCCCAGTCGCTGATGGAGCAGGGCGAGCTCATCCCCGACGACCTGGTCATGGAGATGGTGGGCGCCCGCCTCTCCGAGCGTGACACCACCGGGCGCGGCTTCGTTCTCGACGGCTGCCCCCGGACGACGAGGCAGGCCGAATCGCTCGAGAAGATCGTCGAGCCCTTCGGTCTCGACCTGGTGATCGACCTGCAGGTCCCCACGAACCTGGTCATGAAGCGCCTGGCCTCGCGACGGGTCTGCGTGGACTGCGGGGCCAACTACTCGACCGCGGCCCCGCCGCTCGTGAACTGGACCTGCGACGTGTGCGGCGGTGAGGTGGTCCAGCGCGAGGACGACACCGAGGAGGCGATCGGGCGCCGGTTGAGCCTCTACGAGGAGGAGACCGAGCCGCTGCTCACCTGGTACAAGGAGCGCCGCCTCCTGGCCGAGATCAACGGCACCGGCTCTCCGGACGCCGTGACCCGGCGCGTGGTGGGTGCCATCGACACGCTGCGCCAGCACCTCAAGGAACGCGGCGCCCTGTGAGGCGCAACGAGGCCGAGCTGGCCAAGATGCGCCGCGCCGGCAAGGTCGTGGCGGAAATGCACGAGGCGACCCGCGCCGCCGCCAGGCCGGGTGTCACCACCCTGGAGCTCGACGAGGTCGCCCGTGACGTCCTGGAGCGCCGGGGCGCCGCCTCGAACTTCCTCGGCTACCACGGCTTCCCGGCGGTCATCTGCACCTCGCCCAACTCCATGATCGTGCACGGGATCCCGGGCGGCTACGTGCTCGAGGAGGGGGACATCCTCTCCATCGACTGCGGGGCCATCATCGAGGGCTACCACGGCGACGCCGCCTACACCATGGGCATCGGGACGGTCTCCAAGGAGGCCCAGAAGCTGATGGACGTCACCGAGCGCAGCCTGTGGGCCGGGATCGAGCAGCTCACCAAGGGCAACGCCCTCAACGAGGTGGGGCGGGCGGTCCAGACGGTGGCCGAGGCGGCGGGGTTCAGCGTCGTGCGCGAGTACGTCGGCCATGCCATCGGGACGGCCATGCACGAGCAACCCCAGGTGCCGAACTACTGGCCGGGCACCCGGGGGCCGACCCTCAAGACGGGCAACGTCTTCGCCATCGAGCCCATGGTCAACGTCGGCTCTCCCGAGACCCTCCTCCTCGACGACGGCTGGAGCGTCGTCACCGCCGACGGGAGCCTCTCGGCCCACTTCGAGCACACCATTGCCGTCACCCCCGACGGCCCCGAGGTGTTCACGATCCCCTAGCTCGGCCCCTCCCGGGGCATGGACCACGGCCTGCAGGGGCCGATCCCGGCCTCGACCAGCCAGAATCGGGCCTCGGGCTGGATTTCGGCGCCGGATGCGGTAGAATCTTCTGCTGGCTCTGGGCCTGGTTCGCTCCCGCGGGAACGGACGGGCCGGCGGCCACGCCCGAATCCGCCCCGTTCCGGCCTCGCGCCAGCGGTGCGCTCGGGGCAGCACACAAGAACGAAAGCCAGGAGAGAGTCACCTGCCCAAGCCCAAGGAAGATGCCATCGTGCTGGAAGGCACGGTGGTCGAGCCGCTGCCCAATGCGATGTTCCGTGTCGAGCTGGAGAACGGACACAAGGTGTTGGCCCACAGCTCGGGGAAGATGAGGATGCACCGCATCCGCATCCTTCCGGGGGACAAGGTCCAGGTGGAGATCACTCCGTACGACCTCAACCGGGGTCGCATCACCTATCGGTACAAGTAGGACGGGGAGTCAAGTGAAGGTTCGGCCGAGCGTGAAGCCGATCTGCGAGAAGTGCAAGGTCATCCGGCGCCGCGGTGTGGTGCGGGTGATCTGCGACAACCCGCGTCATAAGCAGCGGCAAGGTTAGGGAGAGGAAGGACGCATGGCCCGAATTTCTGGGGTGGACATCCCGCGTGAGAAGCGGCTCGAGATCTCGCTGACCTACATCTACGGCGTCGGCCCGACGCTGTCGACGCAGATCTGCGAGGCGACCGACGTGAACCCCTCCACCCGCGTCCGTGACCTGACCGACGAGGAGGTCGCCCGGCTCCGCACCTACATCGACACCAACTTCCGGGTCGAGGGTGACCTGCGCCGCGACGTCTCCCAGGACATCAAGCGCAAGATGGAGATCAACTGCTACCAGGGCGTGCGGCACCGCAAGGGCCTGCCGGTCCACGGACAGCGCACGCATACCAACGCCCGCACCCGCAAGGGCCCCAAGAAGACGGTGGCCGGGAAGAAGAAGGTGAAGAAGTAGTGGCCAAGCCCGCCAAGCCCGGCGCCCGGCGTCCCCGCCGCAAGGAGCGTAAGAACGTCGCCTACGGCGTCGCCCACATCAAGAGCTCGTTCAACAACACGATCGTCTCCATCGCCGACCCCGAGGGCAACGTCCTCGCCTGGGCCTCCGCCGGCAACGTGGGCTTCAAGGGGTCGCGCAAGTCCACCCCCTTCGCCGCCCAGCTGGCCGCCGAGGCGTGCGCCAAGCGGGCCATGGAGCATGGCGTGCGCAAGGTCGACGTCCTCGTGCGCGGGCCCGGCTCGGGCCGCGAGACCGCCATCCGCTCGCTGGCCGCCGTCGGCATCGAGGTGGTCGGCATCAAGGACGTCACGCCGATCCCCCACAACGGATGCCGCCCCAAGAAGCGGCGCCGGGTCTAGGCCCACAAGGAAGAGGAACCACACCCCATGGCTCGATACACCGGTCCCGTCTGCCGACTCTGTCGGCGCGAGCGGACCAAGCTGTTCTTGAAGGGCGAGCGCTGCTACTCGCTCAAGTGCCCCGTCTCCGAGGCGGTCACGGACCGTCACAGCCGCGCCTACCCGCCCGGCGAGCACGGCCGCGATCGCATGCGCCAGGGCTCCGAGTACCTGGCCCAGCTGCGCGAGAAGCAGAAGGCCCGCCGGATCTACGGGATCTTGGAGAAGCAGTTCCGCAACATGTACGAGGAGGCCAACCGCCAGCCGGGCATCACCGGTGAGAACCTCCTGCGCAACCTGGAGCTCCGCCTCGACAACGTGGTCTTCCGGGCCGGCTGGGGCGCCAGCCGCCGCCAGGCCCGCCAGTTCGTGCGCCACGGCCACGTCCAGGTCAACGGCAAGCGCGTCACCATCCCGAGCTACCGGGTCCGCAAGGGCGACAAGGTCGTGCTGCGCGAGGCCACCCGCGGGAACTTCCTGGTCCGCCGGAACATGGACACCCTGGAGCGCCAGACCCCGGCCTGGCTCGAAACCGGCGACGCCGGCTTCTCGGTGGCCGTCCTCAACCCGCCACTGCGAGAGCACATCGACGAGCCCGTCCAGGAGCAGTTGATCGTCGAGCTCTACTCGAAGTAGCCCCGTCCCCAGCAACAGGAGTCCCACCATGTTGATTTTCCAACGGCCGACCGTCGAAGTCCTCGACGAGGAGCTGCACAACCGCCAGCGTTTCGCCATCGGCCCGCTCGACCCCGGCTTCGGCACCACGCTCGGCAACTCGCTGCGCCGCACGCTGCTCTCGTCCATCCCGGGCGGCGCGGTGACCCAGCTCCGCTTCGACGAGGCGCTGCACGAGTTCACGACGCTCCCGGGCGTCAAGGAGGACGTCACCGACATCATCCTGAACCTCAAGGACCTGCTGGTCCGGGTCAACTCGGACGAGCCGGTGACGCTCCGCCTCGACGTGCGCGGCCCGGCCGACGCCACGGCAGCCGACCTGCAGCTGACCTCCGACGTCGAGGTGCTCAACCCCGACCTGCACATCGCCTCCATCAACGCCAAAGGCCGCCTGGCCGTCGACGTGACGGTGGAGCGCGGACGCGGGTACGCGTCGGCCGACAAGAACAAGCGCTCGACGACGATCGGGGTCATCCCGATCGACTCCATCTTCTCGCCCGTCCACCGGGTGACCTTCGACATCGAGCCGGTGCGGGTGGAGCAGTCGACCAACTTCGACCGGCTGGTGCTCGACATCGAGACCGACGGGACGATCTCCCCCCGGGAGGCCCTGGCCTCCGCCGGTGCCACATTGCGCAACCTGGTCTCGCTCGTGGCGGACCTGGAAGAGGCGCCGCAGGGCCTGGAGCCCGGCGACGTCGGCACGACGACCAGCGGCTCGCCGGACCTGGACCTGCGCATCGAGGAGCTCGACCTGTCCGAGCGGCCCCGCAACTGCCTCAAGCGGGCGCAGATCAACACGATCGGCGAGCTGGTCGAGCGCACCATGGAGGACCTCCTCGCCATCACCAACTTCGGGCAGAAGTCGGCCGACGAGGTCGTGCAGCGCCTGGACGAGCGCGGGCTGTCGCTCCGCACGAGGGACTGACCGGCGATGCAGGCAACCCCCAAGCGCGGTCGCCGGATGGGCGGCTCGTCGGCGCACCAGAAGTCCATGCTGGGCAACCTGGTGGCCTCCCTCATCGCCGCCGAGTCCATCGTGACCACCGAGGCCAAGGCGAAGGCGCTGCGCCCGGTGGCCGAGAAGTGCGTCACCGCGGCGCGCAAGGGCGGCGTGGCCCAGCACCGCAACGTCGTCGCGCTGATCCGGGACAAGGACATGACCCACAAGCTGTTCGAGGAGATCGGGCCGCGCTACGCGGATCGGCCCGGCGGCTACACCCGCATCCTGAAGCTGGGCCCGCGCCCCGGTGACAACGCGCCGATGGCACGGATCGAGTTCGTCTAGGGGTGGAGCGACCCGCCGGCGCTGCGCTGCAGCGCTGGAGGCTCCTGATCGCCTACGACGGTGCGGCCTTCCGGGGCTTCGCCGTGCAGCCCGAGGTCCCGTCGGTCGCCGGCGCGCTGCGCCTGGCGCTCGAGCGCACGGCGCGCACGGGCGAGCCGCCCCACATCACCTGCGCCGGCCGCACCGACGCCGGGGTGCACGCCCGCGGGCAGGTCGTCCACGTCGACCTGCCCGACATCCCCTACGACGGGCCCGGGCTGGCCCGGGCGCTCAACCGCCAGCTCGCCCCCGCGGTGGTCGTGCGGCGGGCCGAGCAGGTCGGGCCCGAATTCGACGCCCGCCGCTCCGCCACCGGCCGCACCTACCGCTACCTGGTCTGGAACGCGCCCGCCCCCGACCCGCTGCTGGCGCCCGTGACGTGGCACGTGCGCGACCACCTGGACCTCGGCTCCATGCGCACCGCCTCCGACGTGCTGCTCGGCACCCACGACTTCCGGTCCTTCTGCCGCCGGCCTCCGGGCACGGACCCCGCCGAGCCGATCGTGCGCCGGGTGGCCAGGGCCCGCTGGAGCGTCGACGAGGGGCCCGAGGCGACCGACGCCCGCGGCGAGGGCGAGGCGCGGCTCCTGCGCTTCGAGATCGTCGCCGGGTCCTTCTGCCACCAGATGGTGCGCTCCCTGGTGGCCAGCCTGGTCGAGGTGGGCCGGGGCCGGGAGAACGCCGCCGGCCTCATGGAGCGCCTGCGGGCCGCCACCCGCCACCGCATGGCCGATCCGGCGCCCGCCCGCGGGCTGTGCCTCGTCTCGGTCGCCTACGGGGGCCTCGAGGGGGGCGGGCAGGGCGGTCCCGCCGCCGGCGGCGGTCCGGCCTGAGGGGGCGGCGGCCCGCCCGGAGGAGCGCGGCTTGCTCCCCCTCTCCAGGCGCCCTATCCTGGTGCGTCGGCTCGCGGGACCCCGGGAGCCCTGAGCCCGCTCTCCGAGGCGTGCGCTCGTTCACCACGCGGAAGCGAAAGATCGGTCTTGTGCGCACATTTTCACCGAAGGTCACCGAGATCCAGCGAGCCTGGTACGTCGTCGACGCCGACGGCCTGGTGCTCGGCCGCCTGGCCTCGTCCGTGGCCGCCATCCTGCGCGGCAAGCACCGCCCCTACTTCGCCCCGCACGTCGACACCGGCGACCACGTCATCGTGGTCAACGCCGACAAGGTGGTGCTCACCTCGAGCAAGGCCGAGACCAAGATGGCCTACCGCCACAGCGGCTACCCCGGTGGCCTCCGGGCCACCAGCTACGCCGAATTGCTGGAGGAGCACCCCGACGAGCTGATCCGGCGCTCGGTGCGCGGCATGCTGCCGAAGAACACCCTCGGCCGCCAGATGCTGGGCAAGCTCCAGGTCTACGCCGGCCCGGATCACCCCCACGCCGCCCAGAAGCCCGAGCCGCTCGAACTGCCCGAGGCCCGCCGGGCCGGTTGAGCCCGCGCACCAAGGAAGGACACCACCACCGCAATGCCAGTACCACTGAGCCAGACCACCGGTCGCCGCAAGCAGGCGGTCGCGCGCGTCCGCTTCCGCCCCGGCCAGGGCGCCATCACCGTCAACAAGCTTCCGATCGAGAAGTACTTCACCTCGGCGACGCACCGCATGCTGGTGACCGAGCCGTTGCGCGTGACCAACACGGCGGAGTCCTACGACATCGAGGCCACGATCGACGGGGGCGGGATCTCGGGCCAGGCCGGCGCCATGCGCCTCGGCATCGCGCGCAGCCTCTGCGAAATGGATCCCGAGTTCCGCGGCGCGCTCAAGCGCTCGGGCCTCCTCACGCGCGACGCGCGGGAGAAGGAGTCCAAGAAGTACGGCCTCAAGAAGGCCCGCAAGGCGCCGCAGTACTCCAAGCGGTAGCAAGCGAAACGCGAATGGCGCCGGCCCGCTTCGGCACCGATGGCGTGCGCGGGGTCGCGAACGAGGAGCTGACCGCCGAGCTGGCGCTCGCCCTCGGACGTGCCACCGCCCGTATCCTGCCCGCCCCGACCTTCGTCGTCGGGCGCGACACCCGGCGCTCCGGGCCGCTGCTCCAGGCCGCCTTCTCGGCGGGCCTGGCCACCGAAGGGGCCGACGTCGTCGACCTGGGCGTCCTGCCGACCCCCGGCGTCGCTGCGGTGGCGGAGCAGCGCAAGGCGCCCGGCGCCGTCATCTCGGCTTCGCACAATCCCTTCGGCGACAACGGCATCAAGCTGTTCAGCCGCTTCGGCACGAAGCTCCCCACCGACGTGGAGTGCGAGATAGAGCGTGAGCTCGACGGCGTGCTCGCCGACCCCGACCGCCCGCCGCGGCGCCCCACCGGCCACGGCGTGGGTCGGATCGCGACGGACCCGGACGCGATCGAGGTGTACCGGCAGCACCTGCTGGCGGTGACGGAGGGCCGCCGCCTCGACGGCCTGCGCATCGTCGTCGACTGCGCCAACGGCGCCGCCAGCGAGATCGCGCCCTGGGTGCTCGCCGAGCTGGGCGCGTGGGTCACGGCGCTGCACGACTCGCCCGACGGGGACAACATCAACGACAGGTGCGGCTCGACGGACCCGGCCCAGCTCTCGCTGGCCGTGGTGGAGCACCAGGCGGACATCGGCCTGGCGCTCGACGGTGACGCCGACCGGGTCATCGCGGTCGACCACACCGGCAGCATCATCGACGGCGACGCGCTCCTGGCGCTCTTCGCCCTCGACCTCGCCGAGCGGGGGCGGCTGGCCCGCAACACGGTCGCCGTCACCGTGATGACGAACCTGGGCTTCCGCCTGGCCATGGAGGGCCGCGGCATCGCCGTGCGCGAGACCGACGTGGGGGACCGCCACGTGCTGGCCGCCCTCGACGCCGACGGGCTGAGCCTGGGCGGCGAGCAGTCGGGCCACATCATCTTCCGCTCGCTTTCGACCACCGGCGACGGCATCCTCACCGGCATCGCGCTGGCCGACCTGGTGCTGCGGGCGGGTCGCTCCCTGGCCGGCCTCTCGGGGGGGCTGGTCGAGCGGGTGCCCCAGCGCCTCGTCAACGTGCCCGTCCCCCAGCCCGAGCGGCTGGCCGACTGCGCCGAGGTGTGGGAGGCCGTGGTGAAGGCCGA
>Ga0181536_10002357_pt1 | contig 21475 bp, 13 predicted proteins | sample PEATcosm2014_Bin_41_FD_121105 | JGI IMG/M metagenome (GOLD analysis project Ga0181536, IMG submission 121105) | Peatland microbial communities from MTU Mesocosm Facility, Houghton, MI, USA - PEATcosm2014_Bin17_60_metaG | ecosystem: Environmental > Terrestrial > Soil > Wetlands > Peat | place...
AACTTTGAAGCCAGTTAGCGCCTCCGGCCAGCCGCTCTCCGGACGTCGGACAATCTTTGGGCCGTTGTTTGCGGATTTTGTCTCAAACGGCGCTGGAAGGTCCTCGAGCGTGATCTTGCGAATGTTGCCGGGCTTCTCAAAGCGGTAGTCTGTGAACGGCTCCTTCGGCGGTGGTGCCTTCGACCTTTTGGCGTTCCTGTCTGAAATGGCATTCACCGGCTCTTGCGTGGCCGGGAGCGAACTGCTCTGCAACTTCAGAAAAGTGACGATTCGCCACCGCTGCTCCTCCGGCAGCCGCACCCAAGACGGCATGCCGTTGCTTTCATCCCCTTTGGTGAGGTACCAGAACAGTGCGCCGTCAGGCGCTGATTGCGTCGGTCCAGTTGCGAGTGGCGGCACATTGCCCGTCCCCTCGGCCCTGGCGCCGTGGCACGACGCACATAACCGTTGATAGAGCTTGCCCCCGGCTTGGGCAGCCGCGGTTTGCCCTACGTAAGGATTCTTCGCCTGTTCAGCGGATGCGGGAGCATCGTGGAATGAAGCAGCCCGTGACTTGAGGGGTACGAGTACCACGTTTACCAGAACTACGGCAGCGATGATTTTCGTTGGCACGGCTCTAGTTCGGATCGCGGTCAAGACTCACTCCTCAGTTTCGTTGGATGCTCTTTGAGTCTACCCGTGCCGTGCGAGTTGTGCGTTTTGACGCCTCGATGCCTTACTGCGAAATCCTTCCGCCGTCAACTTTTGCACGGTACAGAACATACGGCTTCTGGCGGAGATCCTGTCCGCCTTGAAAAGCTGGCTGGCGTTCGAGTTGATTGGCTGTGAAGTAGAGATACCCATCCGAAGCCAGCGACAACGTGTCTGGCCAGAGGATGCGCGGATCGTGTAGGAGAGTCCCCAAGCTGCCATCCGTGTTCCTGCGATGAATGGAGCCGTGCTCATAGTCGCTGAGGTAGATACGGCCTTCCCTGTCCGCCTCTAATCCGTCCGATGCCCCGCCCTTCTCGCCCAGGTCTTCCACGGTCTTGGCGACAGCCGCGTCAGAACGGCCCTGGTCCGCTAGCGCATCCACGCTCACGCGATACAAGTGCCGGCTGCTGAGCGGGCAATAGTAGAGCGTCTTGCCATCCGCTGCAAGCGCAATCCCATCTGCTCCCGCGTGAAATGGCTGGGCCTTTTTCCCCGGCGGCCGCAGCATAAGAAAAGCTCCCTCCACGACACCGATGAATTGAGGGTCGGCCTTTGTAGAAGCGTGGTCACTTAGCCTGCGCCAGCTTTTGCCGGTTGCCAGGTCCACCACAATGATGCCGTTCGGCCCCGAAGTCGAGGAATCCGTGATGAACGCCATCCCTTCTTTTCCCCGGTGCAAGTCGAACCGCACGTCATTGAGATACGTCGTCGGCAGGGCAACGTTCTGCGGAAACAAAATCTTCTTGAAGATCTTGTTGTCTTTCAGATCAATGCCGATCAGCTTCGGTCCACCGGGGCTCGTCGGGGCGAAAGCGACACTGCCTGTATCCAAGAGCCACAGCCGCTTGCCCGTCGGATCCACAACCACGCTCTGCACACACAGGAGCGTCTCTCCCGGATGCTGTAGGTCTGCGCGGTTGATTTCAGCGTTTGGATATGGAACCTCCTCGCCGTTCTTCAATTCAGCGACCGTGTATTCGACAGGTTCGCCCCACCGCGGATAGTTCACAAAAATGCGGCCGTCGTCGGCAACCGTTACGCCCGTGGGCATCTGGCCTTGAAATTCTGCCACCACGTCAATCTTCCCAATGGTGCGCTCCGTCGGAAGGTTCTGGCCGGCGCAAATAGATAAGCCAACCACAAACGTGCTCAAAGTCAGAATGGGTTTCAACTGTTCTCTCCTTTTACTGGCGCCGCCAAGCTCATTCCGCTCTGACGCCGTTGCGCAGTTCTCCGAGACCCGAAATCCGTACCACGACGTCGTCTCCCGGTCTCAGCCACCGCGGCGGGTTTCTCGCTTCGCCCACACCTCCCGGCGTGCCTGTCGAGACAACGTCGCCCGGTTCCAGCGTAAACACACTCGAAAGATGCTCGATCAGGTCTGGAATCCGGAACACGAGCTGTGAGGTGTTCGAGTTCTGCAGCACTTCGCCGTTGATGATCATCTGAATATCCAACGCGTGCGGATCGGCGATTTCATCCGCCGTCACGATGGCCGGGCCCATGGGCGCAAACGTGTCGAAAGTCTTCCCCATCATCCACTGGCTGGTGGCCGCCTGGTAATCACGGGCGCTCACATCGTGGAAAATGGTGTAACCGAACACGTGATCCTGCCAACGCTCCTTCGGAATGTAGCGTCCACCCTTGCCAATCACGAAGGCGAGCTCGGCTTCGTAATCGGGTTCTGAGGAGCGCTTCGGCAGCACAATTTCATCACTGGGGCCGATGATGGCGGTGGTGTACTTCGAAAAAATCGTAGGCACCTTGGGGATTTCTGCCTTCGATTCGATCGCGTGATCCCGGTAATTGAGGCCCACACAGATGATCTTCGGCGGCCGCGGCAGTGGCGCCAGCAATCGGACCTTGGCGAGCCAAACGATGGCATCCGCCGGCGGCTTATCGACGAACGCCTGGATGCGACGGCGCGCATCGGTACCTCCCTCGATGACTGCCAGCAGGGTGGCGAACCCCGCGGCCTTCAAGCTGACAACATTGCTACCCGAGATCACGCCGGCCTCGGTCGATCCGTTGTGTTGAAACGTCACGAAACGCATGCTGCAATCCTCCTTTGCGCTATAAAATGTACTATTATATCATCTGCCTCGGAAAATCGATTCGCTATGTTCTTGACCACATCTCAAAACGCCATTACTGAAAAGCCCTGGAGGCTATGAATGCCCAGCAAATTCGAATTCCTCGATCGTCGGAATTTCTTGCAGCAGTTCGGCACCGCCATTGCGGCTGCTGGCGTTCTGAAAGGCGCCGGCCAGCCAGAACTGGTCGACAACACAAAAGGCGGCTTCCGCTTCGTTAAGGGCGGCGGCCAGTTTTCGTCTGGTGGCGCTCGCGCCATGAGCGGTTACGAGATCGTTCACGTGACGTTCGAAACCCTGCCTCCCGTACGCAAAGCCTTCGAAATGATCGATAGCTACTTGCAGCAACGGCGCCGGCCGCCGCAGGCGTTGTCCGGTGTCGAGTTGCGTTGCCCGCACCAATTCACCGTCCCGGACTTCGCCGAGTTCAACAAGAGCTACGTGGAATTGATCGCAAACCGCGGTCTCCTTTTCGGAACCTCCAATTCCGTAGCCCGCGTGAACGTCACGAAGGAAGTCGACCCGCCCGCCGAAGTCTCGATGTACGCCTTCAGTTACACCGAGCCCCTGCAAACCTCGCGCCCCACCTTCTTGATTGCGGCGACCGAAGAGGCAGGACCCTATCCCCAAGGTATCGTCGCACGCGGAGATGTTTCGCCGAGTGGAATCCGGCAAAAACTAGGCCAGGTGCTGACCGGGCTCGACCGTCGCCTGCACAACCTGGATGTCGGCTGGAGCGACGTGACGGCTGTATCGCTCTTCACCGCGCACGACGTTTTTCCTTTAATGCGAGAAGTCTTGCTCCCCGCTGTTGGTCCCGCCGGCAAGGATGGTGTACGTTGGTACCTGTCGCGGCCACCCGTCCCTGAAGTCGAGATCGAAATGAGCGTGCGTGGCTGCCGCCAGGAACTGACTATCTGAGCATCATGGCCATCATGCGTGCGGCCGTCTTTCTCGTTTTGACCGCTCTCGCTTTCGGCGGTGATCCCGTTCGATTCCGCGAGCACGTCATCGAATCGCATATTCCCGGCGGTTACGCCGTCATGGTCACTGACATTAACCACGACGGGCGTCCCGACGTGCTCGCGTTGACCCAGCAGGTCAACGAACTCGCCTGGTACGAGAACCCAACTTGGGAGCGCCACGTCATGGTCAAAGACATGCCGGGCTTGGTCAACATGGCCGCCGAAGACATCGATGGTGACGGCATTCCGGAAATCGGGCTCGAGACCCATTTTGATATGGTGGCGGCCAAAAGCCTGGGATTCGTCTGGCTGCTGCGGCACGACGGTGATCCACGCGCCCCCTGGACGGCAACCAAAATTGACGCACTCACCACGTCACATCACATCGCCTGGGCGGATATCGATGGCGACGGCCGCAAGGAACTGATCAATGCCCCGCTGATTGGGGCAAAGGCGCTGGCGCCCAAGTACGAAGACCGCGTTTCGCTCGTCTACTACCGGCAAGGCGAGTGGAAGCGCATTGTCATCACGGACCAGTTCACGGGCATCCTGCATCGCGTACGGCCCGTGCGATGGAGTGGCGGCGATCGGGAGCAGCTCCTGACCGCGGGCTACGACGGCATCTCGCTCCATTCTTCCACCGGCGGCCCGGACAACCTCCAATGGCGGCATGAGCTATTGTCCAAAGGTCATGAGGAAGAAGCGCCGCGGAAGGGCACAAGTGATGTGAGGTTGGGCCACTTGCATCAACGCCGCTTTCTCGGAGCCGTGGAGCCCTGGCACGGCAACGAGGTCGTCGTCTACACCGAGGATAGCGCCCACAAGTGGCGCCGCAACGTGATCTTCTCGGAGATGGCCGAGGGCCATGAGGTGGTGGTGGGCGATTTCAATGGAGATGGGCTCGACGATATCGTCGTTGCCGATCGCGGAAAACCAAAGAGCGTGCACATCTTCTACGCCCTGGACGAGAGCGGCGAACACTGGGACCACCATGTCATCGATAAAGGTGGCATGGCCGGGTCCGGCTGCGTCAGCGCGGACCTCAATAACGATGGCCGGCTGGACTTGGTGTGCGTCGGCACATTAACGGCCAACGTAAAGTGGTACGAAAATCTCGGCAAGTGAATCGGGGCCGGTCAATTGCCAACCACCTCGCCGGCCAGATCCTTCGCACGGCGCCGTGCCCGGGATTCTGTTACGGCCGAACGAAGCATCGTCATCGCCGTGTAAGTGACTACCACGATCACCAGCCAGCGCACGGCCACAAGCGGAAGAGACCTCACCAGGTATGCGGCCAACAGAACTGCCGGCACGCCTCCAACGGCTATTCCAATCGCGGCCTTCACGTTATAGCTTTTTCTGCGGATAAACGGAATGCTGCCCACCGGCATCATGAACGCGCAAGAGCCCATCATGATGGGAAATGCCGCTCTTGGACTCATGCCGAGTAGGCTCACCAGCGTCAGGCACGGCGCATAGAATCCGATGCCCGCCATCATGATCGCTGCGAAAATAAAGTTGCCCGCCAGCCCGGTTACCAGCCTCAGCCCCGTTAACCCCAGATGTTCGCCGGCCGGCGGTAGCACGGAGAGCTGCGTCATCAGCATCGTCACAGCGGCAAGCAGCAACGCGATTCCCATGCAGATCTGAATATTTCGCCGCGGCCATGCGGAAACGATCCTCGCTCCAACCCACGCGCCTAACACGGAGGCCGAAATCATCAGCGACAGCGTCAGGATGTCCACTTGCACAATAGAAATGTAGATAAAAGCCTGGAGCACTGACGGTATGGTATTGCCTACGTTGAGCGTGCCCGGAATCTGCTCATCGCGTACCAGCCCCCACAGTTTGAAAAACGCGCTGGTCGTGGCAAACGACCCGATTCCCAGCGTGTCGAAGAAATTCGCAATAAAACCGACGACGAGATTGAACAACGTCGGCCGCATACGCAACGAGGGGTTGCTGGACCGGTCTCTCGCCAGCTCTATTACCCAGATGCAAGTAAAGCCGCTGACAAACACTCCCAGCACCACGAAGAGCAATTTCATCGTATCTAAGTATAAAAGAAGGACCGATGACACGCGCGTCTAAATCGCCGCCACGCACTTGCAGCCGTTTTGCCGAGCCGCGCCCGAAGGAAGCGGTCTTCCCAGGGTCCTTTTTCAGCACCGCACCCACTGCCAGTTTCGGATGTTCCTGTATGTAATAATGATATCGTTTCCCCGCCAGCCCCAGGCTCGCGCCGTGGTCTTTCGCGGGGACATAGCGCTGAGTAAACGCCTGCGCGGGAGCCTCCACCGTTTTTGACCACCTCCCGTCCGGTGTCACAAATCAAAAGGGAGCGCACAATGCGAAGAGCACTGGCCGTGGTCTGTTTCTCGACCTTGGCTCTGATGACTGAAAGCTGCCGGGTATCGCCGTCCCCGGCCGGACAGGAATCCTCCGTTTCCCTGCATGAAGGCTGGTCGATTCAGGAGGCCGCCAAGGTCCAAGCCACTGGTGCGGATATTTCCCAGCCGGGCTTCCGCGTGGGCGGATGGCATCCGGCACGGGTCCCCTGCACGGTCCTCGGGGCACTCGCAGATGCCGGCGTTTATCGCGATCCCTTCTTCGGCAAGAACCTCGAAGCCATCAAACCGGAGCCCTTCCATGCCGCCTGGTGGTATCGAACCGAATTCACGCCTGGGAGTAAGCGCGCCGCTTCCACGCGCCTCATTTTCGAAGGCCTCAACTATCGCGCCAACATCTGGCTGAACGGCAAGCAGATCGCCGGTAAAGACTCCGTCTTCGGTATCTGGCGCGTCTTCGATTTCGACGTTACGTCCCTCTTGCGTGACGGCGCCAATGCGTTGGCCGTCGAGGTCTTTCCTCCTGGCCCGCTCGACTTTGCCCTAAGCTACAACGATTGGAATCCCGCTCCCCCGGACGCCAACATGGGTATCTTCCGCGAAGTGAAATTGCGCCAGTCCGGCAGCGTCAGCATTGAGCACGTCTTCGTCCAAAGCCATGTCGATCTGAATACCCTGCAAACGGCCGACCTCGTCATTACCGCCGACCTGGTAAACCACAGCACCAACGCGCGGCAAAGTGCCGTTACCGGCGAAATCGGGGACATCCGCTTTCGCTCTGACTGGTCGCTCGCTCCCGGCGAAAAGAAAACCGTTCGCTTCTCACCGGACAACGCGCCCGGCCTGCATATCCAGAACCCGCGCCTCTGGTGGCCCGTTAACCTCGGCGAACCACACCTCTACCAGCTCAAGATGGCCGTCACGGATGGAACGGGCCTGAGCGATCAGCGTGCCGTGACGTTCGGCATTCGTCAAGTGGGCGACTATCTGACCGAGCAGGGTCATCGCGGCTACACCGTGAACGGCAAGAAAGTGCTGATTCGCGGCGGCGGCTGGACCGACGAAATTTTCATGCGCGAGGACCCCAACAACCTCGAGTCACAAATTCGGTATGTCCGCCACATGAACCTAAATACCATCCGCATGGAAGGGTTCTGGGGCAGTTCGGAGAAGATCTACGATCTCGCCGACCGTTACGGCATTCTGATCATGCCCGGCTTCAGTTGCAGTTGGGAATGGGATCATTACAAGGGCGCGCCCAAGGATACTGAGACCTACGGCGCCGCCAAGTTGCCCCAGGACGTGACACTCCAGGCGAGCTACCTGCGGGATCAAGTCACCATGCTGCGCAATCATCCCAGTGTGCTCGTCTGGGTGGTCGGCAGTGACAAACTACCGTGGCCCGAAGCGGAAGCAGCTTACCGTGACGAACTGAAGGGCCTCGATCCCACCCGTCCGTACCTTTCTTCCTGTGGTTACTACCGGAGCACCATTAGTGGTCCCTCAGCCGTCAAGATGCTGGGTCCGTATAACTATGTCACTCCTAACTTCTGGTTCGTGGATAGGAAACACGGCGGCGCCTATGGCTTCAACACCGAGACCGGGCCCGGACCCGAAGTCACGCCGCTCGCGAGCCTAAAGAAAATGATCCCAGCTGACAAGCTTTGGCCAATCAATGATTACTGGAACTATCACTGTGCTCTCCACGAATACGCCAATCTGAATCTTTTCTTGACTGCCTTTAACCACCGTTATGGCCCGGCGCACAGCGCCGAAGAGTTTGCCTTCAAAGCGCAGGCCGCTAACTACGAAGGCCTCCGCGCCATGTACTCTGCCTTTGGCGATAACAAGCCCGCCGCCACCGGAATCATTCAGTGGATGCTCAACAGCGCCTGGCCGAAGCTTTTCTGGCAGCTTTATGATTTCTACCTGATGCCGGGTGGAGCGTTCTACGGCGCGCGCCAGGGCTCCCAGCCGCTCAACGTGGTCTATGACTATGGCGATCACAGCGTGCATCTAGTCAACGACACTCTGAATGCTCTCGATGGCGCCACGGTTCAGGTGAAGCTGCTCGACTTTGACTCGAAGGTCGTGTTTGAGACGCATCTGCCGGCGTCCCTCGCGGCGGGTCTCGCGAAGAAGGTTCTCGATCTGCCCGCGCTAACCGATAAGTCTCCGGTTTATTTTCTCGACCTGAAGTTGCAGGATGTTGGCGGAAGTCTGCTCGCGGAGAATTTCTATTGGCTGTCTGCAAAAGAGGACCGGTTCGACGCGGCCAAATACACGCAGACCACCATGCCCAACACCTCTTATGCCGACTTCACGGCGCTCAGCAAGCTGCCCTCCGCCACGGTGAAGGTTACCAGTACGTTCAGCGGCGAGAGGCAGCAGGAATGCCACGTTACTCTGACGAACACATCCAATCGCGTCGCGTTTTTCATGGACCTCGAAGTCGTCGGCGATCATTCAGGCCAGCCGGTATTGCCTGTTTTCTGGAGCGACAACTACGTGTCGCTACTCCCGCAAGAGAGCAAATCCCTGACAGCCCGTTTCTCGGCCACCGATCTGAAAGGTGAGAAGCCCCGGTTCACAATGCACGGCTGGAACGCGCAGCCGATTCCCTGACGATCCGGCGCGCGGTAGGTAAGAGGGGCGAAACGGGAACCGGCAAGGAACTCGTCGCTCGCGCGATTCACGATTTGTCCGCAGAATAGAGGCAGTGCCTTAGACGGCGATAAAAGCAACGAACAGACTCATTTTTCGAATCCGCTCTCGGCATTGCCCACGGTGTTGAATATTCGGGGAACAGAGAGTGTTCGCCGGCGTGGAACGCTCAGCTCCTCGCTCATGCGTGATCGCACCTGAGCTTGTATTTTCCGCTCCTCCCCGCGTGTGAACAGCAATCTGTGCTGAAGAAGCATTGTGAACTCCTCCAAGTCCCACGGCATGTGCATGATTCCAGCCGCGGAGTGGCCTTCCATTCCCATGAGGAGGTGCCCCAATTCGTGTGCCATTACGCTGCCAAGAATGGCCGCGTAAAATGAATCCCGCTCCAGTTCCCGCCCTTTGGCTAGAGCCAGCTCTTCGATGCAGGTGGCACAAACAAAGGCATCCGTTGCGAGCTTCTCCGGATCCGGACTATCCGGCAGCGCCGCGAAACCTAAGACAGCGTGACGGCGACGGAAATGTCGCATCATTTCGCTGGGGAGAAGTTTTATTAAAAACTCGGTCTGACGCAAGGGAGCCTCACAGGAGTGAGTTCGAGGTGCTTGCCCGGATGTGAAGCTGCAATCGACCCATTCGGTAGCGATGCCCGCCTGTTGATACACCCAGGTAGCGTCAGCTTCCGCGCGGTTTAGGACGACGCTCGGGACTTCAGCATAGTTGAGGAGCCGAACCGTGACGCGCAAGTCCGTCTGCACCGAACCGGCCGTTGCCAATTCAGCTCCCATCCAAAAACACACCGCGATTCGCCGGGTTATCCGTTCGATGTGGGACCGAGGGGTTCTCGTTGCGCCGCCTCTCGTTCATAACGGCACGTTTCATTCCGCAGGTAGTTATGTAGCAGAATCATGACGAAAGACCTCCTCAAGGAAAGGCGAACAGCGTAATTTCAGCCAGACAATCAGTGACAGGGGCAAATGGCCCAAGGAGTCTATGTCTCTTTCAAACCGAGGGATACTCCGCGACTGAGGGATGCGGAGTCGACAAGACGACCGCATAGCCCACGCTTAGTATAGAAGTACTATATACAGGCGCAAAGTCACGATCGCGTAGGGCGGCACGGCGACCTCGACCCGGTCTTTCGACACCGAAATTTCGCTGAGATTATCCTCGGTGGCGCTTGACAGCCAGGCACGGCGGAACTCGACGAGGCGCGAAGAAAGGCGCGCTTTGTTGTCGCGGCCGGTGGTCTCGAGCAGCCGGACGATGTAGCCTTCGCCATCCTCGGCGGGCTTGAGCGTTTCCAATTCAACGCCGTCGCCGTCCAGGCCAATGAAACTCGTGGGCGTGGCCGGCAGCGAGCCGCGCAGTCCGACTTTGTCATTCCCCCTCAACTCGCCGGTTTCGAGCGGCGTCAGCGACTCCCGTCCCAGGCGGCTCAGGTATGCCGGATCCAGTGTGCCGCCGCTAGTGATGACGTAGCGAAACGTGAATTCGCCACTCTGCACGCGCGGGAAGTTGGTGTGCCAGTAGTTGTTCAGCACGTAGGAGAAGATGACGGACGACTTCGGCTCGAACTTTTCCGGCCAGAGGCCACGGTCGATGTCGCCGAAGGTCACGAGCGGCGCATCGAGTGGGATCACGGCTGCGCTGACTCCGCCGCCGCTCACGCGCGCCCAGTGCCCCGCCGTGTACCATTCCCGGCAGCCGCCGGCGAGTTCGTCGCGCGCCGGATTGACGGTTCCGTTCTGGCCCTCGTATTCAAATTCCGGCTGCGACACCGCGAAGGGGAACGCAAAGTAGATAGCTTCCTTATTGTTGACCGGCTCTTTTTGGAGCCGATTGACGATCTCGATTTTCTTCTCGCCGTTAAACAGGCGGATCTCCACATCGATACGGGGCGCATGCAGCCCGCTGACCCGGTAGTTCAGGGATTGTCCCCATTGTGTGGAGATGGCGTTCACCGCGGTCACGGCAGCCGCGGGGCTAAGCGTCAAGTTCGCAGTTGGCAGGTGCTCAGCTATGTGAATGAGGCGCGAGTCGTCGCCGCCCGCGACATACACGTATTGGTCGAGCAGGTAGGAGCTCTTTGCATCGACCAATTCGCGGCCAGCCTGTTTGTCGAAAACGCTGGAAACGGCACCGCGATTGGGGTCAACGGTCACGCGGAAGAACTCGTTCTCGATGGTGTTCGCGGGTTTTGGCTCGGGTGACGCCGGCACAGTCTGGCTGCTTTCGATGCGATAGACGCGATAGCCCATCGCCGGCACGCGTTCGGCCAAGAATCGCACGCGCCGGTACTCGTTTCCGGCTCGCAGCGATTCCAGCGTTACAGGCCGGCCCGTTCCCGTATCCACCAACTGCGAATCATCCGAGAGATCAACTTCCACCAGTCCATTGCGCTCGTGAGCCAGCGAGTTGAAAACGACAATTGCAGGCGGCTCGATCCGGATGCTCTCGAGCAGGCGGCTCATGGATTCCTGCGCAATCCAATGCGCCGCCTCGTGGGCGTCGGTGACATGGAAATGCTTCGTCTCGATCTGCCGCACGCTCTGTTCGCTCTCCGGCTGCGAGTAGCCGCCTGCGTATGTGTAGGTGTGTTCAGCGTAGAGGAGGAGATCGCGCCACAAACGGCGCAGTCCCTCGACCGGCGGAGCCCAGTTGGGTTGCTGGAGCGCAGCGAGCGCAGACAACTTCTCGACTGCCAGCGCACGGCTTTCGGTAGCGCGGTAAAGAGCTGCGTATTGCGCGTCGGTGCCGATGCCGTCTTCCCAATAGGGCCCAAAGTCGCCGCGGACGGTCTCCAGCTTGTCTGCAAACTTCGTGTCGATCATCTCGAAATAGTCGCGGAACGTCGCCAGTTGCAGGCGCGGCCAGGCATATTTTGCATTCCAGTGGCGGACGAACTCGCCTTCGCCCGGGATCAGATCGGTATTTTCGAGTTGGCTCCCGAACATCAGAACAGCGTCGGGCCGGTAGCCCGGCGATTCGAAGGTCTGAAAAAATGTGGGGAGGCCATCGCGGCAGCCCGCTTCGCGCGCCGGCAGCCCGCAGATGAACCAGAGGTTCGAGTACTGGCGCGTATAGGCCATCAGCACCTTGGCGCCGTCGGGCCCCTGCCACCAGAATGGCGAACGAGTCTGCCACCGGCCGTAGAGCGGCTGTGGACCCCGGTCGTCGTTTGCGCCCGCGGCGAAGTACTTGATGCCGGCCGCGCTCAGCACGGATGCGTAGCTCCAAGGATAGGCCGGTACGTCGGTGATGTTGGCGTAGTCGCTTTTGCTGCCCGCCACGCGATTCAGCGCGTGGCCGGCGTAGGTCGAGCGGATCAGCGTCTCCAGGCTGGCGCCGCCAGCCATTAGGTTCGCGTACTGCGCGGGAATCGAAATACGGCCCGCGCGTACTTTCTCCAGGAACTCTTTCTGTGCCGCGGGCGAGCGCGTGCGCAGATACTGCTCCACCAGCCAGACACCATCAAGAGAGAAGCGCATGTCTCGATCGCGGCGCATCTCTTCCAGCAGGCGATCGATGTTGCGGTTCTGCAATTCCTCGATTTTCGGCTGGAAGTCGGTATAGCCGATGTCGAGGTGAGTGTGCGGCACAACGTAGACTGTGAGCTTGCGTTTGGGAGTGAGCCGCATGGTACGCAGGTTGCTCCTGCCGTCGAGCACCAGAGTGGCGCGCGCTTCGGTGCCGGCGGCGAACTCCGGAACATTAAACTCGAACCGTTGTTGTCCGAAGGCTGCGGGGGCGAGGTCGGCGCGATACTGCGCACCGGCAAGCGTCAGCGTGAGAGTTCCGCGAGCGACAGCCACCGCGGTGGTGACGGTTGCCGTGATCCGCTCACGCAGTGTGCCGTTCTCCGTGAAGAAGAAGTAAGTTGGTTCGACGGAAACCGTGGGTTCCACGGCAGCCTGGCCAGTGCGCAGCAACGCCAGCGCATCCCAACCAATCTCCGAATCGCCGTTTTCGTCCGCCACGTCGTCCACGGCCGTGATGCGCAGCTCGTTGTCGCCTTGCCGCAGCGCGCTTGCAGGGATGGGGATGCGCTCTCTCGCTTCGGCGCAGATGGGCGAATCGGCTCGCTCCTCGGCGTGGTAGCTCACGCGGCGGTCGATATAGGCCGTGCCCCGCGCGCCGTTGAGTTCAATTTCCAGACGGGGCACACGCGGATTGCTGGCCATGATGGCGAGATCCAACACGTACGAACCACTGGGAGCGGCCTCTATCCGGAACCGGACGGTGCGCGTGTGCGACTGCGGGTCAGACTGGGCGTTGAGGGTGCCCGCTTGCGAGGGAGGCCAGTGTTTCGCGGCATCCGATGCGTCGCCGTCAACCACGACGGGCTGACTGCCCACGCGCCCGCTGAACTCGGCCGAGGCGTGGTCAAACGTCCCGATGCGCCAGACCGTGGTCTCCTGGCTCCATAGCGGTAAGCCCGTGCAGGCTGCCGCCAGCAGCGTGAAAAAGGCGAGAAAAGCAGACCTGATAGTCATTTTATGGATCATTTTACGCCTCATCACCGGTCTCGGTTGGACTGCCGCCACTGTTAAGCCGCTGTGATAGACTGCATGCGTCCCGTACACGGAGGCACTCATGAATTCTGCAAGCGGCCCCGGCAGACGCGATTTCGTGAAATCTGCCACAGCCGGACTCCTGATACTCGATCCCCGCACAGTTTTCGGCTCGCAAGCCAACTCGGCCGTTGAGCTGGGCTTGGTCGGCTGCGGTGGGCGCGGCAACTGGATCGGTCCCTTCTTTCCCGAATTCACCGGAGCGCGAATTGTCGCTCTGGCCGATGTCATCAAGGATCATCTGGACTCCACACGGCAGAAGTTCAGCGTGGAGGCGTCACGTGCATATTACGGGCCTGACGCTTACAAGGAACTGGCGCATTCGAAGGTCGACGCCGTTATCATCGAGACGCCACCGCTGTTTCATCCGGAGCACGCCGAGGAAGCTGTCAAAGCGGGCAAGCACGTCTACTGCGCCAAGCCAATTGCTGTGGATGTGCCGGGATGCCTGAGCTTTCAAAGCACCGGGCATCTGGCCGCGAAAAAGAACCTCTCTTTCTGGACCGACTTCCAGACGCGCGCACAAGAGGTCTTCCAGGAAGCAGCGCGCCGCGTACACGCCGGCGACATCGGCAAGCCGGCGTTTGCCCAGGTCTTCTATTACGCCGGCCGGCCTATCAAGGACCATGGCACACCCGGCATGGACCCCGGCCAGCGGCGCGTCCTCAACTTCACCCTGGACAAAGCGATCAGCGGCGACATCATTGTCGAGCAGAATATTCATGTGATCGACGTCGCCAACTGGCTGCTCGGAGGACATCCGCTCAAAGCCACCGGCACGGGAGGACGCACCGACTGGAGCGGCACGGGGTACGATGCGGGTGACGCGTGGGACCATTTCCAGGTGACCTTCTGGTATGGCGATACGGTCCAGGCCGACTTCAGCTCGAATCAGTTGACCAACAGCTTTTCCGATTTATGCGTGCGCGTCTTCGGAATCAAGGGCTGCGCCGACACGCACTACGGCGGGCTGGTGCGAATCACGGGCGAGAATGCGTGGAATGGCGCGGACAAGGACGACACGTTCCGTCAGGGAGCGATCAACAACGTGAAGGCGTTCATCGCCAGCGTCCGCGACGGCAAACCGATCAATAACGCCGATCAATCGGTGGAATCAAACCTCACGGCGATTCTGGGCCGGACCGCCGCGTACCACGAGCGCGTGGTCACGTGGGAAGAGCTGTTGCAATCGAAAGAGCGGCTGCAAGCCGACCTCAAACTGAAGTGGTAGAGCGCGAAGAATGATGTATGGAGCTGGCGGAGGGGCTTGAACCCCCGACCCTCTGATTACAAACCTGACGATCACAGGTTAAGTTGTTTAGTTTCCGTTGTAATTGGGCCTTGTTCGGCGCTCTGAATCGTGCAATTCGGCGGGTTTTGGATGGGCAATTGGATGGGCAAAATGCTAAGAATTTAGCAGAGAGCGAAACCGATTTTTAGAGAAGGCAATACGGCCAGCTTGGGTGCTGTCAGTAGCCAAATTCGATCGGCTTGCAAGTCAGCGTGGCAAGGGCTGAAGTAACAATGTTAGACGCGCGGGGCTTGCTGACCGGATCGATCCTCCCGAACCGAGCGAGAACCCTGCATTTTCAATCCGGACCAGTTTTGAGTATCCCCAGGTGACAGCCATGTTTTCTGGTCATGGGGAAGTGTCTCAGAGTTTTCCGGGCGCCCACTCACTCGGCCAGAGTGCCGCGAAGGCCGGCTGGACATGTACGTCACGGTGGAGTGCCCCCCTTGGCTTTACGGATCGGTTAAGTTGCAAAATCAATCATGACCGAAATCACCGCCGCGCTGGCGGTCCTCGCTTTCGCCGTGCCTTGGAATTCCACAAGAGCGCAAGTGGTGTCCGACCGCTACCACCAGAAGCTTAAACCCGTCCTGGAAAAGCTGATTCAACAGCAGGAATTGCCGGGCTTCGTGATCGCCGTCGTCGCGGACAATCGCGTGGTTTACGTGGCCGGATTCGGTGTCAGGAATGTGACGCGCAGAGACGATCCAATCACCACGCGTTCACTCTTCCACATGGCCTCCATCACCAAACCCTTCGTTGCAACGGCCATCATGCAACTCGTCGAGAAGGGAAAGATCGATCTCGACGCCCCCGTGGTGAGGTACTTGCCGTATTTCCGCATGGCTGACGAGCGCTACAGGATCATCACGGTCCGGCAGATGGTCACACACAGCTCGGGAATGCCCGATGTCGACGATTACGAGTGGAACAAGCCGCAGTACGACGTGGGCGCACTGGAGCGGTACGTGCGCAGCCTCATTAGCCTTAAACTCGTTTTCGCTCCCGGGCAGCAGTTCAAGTACAGCAACATTGCTTTTGAGGTGTTGGGCGATGTGATCGCCAAGGTGTCCGGGGAATCGTTTGAAGACTACGTCCAACACCATATTCTGGCCCCGCTCGCCATGAAGGACAGCACACTCTTTGTGAAACAAGCCGACCCGAAGTTGCTCGCCTGGGGGCACGAAATGGATGAAGCAGGCAAAGTGTTCCCTAGCAAGGTGTACCCGTACAACCGCATCCATTCGCCCAGCTCCAACCTGCATTCGAACGTGCTGGATATGACGCGGTGGGCCATCGCCAACATGAATCGCGGGGAGTTGAATGATGTCAGAATCCTCAAGGCCTCGACATACGACGTGATGTGGAAGCCCGCCGGTGAATTCAGCGGCAAACCGTCCCCGGTCGGCATTAGCTGGTTTCTGGACGAGTATCGCGGAAACAAAATGGTCTCACACGATGGTGGCGACACGGGCTTCCTCACAGCATTGGCCATGCTTCCGGAGAAGAAGATCGCGGTGGTGTGGATGACCAATGCGGAATGGCTTTCGAATACCGATGCTGTCACGCACGCGGCTTTGGACGTGGCTCTCGGCCTGGAACCGCAGCCCATTAAGCGTGGCATTGCTCAGATGCTGGTTGTGACCTATTTGAACAGCGGTATCGATGCCGCGGTCAAGCAGTATGAAAGATTGAAGAAACTGCAACCCGACATCTACGACTTCGCTGAAGGCGAATTGAACGGCCTCGGTCACTACCTGCTGAGCAATGGCAAAACCAAGGACGCCGTTCGCATCTTTCAGCTCAATGCGGCGACGTATCCTTCGTCGGCCGACACATTTGATGCGCTGGGCGAGGCGTACGAGAAGGATGGCAACCGGGCGCTGGCCATCAGCAACTACGAGAAGGCGCAGCAGCTCGATCCTAAGCAGGCACACGCTGCGGACGCGTTGAAACGCCTGAAGAGTTAACGCCAAAGAGGCGTCGGTGCTCCGATCTGGTCGGGTGACGGAATTTGGCAATGCCACAAGCCCATGAAGTACACGCGGTGAACTGGCCGCTTGCCGTTGTTCCTGCATTACGGGGATGGGACGAGAAAGCTGCGGCATCCGTCGATAAAAACCTTGCCGGCTGTCGACATCGGCTGTTCAAGTATTTGGAGCACCAGGCGTAAGCGGACTCAACCTCTATAGTCTCTTCGTCGCAGTTATGGGATCAGCGGTTTTGCTGATTCTCTATCACGCCCTGAGAGGCAAACGAGCTTGGTAGTGTTACCTGCCGACGGATTGGTTCGCAATTTGAGGCGGGATTTGCAGTTCCAGCATGGGACGAGCGTAGTGTCAACTTCTGTCCACTACTCGTATTCGCTATTACTTCGCCCGGATGGCGGCGCTACTTGGCTCTGCGGGCCTGGTTGGCGGGTATAAAACGAGATACGCGAGTTCCGGCCCAACTCCCATCACCGCCATCAGGCTCAGACTCGGGAGCGTTCTTATCGTGATGCTCGACTAGGGTCGTTTTAGACTTCGCCGGCCGGTTCGCCGCGTTTCTGGATGTCATCCGCAAACATCACTATTTTGCGACCCTCCCAAAGAATATCAAGCATACGACGGTCGTCCGGTCTGGGGCCGATCTCAACGGTTACGACCGACCCGGCGGGAACGTGTATGGCTATTCGCTTGTCGCCATTGGTTTCAATGGCGATGGTCTCTGCCTTCAACCGAAATCGTTTCCCGCTCAGCATAAGGCGCAAACCTGTTATTTTATATCCGTGTCGGCGGCTGGTTATCCAGTCTCGACAACCTGAAACCGACGTACTTGACCCACCGATAGCAGGACTATCTGCCGCTACCCCCGGCCCGTTGCTGGCTTTCCGCGGCGTGCATTGAAACCCCCACTGGGTGCGTCGTCTGCATGATGTCCCTAGCCTTGGCCACCTCGTCCGCTGTGCCATGAGCCAGAAGAAGAAACTTGTCAGACTTGAGCGCCACCTCGTATGTGACGATGCTGTTCTTGGGGATGCCAATGCTGTACAGCCCCGCGCCGACCGCGCTCAATCCGCCCACCACAACGGCGCCTTCCAGTGCGCCGATGATCCAAGCCACCAACGGACCGGCAACCAATACCGGCCCGATACCTGGAATGGCGAAGAAAGCGGCTCCGAATAACATCCCCCAGATACCACCCCAGAAGCCGCCGAGTTTGCCCCAATACATCATGCGGTCACCGGCGTTATAGTATCCGACGACGTGCTCGTCGGTATGATAATCCTTGCCGACGATGGACATTTTCTTCATGTCAAACCCAGACCTCTGCAGTTCTTTCACTGCTTGCTCTGCTTGGGCGTGGGTTTCGTAAATGGCTACAACCGAGTTCGTTTCAGGCATTACTTACGTTCCTTTCTTTTCAGATCACCTTCGTTGCGTTTCTATATGAGATTCGAGCAAGCGCCTTGGAGAATCCCCGCGCACGCGGACGAGAAGTATATTAGGCGTAAAACCTCCCAATGGAGCAACCAGCCCGACAGCGATGCGGTTCAAATCAGTTGGCCCTTAGTTACCACACGAAAAAGGCGGCGCCGCCGCTCGACTCGCGGACCCGCCCAGCCATGACCTGACTCTCGCGCATGGGAGTCTTGCTCTCGCGAACTACACTGGGTAACTGCGGTTCGGGACCACTGGTCTCCGCTGTCTCCACCGCGCCGTGCCGATTCATGATATCCGCACCGGCCTGCACCTTCTCGTCCGAACCCGTCGCGAAAACCAGAGCCCCTCCGCGCCGCAGTCCTTCGACGTAAACCTGCGACTCCGCCTTGGTCGTCCCGATCTTGGCAAGCTCTCGGATCAAGCCGGCTTCGAAATCGAGGCGTGGGAAACTCATCACACCAGTGATCTCGAAGTTCGCTGGCTCTTCCAGGGTGCGAACCTCTTTCCGGGGAAAACCAACGGCCTCGATCTCGCGGACGACGTAGTCCACTCGGTCAGGATTCTCAAATAATCCAACCGCTGTCTTCGGCATATTAAGTCCTCCATCACAAAGTCTTCAGACCACGTTTCTCCGACAGAAATGCACACGACACTCGTGAAATCGCTTCTGGAACAGGCTCAGATGCCTCAGCGCCGGAGAGATGGATCGCCTTCGATCCCCTTCTGTAAAATTCTTCATTGTTGAACCACTGGTTGTGCCGGTCCGGCCAGCGAGCGCTTGAGCGCGTCCATCGCCTTGCCAAATTTCTCCCAGTCTTCTCGCTGCAATGCCTTCTGAGCTTCGTCGAACTGTGCCCTCGCCTGGCCCAATTCCGTTTTCCCACCGGGTGCCTGCGCGGAATTCTGGGGTTGCGGCGTCCCGAACACGGATTGTATTGCCGCATCGAGTGTTGGCTCCATCGCCACTCTGTCCCCCGAAATCACGATTACTCGCTTGAGTTGGGGAAAATCTGTGCCTTCCGCCGTGAGGTACACCGGCACGACATAGAGGAAGGAGTTCTCGATTGGTACCGCGATCAGGTTTCCACGAATGACTCTCGAACCTTTTTGGTCCCAGAGCGTCAATTGCTGGGCGATCGTGGTATTCTGATCGATCATCGCCTCGATTTGCATCGGGCCGTAGACCAGCTTCTCTTTGGGAAGTTCGTAAAATAGCGTCTTTCCGTAGTCGGGGAAATCGCACCTGGCGGCCAACCAGGAAATCATATTGTTTCGCTTTTGAGGCGTGAATGGCGTCATGAGGAGGTACTCAAGCTGGTCGCTTCCGGGGAGTTTCATCAGGATGTAATAGGGCTTCATAGGCGCGACCTTGCCCGCATAGTTCTCTTGGGGAAGCACCCAGAGGTCCTCGCGGTTATAGAAGACCTGCGGAACCGTCATGTGGAATGTTCTGTACTGGTCGGCCTGGATAGAGAAGAGGTCCTCCGGATACCGAAGATGCGTTTTCAAATCCGCCGAAAGCTGATTCAGGTCCATGAAGACGCCGGGAAACGCACGCCGGTAGACCGCTAGGATGGGGTCGTTCGGATCCATGACGTAGAACTGGACGGTTCCGTTGTACATGTCCACAACTACCTTTACGGAGTTTCGAATGTAGTTCAGCCCTGCTTCGAAGGCAGCTGCGTGAGGACTGGAGTAGGGAAAGTGATCGGAAACGGTATAGGCATCCTGGATCCAATACAGTTTGCCCTCGCTCACCACGGCGTAGGGATCCTGGTCGAGCCGTAAGAATGGAGCGATCTGCCCCACACGCTCCTGAACCCGCCTCCAGATTTGAATTTTGCTTTCCGGCCGAAGATAAGACGTGAACAGTATGTTGACATCGGTCTGAGTCCAGGCGAACAAGAGCCGCTTCCACACGCTGTTCAACGGGATCCCTCCGGTTCCGTCGTAACTCGTGTAGACATTCTGATTCCCCTTTGGGTAGTCGAACTCTTTAGCGCCCGTCGCGACGATTCGATATCCAGGCATCGACTCGCCGTAGTAAATGGAAGGCTGGCTTATGGTCAGGCCGTAGTTGGATTCGGGCGGGATATTCTCAAGAACATACTGCGGAAAGCCGCCACCAATAGTCTTCGAGACGAAGCTCATGACCAAGCCATACCCATGTGTGAACTGCAACTTCTGGTTAACCCAGGTTTGGGCTTGCTCGGGAAGATCCGCGGAGAGCTCGCGCGCCGAAAGCATTACCTGGTGGTAACCGTCCGGCAGGTGATAACGGTCCACGTCAGCCTGGTAGAACTGATAATAGAGCCGTATCTCCTGCGCCTGTTGGTACATCTGAAGCAGCGGCCGCCAATCCCAGAGACGGATGTTCTGAATCGTGTCGTGGTTTCTCGCAATCACTTCGGATGTCAGGTCCGACAGCGCTGGGTAAGATGTTTCCTGGATCGCGTCGAGCTGGTACGCCTTTCGAGTGAATTCTATGTTGTTCTTGAGATACGGAGTCTCGCGAGCCAGCTCGTTCGGTTGCACCATGAACCTCTGAAAGAGGGTCGGCACAAGCAAAACGGTAATGAGGTACAAGGCCACGTAACTTCCGGCTCCAAAAACTATCGCTCTGAATCGCGACCGGAAGATATTGAGCACCAGCAGCGCGCACAGCGCCGCCGCGGCACCTGCCATGATCCAGAAGGCGATCCGTGTGACATGATCCGCCGTGTAACCGGCTCCGTAAACTACTCCCTGAGTGGAGTAGAGGAGTTCGTAGTGATCCAGGCAAAACCCCCATCCCCAACTGGCGACCAGAGCAAAGGACAGGATAGACACATGTGGAACGGCCTTCGCGCCCCCGCTTTTCATCTGTCTGCTGCCGCTGAATCGCAGTGACCCGAAGTACGCGTAGAAGACCAGGACGGCAAGGAGTGTGATCAGTGCCAGTACGGTCAGGCTGCTCTGCAAGAGCTCATAAAAGGGAAGACGGAAGAGGTAAAACCCGGCATCGACCCCGAAGAGAGGATCGGACAACCCAAAGGATCCACCGTAACGAAAGCGGAGATACGTATCCCATTGTGCATAGAAGATGAGTGCAAAGATCAGAGCGGGGACAGCAGCGACGGTGCCCATGGCCAGTTTCAAAACCGTGGGAGAAATCTGGATGCCGAGTTTAGCGGCAACGTTAGACTCGCTTGTCAAATTACCCGTACGGAAAGTGGCGCCGTTCTTTGTCGCAACGCGAAGATTGATCCAGAGGTACAAAGACACGATAACGAAGGCCGCGCAAAACAGTTCCCACCGCACGGACAGAAGCGTCCAGAAAACGCCGGCGTAGCCAAGTTCCCGCATCCAGAGCCATTTCTGTATGGAGCTGGGGGCGAACGCCAGGATAGCGATGGCTGCCATCACTACAACAATCAGCAGTC
>Ga0181536_10002358_pt1 | contig 21473 bp, 12 predicted proteins | sample PEATcosm2014_Bin_41_FD_121105 | JGI IMG/M metagenome (GOLD analysis project Ga0181536, IMG submission 121105) | Peatland microbial communities from MTU Mesocosm Facility, Houghton, MI, USA - PEATcosm2014_Bin17_60_metaG | ecosystem: Environmental > Terrestrial > Soil > Wetlands > Peat | place...
GAATACCTATCAGCTCGATGGCGCCAACGTTACCGACGACATGGGAGGGAACGTCACCACCTACCAGACAAACATGAACGGCATCGGCGGCAGCCAGACCAACGGTAGTCCTTCGGGGGTAATCCCGACACCTATCGAGAGCATCGACGAGTTCCGAGTATCGGTCAGCAATCAGACCTCGGACTTTAATAATTCGTCCGGATCCCAGATCCAGATGACCACCAAGCGTGGCACCAGCCAGTTCCACGGCGCGGCGTATATGTTTTATTTCGACAACGCCATCGGCGAAGCCAATAGCTGGACTAACAACCATACGCCGTACACCTACGGAGCCACGACGTTTCCGGATACACCGGTCGACTTCCCCAAGAACCATCGCAGCCGGTTCGGCGGCGCCCTCGGCGGTCCCCTCTTTCCCAAGCCTTTCCTGGGCGGCAAGTGGTATTTCTTCGCCAACTATGAGGGACTGCGGTATCCCAATGCGCAGGTCTTCTCGAAAATCGTGCCCACGGCATTGATGCGGGCGGGCGTGATCCAGGTGCCGAATGCGGCAGGCACGTACATTCCCTACAACCTGGGTCCCAATACGGTGACGGTGAACGGAGTGCAATATCCGTCGGCGATCTGCCCGGCTGGCGCGTGCGATCCCCGCGGCATCGGCATCAACCCCATCGTGAATCAGATCTGGAGCACGCAAATGCCGGTGGCCAACAATCCGCTGGGCGGCGACAGTTTCAACACCCAGGCATTTCTCGGGAGTATCCGCGCGCCCCTGACCACCAATAACTACGTCGGGCGCATCGATCACGACTTCAGCGATAAAGAACATTTCTTTGTCACTTATCGCGACTACAAACTGGTCAGCCTGACCACCAACCAAACCGACGTCGGCGGCGTATTGCCCGGCGACAAGTTCGGCCTCCCGGTCGCTACCGCCCCCCGGCCGCAGCAGCCGTCGGTCTGGACCGCGGGCCTGGCCAGCGTGATCACCCCGACCACCACCAACACTTTCGTGTTCAGTTACCTGAGGCAATTCTGGCAGTGGTCCGACGGCAACGGTCCGGCGCAGCTTCCCGGGCTGGGTGGCGCGCTGGAAATCGGCGGCGAGAGCACCAGCGCTTTGATCCCCTACAACGTCAATACGCAAAGCGTCCGCCAGCGCTTCTGGGACGGCCAGGATAAGCAACTGCGCGACGACCTGAGCATGCTCAAGGGAAATCACCTGTTCATCTTCGGCGGCGCTTATGCGCGGAATTACGATTACCACTCGCGCTCGGACAATGGAGCCGGCATCAACTATCAGATCAGTTACCTGTCTACCAGCTCGGGATTCAACTGGACTTCGCCCATTCAGTACATCCCCACGACCGTCCCGTCCTCCCAGTACTCCACCTATGAGACGGACTATGCCGAAGTTCTCGGAATGATCAGCTCGACCCAGGTGATGTACACCCGCTCGCTGCCCAACCTGGGCCTGGAGTCAATCGGCACGCCGGCTCTCGAGAAGTCGATTATTCCCTACTACAGCGTCTATTTCCAGGACTCGTGGCACATGAAGCCCAGTTTCACCCTGACTTATGGGTTGGGATGGAACCTGGAGATGCCCCCCTACGAGCTGCACGGAGGGCAAGTGGCGCTGGTGGACTCCAACGGCCAGCCGGTCAGCACGGCGGGATTCCTGGCCCAGCGGGAAGCGGCAGCGCTGCAGGGAGGGACCTACACGCCGAACCTCGGCTTCGACTTGGTAAGAAACGTGGGTTCGGGGCTCAAGTATCCCTATAATCCGTATTACGGCGAGTTCAGCCCGCGCGTATCTTTTGCGTGGAACCCGCATTTCGGCGACGGCATTATGGGCAAGCTATTCGGCAACGGCAAGACCGTAGTCCGCGGCGGCTACAGCCGCATCTTCGGCCGCCTGAACGGCGTCGATCTGGTTCTGGTGCCGCTGCTGGGGCCCGGCCTCCTGCAAGGCGTCACCTGTGTGAATCCGCTTCAGAACGGAACCTGCGCGGGAAGCGGCGTGGCGACTCCCGCCAATGCATTCCGCATCGGCACCGATGGGTTGACCGCTCCGTTGGCGGCGGCTTCGCCAACGCTGCCGCAGCCATATTATCCCGGCGGAGCCTATCCGAACGCCGGCGACACCGAGTCCCTGGATCCGAACTTCAAACCGGACCGCATCGACAACTTTACCCTCACCGTGCAGCGTGAATTGAACCCTCACGTGCACCTGGAGGTTGGGTACATCGGGAAGATCATCAAGAACGAATACCAGGAACTCAACCTGGACTCGGTTCCCACCATGGAAACGCTTGGCGGCCAGCAGTTCTCGAATGCGTTCGCCCAAGTCTACGAGCAGATGTTCTTCAACGGAGTGGCCGCCACCAGTGTATCGGCGCAGCCGTTCTTCGAAACGGCGCTGGGCGGGACCAGCTCCGCTTTTTGCAAGGGCTTCGCGAGTTGCACGGCTGCGGTGGCCTCCAATTACGGTTCGCTGATCAAAGAAACCGCCGTATCCGATCTGTGGAACAAACTCGGCGCGGCCAATGGCTGGATATTGCCCCGGACCGTGTACAGCCAGGCGTTGAACGGCGGAGCCTCAACGTCCAACTCCCTAGCCATGATTACCAGCCTGGGGTACGGAAACTACAACGCCCTGTTCGCTACTGTGCGCACCAACACCTGGCACGGCCTGACCTCCACGTCCAATTTCACCTGGGGGCGGGCGCTGGGCACGGGCAATCAAGTGCAGGCGAGCAGCAGCTACACGGCGTTGAATCCATTCGATGAGGGTGCCAACTATGGCTCCCAGCCTTACGATATCAAGTTCATCTACAACTTGAACATGTACTACGAAGTGCCTTTTTTCAGAGGGCAGCACGGCGTCCTCGGGCATGTCCTGGGCGGATGGACCGTCTCGCCGCTGTTCACGGCACAGAGCGGCGGCACCATTGCGGTAGGCTACAGCGAGGGTAACTGCTCCGGTTGCGAAGCGTTCGGCGAAGTTACCGTGCCGGGCACCAGCGCCGTGAGTGCGGACAATAATTCGAACGCGGAAAATGCCGTTGGCCTCTCGCCTTACTCGGGCGGCACTAAAGTACATTACGGCATCACCGGCGACACCGGCACCAACCTGATTTTCGGAACCAACTCAGTGGGAACCAAGCTCACCAGTACCGGCGTGCTGTACGGCATCAACATGTTCACCAATCCAGGCCAGGTCTACTCCGAATTCCGGCCCTGCGTGCTGGGTCTCGACACCAGTTGCGGCGGTGGCGGCGGCAGCCTGCGCGGCCTGCCCACATGGAACCTGGACGCACAGGTGGTGAAGGATCTGGCGCTCTACAAGGAGAAGGTAGGCGCCCAGTTCTTCTTTACATTCACCAATATCCTGAACCACTATCAGCCCAGCAATCCGAGCCTGAGCCTCACCAGCCCAACCTCGTTCGGCCAGATCACCGGCCAGGCAAACAGTCCGCGCTCCATGGAGTTCGGCCTCAGGATTCACTTCTAACCACTACCCCCTTGTAAACACGGGGAGGACGGCTTGAACAGCCGGCCTCCCCGTTTTTTTGGATGCGGCCCCGTGCCGAGCGGCTATCGTGAGATAATCGCCTGCATGCGCATTGCAACGATCCTCGTCGTATCGGCTGTATCTGCTCTCTGCCTGACGGCCCAACAGAAGGGCGGCCCGCCACAGCCCGAATGGGCCCGGCAGGCCCGCCAGCTCATCACCCAAGGCAAGTATGACGATGCCCTCGCGGTCTACCAGAAGGAACTCGCCAACACGCCCGACAGCCAGCAGCTCCACAGTTCCACCGGGGTCCTGCTCGACCTCATGGGCAAAGGCGCGGAAGCTCGCAAACACTTCGCCAGGGTTATCGATCTGGCCGCCAACAAGGACGCCAAGGTGAGCGCGTACCGGGCCATGGCCATGTCCTACGCCTTCGAGGCCGACTGCCAGAATGCCGGCAAGTACGAACAGATGGCGCTGGATATTCGCGCCGTCGACAACGATTTCTACCAGCAGGGCGAAATCGCCGACGAAGCCGGGCGCGTCTGCATCGACGCCGGCGATCTCGCCGCCGCCGAGAAATGGTACAAGCTGGGGCACGATTCCGGCCTGAAGGATCCCAAGCTCGCGCCGGACATGAAGGATCTCTGGGAGTTTCGTTGGGAGAACGTGCTGGCGCGCCTGGCGGCGCGGCGCGGCAACAAGGCCGAAGCCATGCAGCACGTGGCCGCAGCCAAGGCCCTCTATGATAAAGATCCGCAGATGGGTTCCACCAGCGGCCAGGCGCAGGCAATGTTCCTGCCCTACCTGACCGGCTACGTGGCCTTCTACACCGGCGACTACAAGACCGCGGTGGAGGATTTGCAGAAGGCCAACCAGGACGCGTTCAACATGAGCCTGATCGGCCAGGCCTACGAAAAACTGGGCGATAAGGACAAGGCCATGGAATACTTCCGCAAAGCCGCCGCCTCAACCGCACACAATCCGCCCGCCGCGGCCGGCCGCCTGATTGCCAGGAAAAAGCTCGGATAGAGGTATAGCCTTATGCGTCTCATCGCCGCCCTTGCATGGATCGCCGCACTGCCGTTGGCGGCGCAGACCTTCGACCCCACCATGCCGGCTTCGGTCCCCGCGGCCGCCGGCCCAGTGATGGAAGCTTACGGCCTCCGCTACATCGAGATCAAGACCGGCGATGGCGCGGCGGCCGCGCCCAACCAGGAATACACGGTCCACTACACCGGCTGGTTGCGGGACGGCACCAAGTTCGATTCCTCGGTGGATCGCGGCACTCCCCTGAAATTCATTCAGGGACGGCGCGCGGTGATCGCCGGCTGGGACAGCGGTTTCGAGGGGATGAAAGTGGGCGGCAAGCGGCGCCTCTTCATCCCCTACCAACTGGGCTACGGCGAACCGGGCCGCGGCCGCACCATTCCGCCCAAGGCCGAGTTGATCTTCGACGTCGAACTGCTGGGCGCGAGGAATGTTCCGCCCGCGCCCGCCGCCGGCGCCGACCTGAATACGGCTCTGCCGGACCTGGAAGCCCACGTGATGGCGCTGGCCAAAGCCGTTCCCGAGGAGAAATACTACTGGAGGCCCGCGCCCGGCGTGCGCACGTTCCAGCAGGTCTTCCTGCATATCGCCTACGGCAACCAGCTCATGCTGAACATGGCGAGCGGCAACTCCACCAACGATGCGCTCGAAAAGCAGGCGGAAGAGAACTCCAGAAACGAGAAGCAGCCGGTCAACAAGGCGAAAGTGATCGAGGCGTTGACCGCGAGCTTCGCCGCCTTGCACCGCGCCATCGATGCGGCGAATACCAATTCTCTAAGCCGCGAGATCAATCTTTCCGGAACGGTCACGACCACGCGCGGCGAGCTGATCCGCCTGGAAACGCATATGGCCGAGCACCTGGGGCAAGCCATCGCCTATGCCAGGATGAACGGGATCGTGCCGCCGTGGTCGCAGTAGAGGAGTGGGCCATCGACTTCCGTGGCCTGTCATGCCCCGGCAAAAAAAACGACAGCCCGACAGACGACAAAAACCGATCACTGTCCCACGCTGCGCTCAGAGCCAGTTCAGATCGGTGTACTTCTCGCCGGTGAGGTGCAGGAAGAGCGACTCCAGGGTGTGGAACTCCTGGCCGTTGTAAGTCAGCGAGCCATCGTTGGCGAGGAGCGTAACATCGCCTTCCCAGACCAGTTTGCCGGGCTTGGTGATGATGGCGACGTCGTGGCAGATGCGCTCGACGGTTTCGAGCACGTGGGTGGTCATGAAGACGGTGCGGCCCTGGTCGGCGAAACGGCGTAGCCATTGCTTCATGAGGGCGACACCGGCGGGATCGATGCTCTCGAAGGGTTCGTCGAGGAACAGGACCTCGGGCGAGTGGATTACGGCGGCGGCGAAGGCCACGCGCTTGCGCATGCCGGTGGAGTATTCGGCGAGGGTCTTCGAGGAATCGGTGAGTTCGAGCGCCTCCAGCAGTTCGGTGACGCGCTGGCGCGTGGTAAACTCGCCGAGGCCGAACATCCGGGCCACAAAGGCCAGGAATTCGTGGGCATAGAGCGGGTCGAAGAGGCCGAGCGTTTCCGGCATGACGCCGATGCGCTTCTTGATGGCGGCATTCTCGGAATCGAAGGCCTCGCCGAGGAGTTCGACGGTTCCGGAGGTAGGATCGAGCAGGCCGGTGAGACAGCCAATGGTGGTGCTCTTGCCGGAGCCGTTGGGCCCGAGGAATCCGAAGATGCGCCCCGGCCGCACGGAGAGGGAGAGATTCTCGACGGCGGTAACGGCGCCGTAGCGCTTCACAAGGTTGGTAATGCGTATGGCGTCCATCAGCTTTTTCCTTCCAGCAAGACCATGAGCGATTCGCGTTTGACGCGAAACAGCGCGGTGGCAAAGTGGAGCGAGGTGAAATAGAAAACCGCCGCCAGCAGGGCGGCCAGGATCGCGACCCACCAGTAGTCCGGGGTGAGTGCGTTGGGCCATTGTTTGGCGGCCAGTTGCGGCAGAAACAGCAGCGAGAGCATGCCGCCGATGACGACGATGTTGCCGGCAAAGGAAAGATCGTTGCCGAAGCTCTGGTTGTAATTGCCGCGGCGCGGGCCGAGCAGCGAAGTCCAGAGCCCGATGCCGTGAAACAGGAAGAGACTAAAGACGCTGGCCGCCACCAGCATGGCGATGGCACGGGGGTCGAAGCGGGCGGGCACGAACAGGCTCCAGAGAACGGCCGCCGGCAGGAGCAGCGCGGCGCTCAACATGATGAACATGTAGCTGCCGGCGCGGAAGGCGGTGGCGGCGCCGGTGGGCAGAAGGAGAAAGCGGCGGAATCCGCCGCCGACGTATCCAAACTGGTTGACGGCGAACTGCCCGGTGCCAATGAAGCCGAGGATGAGGAAGACTGACAGGGATATGGCGAACTTGCCTCCCGCGATATGCACTTGCCGGCTGTAGAAGAACTGGAGGAACGCGGCCAGCGGCAGCGCCAGCGGATAGATGGTGCGGAAGCGGTTGTGGCGGGAATAAAAGCGCAGCCAGAACGCGACCAGCGGACCGTTCCGGGTTCCGAAGATTGCGCCGATGCGGTCGAAGAGGCTTTCCCATGCGACCTTGCCGGCTTCGACAACGCGAACTTTGGCTGGACGGCGTTCCAACACCACAAGAACAGTCAGGAGCGCGGCCATCCACAGGAGGATCAGGCCCAGGCCGGACAAGGCCGCGAGATTCGATTGAGTCATGGCGACGGCTGCGCCGGCCGGCGGCGTGCTCTGCCACAAGCGGAGGGCGATGTCCTGGATGCGAGGATTGCGCTGGATCACCGGCCCGAGCGTGGCCGGCAAGAAGCCAAGCAGCATGATGCAAACCAGCATGATGGCAGAGCCGCCCTTCTTCATCATGAGGCGGTCGACGAGCATGCCGAGCACGCGCGCGGCGACGTAGTTGGAGCAGAAGAGCAGCAGCACGGCGGCGAGACCGAACCAGAAGGAACCAGCGCCAAAGAGGTAGAGGCCGAAAGCGATGCCGAAATCCAAGGCCAGGAAGAGGAGCCAGTAAGGATCGACGATACCGATGAAATGGCGGGTGAAGCGGCGCTCGAGCGCGCGCACGGGATAGCGGCGCAGTTCGGTTTCGGAGAAGATGGCGGTCATGCCGAAGCCCAGCACGACGCTGGCGACGATGGCCTGGCCGTAGATGCCGCCGAGCAGAACGCCGGCGAGGAGCGTGCCTTTGCCGCTGCGGATGGCGGCCATGCCGGCGCCGGTGCCGCCGGCGGCGAGCAGCGAGACGACCATGACGAGCAGCAGGTAGCCGGCGAAAAAGACGGCGATTTTGCCGTTGCGGGTGCGAGTCTTGGCCCAGAGCAGGCGGTATCGCAGGCGGATGAGGACTCCGATGAGCTGGAAGTTCATAGAGCAGCCGTCACTTCCGCGGGCGGATCACTTCCTCATTGAGATAGGGGCGGAGCGCTTCGGGAACCACCACGGAGCCGTCCTTCTGCTGGAAGTTCTCGACGATGGCGACCCAGGTGCGGCCGACGGCGAGCGCGCTGCCGTTGAGGGTGTGGGCGTACTCGGATTTCTTGCCGGTGCGCATGCGGATGCCGGCGCGGCGGGCCTGGAAGGCTTCATAGTTGGAGCAGGACGAGATTTCCTTATAGGCATTCTGGCCGGGGAGCCAGACTTCGATGTCGTAGGTTTTGGCGTTGGAGAAGCCGAGGTCGCCGGTGGCGAGGACCACGGTGCGGAACGGCAGGCCGAGGCGGCGGAGGATATCTTCGGCATCGGCGGTGAGCTTCTCGAGCTCGTCGTAGCTCTGGTCGGGACGCGCGAACTTCACCAGCTCGACCTTCTGGAACTGGTGCTGGCGGATGATGCCGCGGACGTCGCGGCCGTAAGAGCCGGCCTCGCTGCGGAAGCAGGGGGTGTAGGCGCAGAGCTTGATGGGCAGCGACCCGGCCTCCAGGGTTTCGTCGCGAAAGATGTTGGTGACGGGGACTTCGGCGGTGGGGATGAGCCAGAGATCGTGGCCCTCGCACTTGAAAAGGTCTTCCTTGAATTTGGGCAACTGGCCGGTGCCAAAGAGGCTGGCGGAATTCACCAGGAACGGCGGCAACACCTCGGTGTAGCCGTGGTGGCGGGTGTGGACGTCGAGCATGAAGTTGATGAGGGCGCGCTCGAGTTTGGCGCCGAGGTCCCAGTAGAGAACGAAGCGGGCGCCGGTGATTTTGGCGGCGCGTTCGAAATCGAGAATGCCGAGCGCGGGGCCGAGGTCCCAGTGGGCCTTGGGCTCGAAATCGAAGCTGGGCGGGGAGCCCACGCGGCGCACTTCGACATTGTCGTCGGCGGTCTGGCCGACGGGAACGGATTCGTGCGGGACGTTGGGGATGCCGGCCAGCATTTCCTGGAAGCGCGCGTCGAGGGATTGGACCTGCTCGTCGAGCGCGGCGATCTCAGATTTCATGGCGCGCACCTGTTCCTGCTGGGCGGTGGTGTCGGCGCCCTCCCGCCGCCGCCTGCCGATCTCGGCGCTTTGTTCATTGACGCGGGCCTTCAACTGCTCGGCCTGGGTGATGGCGGCGCGGCGAGAGTGGTCGAGCTCGCGAAACTGGTCCAGGCCGGTTACGTTGCCGCGCGTCGAAAGGCGTTCGGCGATGCGCTCGAAGTTGGCGCGGAAGTATGAGAGATCGTGCATTCTCTCCATGCTAACGCATGAAGGAAGGGGGGACGGAGCAAAGGAAGGAACTGGTTCAGGTGCCGATGCCAAGAAGAGCGACGCGCTCGGCGGTGGCGGCGGCGCGCAGTTCCACATCGAGGGTGGCGAGCGGCAGACCGCGCCGCTTGGCGAGTTCCAGGTAAGCGGCATCATACAAAGTCAGGCGGTGGCGCGCGGCCAGCCGCGCCGTCGCGCCCCACGCCTGCCGGTCGGTTTCGGGATCGAGGCTGATTGGCAGAAAAGCAAGGTCGGTCAGAGCTGCGTCTCGAAAGGCGGCTTTGGTGCGCCCCCGTCGCACGCCCATTTCGAGAACGTTGGCGACCTCCAGCCGCCAGAGCGCCGGAACCCACGCACCGTTTTCGCCGACGAGATCGAAGACGTGGCGAATCGCCGCGGTGGTCTCGCTCGAATAAACCCAGGCCAGGGTGGCCGAACTATCGAGGACCAGGCTCATGGCCGGCCGGCATCCCGGTCGGCTTTGAGTGACTGCCAATCGAACGGACCGAGTTTCAATTTCCTCGCCCGAGCGCGAATCCGCAGGGAGGCGGCGCGAGCCTGTTCGCGGTCGATTCCACCGGAGTTTGGCACCAGGCGGGCCACCGCCTTGCCGTGCCGGGTGATGACGATCTCCTCGCCGCGCTCCACGCGGTCGAGCAAAGCGCCCAACGTGTTTTTGGCCTCGAAGGCCCCGATCTCCCGCATATGGCCGCTCCTTGAAACAGACCAGCTTAAGCTAGCTTAACACAACCAGCCGGTCGTTTCGTCTCCCTGCAGAACCGGGGGACTGCCCTACTTCCAGTTGCCGATGAGAATGAAGGGAGCCCAATAATAGGGGTGCGTCCAGCCAGTCGCGGCGGCGGGTGGGGCGGTAACGCGGATTCCCCGGCTGGCGGCACCGGCAGCCTCCGGCTTCAGAATCCCGCCGGCCATCTGCTCCTGGGCCTGCCGCAGCGACTCGCTCTTTCCCAGCTCGGGGTGGGCTTGCCGGATGCGGTACATCGTCTCCATCAGCCGGGCGGTGGCTTCGTCGCTCACGCTCCACAAACTCGCGATGACGGCCCGAGCGCCCAACCGCTGCGCGATGGTGCCGAAACTGTCCACCTCGCGGCCGTCCTCGCTGCGGTTGGTGAATGCCGTGCTGCAGGCGGAAAGCGTCAGCAGATCCACGCCGCTGAACAGGCGCGGCGCAGCCTCGATCTCCGCCAGGCTCATCTGGCTTCCATCGCCCAGCAGCAGGTGCGAATTCGCGGCCACGCCGGGCTGCGAATCGAAGTGGGTCGCAATATGGACCACGGCTTTCTCCGGCTGCCGCATGGCCGCCGCAAATGTCTCGCGCGTAAAGTCGCGATCCAACTCCACCGTGCCCGGCACCGGCGCATCTCCGGCTTCGCCTTGCCGGAAGATGCGGTGCAGTTCCTCGGGCACCGCCGGCAGCGCGCTGAAGTTGCCCCTGGCTTGCGAGACGCCGAAGCCCGCGCCCTTCCACAAGCTTTGCGAAGCCTCGGTAAGCCGCGTCAGGCTGGTTGGGGTGATGAGCGAGTTGCGGAAGCGCGCCACCAGGTACTGCCGGCCATCATGCAGCGCGGCGATGGGCACGTAGCGGATGGTGCTGTCGATGGACCACATGATGGTTTTCGCGCCCATGCTGTCGAGGTCCTGGCGGAGTCCCTCGGGAAACAAGATCTTGTAGAGTTCCTGGGCCAGCGGCAACGGATTCGAGGCCGGATTCTGCAACTGCTGGCGGAAATCGAAGATCTTGCGGTTCAGGCCGGCTTCCGGAATCGAGGTGGAGTAGGCTTTGCGCGCGCCGCTGGTGACCAGGAGAGCGGTGTACCTGTCCGGCAGGACCAGGGTATAGATGGCGACGACATCCGGGCCCAGCGCCTGCAGGGCATCCTGCAAACCCTCGCTCTCGCGCAACTCGCCCACGCGTTTGGCCGGCGCGGAGCCTTCCGCGAGGGTCTTCTCGGCTTCGGCGAAAAACCGCAACAGAACCGTGTTGGCCGCCGACAGATCGCGGTCGAGTTGCTGAGACTCTTCCGACTCGGCGGCGCTCAAAGCGGTCTTGGCAGCCTTAGCGACCAGCGCGGATTTGGCCTGCCCGTAAGAGACGATCCGGGTCAGGATCTGTTCATAGCGCTCGAGCGCGTCGCGTTCGGAATCGAGCAGAGTGGCGGGCCCCAACTGTTCCGCCACGGCATCGCGCCGCACGAAATCGGAGGCCTCTTTGTCCTTCAGGAGGTTGAGCACCTCTTCGGCTTCCCCGAAGCGCTGGCGGTCGACCAGGAGACCAGCCAGATACCGGTAGTTGGACTCCATGGACCTTTCGAAGCTCTTGCGCAGGGATTCGTCGAGTGCCTGATTGTCCCGGCGGACGGTTTGCAGGAGGTTGACGGCCTGCTTGGCGAAGAAAATCGCGAGCTCCGGCTGAGATTTCTCGAAGATCGCGCTGATATTGCGCAGAGTGACAGCTTCATCGGACCGGCTGCCGACAGCGCGGCGAAGCGGGAGCGCCTGGCCGTAGTACTCCAGCGCCTTCTGATGGTCGCCGAGATCCGAGTAGGCGCGCCCGATGTTGTTCAGAGTGGTGGCTTCGCCGGGCCGGTTGCCGGCGGCGCGACTGAGCGGGAGCGCCTGGCCGTAGTAGTCCAGCGCCTTCTGCTTCTCGCCGAGAACGTTATAGACAAAGCCGAGGTTGTTTAGAGTGATGGCTTCGCCGTACCGGTCGCCAACCGCGCGGAAAAGGGAGAGCGCTTGCGCGTCGTGTTCGAGCGCTTTCTGATTCTCGCCGAGAGCGGAGTAGACAGAACCGATTCTGATCAGCGTATAGGCTACTTCGGCCCGGTAGCCGGAAGCGCGATTGAGCGGGAGGGCCTGGCGGAAGCAGTTCAGCGCCGTCTGCTTTTCCCCGAGGGCGAAATAGACACCGCCGATGGTGTTCCAGGTGGCGGCTTCCAAGGTCCGGTCACCGAGAGGACGAATGAGAGTTAGTACCTGGCGGATGTAGTTCAGCGCCTTCTGGTGCTCGCCGAGATCGGAATAGGTACCGCCGATGAGGTCCAGGGTGGCGGCTTCTTCGGTCCGGTCGCCAACGGCGCGGAAAAGCGGGAGCGCCTGCTCCGCATATTCGAGGGCCTTGCGCCTCTCGCCGAGAGCGCGATAGTGACCGCCGATCGCGCGTAAACAAATCCCCAATTCGTAGGCATCCTGCAAACGCCGCCAGATCAAAACTGCGCGCTCGTATAATGCAACCGAACGAAGGACCACCTCTCGAGTGCCGGAAAGAAACAGCCCCGCCTGGAATTCGAGCCTTTCCGCTTCGACCCGGCTTCGATCCGCGTCGGCCGGCGCCCGCTGCTCCAAAAGCTCCATCCGGTAGCGCCCGGTTCCGGAAACATTCTGGACCCGGACGCGGTACTCTCCATCCCTGTCTCCAATAAATGAAACCGCCTCGGGTCCAAACTTGCCGTTAGTCCGATCCATTACCAGGAGGGGCTTGCCCAGCGGGTTCAGGACCTGCAGGATGACATCCACACCCATCTGACGCGCCACCAGGCGCACGAATTGCCCGGCTGCCACCTCCAGCCTGTACTCGTCGATCTGCCCCTTCGCCGGCTTGCGCCCGATCACGCGATGCAGCTTCAGCTTCCCTGCCGCCCGAACCGGGCTGGAGGTTTGAGCAACCAGCCAGGGAGCCGCCAGGAGATAAAGGGCAAGAATCACCCCGCCGCGGCGGATGAACGTCATAGGAATTGCACCCAGTCGTCACAGTCTATAGGAAGCGGAGCCCGAGTACAAGAGATCCGGGCCACGAGGATGCAAGCCGCCGAACAAGCCGGACGAGGGCGTCCGGCGCGGTCCAGGGGACCGCCCCACTTCGAGCGGAGCGGAATGGGCTCACAAGCACGGTACGATGAACTGTACGCCCGATGGGTAAACGGAAGAAGAGCGGTGTGGCTGAGCGCGCGCCCGCGGCATGGAGCCGGCGGCTGGCGACATGGGTGGAACGGCGGAGCCTGATGCTGGCAGCCGCGGCCATTGTGATTGGGACGCTGCGCATTGGGGCCACTTATGCGGTGTTCAACCATACCGTCGATGAGCCGGCGCATATCGGGTGCGGGATGGAGTGGCTGTCGAAAGGGACTTACCAACTGGAGACGCAACATCCGCCGCTGGCGCGAGTGTTTTCGGCACTGGGGCCGTTTTTGGCGGGCGAGCGGAGCCAGGGGCGGACCGACGCGTATCAAGAAGGCGCGGCGATTCTGTATCACGACTTGCAGTACGAGCGGAACCTGACGCTGGCACGGGTGGGGACGCTGCCTTTCTTCTGGCTGGCTTGCGTGGTGGTTTACCTGGCGGGGGCGCGGTGGTATGGGAAGGGGCCGGCGGCGCTGGCGGTGATCCTGTTCACCTGGCTGCCGCCGATATTGGCGCATGCGTCGCTGGCGACCACGGACATGGCGCTCACGGCAACGGTGGGGCTGGCCTTATATACGGCGCTGGTTTGGGCAGAGGCGCCGACGCCGGCGCACGGCGCGGCGATGGGACTGGGATGCGCTCTGGCGGCGCTGGCGAAGTTCTCAAGCCTGCTCCTGGTTCCAGCGTGCCTGGGGGCGCTGCTGGCGTGGGCCGTGGTATCGGAACGCGGATGGGCGCCGGTGCGGCGGCTCGCGACCACGCGGCATGGGGTGTCGCTGCTGGCGGCGCTGGCGGCGGGAATGGTGACTGTGTGGGCCGGGTATCGCTTCTCTTTTCGGGGCGGCGTGCCGGCTCCGGAGCTGTTTGCGGGGTTGCAGTATGTGTACCATCACCAGACATCGGGGCACGTTTCTTATTTGCTGGGGGCGCGGAGCAACTCGGGCTTCTGGTTGTTTTATCCGGTGGCGCTGGCGGTGAAAACGCCGCTGGCATTTCTGGGATTGGCGGCGGGCGGGATGGCGATTGCGTGGCGGCGACGCGGGGAGACCATTTGGGCGGCGCCAATGGCGTTCACCTTGGCGATCCTGGCGGTGGGGTTATATAGCCGGATCAACATCGGGACGAGACACGTGCTGCCGATTTACTTTGGCCTGGCAATGCTGGCGGCGGGTGCTGCCTGGGATTGGCTGGGGCACGCGACGGAGCGGAAATGGGGGCCCTGGCTGGCGGCGGGGCTGGTAGCGTGGCTGGCGGCGTCCGGCGCGGTGAACCATCCGGATTACCTGGCTTACTTCAACGAGCTGGCGGGCAGCCAGCCGGAGCGGATTCTGGCGGACTCGGACCTGGACTGGGGACAAGACATGCTGCGGCTGAGCGCGCGGTTGCGCGAGTTGCGAGCGCCGCGGGTGACGTTCACCCCCTTGCTTTCCGCCTACCTGCGCGATTACCACGGATTTCCGCCGATCCAGAGGAGCGATCCGAGAAGTCCCGCGCCGGGGTGGAACGCGGTGAGCATCACGGCGTGGAAGGTGATGCGGCTGGGGCTGACGTTCGACCATCCGGAGATTGTGGTGTGGCCGGACCGGGTGAAGAAAGCGACGGAGCGCGTGGGACGCGGAGTGTTGTTGTACTATTTTCCGCCGTCGGAATTCCGGTAGATGGCGGCTGGCGGGCTTCGCCTAGTATACTCGCGGGTCAACGGTCTTTGGCTATGCAACTTGCTTCCGCAGGCAGCTCGGTGCCGAACGATAGAAGAGAGCGATGCGCGGGAGATGGCGCGGCGGCTGGCACGGGAAGAAGGGATACTTGCGGGTACGTCCACGGGATTGAATGTCGCGGCGGCGGTCCAGCTTGCGTCGGAACTGGGGCCGGAAGCGACGGTGGTAACCGTGGCCGCCGACAGCGGGCTTAAGTACCTGGCCGGCGATTTGTACTCGGGGTAGACATGGCCGAGGGGATTGTCAAAAAAACCCGGCCTGCCGGCCGGGTGCCGGGTCAGGGGACCCGGCGCAGTCCAGGAGGACTGCCCCACTTGAAGGCAATGGGTGCGAACAAACCGCGCCCGGCTGGTGTCTAAGCTTTGGGGTTGCGGAATGCTCGAAGCGCGCTCACTCACGAAGTACTACCAACACACGGCGGCGGTGCGGCGGGTCAGCTTTACGGTGAGACCGGGCGAAATCCTGGGGTTCCTCGGTCCCAATGGCGCCGGAAAAACCACAACGGTACGGATGCTGACCGGCCTCATCGAGCCTTCGGAGGGGCAGATTTTCTACCAGGGCCGCACGGTCTACGACGATTTCACGGGGTTCCAGCGGCGCATCGGGTACGTGCCGGAGGAGGCGCACCTCTATCCGCATCTGACCGGCCGGGAGTATTTGCAACTGACGGGGCGGCTGCGCGGAATGCCGCGCCGGGTCCTGGAGCCCAAGATGGACGAATTCCTGCGCGTGTTCGATCTCTGGGACGACCGCCATACGCCGCTGGGTTCGTATTCGAAAGGCATGCGGCAGAAGATCCTGCTCTCGGCGGCCTTGCTGCACGACCCGGAACTGCTGATTCTGGACGAGCCGTTTTCCGGCCTGGACGTCACTTCCGCGCTGATGTTGCGCAGCCTGCTGCGCGCGCTGGCGAGCCGCGGAAAGATGATCCTGTACAGCTCGCACGTGCTGGAGGTGGTGGAGAAAATCTGCTCGAACGTCCTGATCCTGCGGAAGGGCGAGGTGGTGGCGTACGACTCGATTGACCGGCTGAGGGAACTGATGAGCCAGCCATCGCTCGAAGGCGTCTTCGCGCAACTGGCCGATGTGGACGATGGCGAGGCGGTGGCGAACCGCATTCTGGAAGTGATGAGCGATGGGGGAGCGGAAGCGCGGGTCACGGGATCCAGTCCGGCAGACGGGCCCGGCACGGGCGGCGGCACGGCGGCGCCGGGCTTGCGGATGTACCGCGGGCCGGCCAAAAGGTTCCCGGACGGGTTCCAAGACGTTTATGGCGACGAACTGCCGCAGACCACCGAAGAAGCCATAGAGCCGATCTGGCGGCGTCATGGCGTGCCGGGGCTGGCGTGGCTGCCGGCTCGCCTGGCGTGGCGGGTCCCGATGGAACACCTGGCGGAACTGAAGCGGGACATTCTTTATGCGCTGCGCATGCTGGCGCGGTCGCCGGGATTCACGGCCGTGGCGCTGATCTCGCTGAGCCTGGGCATGGCAGTGGTTACATGCGCCTACAGCGAGGTGAACGGGTTGATTCTGCGCGACCTTCCCGGCGTTCCGCGGCCCGCGGAGCTGGTGGCGCTGCAGGCGCCCACGTCATATCCCTACTACAAGCGCTACCGAGAAAGAAGCGACCTGTTCTCTTCCACCATGGCCTACGTGGCGCCGGTTCCGTTCGGGGTTTCGCTGGGCGGCCCCGCGGAGCGAACCTGGGGACAACTGGTCACGCCATCGTACTTCTCCACGCTGGGAGTACGCCCGGCAATGGGCCGCTTCTTTGGGCAGGAACAGGAGCAGCCGGGTGGGGCGCCGGTGATCGTGGTCAGCTACCGGTTCTGGCAGCAGCATTTGGGTTCCGACCCTTCGGTTGTCGGAAGGACGCTGCGGATCAACGGGCAGACCTGCACGGTGATGGGCGTGGGGCCGGAAGGTTTTCTGGGAGCATCGCCCGCGTATTTTGCGGCGGACGTGTGGATGCCGGTGACGGCCCCGGCGCGCGCGGCGCCGGAACTGGCGGATAACGCTCTGGAGCGGCGCGGCCTGACGATGTTCCAGATGGTGGGGCGCCTGATGCCGGGAGTCACGGCGGAGCGTGCGGAAGCGGCGTTGGATGCGGTGGCGCGGCAAATGGAGCAGGAGTACGGCGACGCCGATCGAGAAAGGGGCGGGCGGCGCTTGGCGTTGGTCCCAGGAGGAAAAATCCTGCCCATCCGGAAACAGGACCGGCCATACTTCACGGAAGTCCTCATGCTGCTCGGCGGTTTGGTGCTGCTGATCGCGTGTGCCAACGTGACCGGCATGATGCTGGCACGCGCGGCGGACCGGCGTCGGGAGATCGCCGTTCGCCTGGCGCTGGGCGCCAGCCGCCGGCGGCTGATTCGCCAGTTGCTGACCGAGAGCATGCTGGTGGCGGCGGGCGCGGGCGCGCTGGGGCTCACGGTGACCGTCTGGCTGATGCACCTGGCCTCCCAGATGAGGATGCCGTTTCCCATGCCGGTGAGCTTCGACCTGAACCCCGACTGGGGCGTCATGCTCTTCGCGCTTGGCATGACCGGCCTGACCGGGCTGGTGGTGGGGCTAGCCCCGGCATTACAGGTGACGCGCACCGATCTGACGCCGGCGCTGAAAGAAGGCGGCAACATCCAACACCGCAGGTACCGGCGCCTAAGCCTGCGCAACGGGCTGATGCTGTGCCAGATGGCCGGATCGCTGTCGCTGCTGCTGCTGACCGGATTTTTGGGGCTGGGCATCCAAACCACCATGGGGATTCAGCAAGGGTTCGACGCCCGCAACCTCTACCTGATCTCGCTCGATCCGGTTCGGGACGGATATTCGGGCGCCCAGGCTACGGCCTTTTTTGAAAAACTCCTGGATCGCGTCAAGAGCCTTCCTTCCGTAACCGCGGCAACTCTGACCGATACGGTCCCGGTGGCGATGGACGGCAACACGGCTGCGAAGTTCTCGGAGACGCAGGCGGGCGGGGGAAATGCGACACGCTTCGCCCGCAAGCACGTGGTGGGGAGGGACTACTTCGACACCGCCCGAATTCCAATTCTGCTGGGCCGCGGGTTCCGCAAGCAGGACGAGGCGAACCAGACGACGGCGGTGATCGTCAGCGAAGAGTTGGTACGCGCTTATTGGACCGGACAGGAGGTGTTGGGACGACGCATCGAGATCTCGAGCGACAGAGCGTCGGGCGGATTCGGGGCAGTGCCCGGCACGTTTGATTTTCGGCCTGGCGCGGCAGGAAGCGGCGGCCGGGTGTTCGAAGTGGTGGGGGTGGCAAAGGACGTGTCGGAGGATTTCATCGCGAGCAAAAAGCACCCGGCAATTTACTTCCCACTGCACGCGGCGGATTATGCGCAGCCCTCGCTGCGCGGGGTGACGCTGATGGTGCGCGGCATGCCGGGCGTGGACACAATCGGCGCGGTCGAGCGCGAGATATCGGCTACGGACGCCAATGTCACGCCCTTCAACGCGCGCAGCATGGCGGAACAAATCGCGCAGTACATGTCTTCGCTGCGGTCGGCCGCGTGGACGTGGAACCTGATCGGGGCGTTCGGATTGATCCTGGCCGCGGTCGGCCTGGCCGGCGTGACGGCCTATGCGGTGGCGCAGCGCGGCCACGAGATCGGCATCCGCATGGCGCTGGGCGCGCAGAAGAGCGACGTGCTGGGACTGGTGATGAAGGAGGGCGTGGTGCTGGTGACGGCGGGCACGCTCATCGGAATGGCTCTCACCTGGGCGGGAATCCGGCTGATGTCCGGCTTTTTCTTCACCGTCGCCAGCGTGAGGACCTTCGACCCGGCACTGCTGGTGGGCGCGCCGCTGCTGCTGGCCGCGCTGGCGCTGGGGGCCTGCTATTTGCCGGCGCGGAAATCGACGCGCATCGACCCGGTGGTGGCGTTGCGGCAGGAGTAGGGCGACATGAGAGAATGGCTGCGGGAAACGCACGGGGCCAAGTTCGAACTGGCGCGCCATTTCCTGCTGCGTTTCTTCGACAGCGATGTAATCACCACGCCGGGCGAGTTCGCCAGGCCCCTGATCGGGGTGTTCTCGCTGTTGCTGCCATGGTTCCCGTTGTTGATGGGGGGGCTGAAGCACAAGTACATGCACTTTTCCAGCCTGGCGGTTCCGGGGCCGTACCGGGAGGCGTTGCGGGCCGACGAATTGTGGCTGCTTACGCTGATGATGTCGGCCATCGGGCTGCTGACGGCCATCAAGTGGCAGTCGCTGTTTCCGAGCCTGCGCGATTACCGCGCGCTGGGGAGCCTGCCGCTGCGCGCGGGGCAGATCTTTGGCGCAAAACTGGCGGTGTTGCTGTCGCTGACCACGGCGGCGGTGGTGGTGCTGAACCTGGCGCCGAGCTTGAGTTTCCCGACGCTTTCCAGCAGCCGCTGGGCCATCAACCCATCGGTGGGAGCGCGCGTGGCGGCACAGGCCGGCGCATGCGTGGCGGCCTGCTATTTCTTCTTCTTTGCACTGGTGGCTCTGCAGGGCCTGCTGCTGAACCTGCTGCGGCCGCGGTTGTTCGGGCGGGTGGCGGGCAGCCTGCAAGGCCTGCTGGTTGCGGCGATGCTGATCCTGATGGTGCTGAGCTTCTCGATCCAGGCGCAAGTCACGAATGCGGCGCTCCGGCCGGAACTCGCGCGGTGGCTTCCGCCGGTGTGGTTTCTGGGGCTGGACCAGGCCCTGATGGGAGATCGGGACGCGGCCATGCAGGCGTTGGCGCATCGCGCGGAGGCCGCGCTGGCGATGGCGGTGGTGCTGGCGCTGGGTACTTACGCCATCAGCTACGGCCGGCACCGTGAATTGCTGGTGGAGGGAATGGCGGCGCAGCGGAAGAAACGGCGATGGATCGGCGGGCTGTTCGACTGGCTGGTGCGCGATCCGCGGCAACAGGCGGTGATGGTGTTCCTGACGAAGACGCTGGCGGGAAGCAGCCAGCACCGCATGATCCTGATGGGGTACGGCGGTTTCGGGGTGGCGATCCTGCTCAGCGGACTGATTGGCATCGGGAGCGTGGTAGAACCCGCGAAGGTGCCGGCGGCGTGCTTCATCTATGCGCACACGACGCTGATCGTTTTCCTGCTGATCGGTCTACGCCACCTGTTTTCCCTACCCACCGAACTCAAGGCCAACTGGATGTTCCAGATTACGGAAGGCGAAGGGCGCCGCCAGTGGCTGCGCGCGGTGGACCGGTTCGTTTTCTTTTGGGGCGCTCTGTTGATGCTGGTGATCCCGTTTCCGCTGGAGGCCAGGTTGCTGGGGTGGCGCGCGGTGGGCGAAGCGGGGCTGATCGTGGCGGCGGGCCTGCTGGGTTACGAATGGAGTTTTTCGTCGTGGGAGAAGATGCCGTTCACGTGTTCGTACCTGCCGGGCAGAACCGAGGCGTGGCTCATAGTGCTGAGGCTGATCGGATTGCTGGCTGCGCTGCAACTGGCGAACGCGTTGCTGCTGGCCTGTTTGTATCATTGGGTGGTGTTTGTGATTGTGATGGTAGTGGTGGGCGGCGTGTGGGCGCGGGTGCGGGGGATGCGGAGAGAGTGGTGGGGGGAGATGCGGTTGAGGTATGACGAGGTTCCGGATCCACTGGTGCACGGGTTGAACCTGATGAGGTGAGGAGCGGCTGGAAGGCCGGGATTGGCCCGGCTGGACCGATTGACCATCGGTCCGCAGGTTGGCAACCTGCCCCACCAACTGGAATAGAATGGTGCAGGGTCAACCATGAAGAAACTTCACATGAAGCTCGTTTTGATTCTGGCGGCGGCGTCCGCGGCGGCCGGCTTCCAGGGAGCCAAAGAAGCGGATGCGGCGCGGTGGAAGCAGGAGGCCGCGAGAGTCACCATCATCCGCGACGATTGGGGCATCGCGCACGTCTACGGAAAAACAGACGCCGACGCGGTCTTCGGCATGGAGTACGCTCAGGCCGAGGACGATTTCAACCGCGTGGAGACGAACTACATCACCTCGCTGGGGCGGATGGCGGAGGCCGAAGGGGAGCAAAGGATCTACCAGGACCTGCGGATGAAGCTGTTCATCGACCCGGCGGAGCTGAAGAAGAACTACGCGGCGAGCCCGGCGTGGCTGCAGAAGCTCATGGACGCGTTTGCCGACGGGCTGAATTACTACCTTTACAAGCACCCCGAGGTGAAACCGCGAGTGATCCAGCGGTTCGAGCCCTGGATGGCGCTTTCCTTGACCGAGGGGAGCGTGCCCCTGGGCGGCGACATCGACAAGGTCAACCTGAGCCAGCTTGGGGCATTCTACGGCAAAGCGCCGGTGAGCCAGCAGCCCGCGGCGGAGGAGTACGAGCCGGAGCCGGGGGGATCGAACGGCGCGGCGGTCGGGCCCGCGAACACGGTGGACCATCACGCGCTGCTGCTGATCAATCCGCACACCTCGTTCTACTTCCGGTCGGAGCTGCAGATGGTGAGCGACGAGGGCCTGGATGCTTACGGAGCGGTGACGTGGGGGCAGTTCTTCATCTACCAGGGATTCAACGAGCGCGCCGGCTGGATGCACACCTCGAGCGGGGTGGATGCGGTGGATGAGTATCTGGAAACGGTCATCAAGAAGGGCGACGGCTTCTATTACCAGTATGGGAACGAAGAGCGGCC
>Ga0181536_10002361_pt1 | contig 21462 bp, 25 predicted proteins | sample PEATcosm2014_Bin_41_FD_121105 | JGI IMG/M metagenome (GOLD analysis project Ga0181536, IMG submission 121105) | Peatland microbial communities from MTU Mesocosm Facility, Houghton, MI, USA - PEATcosm2014_Bin17_60_metaG | ecosystem: Environmental > Terrestrial > Soil > Wetlands > Peat | place...
AAAGGACGCCACCGGCCGCGTGATTTTCTGGAGCGGGCGTGTGGAAGACAATGGGCGCGGGCCGGTTGAGTCGGGCGCGCACTTCTACAAGTCCTACCAGCTCGATGGTGCGGGTAATCCGATCGACAAACGCAATGCGTGGCAAGCGCGCAGCGTGCTTTACGTGCGGCTGATTCCGCCTGGCGCGGCGGATGTCGCACATTATCGCGTGCACGTGCCCAAGGACGCCAAGGGCCCCATCAGCTTCACCGCGAAGCTGAATTACCGCAAGTTTTCGTGGTACTACACGCACTTCGCTTACGCGGGTCAGCCAAAGCCCGGCCAGGACCCTGCGTTGCTGAACGCCACGCAAAATAGCCTGGAGTATTCCTTCGACCGCGGCAACATTCCGGCGGATGTTTCGGGCGAGATCAAAGACCACGTGCCGGATCTGCCCATCGTCACGCTGGCCGAAGCGACAGCGCAGGTGGGGCTCGGTGAGACTAGTTGGACGCCCGTTGTCGAGAGACGCGATCGCGAGCGCTGGAACGATTGGGGCATCGGCCTGTTGTTGCAGGGCGATTTGAAAGGCGCCGAGTACGCGTTCAAGAAAACGACGGAAGCCGAGCCGGAGTACGCCGATGGCTGGTTGAACGTGGCGCGTGCGCTGGTCCAGGAGGGCGAGAACGACGCGGCCAAGCCATACGTTGAAAAAGCGCTCGCCATCAACCCGAAACTTGGCCGCATTTATTTCTTCAAGGCCCTGACTCAGAAGACGGACGGAGATTACGACGGTGCGCTGGCATCTCTGCGCACGGCTGAATCGATGTACCCGCGTGACCGTGTCGTGCTCAACCAGGAAGCGCGCATTTTGTTTCTGAAGCGGCAGTACGCCGACGCGCTGAAGGTGCTCGAGCGCGTCTGCGGGGTGGATCCAGAAGATTTGCAGATGCACTACACGATGATGCTTTGCTACCGCGGGCTGGGCGATCAGGAGAAAGCCGCGCACGAAGAACAGTTATTCCGCCGGTTCAAAGCGGAGGAATCGGCGCAATCCATTACCGCGATCCGCCGGCGCGTGAGTTTCGAAGACAACAACGAACGGCAGCAGATTCACGATCACGAAAGCGTGGCGCTGACAGGTGGCGGTCGATGAAGATCGCGCTGGGAATCGGCATTCTCGCTTGCGTGGTTTTTGTTTACGCTGCGACCAAAGAGTTGGACACGCCCGTATCGCCCGTCCATTTCACCGACGTCACCGCGCAGGCCGGCATTCACTTTACGCATAACAGCGGTAGGGCGGGGAAGAAGTTTCTGCCCGAGACTCTCGGTTCTGGCGCCGCTTTCTTCGATGCCGATGGCGATGGCTGGCCCGACATCCTGCTGATCAATAGCAAAGACTGGACGCCGCGCGGGCGCAAATCGTTCAGTGCGCTCTACCGCAACAATCACAACGGTACGTTCACCGACATCACGGCCGGTTCGGGTCTCGACGTGGAGATGTACGCGATCGGCGTGGCGATCGGCGACTACGATAACGATGGCCGCGATGACGTGTATATCACGGCGCTCGAAGGCGACCGCCTGTTTCACAACGAGGGTCACGGCAAGTTTCGTGACGTAACTGCGAGTTCCGGCATCCACAACGCGAACTTCGGCACAAGCGCCGCCTGGCTGGATTACGATCGCGACGGCAAGCTCGACCTGTTCGTCGCCAACTACGTGCAGTGGACGCCGCAGGGGGACCTGTGGTGCTCGCTCGACGGCTCGACGAAATCGTACTGCACCCCGGAATCGTATAAGGGAACCTCGTGCAAGCTTTATCACAATCTGGGCGGCGGCAAATTCGAAGACGTCAGCCAAAAGGCCGGCATCGCCGACCCCACGAGTAAATCGCTCGGCGTCACGGTGTTCGATTACAACGGCGACGGCTGGCCCGACATCTTCGTCGCCAACGACACGCAGCCGAATAAGCTCTACCGCAATAACAAGAACGGAACCTTCATCGAAGAGGGAATGGCCGCGGGCGTGGCGTTCGGTGAGGATGGCGTGGCGCGCGGTGCTATGGGTACCGATGCCGCCGACTACGATCGTTCCGGGCGGCCGGATTTGCTGGTGGGTAATTTCTCGAACCAAATGATCGGCCTGTATCACAACGAAGGCACGGGCTTGTTCGTGGACGAAGCTCCATCATCGGCGGTGGGCCGCGCGAGCCTGCTGACGCTGTCGTTTGGAGTTTTCTTCTTCGACTACGATCTCGACGGCTATCCAGATATTTTCGCCGGAAACGGTCACATTGAAGAGGAAATCGGGCGCGTGCAGCCCAAGGTTCAATACAAGGAGCCGCCGCTGCTGTTCCATAACCTGGGCAAGCGGAGGTTCGAAAACGTCACTGCATCGATGGGGCCCGAGTTCAATCGCGCCATTGTCGCGCGCGGCGCCGCCTATGCGGATTTCGATCATGATGGCGATCTTGATTTACTGATCACCACGAATCATGGCCCGGCGTATCTTTATCGCAACGACGGCGGCAATCGCAATCACTGGCTTTGTGTGCGCCTCGTAGGTACGAAGTCCAACCGCGATGGCATAGGGGCTGTGGTGCGCGTGGAAAGCGCGTCCGGCAAGCAGTGGAGCACCGTACACTCTGGCGGCAGTTACTGCTCACAGAGCGATCTGCCGCTGACGTTCGGGCTGGGGAAAGATCCGGCGGTCACGGCGCTCGATATCGAGTGGCCCAGCGGCTCCAAGCAACACCTCGCCAATCTCACGGCCAATCAGTTCATCACTATTGAAGAGGATAAGGGCGTTACCGCGAAGGCGGGCCCGGCAAGATAGGGCCGGCTCCGTGGCTGCGAGAGACGCGCTACCATAGGACTGCAGGGGCACGGTGCGGAAGATCAAGATCGTTGTAGAGCGTCACGACGACGGGTACATTGCGTACCCGCTTCAACTGCGCAAGGGTGTTGCTATTGTCGGTGAGGGAGACACCTACGAAGAAGCTCTCGCCGATGTGACGTCCGCTATCAAGTTCACGCTGGAGTCTTCCAGTGAAACAGAAATTTTCGATGTCGAGCTTCCTGCTGTGGAAGTCTTCGTCGCTGAGCTTGAGGTTCCCGTGAATGCCCAAGTTTCCGGTTGATGCACCGAAAACGAGAGTCATTCGGGCGTTCGAAATACTTGGCTTCAGGGTTGTTCGCGAACGAGAGCACATCTCCTGCGTTGGGAGTTAGGGTCCGAGACAAAGACTCTGACACTGCCGAACCATCCCAGGATCAAATCTTCGACATTGCATCGCGCGTGCACCCAGGCCGGGATTTCGCGCGAAGACTTTGTGCGCGCATACGACCGAGCGTAGACGTTCCCGCCCCCCTCAATCGTAAAAATTTCGCACCCAAGTGTGCTTTCGCAAGATCGCGATCACTTTATCCGGCAGCGGACCCTTCCCCGGAATCGAGCAATTGAAATCGACGTTCGCCCGCGTTCGCATGCCGGGAATGACCGTCGAAACCGCGGCGGGTGAAAGGCAAAAACGCAGCGCCACTTCCGGCATCGTGCCGTCGGCAATTTGCAGATCGCGCTGGATGGCTGCCACATGCTCGGCCACCTGCTTCTTGCGGTCGCCCTTGAAATACTCGGCGCGAAAATCGGTGGACTCAAACTGCGTGTACTGGTCGATCTTCCCAGTGAGCGCGCCCTCGTCGAGCGGCACCCGCGCGATCACCCCAATATTACGTTCCACCGCCAGCGGAAAGAGGTTTTTCTCCGGCGATTGATCGAAGATGTTATAGATTACCTGCACTGTGTCGATAAGCCCGGTCTTGATGAGTTCGAGCGCGCTGTCGGGTTGGTGATCGTTGATCGAAACCCCAACCGCCTGCGCCTTCCCTGACTTCTTGATGTCCTCAAGCGCACGCTTCCACTCATCGCGATCGATCCACTCCGGGTTCCAGACATGCAATTGCTGCAGGTCAATGGTATCGAGTCCCAGGTTCTTCAAACTGCGCTCGGTCGAGGCGATGACGTAATCGTAAGGAAACACTTCGTTGATTCCGACGCCCGGTTTCGCCGGCCAAAGCTCGTTCTTCGGCGGCACCTTCGACGCGACGTAAATCTTGTGGTCGATTTGCCGAACCACCTCGCCCACCAGTTGTTCGCTGTGCCCGTCCCCATAGGCCAGCGCTGTGTCGATGAAATTCAGTCCCAGCTCGATGGCATGTCGCAACGCCAGCAGGGACTCCCGGTCGTCACCGCCCAGCCACTGGGTTCCGCCGATCCCCCAGGCTCCATAGCCCATCTCACTTACGTGAAATCCTGTCCTGCCCAGCTTGCGGTATCGCATGGCACACTATTATAGAGCCATGAGCCTGGGCAAGTCGTTGCGATTGCGCCGGATTTTCGCCAATGGGCGGGCGCTCATTGTTCCCATCGATCATCGCGCCGAGGACCCTGTGCCGCTCGTGCGCAGCGTGGCGCGTTCCGGCGTGGATGCCGTGGCGCTATCGCCGGGCGTGCTTGAGCGCGTCATCGAGGATCTCGCCGGTCTCGCTGTCGTTCTGCGCCTCAACGGGTCGAAACGCACGCCGCAACTGGTCAGCGTGCAAGGCGCGCTGGAACTAGGCGCGGAAGCCGTGCTGCTGCGCGTCGATACTCACGACGCCCGCGACCTCGAACGTCTGGGACGCATCACGGAGGATGCGCGCCGCCTGGGCATGCCGGTGATCACCGAAATTCTGGGTGAGGACCTGCCCGCCGTGGTTACCATTGCCGCCGAGTACGGTGTGGACGTCATTCAGACGCACTGCACCGGGAGCCTGGCGGAGTTCCATCAAACCGTGCGCACGGCCGGGCGTCCTGTGCTGGTCTCGCTGGAGCCGGCCCGATCGGTGGCTGATCTGCTGGCTTTTGCGTACGACTGCTTGGAAGCGGGTACGCAGGGTGTGGTCGTAGAACCGCAGCGCGAGTCAGTTCTGGCCGGAATCAACGCCCTCGTGCATCAGGGCGTCTCCGTCGCCGAAGCACTGGCTATCGCCGAGCCCGAGCGCTTGGTTGTTCCCGACTAGCTGCGTCAAGCGAAGCCCGAAATGCGAGTCGTAATCGACGCTCTGCCTCTGCTCATTCGCAGCGCCGGCGTCAAGAATTACCTCTATCACTGGATTACGCACCTTCGCCGCGCGGCAGGTGCGGACACCATCGGCACCTTCCCCCCGCTCGGCGAAATCGGCCCGCTCCGTCACCAAGCCTCGGTAGCTGGCCCCTGGCGCACGGCTACAGGTCTTGCCCAACTTCTCCTTTCGAATCACACGCCGCTGCCTGTTCTGGACATCCTCACCCGCGACGCCGACATTTTCCACGCGAGCGTGATGGTCCGCCACCCTCCGCGCCGCCCGCTCCTCACCGCTACGCTCCACGATATGACCTGTTGGCTCATGCCCGAGCTGCACCCCAATTCCAATCTGCGCGACGCCCGTGCTTCCGCCGGCCTCCTGCGCCGCGCCAATCGCCTCATCGCGGTCGCCGCCTGCACCAAGATGGACGCCGTCCGCGTCCTTGGCATCGCGCCCGATAAAGTCACCGTTATTCATTCCGGCATCGCCCCGGCGTTCTTCGATTGCGACGCCTCGGCCATCCAAACGGTGCGCGGGCGTTACGATTTGAACCGCTCGTTCGTGCTCTTCATCGGAACCATCGAGCCGCGCAAGAATCTCGACACGCTCCTCAGCGCGTACCAGGCCTTGCCGCCCTCCCTACGTGAAGAGTTTGAATTGGTCGTCGCCGGCCCCATCGGTTGGGCGGACTCCGCCACCAAAGCGCGCCTCGCGGAAGTTTGCTACCTCGGTTATGTTCCCGAATCTGACATTGCCCCGCTGACCGCCGCCGCTACCGTCTTCGCCTATCCATCCCTTTATGAAGGCTTCGGATTCCCCGTGGTACAGGCCATGGCGGCCGGCGTCCCCGTCGTCACATCCAATGTTTCCTCGCTCCCCGAAATAGCCGGCGACGCCGCATTGCTCGTCGACCCGCGCAGCCAAACCGAGCTCCGTGACGCCTTGGCGCGGCTCCTGCTCTCGCCAGATCTCGGCGCCGATCTGGCCGCTCGCGGCCGCGCTCGCGCCGCCCAGTTCCGCTGGGAAACCTGCGCCGCGAAATCGCTGGAGTTTTTCCAAAACGTCGCCGCATCGGCGTGAAACGCCAGCCGCGATAAACTAGTCCTACAAGGTATGCGGAGATTTTTCACCGCGCTTTTTGTTCTTGCCGTTTCCGCTCTCGCCGCCAACATCCGGCTTTATCTCAAGGACGGCACCAACCAGATCGTCCGCGAATATTCCGTCCAGGGAGATCGCGTGCACTATTACAGCGTCGAACGCAGTGACTGGGAGGATATTCCGCTCGATCTGGTCGATCTGAAGCGCACCGAAGGCGAGATCGCCGCGCACAAAGCCGCCATCGAGGAGGAGAACAAGGTCGTTCTAGCGGAAGCGAAGGTGGAGCAGGAGCAGAAGCACGAGGTTTTGAAAATCCCCCAGGATCCCGGTGTCTACCAGTTGATCGACGGCAAGGAGCTGCGCATCATGCAGCTCGCCGAATCGAAGGTGCACAACAACAAGCAGCGCTCGGTTTGGAAAGCGCTGTCGCCGATCCCCATGGTATCCGGCAAGGCTACGCTCGAGATCGACAGTCCCCAAGCCCGCTACATCGTGGAGACTGCCACGCCCGAGTTCTTCATCCAGCTTTCCGCCGAAGAGCAGTTCGGCATCATCCGGCTCACGCCGAAGGATAATGTCCGGATCGTCGAAAAACTCACCATAATGCCCGTGACCAAGGAAATTGTCGAGGAGCCCGAGGAAGTGGAGATCTTCCGCACACAAGCCGCCGATGGTCTTTACAAAATCTGGCCCCAGAAACCGCTCGCGCCCGGCGAGTACGCCGTGGTCGAGGGCTCTCCCGGCAAAGTGAACATGCAGGTCTGGGATTTCACCTGGAAGCCCGGCGCGAAATACGTGCCCGTGCCCGAGACCCCCAAACCGAAGAAGTAGCCGCCTATTGCTGGGGCGGCGTAGGCGGGACTGGATCGGTCGGGGCCGCGGCGGCGGGCGCCACGGGCGCTGCGGCCGCCGGTGGTTGCATCCCCAGTCTCGTCAGGATTCCGTTCACGTAGCTGGTTGTCTCCGGGATGTTTGGAATGCCACCAGCCTGGTCGACCTTCTCCGGCCCCGCATTGTAAGCGCCGAGCGCCAGCGCCAGGTTGCCGCTATATCGCGTCAGCAGTTCCTTCAAATACTTCGCGCCGGCGTCAATACTCTGCTTCGCGTCGAACGGGTCTTTCACGGTGAGACGCGCGCTGGTTTCGGGCATGAGCTGCATCAGTCCTTGCGCGCCTTTGTCCGAGACCGCGCACGGCTTGAATGCTGATTCCTGCTGGATGACCGCTGTCAACAGCTTGGCCTCGAGACCCTCCCGCTGCGCAGCTTCTAAAAGGATCGGTGCAACGCTCGTTTCCGGAACGGCATCGCAATCCACGTCGGCAATCTGGGACTCCGGCAAAGTTAAGCCGGAGCCGGCGTTCGGCGGCGGCAGCGGCGGAAACGGCGCCAATACAAAGAAGGAATCTTTCCCATCCGGGTTCGGTGCCTGCCCCTGTTTGCCGATCGAGGCGGCCATCGCTGCCGCAATCGCAGCCTTCTGCTTATCTACCGAGTTCTGCATCGCCGCGAGTGTGCCGTCCCGCTGCTTCACAGCGGCAGCCTCCATAGCGGATCTATTGGGATCACTGGAGTTAGTCGGTTTTTCCGCGGCTGGCTTTTCGGCCTTCGCGGCTTGCGCCGCTGGCGGCGCCTGCCCCTGGACCCTTACCGCCGGGGTCATTAGAACGCTAACCGTCAGCCAAATAGAGAGATAGGACCGCATTCAGTCTTAAGAATCGACCGCTCGAAAAAAAACTTTAGAGAAAGTTTAGAAATCTCCTGGTTTTTGCCGAAGAGACGTTATGAGGGAGGGGAGCAGGCTCCCTTGGGACGAGGATATTGCTATGGAGATCACCGGGGCCAACGCGGCAGCGTCGACGCTCGCCGCAATTCCTACTCCAGAGAGCGTACCGCCGGCACAGGCGGCCGCCAACCGAAGCCTGATCCAAGCCGTGAACACCGTTAACGGCTCCGGCACGCTCGGCAACAACAACGAACTCACCTTTCAGATCGACAGGGCTTCGCACCTTGCCATAGTCCAAATCATCGATCGCTCCACCAAGAAAGTCGTCGAGCAAATACCTCCGGAATATGTCCTCCAACTGGCTAAGTCCCTGGGCCAGAAGGCTGATTCCAGCGCTGTCTCGGCCCTCGCATAATCGGCTGCGACAAAAACCGGGAGTCGGTCCGATATGAATAGCAGGAGCCGTCATGTCGACCAACCCCTACGACACTTACTTAGAAGCAACCGTCCTGTCCGCTGATCCGACTGAGCTCATCCGTCTCCTTTACCGGACGGCCATCGAGTCGGTGCGGGACGCTCGCGCCTACCTGGCCGACGGCGAGATCGCTGCCCGGTGCCGAGCCATCTCCAAAGCTGTAGCCCTCCTCGCTGAGTTGGGCCTCTGCCTGAAGCCCGATATTGAGCCCCGCTTGGCTCGCAACCTGACCGAACTGTACGACTACATGCGGCGCCGCTTGCTCACCGCCAATCTCAATCAGGTGGATGCGCCTTTGGCAGAAGTCGTCGGCCTGCTCGAAAATCTGTTGGAAGCTTGGGAGAAAATTGATGTTCCGCCGGCGAGGGAACAGCTCGAGCTGGCCGCCGCCGAGTTCTAGCGGAACGCTCACGCACGCGGCGCTGAAATGCGGCTACGCATTCGCAAGCCTCACCGAGGCCAGGTGGCCCTTTTAGCACACCGCATAACCCACCCGTGGCGCACGCCTGCAGCGTGCTGCGGCGAACTTCAGTTCGCCGCGCCCGTATGCAAGTGCCGGCCGGAATCACTTCCGCCGCCACCAATCACAAGGTTTTAATCAAGGGGAATCAGGTAGAAATCCACGATGCGCTGGCTTACTTCCGCGGCGTCGGGTTGGTACTTCCCCGCGCTGACTTCAGACTGGATTTGTTCCATCCTGGCCGGGGCAAGTCCCGCTGCCGCTTGGGAGAGCGCGGAAAGGTTCACCTCATCCGAGCCCGCGCGAGCCGGTGGTGCAGCAGGCGTCCCTGGTTGCGCCGGGGAAGCCGGTCCAACGGGCGTGCTTTTACCGCCAGGCTCGATCCGCATAAATCACCTAAAATTCTTATCGTCCTTCAGTAGACAAATTCTAGTAAACCGGATGGCATCAGGCAAGTCATCACGGCTTTGTAATCTAGGCAACATTATCCTTCTCGGACGCCGTCTGCCCTGGCTGCCCCTCTGCTCTCCGCGACAGTCCCTCCACCACCATGCGCGCCAGGCCCAACCCGCCCCCATTCGACAGTGCCTGCGCAAACTGCTCTTCGGCCATTTCCGTGGCCGATTCCGACGATTCGTCCTCGTCTCCTAGCCACCCCTTCGAATCCGGGTCATGCATCGACTTCATGAGCTGCCCGATCAGCAGCGCCTCAAACTGCTTGGCTGCTGTTTCAATTTTCTCGGGCGTGTCCCGCTTCGACGGTGCCTCGAGACCCGGCGAAAGCACCGGCATCTGCGGCGCGGAAAGGCTGCTCAGATCGCTCATGCTAGTAGGGGCCGGACATGTCCGGCCCTCCAAAATGCCGCATCAGATCACGTCCAGTTCGGCTTCGAGCGCACCCGCGGCGCGCAGGTTCTGGAGGATCGCGATAATGTCGCGCGGCGTCGAGCCGATCGCATTCAATGCGCGAACCAGCTCTTCGATCGTCGCGCCTTCCTTCAGAACGACATTGCGCGCTTTTTCTTCCTTCGCCCCCACGGTGACTTGCGGCACCACTTCCGTCTTGCCCTGCGAAAACGGCGCCGGCTGCGATACGGCGTAATTTGTCTGGACGGACAGCGTGAGGTTGCCGTGCATGATGGCCACCGGCGAGATGCGCACGTCGCCGCCCATCACGATCGTCCCTGTGCGCTCGTTGACCACCACGCGCGCCGGACGGTCGGCGTCCACCGGCACTTTTTCCAGCTCGGAGATGAATTCGATCGAACGCGAGGAGTATTCGGGCGGGATCGCCACCGTCACTAACGCCGAGTTCTCGGCCTTCGCGAGCGGTGCGCCGGTCGAGACAAATCTTTTGTTGACGGCTTCGGCGATGCGCGCCGACGTCGTGAAATCCGCGTAGCGAAGTTGTAGTTGGAGCGGCCCCTTGGGGACGAGCGAAGGTGCCGCGATCTCGACGATCGCGCCCGAAGGCACGCGGCCAACTGTGGGATGGTTGACCGTCTGGCTAGTGCCCGTCTTGCCCGCGGCGAACCCGCCCGTCACCACCGGTCCCTGCACTACGGCGTAGATCTGGCCGTCGCCTCCGCGCAATGCGGTCAGCAACAAAATGCCTCCCTGCAAGTTCTGCGCGTCCCCCATCGCGGCGGCGGTGGCGTCAATGCGCGAGCCAGGCTGCGCGAATGGCGGTAACGTGGCGGTCACCATTACGGCCGCCGTGTTTTTCACCGTCATGGTCGTGGCATTCACCGTCAGGCCCATGCGCTCCAGCAAGTTGGCCAAGCTCTGAGCAGAGAATATGGTTTGCTGGCGGTCGCCCGTTCCGGCCAGACCCACCACCAGCCCATACCCAATGAGCTGGTTGTCGCGTACGCCTCCCAGCGCCACCAGCTCTTTTAGGCGCGTCGCGGCTCGCGCGGGTCCGGTACCGGGCGTCACGAGCAGCACGCAGATGGCAATCAATCTCTTCATGGCGGCGTCTAGAATGGCAGCAGGCCCAAGAAGATGCGATAGAGCAGGTTGGGTCTCTGGGCCACATCGTTCACCGCGCCCTTGCCGTTGATGCGCACCTCCAACTGAGCCAGATTGTAAGAGTAAACGGTGTTCGACGTGGTGAGGTCCGCGGGACGCACAACGCCGCGCACAACCACGGTTTGACGCTCGGAATTCACTTGAATGTCTTTCGCTCCTTCAACCACCAGATATCCATTCGGAAGCACGTGCGTGACGCGCGTGGCGAGAGTCGTTGTGAAGTCCGTCTGGCGGGACGTGGTGCCTTCGCCATCGAGAGATGTATTCGTGCTGAGGTTCGCCAGGTTCGTCAGCGGGCCTGTAGCTTTAGTCAATCCGCCCAGCGCGGGAATCGTGGCTTTCGCCGCCGAGGCGCGTGAGGTCTTGGTCACACCTGTCACATCCGCCGAAACGGTCTCGGCCACTAGCACGGTCACCAGGTCGTCTACCAGGCGCGCGCGCACGTCACTACCCAGGTCGAGCAGGCGCGATGCCGCAATCCAGGTGGAGCCGGGCGAGGAAACGGGGCCCGCATTGGTCGGCGCATTGCGCATGGCTTCCTGGATGTACTTATCCAGCGCCGAAGGTTCGGCCGGCTTCTGGTCCTTCTTTTTGGAAGTATCCGGACCACCCGCGAAGCAGGGAACCGTGGCTGCCACGAGGAGCAAGAGCGCCAGCGCTCTCGGGATTTTTGAAAGATGGCCATTTATGATCATGGTTTTGCGTCCTGTGAGTTCGATTCGACCGTGGTGGCAACCACCACCCGATCCTTACCCGCGACGCGCGCGGAGAAACTCCTGCCGTTCACCAGCGTGTGTACCTTGATCGGGTCGCCATGCCGGCCGGCGGATTCGGCGCGGCCCTCCACCTTCACGAGCGCAGCGCCGCTGTGAACCTCGACCTGCACCACGTCGCCCCGCTCCACTTCCTTGGGTGCGTCTACCATGTTGGCGGTGATTGATGCGCCCGCCGGAATGGGATTGCGTGGACTGGTTCCGGCTACCGCTTCGAGCGACACCGCGGCAGCGCTCCGCACGGGGTAAACATCGCACGCTTCCAGCTTCAACTGGTTTGCTGTAATGGCGTGTCCCGCGGCCAGATTCTCCGTGGCTACGACACGCGTGCCGTGCACCCGTACTTTCACGCTGGCCCAGATACCGAACCTCCGTGTCCCAGCCGAATGCACCACACCTCGCCAGATCACCGCACCGGCGGCATCCACCGGCAGGTTCGCCCGTGAAAATTCCAGCTCGCCGCGGGGAATAGGGTAGCGGCTGAGTTCCATGATCTCGATGCGCGCTTCCGGATCTTCTAGCGCTTTGCGCATCGCCGCTACCACGCGCTCCGGTTCGAGCGTTGCCATGGCCTGCTCCACACAGGCTTCTGCTTCGCCGGGAAGTGCAACGTTGTACCGCAAAGCCAACCGCCGCAGTTCCGGCGCATGAAAGTAGCGCCGTACACCTGGCACGGGTGCATAGCCGATTTCGGCATCTGCCGGAACTGACGAAAACGCTGGTACGGCACGCGCTAGGTCGCCGGCAGTGATCTGATCGCCCTCGACCGCCACGCAAGGTTGCGGAGCCGTCAACAACAGCGCTAGGGACATCCAGAGTAGCATCATTGCTTTAAGTTGTTAGCCTGCTGGTACATATCGTCAGCGGCCTTCACTACCTTGGAATTCGCTTCATAGGCGCGCTGCGCCACAATCATGTTGATAAACTCTTCCACTACACTGACATTGGATTGTTCTGTATACCCTTGGAGCAGCGTGCCCATGCCTTCCTGGCTGCCGGGATTGCCGACCACCGGATCGCCTGACGCATCCGTCGGAAGGTACAGGTTTCCGCCTATGCTATTGAGTCCAGCAGGGTTAGGAAATTCGGCCAACTGAATCTGACCGGCTGTCTGCGCCGCCGTCTGGCCCGGCAAGGTGTAGCTGACGGTGCCGTCCTGCGCGATCGTAACTGCTTGAGCCTGCGGCGGGATGGTGATCTGTGGCACCAGCGGGTTGCCGTTGGCATCGACTACATTTCCATTCCGGTCAAACTGAAAGTTCCCAGCGCGGGTGTACGCCAGGGTGCCTACGGGCTGCCGGATCTGGAAGAACCCGTTACCCTGAATCACCACATCCAGCGGGTTGTCGGTCTCGGAAAAATCACCCTGGGTGAAGATGATTTCGTTAGAGGCGGCGCGGGTGCCCAATCCGAGTTGCAGGCCGGCCGGAACCACGGTTTGCTGTCCAGCCTGGGTGCCGGGGGCGGTCATGCTCTGGTAAAGTAAGTCTTGAAATTGAGCTCGCCGCGCCTTGTAACCAGTTGTGTTAGAGTTTGCCAAGTTGTTGGCTATGTTCTCAATGTTGGTTTGCTGTGCGTTCATGCCGCTGGCGGCGCTAAATAGGGCGCGGATCATAGAATCTCCTTAAAGTTGCACCTGAAGTTGGCTCAGTTCCTGATTGATGACCTGCCAGCAGTCGGCTGCTGGCGGGCGGGCGGCTTCGGCCGGCTGCGCGGGCGAGGAGGGGGAAGACGAGCCGGGCAAGATTCCGAAGGCGAACCAATCGTAAAACTGCTGCCACTCGGTGGTGCCGTCCTTTGTTTTCATGACGATATCTCTCTTTCTTAAGAGTTGACGCGGGCGACTTCCTCCACCGCGTGCTTGTTCATATCTCCGCTGATCGACACGGCTTTTTGCAGCATTTCAAACTGGCGCATCACGCTCACCAGTCGCACGGCGGCGTTGGCGGACGAGGAATTCGAAGCTTCGACTTTTCCTTGTTCCACCTGGGTTTCGGGCGCCGCGACCGGCTTGGCATTGGGATCCGTGACGTTAAAGTAGTTATTGCCTTGTTTGGCAAGGACATGCGTGTCGGTAAAGTTGACGATCTCGAGTGTTCCCAAGCTCTGGCCGTCCTGCAGCACTTCGCCCTCGGGCGTAACCGTCAAAGGGGTGGTGGATTGGGTTTGGATGGGAGTTTTGTCCACAGTGCGCAGGGGGTATCCTTCATGGGTGACGAGTATGCCCTGAGGACTCAGCTTGAAGCTGCCATTGCGCGTATAAAGAGGACCGGACGTACCGTCGGCAGCGAAGAATCCTTTGCCGTTGAGAGCCAGGTCCAACTGGTTGCCGGTACGAATGAGCAGACCCTGGGCGTAATCGGTCCACTGCGACTGGACCACGGGAACGGTGGTAGGCAGATATCCCTCGCCGTCGGCGGCGGCTTGCGCATCGGGTGAAACGTAGAGGTTGTAGGACTCCTTGTCGGATTTGAAACCATTGGTACTGGAGTTGGCGAGGTTATTGGCGGACATGTTGAGGGTATCCATGAGGGCGCGCATGCCGCTCGCGGCGGCGATGGTGAGAGAATCCATGGAAGTATGTTCCGGGGAGGGAGCGGTGCAAGTCGGGTACCGAAGGGGGGCAAAAAAAAAGACCCTAGAAAATCAACGCGGCCCAGCCGATAAGTAGATCAGGGTTAATATGCGAGGCCGTCAAGATTTTGCCAGCCACCGGCAAAAGTCATGATTTTGACAGCCTTTCTAGGTGTAAATCGCTGAAAATTTAAGGTCTTCGACTGGCCGCGCAACTGCAGCTTCGTCGGTCGTGCTCATCGCCAGCTCCACTCCGTCTTTTTCTGCGTGGCAGACTGCTCCGGCGCGAAACTCCTTCGAAGGGTCGCAGTCCGGCCGTTCGCAGAACAGTGGAAGCAACACGTCGCAGCCGGCGCAGAATGCGGCCGATTCCTCCGAGCAAACAGCATCCAGCGACGGGCAGAACAATGACGGAACGGGCACGGGAACTCCTCAACGGTCGCTGCGGCGCGGGCGATCGGCCACGCAGGACTCAGAGAATACCCAGTCAGCATCTGCCGGGGATGCGAAGACGTCTTCCGCCACAAACGATCCACAGCAACAGGCATTCCAGGCAATTCTGAACGAAGTGCTGCCGCCCGTTGACGGGCAGGCGGCGAAAGCGGACCTGGCTTCGACGGGAAAAACAAAGCTGGACCAAAGCCTCGCGCAGGTACCGGGGGACACCACACCCAATAGCAATAACGCGGGCGCTGCCAGCGCGAAGGGGCAATACGCAGAAACGCTCGATCCGGCTTTCCAGATTACGAAAGAGGCGCAACCGGCCAGTGGAAGTGCTGTGCTCAGCCAAAAGCTGGCTGACGCACAGGTAGCTTTTGCGGCTCGAGTCACGCAACAAGCCGGAACCGCCGCGACTTTAGACTTGCGTAATTCGCAGGAAACCATCGCGGCGTCGCGTTTCGACACGGCGCGTCCCGCGGCGAACACCAGCGTGGATCCGCAGACCGCACCGCCAGCGAAGACGTCCGAGCCGGCGAATCTCCCAGCAACTCCCGCGGCGAAGGCAACTTCTCAGGCACCCGCGCAGGCAGCAGCGGATAGCCAGAGTGCCGCCGACGCAAACACTAATGACGCAAATGCCAATAGCGATAGCGATGCGCACCAGCGGGACACGGGCGGACCAGACACGGAGCGCGCAAGCAGCCAACCGGAGACAGCAGCCACGGCGCCGCAAACCGCCCAGGACATTCAGGGCAGCCTGCTGACGCCGGCACCGGTGGCGGGCAATGGGGCGGGTGTCCGCCAGTCGAGCCCGGTGAAGGCTAGTACCGAGAGCGCTGCGCCGCAGCTTCAGGAACCACAAGGTGAGTCCAGCGTGCACGCGGGCGAAAGCGTGCGCAACATTTCGCTGCGCCTCACGAATGCGGATCAAAGTTCGGTGCAAGTGCGGCTCACGGAAAGAGCCGGGGAACTACACGTTTCGGTACGGACGCCGGATGTGAGCCTGACTCGCGGTCTGCGTGATGGCTTGCCGGACCTGATGGGCCGGCTACAAGTCAACGGCTATCGAGCGGACACGTGGCAACCGGGCGGCAACGGGAACTCGGCGGGGCAGGATCAGGGCCAGGATGCGCCATCGCACGGCCATTCGCAACAGCGCAATGGCGATGGATCAGGCAGCCAAGGCCAGCAGCAGAGTGATCAGCAGCAGGACGAGCAAACCCCGAAGTGGGTTCGCGAACTCGAATCCAGCATTCAAAGGAGCAACAACCCATGGCAACCAGCGCAGTAACACCGAATTCCGGCACGGGCTCGGGGTCTACGAGCCTGTCCAGCGCGAGCGCTTCCGCGACACAAGTCAGCGAGCAGCAGTTTTTGCAGCTTCTGGTGGCACAGCTCCAGAATCAAGACCCGTTGAACCCGATGGACGGCACGCAATTCGTGTCGCAATTGGCGCAGTTCAGCGAACTCGAGCAGATGATCGGCGTGAATCAAGGGGTGCAACAGCTAGTGACCGATGCATCGAGCAGCAGTTCCACGAGCAGTAGTTCGGGCAACAGCGGAAGCAGTTCCGCAAGCAACAGCGCCATCCATACGAAGGTACCGTAATCGCATTCACAAAACAAAGGAAACCAAGGAGGAAGGGATGTTCACATCATTTTCAGCGGCACTGAGCGGACTCAACGCCAACGAGGTGGGCGTTGACGCCGTCGGAAACAATCTAGCGAACTTGAACACCGTCGGCTACAAGGAAGAGACAGTCAATTTCTACGATCTGGTGGCGTCCTCGCTGGGGATCGGCAACGGACAGACCTCGGTTGGGTTGGGTACCGGCGCGCCGACGGTAACTCAGAACTTCACGCAGGGCTCGATTCAGCCCACCAGCGGCCCGTTAGACGGTGCGATTCAAGGTGACGGCTTCTTCATTGTGCAGGATCCCTCCTCCGGGGCCGTTGAATACACGCGAGCGGGTAACTTTCAGGTGAATGCCAACGGGACTCTGGAGACGGCGACTGGCCAGTATGTTCAGGGCTGGAATGCGGTCAACGGTGTGCTGAATACCAGCGGCTCCATCGGGAACATCACGATTCCTTCCGGCTTGCTGCAACAGCCGGTGGCGTCCCAGAACATGTCGATCAGCGCCAACCTGGATTCTTCGGCAGCCGATGGCACGGGAGACGGCAACTTCTCAGACCCGATTACGGTCTACGATTCGCTCGGCGACGCGCACACTCTGACCGTCAATTTCACCAAGACCGCTGCGAACACTTGGAGCTATGCGGTCACGATTCCCGGGGCGGACGTCACCGCCGGCACGGCCGGTACGCCGTACGCGATTACGGGCGCGAGCGGCACGTTGACGTTTAACCCGGATGGCACCATAAAAACGCCAGCATTGGCTACAGGTACGGTGCCGATCGATATTACCGGACTGACTGACGGCGCGAACGACCTGAAGATCAACTGGTCGCTCTATAACTCAGACGGAACGGGAGCCATCACACAGGTTGCGTCGACGACGGCCGTTGCCTCGCAAACGCAGGACGGCGCGGCAGCGGCGGAGTTAACACACGTTGTACTGTCGGATGGAGGCTCGATCGTGGCTCAATATTCCAGCGGCCAGCAGGTTACGATCGGGCAACTGGCCCTGGCTTCCATCCGCAACCCGAACTCGTTGACCTCGGTTGGCAACAACAACTATGAAGTCAGCGCGGAAACCGCGGCGCCGGCCGTGGGCCTTCCGAACACCGGCGGGCGGGGAACGGTGCTGGCGAGTTCGCTGGAGGCTTCGACGGTGGACATCGCCACAGAGTTCACCAACCTGATCACGTTCCAGTCGGGCTACGAGGCCTGTTCGAAGGTGATTACCACGAGCGACACGCTGGCGCAGGACACCATCAATCTGATTCAGACCTAACATGGCGGATCATTGCGCACTCGAAGAAGCCGGAGCGTTCGCCGATGTGCCGGTGGAGATCGAGATCGAGGTGGACCGGCGGCAGATGCGGCTGCGCGACATTTTGGAACTGGCAGCGGGCAGCGTGATTCCATTTCCAAAAACCGCCGGCGATTACCTGGACATTTATGTCGGGGGCGCGCCGGTAGCGCGTGGAGAAGTGGTGGTGCTGGAAAAAAACATTGGCGTGCGGGTCACGATGTTTGAGGCAAAGAGCTGAATGGGGCAGCAGATCCTGGCGGTTTTCCTGGTATTGGGCTTGCTTGGCGGCGCCTTATGGCTGTTGCGCCGGCGAGGCCTGGCGTATTACCGCGGGCCGGCGACGCGAAAGTCCGCCCGGCACCTGGAATCCATCGCGCGATTGCCCCTCACGCCGCAGCATTCCGTACACCTGGTGCGCGTTTCCGATCATGCCGTGCTACTGGCCCTTTCCCCTTCGGGCTGCATGCTAGTGGAGCGTGTGGAGTGGAATGCCGCGACGGAGACGGCCGAGGCGTGCGCGAGGACGGCGTCATGAGGCGGAGCATCGTGAAGCCGCTGGCGGGGTTGGTCTGGCTTGCGGCAGCGAGGATCGGGCACGGTGCGCCGGTGCCGGCGCCATCGTTATTCGGGATCACACCGTCAAACGGCGGGGCGCAGGGGTCGCAACTGAGCGTCCCCATGCAGATCCTGATTCTGATGACGCTGCTGACGTTGCTGCCGGCGGTGGTGATGTCGATTACGCCGTTCCTGCGCATCACGGTGGTGCTGCACTTTCTCCGGCAGGCGCTGGGGACGCAAACGACTCCCTCGAATCAGATATTGGTGGGGATTTCGCTGTTCCTCACGGTACTGATCATGAGCCCGGTGGCGACGGAGATGTACCACAAGGGTTGGGAGCCGATGGAAAAGAACCAGGTGACGTGGGAAAAGGCGTTTGACGATGGCACGGTGCCGCTGAAGAGGTTTCTGCTCCGCTTCGCGCGCGAGAAAGACATCAGCCTTTTTGTGGAAGTGACGCACGCGCAGCCACCGCGCACACCGGCGGATCTGGACTTGAAGGTTCTCATTCCGGCATACATTCTCTCGGAGCTGAAAGCCGGGTTTCAGATCGGCGCGGTGCTGTTTCTGCCGTTCATGATTATCGACCTGGTGGTGGCTTCGGTGACGCTTTCGATCGGCATGATTCAGTTGCCGCCGGTGATGATTTCGGCGCCGTTCAAGATTCTATTGTTCGTGCTGGTGGACGGCTGGAACCTGGTGCTGGGTTCGCTGATGAAGAGTTTTTATACGTAAGGGGAAAAATGACTCCGGAACTAGTAGTACAAATTATGCGGCAGGCGCTGATGATGGTGTTGTGGCTAGGGGCGCCGATACTGGCGATTGGATTCCTGGCGGGCATTGCGGTGAGCTTGATTCAGATCGTGACGTCCATTCAGGATACAGGGTTCAGCACGGTGCCGCGCCTGGTGGCGTTTCTTTTCGGGATTGTGCTGCTAATGCCTTGGATGCTGCAAAAGATGACTTCGTACACGATCCTGATTCTGAGCGATCTGGGACGCTACGCGCGGTAATTGAGTGGCGCATCCGCTGCCATTCCCGCTGGCTCTGGTATTCGGCTTCGTGCTGGTGCTGGCGCGCGTGACGGGCGCGTTTATTTTCGTGCCGCTGCCGGGAATTCATGCGGGCCCGGACGTGGCGAGGGCGGTGCTGGCGTTCAGCATCACGCTGGCGCTATTTCCGCTGTGGCCGCACGTGAATTTGAGTGCGCCGTATATAGGCGGTCTGGTGGTGGCAATGATGGCCGAGCTGACCCTGGGGTTGACGATCGGGGTGGCGGTTTCGGTGCTGAGCGAATCGTTTCTGATGGCGGGACAGATCGTGGGGTTACAGGCTGGATTTGGTTATGCGTCGATGGTCGATCCTTCGACGCAGGCTGACTCCGGCCTGCTGGTGGTTTTTGCGCAGTTGGTGGCGGGGATGCTGTTCTTTGCCCTGGGCCTCGATCGGGAGATCATCCGCGCGTTTGCCCGCAGTCTGGAGACTTTTCCAGCAGGAACGTTCGCGCTGGCGCCGGCGGGCGCGGAGCAGATTCTGCGTCTGGCATCGGGGATGTTTTCGGTGGGACTGAGGCTGGCGATGCCGGCGCTCGCGCTGCTGCTGCTGGTGGATGTGGCGCTGGCGCTGCTCGGCAGATTGAATCAGCAGTTGCAACTTTTGATGCTGGCGTTTCCGGTGAAGATGATGGCCGCCGTTGCGCTATTGGCGGCTCTTGCAGTTCTGTTCCCGCACGTTTTCCGCAGCTATTCTCAACAGGTAATGAGCCGGGTAGCGGTGGTGGCGGGGTTTTGACGGTTTAGTAGAACGAGATGAGCGATCACTCGCAGAAATCGGAACAGGCGACACCGCGGCGCTTGCAGCGCGCGCGGAAAGAGGGCCAGTTTCCCACATCCAAACAGTTTGTGCCGGCCATTCAGTTTCTGGCGTTCACCGCGATCATAACCAATTGGGGCCCAACGTGGCTGGAGCAGGTGCGGCTGACCATGCGCTTTCTGATTGGGCGGGCGTTTACGCACGATTTCCAGGTTGCCGATTTCGTGCATGTCATATCGACTTTGCTGCTGCGGACCTTCCTGCCGCTGGTGGCCGCCGGCGGCGGGCTGGTGGTGGCCACACTGGGCGCGCAGATGATTGTGACGCAGTTCGGCCTCAGCGTGAAAAAGCTGGCCCCGGACTTCAACCGGATGAACCCGCTTGCCAAGCTGCGTGAACTGCCGCGCCAGAATATTCCGGCGCTGATTCAGGCGGCCATTATGCTGCCGGTGTTCGGGGCGTGCGTGTACTTCATTTGCCGGGATCGTATGGAAGAGTACTTCCTGTTGCCGCTACAAGGGGTGGAGATTGGCGCGCACCAGGTGGGAGCTTCGCTAACGTCGCTGCTGTGGAGGGGAGCGGGGCTGTTCTTGGTGTTCGGACTGGTGGACTTCGCGCGCCAGCGCCGCCGCTACAAGCAGGACTTGCGCATGAGCCGGCAGGAGATCCGCGAGGAATTCAAAGAGGCGGAGAGCAATCCGCAGATGAAGATGCGGATCCGGCGATTGATGCGCGACCGTATCCGCCGCCACATGATGAAGGAAGTTCCGACGGCTACGGCGGTGATCGTGAACCCGACGCATTACGCCGTGGCGATTCGCTACCAACTGGATTGGACCACGGCGCCGAAGGTGGTGGCGAAAGGGAAGAACTACCTGGCGCTGCGCATTAAGCAGCGGGCGATCGAGCATCAAGTGCCGCTCATCGAGAATGCGCCGCTTGCGCAGGCGCTCTACAAGTCGGCGGAAATTGGGCAGGAGATTCCGGCGCACTTGTACCGCGCGGTAGCGGAGATTCTGGCGTACATCTACCGGCTGATGAAGGGGCGCTTACCGGCGTAATTTACCGAGGAAACGAAATTGGCAGAGACGAAAGCCATCGCCGCACCGGCACCGTGGAAGGGATTCGGAGGGATCAATTTCACCGGCGCTTCCGAACTCGGGGTACCGATTGCCGTGCTGGCGATCGTGATCGCGCTCATCACACCGCTCCCGGGTTTTGTACTGGACGTCCTGATTGTCACGGACATCATGATGTCGGTGATCGTGATGATGGTGGCGATGTACATCACACGGCCGGTGGAATTCAGCGTGTTCCCCACCACCTTGCTGCTGTTGACGCTATTCCGGCTGGCGCTGAATATCTCATCCGCGCGCCTGATCCTACTGAACGGCAATACTGGCACGTCGGCGGCCGGCGAGGTGATCCAGGCGTTCGGCAACTTTGTGGTGGGCGGCAACTACATCATCGGCGCGGTGATTTTTCTGGTATT
>Ga0181536_10002362_pt1 | contig 21460 bp, 23 predicted proteins | sample PEATcosm2014_Bin_41_FD_121105 | JGI IMG/M metagenome (GOLD analysis project Ga0181536, IMG submission 121105) | Peatland microbial communities from MTU Mesocosm Facility, Houghton, MI, USA - PEATcosm2014_Bin17_60_metaG | ecosystem: Environmental > Terrestrial > Soil > Wetlands > Peat | place...
CGATTTCGGCGACCTCCTTCAGCAATTTGTAGGTATGGTCCGTGCTGCCATCATCGACAAAGACGAACTGGTAATCGCAACCAAGCTCCTCCATGACGCCTTGCAGGCGGCCATACAGTTCGATGATATTAGGTTCCTCGTTATGAAAAGGAACAACAACAGAAATCGTGGGGGCTGTCTTGATATTAGGCATGCTGTGCCGTCCCTCTGAAGGGGCTATCGATCGCCTTGAGCCATTCCCAGTCCTGCTCGTTCAGCAACAATTCGGACTTGTGGCCCAGTTCGTTGAGTAGCGCGCATAACCAGTTTGCAAACTCCCAATCTTGGTCGCAGACACTCAACACACTTTGTCCATCGCGCTGGATCGCGGGAACGCCGTTGATTGCTTTTGTGGCGTACATATTGACTCCTTCGTTCCTACTGAGACTCTCATGCCGCGGTAGCTCTGCCCGAATTGCCGCTCGAAGCAGTTCAGCCATCGATGCATCGCAGCCGTATTAACGCATTTAGCTCGCCAAAGAACGTAGCACGGCAAATCACTCAATTGCGGGAGTATAGGCGAGGAGCGGACCGGAGATTGGTGCCCACATTGCGGCAGTGCCCTCGAAAGGTCATGACAGCCGGCGGGCGGGGTGCAGGGATTACACCAAGAACCAACGGCTTAGCGAGATGACCGCAGTGGTTGGCGGCCTGCAGTACACGCGGTTGAATTCAGTTCCGTTTTAAGGGAATCGGACGTGTTTCTTGAGCCAATTCATCTACCGGAGAGCGAACTGTTCGACGTTGGCAAGGGATTACGCGATCAAAATAAGCAGGAAACTCACAAAGGAGAGTCTATGGCGATCCTCCTAGCTATCCTTGATTTCCTTTTTGGGTGTCGCCACGTTCACCTCAGCCGTGTGTTCACACTGCAAGGCGAGACCTACCGGGTGTGCTGTGACTGCGGTGCGAAGTTTGCATATTCACTCGCGACCATGTCAATTGAGCACTGCCTGCCACTCACTCCTGTCTTGACCCGGTTTCGAATTGCCTGAGATAGAAAAAGAGCATGAACCAAGGAACGTACATAGCTCGATAACAACTATGAGTCAGTCTGCAGCAACAGGATCGCCTTGACTGACATGTCGGAGAAAATCGGACATCGCGACCCCTTGTACTTATTTACTTGCCATTTGGAGTGGCGCACCAAACGGAACCTGGCCGCGTACGAGGAGCTCCTTGCGGCGCTCGACGATCATGACCACGACATTCGCCGCCTTGCAGAATATCTCCTGCACCGAAGCTCGCCAAGGCCGGAGCTGCGACAGGTATCGAATCCTGGTGAAGTAACGACCGTTCGCATAAAACTCCTCGAAGTTGTTCTTCCAAAGGGCAGGCTCTACCCCGAGGTTCCCTGCCCGCATGCGGACAATGACCGCATTGAGGCAATTCGGACGAACCAGTCTCCACCACGAGGCAATTACATCAATCACATATCAACAGCGGCATTGGCACGAAACGTGCGCTCCAGGGTATCGGGAGAGCACGACAGGCGGTTCGAGGATCAAGCCAATGTTTCGTGCAGAAATCCAGTGGTTAGCGAGTGGTCCGACCCTCAAGCTGGAAGGCAGACTCGTCGCTGATTGGGCAGAGCAGGCCAGGTGCCTAGTCACAAAGGACGTACTGCCTAAGGGTTTGATCGTCGACCTCACCGAGGTGAGCTATATCGATTCAGTGGGCGAACAGTTGCTGAAGTGGTTGGCCAGTGTCGGCGCACTGTTTGTCGCCGGGAATGTTTATGCAATTGCCGTATGCGACCGGCTGCGTTTACTGCCTATGCAGAGGATAGCCGAGCGACGTAAGCGGCGGCATGGGAATAACGAGGAGAGGTCCCCAATTAACCATTCCCATCCAGTTGAGGCCATTTGAGGGCGGCATAGAAAGAGGAGAATCATGTCCTGGTTTCACTCGAGCACAGCGGCAGTCGATGCTCGCAATTATGCGTCGCCAGCCGAAATCGTGGCCTGCTTCCAGGATCATAGAAATGTTCTGGGTAGGCTTGCGTTCTTGATCACTGGCGATCAAGCAACGGCGGACCAGGCAGTTGTCCAAGCTTGTGAGATCACGCTTCAAGGAAACAGCCCTTTCCGCGATTGGCTTTTCGAGTGGGCCAAGGCTGCGACCATTGCCAGTGCGATATCACACGGAACAGAGGCGATTTGCATTTGTGAAGCCGCGCACAAGGATCGACGATGCCCACATGTCCAGCATTTATCGCAGGGCGATGCTGAAGAACGCGCGCCTAGTCTCGACCTCATTCTTGGAACCGACGCCCAAACACTGATCGCGGAATTGGATCCGCTGTGCCGGGCAGTCCTGGTACTCAGAGTTGCAATCCGATCGTCGATTCAAGATTGCGCTTTGCGCTTGAACGTATCCCGCGCGGCAGTGTTCGGCGCCAATTGTCATGCCATGACATGGCTTCACGACGGCCACGTGAAGCCAGTGGAGGAGAATCACGACGCTTCGCACGCTGTGTAGAAACACGGGCACCGGAGCAAAGTAAAAGTCTACAGTTTGGTTTTCTTGGTTTGGAAGCACGATTGCACTTGGGCCCAGCTAGTTTATTGCGAGGATCTCATGATTATCGAACTCAACGACGACGAAACTCGGTTGCTGTACAACGTCCTTCTCGAACAAGCGCAGGAGCACTATAGCTATGCGAGTACGTCCGAAGTAGCCGAGAGATTATGCAAACTGGCGACCAGATTCGGGCGCTCCGTTAGAGAACTACTCAACATGACGACTGCATGAGTGCGAAATTCACGACCGACCAAAATGATGTTGCCATCAATGGTGACCTAACAAGATACCGTGCGCCCCTAAATATTTCCGGTACCGTCGGAGCGCAGCCCACGGTGGATGAGGTTCTCCACAGCCTCGCCACCCTCTTGTCCAACGTAGTTTCATTCGAAAACATAGCGCTGCTCTTGTTTGATCCTTCTGGCCAACGCCTGGCACTGCGTGCCCTCGAGCGCAGTCAGGACGATGCGGCGATCGAGGTTGGTACAGAAATCATCTTCGCGGGTACGGGGCTCGGACGCGCGCTTAAAGAGCAAGCCCCGGTCTTCGTTCCGGACGTAACGCAGGAGGTCGCAGTCTATCCCGATTTCGCCTCCCGAGTTAATCAAGCGGAGAGCGCATACATATTTCCAATTTCAACCCCGCGAACAAAACTCGGGGCTCTGGTTTTCGTCAGGCAAGAGAGACTTGAATTTAGTCCCGCTGATGTCGAACTCATGCGTTCTATTGCCGGACATGTTGCTGTCGCCCTGGAGAACGCCCTTGCCATAAGTTCGGTGGAAGCGTATCAGCGTGATTTGACACGCGAGCGCGATCGTCTCAGCCTTCTGTTGGAGATCAACAACCATGTTGTAACGATTCTCGATATCAACGATCTCTTTCGGGCCGCATCGGCGTCGATCCGCAAACACTTCGCAAATGATTTCACCAGTTTCATGCTATTCGACGACCGTTCTGATCGTTTGAAGGTTGCAGTGCTGGATTTTCCCGCCAGCCGCGGCTTCATGAGCGATATCCCGGTGCACGTCGCGCAGGAAGACCTGGAGCGGTTGCGAGCCCGCCAGCCGAGGGTGCTGACACCTTCCGACAAGATGCCACCGTTGATCGCGCGGATGCTCCGAGCGGAGTCCATCGCCTCAGTTACGGCACTGCCACTGGTCGGCTCAAGGGGCCCGATCGGGGCCATAGTGCTCGGGAGTCGGAAAGAGAACAGCTTCCGCCAGGCAGATCTGGATTTGCTCTCTCAGGTTAGCAGTCAGATATCTCTGGCCATCGACAATGCATTGGCCTATGGGCGGCTGAACGCATCGCGAGATCATCTGGAGGACCAACGAGTATATCTGGAATCGGAAATCAGCTCCGAATACAACTTCGAAGAGATTGTAGGCAGAAGTTCAGCCTTTAAGAAAGTACTCGAGCAAGTGAGCATCGTTGCGCCCACGGATTCAGCAGTTTTGCTTCACGGGGAAACTGGTACCGGCAAGGAGTTAGTTGCACGGGCCATTCACAACCTCAGCGTCAGGCGCCAACGCTCCTTTGTGAGACTAAACTGCGCGGCCATTCCCTCGGGCTTGCTGGAGAGCGAACTCTTCGGGCATGAAAAGGGAGCCTTTACCGGGGCCCTCATGCAAAAGAAAGGTAGATTCGAGCTGGCCGACAGAAGCTCGCTGTTTCTGGACGAGATCGGCGACATCAATCTCGAGTTGCAGCCAAAATTGCTGCGCGCTCTACAGGAGCGGGAATTCGAAAGGCTGGGTAGCACTCGAACCATGCAGGTTGACGTGCGTCTGATCGCCGCGTCCCATCGGGATCTCCCCGAGATGATTCGACAGGGCAGTTTTCGCGAAGATCTCTTTTATCGACTCAGCGTTTTCCCGATTGAGATCCCACCACTGCGGGAGCGGCCTGAGGATATTCCACTGCTGGTCAATTACTTCGTTTCAAAGCTATCAAAGAGAATGCGGAAAAACATCAAGTCCATCCCCAGGCAAGCAATGGAGCTCCTGACAACTTATCCGTGGAAGGGCAACGTCAGGGAATTGGCAAACTTCATCGAGCGCGCAGTCATACTTTCGCACGGCGAAGAACTAGAAGTGCCAATCGCCGAGCTTCAAGTCTCTCATTCTCGCAACGTTTCGAGCCCGCCATCTACCTTCCATGAAGCCGAGCGGAAGGTCATCCTCGAGGCATTGAAGACGGCGTCCGGGCAAATCTCGGGTCACGGCGGAGCGGCCGAACGCCTGGGTCTTAAACGTACGACCCTGCAAAACAAGATGAGACGCCTCGGGATCGCTAAGGGCGACTATCACCCGCGCCGTTGAGACAATCTGTTCTGGAATTCCATTTAACGAGCCAGCAACATTGAGCCTTCCTTGCCCGCACATTTCTTGGAATATCGACGCAGTGAACACGGAATGTCGCTAGCGCGCGGCGGTGCTGATCGACTGCCCAGGCCCAGGCCGAGACGCGAATCCATTCTGTCCTCCGGGGCTGAAGGAATGCTGGAACAAGCTGCCTGCGATGAACTCCTCGGCCGCCTGCATCATGTGCTTCCACATCTCGAACGCTCGCCCCTCCTGATTGAGAAATGCGAGAGCCTGTTCTCGGCTCACGGGGCGGCCTTGTTCGTTCCCCAGACGCATGAGATGCGAAAGTGTGACTTCGGCGATCACTCGTTCTCTGTCTTTCTTCTCGCTCATTGACTTGCCCCCCCACTGGTTTATCGCTCTTCAGGGCATCCCTAAACCCACCCTCGCTACCCAGCTTCCGCTGATTGCTAGAGGCGAGTGCAGTCCGGAGACATGGAATGCAGCTACTGGCAATAATTCGCCTTCGAAATCCCCAGGCGACGAATCTTGTTTTGCAGCGTTGTACGCTTCAATCCCAGACGTTCGGCGGCTCCCCCCTTGCCTGCGATGCGTCCCGATGCGGCTCTCAATGCACCGATGATTACAGAGGACTCTGCTTGTCGAAACGTAGAGGCCGTTCCGACAGCAACATTGGTCTCGGATGAGGTGGCAAACTCGGTAAGCGGCACCTCTAACTCCTCACCACGTGTGAGGATGACAGCTCGTTCGATGAAGTTTGCCAATTCCCTAATATTCCCCTTCCAAGGACAGTTGGTCAGCATCTCCATTGCGTGTTGGGGGATGGACTTTATCTGTCTCCGCATCCGGCCCGCTACTTTTGACACAAAGTAGCTCACCAGGAGTGGAATATCCTCGCGCCTTTCGCGCAGGGGAGGGATCTCGATCGGGAAGACGTTGAATCGATAGAAAAGATCCTCGCGGAACTTCTCCTCCCGAATCATGGAGGGAAGATCGCGATGCGTAGCGGCAATCAGCCGCACGTTCACGCTGATCGTCCTGGAGCTTCCCAGCCGCTCGAACTCCTGCTCCTGGATGGCGCGCAATAGTTTCGGCTGGAGTTCCAGGCTGATGTCGCCGATCTCATCCAGAAACAACGAGCCTCCGTCCGCCAACTCGAATCGACCCTTTCTTTGCATTAGAGCCCCCGTGAAGGCCCCCTTTTCGTGTCCGAATAGTTCGCTCTCCAGCAAGCCCGAGGGAATGGCCGCACAGTTCAGTCTGACAAACGGGCGCTGGCGCCGGGCGCTGAGATTGTGAATGGCACATGCGATCAACTCCTTGCCGGTTCCTGTCTCACCGTGGAGCAAGACAGTCGAGTCCGTGGGCGCCACGATCGCGACCTGTTCCAGGACTTTCTGCAGGGCTGCGCTTTTGCCGACAATGCCTTCGAAGCAGTACTCAGGGCTGATTTCTGGTTCGACATGAAACAGCTGGTGTCCGAGCCCGCTCACATTGACAAGGCCGGTTTCTGCGAAGTCTCCGAGGTTTGTGAAATCCATAGTCGCGCACCCCATAGTCTGTCTCCTCCCTGAAGGTAGATAGCAGCTAAGCTGATCTCTTCGTCTGTGGGCAAAACTCGATGATTTTTCCGAGTTGCGGCTGAGCCGGCGTCCTTAACGGTTTGCGAAAGTTCTTCGGTATGTAAAACTCAATTACTTTTGCCATGACAATCTCCTAGATCCCAGTGAGCCTCGGTGCGCGCGGCTGTGCCAGATCGTTCGCACGCTTTTGTCGGTCGCTATCAGTGCTGCTGACAACATTCATTGCAGCCATGATTAGGACTTCCTGCAGCGTGAAACCGCGAGTTGTGATCTTCCACATAAGCGCCACCAAAGAGGAAATCGAGACTCAAGTGAGGCCTTGCTTACGGGATGAGTCTGCAACGACCTGCGTTTGGTTCACAACGGTAAATCGGGTGATCGTGGTCTCGGTATATGGTGGGGGTTCCAGGTTGTACTTCTCGGAGAGGTCGGCAACGCGGAGAACGGCGGATTGCGCGGACCGTACTATGAGGATCTCGACCTGAGTTTTGCCAAGGTCTTTCCCATCACGGAACGGCAGCATCTGCAGACAAGGTTCGAGATGTTCAATGCCGGTTCCACTTGGCACCGTGGTGCTTGGATGCCCTGCGCCAGCCTGCCGAACTGCGGCAACACGCCACTCGGGTCGCTTGTTCCCACTCAGAATCCTGTCGTTGTTTCGCCATCCGAATGGGCGCGTGACAACCTGTGGCAGGGGCATACGATTCAATTAAGTGCCGTTTATTCCTTCTAACTGGGCCGCAAGTTTCGGTTGGACACCCCAATGGTGGCCTCAATCCGCTGTATCGCTTGATCCAACTGGCGCTCAAGCTTCAATTTTGAATCGATGACAGAACACTTCTATTTCTTGATAACCTCAATGTGCTTTCGCCCGAAGAACCGAGCATCCATCGACCAGGCACCTGGTCCTATCATTGCCAAACTGGCCCCTAATCCGGAAAGGATGATCGCGGTCCATGGGTCAGCGGACCCCGCGAAAACGAGCCATAGTTGCGTAGCTGCGACGAGAAGTCCGATATATGGAGTGCCCAATCCTATTACAAGAAGGACCGATGCGATCAATGGCAGTGCGACCAGCGCGAAATGAGGGTCCGCGCCCGGTCGCAGGAATGCCTCACGCAAGAGAATGGCGCCAATGAGGAATCTTTGGATAAGGAGACCGATGCCAGGCCATCCGGCCGCGAAGGTCGAGAATAAACGTTGCACAATCTAAGCTAACGATATTCGCGACCAAGGCGCTACGGGCAAAAGGGGGAGATGGCTCTCCCCCATTCAGGGGATTTGTAAGTCGATGATTCCGCGCTTTAGCCCGAGGGTAACCGCGTGAGCTCGGTCGTTCGCACCAAGCTTGGAGAGAATGCTGGCGACGTGGCTCTTGACGCTTGACTCGCCAATTGAGAGTTGATCGGCAATCTGTTTGTTGGCGTTGCCCGCCGCAATCAAACGCAGCACATCGACCTCGCGTGACGTCAAGCTCTCATCCGCCAGATGTTCCGCCACTTCGGCTGCAATATCCGGCGGGATTCGCTTTTGTCCGGCGTAAACGGCACGAATAATTTCCGGGAGATCTCGATGCACGTGCGCTTTTAACAGGTAAGCCCGGGCGCCCGCCCTTAAAGCCCCGATCGCTTGGGAGTCTCCGCTGTATGTTGTCAGCACGATAATGCGAGCGTCAGGAAATTCGCTGCGAATGCGAGCGATTGCATCGATGCCACTCAACCCTGGCATCTGCAAATCCATTAGGGTCACATCCGGGTGATGCATTCGGAACTTCTCGACAGCTTCCTCTCCATTCGACGCCTCCGCGATCAGCTTCATGTCAGGTTCGGCGCTCAACAGGGTCGCAACGCCCCCGCGCAGGAGGGCATGATCATCGCACATGAGAATTCGGATCGTTTTAGTTCCGGTAGGCATAAGCTTTTACCTTGCGAAGTAGTCGGAATGGAAGGCTATCACCAGACCCAACATAAGCAATGCCGGCAGGAACGGTTAACTGGAATTCGGCGCCTGCTCCGGCTTCGCTCCAAACATCCAGCTTCGCTCCGATCCGCTGCGCTCGCTCCCTGACGCCGCGCAGCCCCCAATGGCCGCTGCCGTCTCCCTGCAATACCTTTAGGTCCATGCCCTTTCCATCATCGCGAATACGCAGACGAAGCATGTCGTCATCGTATCGAATCTCGGTTTCAATGCGATGAGCCTTGGCGTGCCGGAAGGCGTTTCGCAACAGTTCGAGTGCAATTCGATAAGTTTCTTCCCGAATGATTGGCGTGAGCGTTCGCCGCTCGCCCTCAACCGTCAGACCGAATGTAGGCACATCCTGATCCGCTTGCGATTTGGCCAACTCACTTCCCGCTCTTGCCAACAACTCCGGCAAAGCATTCTGGGCAATGATGTCGGAACGTATGTCGCGAATCGCATCGCGGCTTTCGGCGATTGCCTGCTCGGTCCTGTCAAGACTGGTATCGAGGACCTGCATCGCGCGTTCCGAACCGGCCGCAAAAAGGTTACGTGCCGCCTGATACTGAAACAGCAGAGCCTGCAGACTCTGGAGCAAAGTATCATGGAGCTCGCGAGCGATACGCGTTCGTTCACTCACCCGCGCTTCGATGGCCGCGTTGAATTCCCGCCGAAGCTGCCGGACACGCAGCTGGTAGGCCGCCCACAGCAGTGCCAAAAAGATGCACGCACAGACGGCGCGGAACCAGTTCGTCTGGTAGTACGCCGAAGCAACGTAGAAATCCAGCTTCGCGGCATGATCGTTCCAGATGCCGTCACTATTACACGCGATCACGCGAAATGAATATTTCCCACGAGGTAGGTCCGTGTAGAACGCCTGTCGCCGTGTGCCGGCCTCGTGCCAATCACGGTCATAGCCGTCGAGGCGGTAGCGAAAATTTACCTTCTGCGAAATCGAAAAAGTGGGCGAGGTGTAATCAATTTGCAAGTCCCTCGGATTCGGCGGGAGCTTGAGGTTGGACGTCGCTTTGAACTCTTTTCGGTCAGCGACGAGCGACCCGATGTATGCCTCCGCCGGGAGCGCTTTCTGCGAGAGCTTGGATGGATCCAACATCTGTACGACAAAACCGGTCGCAAACCACACTCGCCCATCAGGAGACACATCCGCCGATCTGATTCCGAATCGCCCCGGCCGCGCTCCGTCCAGTGCGTCATAGAGCCTGGTTTGCACCGCGGCTTCCGGGTTGGCCCACCACCGTTGTAGCTCGGAATCGGGGAGCTCGACGATGCCACACTCCGTCAGCAGCCACCAGTTTTTCTGTTTGTCCTCAATGAAGGAATAGACCGCGTTGCAGGGCAGCCCGTTTTTCGTCGTCATCCGCTGCGCTTTACCCTGCCGCAGTCCGACGAGCCCATCGTCGTAGGAGGCCAAAACGGAACCGTCTGCCTGGACATCCAGATGGTTGGTGAACAGATTGGTAGTAGAACCTATTGGGAACTCTTTCTGGACACCATCGCGAAACAGCACAAGGGTTCCATTGGCAGGGCCAATCCAAATTCCTGCGGACGGATCCCGGGCAAGTTGCCCTGGGGGGATTTGCGATGCTGGAAACTGTTCACGGATCTGAAAGTCTCGGATACGGATAAGCCTTCGAGACTTGCCGGAACACTCGGCCCAAATATTTCCATCGCTGTCCTCGGTCATTGCTAATACGAGCCCAAGCGGCTGATGATCCGGTTCGGAGATACGGCGGAAACGTCCATTCTTGGACACGTACAAACCGTCATAAACTCCTATCCATGTGTTCCCGGCTCGATCTTCGAGCATGTACGAGACTTGGTCCTTGGGGAGACCATGTCCACCTCGAATTGGCGTGACCGTCCCGTTCTTGATTTTGACGAGAGAGTCGCCGTTTGCAACCCAGACCGTGCCATCTCTACTGGCCAAAACCCCTACCGCGCTCTCGCTCCCCAGCCCCTCGGAGGTTGAGAAGGTGGCTACCCGCGGATCACGGAAGCTGTCGATTCCATTGGTTGTCGTGACCCACAGAATCCCCTCTCGGTCTTCAAATAGGTCGTTCACGTAATCGCCGGACAAGCCTTCCGCCCGCCCATAGTGCTCGACAACATCCCCGCGTATGCGATACAGTCCGTTGCCTAGAGTGCCCACCCAGAGGCTCCCGTTACGATCAAGGGTCTGAGCGATAACGTTGAGCTTGCTGCCATCGAACCCAGGGGTGACGAACGACTTGAAAAGACCGTTCTCCAGTCTTCCAAGCCCTTCCCCGGCACCCTGAGGAAGTAAGCCAATCCATAGGGATCCATTCGAATCAAGTGTGAGTGCGCTTACGCCATCGCCGCTATTTATTTTCAGCGCTTCGATCGGGTAAACCTCCGAAACGCCTGCATGCCAATGCACAACGGCTTTTTGCCCCCCAAGCCAGAAACCACCTTTCCCATCGGCCAATAAGGCTTCGCCGCCCGTAGGAGGGAGCCGTATCCCATCGGACTCCCCGAAACATTTCACCTCACGGTCGGTAATATGGCAAAGGGGTGCATGCAGATTGAAACCTGCTTGCAGCATCCACAACGAGCCGTCAGGGCCTTCGCTGATGTTCCCAGTCCTGTTTTGCCCTTCCAGCGCGAAATGAGAAGTGATCACCCCACCTTTCAGGTGAAAGACTTCATGCTCTGCTACTGCCCAGAGTCCACCCGCGTGGTCGCCATGAACACTCACGATGTGATCGATTGTCCTGCCGTCAACCGGCAGCGTCCACGGAACAAACCGAATCCCGTCAAACCTGTACATGCCTTGGGAAACGGATGTGAACCAAAGGAAGCCATCTGAGGTCTGTGCAACTGAAAACATGCCGGCGGGCGCAGAGCCGTCCTGTATTCGCCATGACGTATGCATGTACTGAGTGAGGCGTTTGTTCGGATCGAGGGCATAAGCTGGGCCTGCAAGCAACAACACGCAGACAAGACAAGAGCCCAACGTCGCCGCAATCGCGGCGGAGGGCCAGTTAAAACGAAGCGGAAGTGGTCGGCGAGAGGCTAAGTTTCCCATGTTGTACCCGAATCGCGTGCGACAACGGTTCATTCAGCCGCGCTTATTCATGGCCTATGCCAGGAAAAAATAAACAAACCATGATACCGCTGACCGGGAGCTTTGATCCTTTGAAAAGAAAACGCGCTGCACGGAAACGGGTTCGTCCGCCGCCACGACCAACTGAGAGACCGCAACTGCAAGGCATTCTTCAAATCTGTGAACGGTCTAACCGGCCCGGGGAGCGTGTCTGCGATCTTTGGTATTCGATCTCAGACAATTCTCTAAGGCTTGCAAGGCATAGAGCGCATTCTCGATAGCCTCAGTTTCGCCGTCATAATAGGGGGGACTTTTGAATAGCTCTCGGGATCGAAAGATGAATGCTTTCCGCGCTTCCTCGATGCGCCATTCCAGCTTGCTCGTGTCGGTCTCGAACAGCGCAGCTTGGTACAATCCGCGCCAGTGCCGAAGGCCTTCGGCAGATTCGCTCATGACTCACCTCCCAAAAACTTACTGGCACAAGCGGTCAACTGAAGTCAGTAACGAGAGACACACTTTGTGACTTGGCCGCCTGCTCATATCTAACTAACCTCCTACCTGCACTACGGCCGTGTAAGGAAAATAGGCAGACCGAGTTTGTGGTCGTACCTCGGTCGGTAGCGCTCGGTGTTGTACATCGAGGCGATATCCACCTTGCGTGGGCCTAACTTCGGATCGGGAATTGCCACCATGGTGTAACGGCCCTCGTTGATCGCGGTCATCAGACCAGATTTGCCTTCTTCCAGAGCGTCCATCGCCATGCCTGCGAACGTGAATCCCACCATGCGATCGACAAAGTCGGGGCTGCCGGATCGCAGGTCGTAAGTGAGATCGCTAACGACAGTCTCTTCGCCGGTGGTCCGCTTGATTTCATCACTCAGATCCTCGGCGACGCTCATCTTCTTGCGATGGCCGAACGCATCAGGCTCCCCGTACTCCTTCACGACGTAGCCTTGCCACTCCGCCCCTTCGGAGAGGATCGCCAGTGAGTAGTTGCTGGGGTTGTTGCGTTTGTCGTTGATAAGCAATTCGATCAGGTGTTGCAGATCGACTTTACATTCGGGAATGCAGCAACGCACGGCGGTGACGTAGGCCGTGTAGAGCGCGGTGTAGCCGGCATCGCGTCCAAACACGCGAAAGATGCCAACGCGCTCGTGCGAGCCAACCGTGGTACGCTGGCGGTCGATGGCGTCCATGGCACGCGTAATCGCCGTCGAGAATCCGATGCAGTATTCGGTGTTCCGCACGTCATTGTCCATGGTCTTCGGCACTGCGAGTACCTTTATGCCTTTACGATCGAGTTCCGCAGCATAACTGAGAGTGTCGTCACCCCCGATCGCGATCAGGTAGTCGAGCCCGAGCGTCTCGATGTTTTTCAGCACGGCTGGCGTCACATCGAAGACGATGCTGGTGACGCCCTTCTTGCTCGATTCTTTAGTTTCGAAGGTTTGTCCCTGCAGAACGGGAGGCAGGTTCTTCATCTTCGTAGGATTTGTGCGTGAGCTGTGCAAGAAGGTCCCGCCTGTGCGATCGATGGTGCGCGTGTTTTCGCGATTCAGGGGCAGGATGTAATGCTCCCTGCTGGCCGGGTCATTCAGATCGACGTGGGTCAATCCTTCCCAGCCCCGGCGAATGCCGACAACTTCGCATCCGATCTCGGCCCCGCGATAAACCACCGACTTGATCACTGAATTCAGCCCAGGAACGTCGCCGCCTCCCGTGAGTATGCCTATACGTTTCTTGGCCATGTATGACTCCTTACTTCCTTACTCAGGTACCACGCCGCAGCTCAGCGATTCTGCTCTCTGACAGAGACTCTCGACAGAACGCGCTCATGTTTACGACGAACCAAGACAACAATGGATCGTGGGGCTACTTGATAGATCGACTGCTGCAGCGGCAAACCGCATTCTGAGAAGTCGTTGGGACACGGTAGGTCCGTGTCCACAATTCTCACCCAATCTTGAGGCGCAGCCTCCTGAATTTGGAACTGCAGCAGTTGCCAATAAGCATTGATCATTACATAGAGATCGTCATCACCCTGTGACGCGCCATGTAGGCAAAACGCCAGACTCCGGGAATCTGGCGAAAGATCGACCATTGGCCCAACGCCGTACCAGGAAATGTCCTCACGCCAGAATCTGCTGCGACACAGGGAAGGATGAGACTTCCGGAACGCAATCATGCGTTTAAAGAACCGGAATATGTCCTGATTCGCCTGGAGCTGATTCCAATCCAGCCAGCTGATTTCGTTGTCCTGGTTGTAGGGATTGTTGTTTCCGAACTGGGTGTTCAGAAACTCATCGCCCGCTCGGAACATCGGGATGCCGTTCGAGAGCATGAGGAGGCAGAAGAAGTTTTTAGCCTGCTTCCGGCGAAGTGCCAGAACCTCCGCTGGCGCGCGCTCATCTCCTTCGCGTCCGCAGTTCCAACTGTAATTCGCGTCCATGCCGTCTTGATTGTCATGACCGTTTTTCCAGTTGTGTTTCTGATTGTAAGAAACCAGGTCGTAGAGCGTGAAGCCGTCGTGGCAATCGATATAGTTGACGGTCTGGAAGGCGTGATAGGCATGCTCACGGCTGTCCGGAAACAAGTCATCGCTGCCGTAGATACGACGCATAAGCTCCGGGACCATCCCCGCGTCGCCCTTCATAAAGCGGCGGACATCGTCGCGATAACCGGCGTTCCATTGCAGCCAGGTCGTGCCCGGAAATCCACGTCCTAGCTGATAGCCTCCAACGTCCCAAGGCTCCGCGATCAACGCCATTCTGCCCAACTCAGGGTCCGCAGCAATTTCACTGAAAATCGGGGCATCTCCCCAATTCAGTGATCCGTCTGCATTGCGGCTAAACACCGATGCCAGATCGAAGCGAAAGCCATCGATGTGCATCTCGTTCTTCCAATGACGCAGGCTGTCCATCACCATTTTGCGCACGTGTGCCTGGCTGAAATTCAACGTGTTGCCGGTGCCCGAGTAATTGGCGTATGGGCTCGTCGGGTCGGAGGACGGCATGTAATAACTTGCGGCGTCGAAACCTTTGAAGCTGTAGGTAGGGCCGACGTGATCTCCCTCACAGGTATGGTTGTACACAACATCCAGCACAACGAAGATCCCGGCTTTGTGAAAAGCCTTGACCATATTCTTGAACTCAAGATGTTGCCCATCATCATCAACACTCGATGCATACTGCGCATGAGGTGCGAAGAAGTTCAGAGGCATGTATCCCCAATAGTCACCCTCGTGAGGATCGCGCTGAAATACGGGCATGAGTTCGGCGACGGTGATGCCAAGCTCTTTCAGATACGGGATCTTTTCAATCAGGCCTGCGTAGGTGCCGGCTCGCGATGGATGAACGCCGGAATTGGGATTCCTGGTGAACCCCTTGACGTGAAGTTCGTAGATGATCGCGTCCGATTCAGGTCGGGGCGGGAGACCTTCAGCCCAATCGAAACCAGACTGTTGTCTGGGCAAGACTCCAAGCGGCGCCTTTTCATGATTGGGCCCCGGCTTCATTGCCAGCTTGCGGTCAAATCCCGGCGGGAAGAAAACTCGTTTCGCATAGGGATCGAGAAGGACCTTTTCGGGATCGAAGCCGCGGAGACCAGCACCGGCCAGCCCTGAAACCGAGTAACCGTAATAGCGGGCATCGCCCATTTGATCGAGCGGAATCCTGCAGTGCCAGACCCGTCCTGACTTATTGCGGATAGGATCGAACTGAAATGTCAAAACTGGCTTTGCCAAATCGGCAGGGAAATAGAGAAACAGCTTCACACTCTCGGCATGTTCAGCACACACCGCAAAATTGAAGGCCTGGTCTTCCTCAATCCAGGTAACCCCCAGCGGCAGTGGAAGCCCCTCTGTGTGTGCCCATGTGCGACGTATCTGCGGTGTCGCTGCTGAGACCGACGCGGCGCCAGATGCGCAGTCGCTGACCGCAATGGATTGGGGAACTGTGCTTTTCACGTGTTAAGAGCCTAATGACAGGCCGCATCGTCCTGGAAATTACCGCTGGCGAACATCTGCGCCAGAAATTGGCCGCAATGGATGATCTTCTGGGCCCCGGAATCGTTTTTGAGCTGGTTCTCAGACATGCTCAGGTCTGCCGCGCTCAGCGAACTGCGAGCTTTGGCATATCCGTCAGCCCAGGCCTGCACATTGTTAAATTCGTTCTTGAGCAACTCGAGCCCGCGATAGTCAGAGTCTGTCGATGCCGCCACTGAAGCTAATGCGACGCTGTCTGCAGCCCGACCCTCAAACGCCATGATCGTGTTTCCTGCCGTGGTATTTCCTACTGGATACCCATTCAGTACGATCGCCTGCAGCGTTCCACCCCACTCTCTGATCGAGGCCATTGCCTCAATCGCTGCTTTCATGAAGGAGCGCGAGAAGCCTGATCTGTGAGCATCGGCGCTCGACGATGAACCGTCCGGACCAGGCAGCGTCAGAATAATTCTGTCCTTCTCAAAACTCAGCGATCCGTTTGTGATCTGCGCAAGCGCTTGCGCATCCACGAACACGCACCCCTGGTATCGAATGACACTTGCCTGTCCTTGGTAGCCTTGCACGGACAACGCCTCTCTCTCGCGCTGCGATTGCGCCATTGCCATGGCCACCATCAACAGCACGGCCCCGAACATCACTGGACTATGCTTCATCATGTGCAACATCGACTAGTCCTCGGATCAAAGTCCTGCTCGAACTAGAGCGTGCCTCATTGCTGAGGCGGTTCTGCCACGCTACTTCCCGGCACGGTGTATTGCGCCTCGGTGAGCGGAGGAAGGGCAGCTTCGACTTGCATATCCATCATCAAATCGATGCGACGCTCCAACTGAAAGAACTTCGTCACGGTAAGGGCCGGAAGCACCTTGTTGAACTTCTTGTAATACTTCTTCTTCAACTCAGCCAGACGAGATTCGCAGTCAAACATTTGGTCTGCCATCGCTTTGGCGTCGGCGTCGGTCAGGTTCCGGAACTTCTGGGTGTACTGCTTTATGACGGCAGCACGACGATCATCCAGCCTGAATCGTTCGTAGTCGTATTGCTGATAGACCGGCCAGAATGCCGCGCCATCTTTGTCCGTGAAATTCATTCCTGTAGTGATGAGGGCAGCCCTGTCTGCGCGCATATTGGCCCTCACTAATGCGATGGTGGAGTCGATGCCGGGCTCCTGACCTTGAGCACGGCTGAGTGGGCACAATGCGAGCATCGCGAAGGCAACTATGAGTAATGCACAATTCTTCATCATTGACTGAACTCCTAAGCCGCTTGTTCGTGTATTCGCGGGCGCAGCGGCGCAGTGCGCTCGACACCTTCTTTGTGAACGGCTCCTCGAAAGGACGAGAAGCAGTTGCACGAGATGATGTAGGCATGCCACTTGCCGAACTCATCTCAGGATCAAATCATGTCTTATGTTGTGGTTCTGCAATTAAGCCTTGGTGCCGGACGACCATACGGTGCCCGGTGATGGGCACGCGGACCTCAGTTGGTCACGGAACGAGCACTAGGTCCACACTCTGCGATGCCGCTCCTGGTCCGGATTCGCGCGGTATTGAAGCTTTCAAATAACTTTCCGAGCGACGGGAGCGAGAGAAACGAAGCGACGTTGGAGTGCAGGTAAAGATTCAACGAGACTTGGCTAGATTGTTCAGTGCAGACATGGGAGACGAGATCCGAACCTGGAGTTCGGCATCGCGCGACCGTTTCAGCACTCTTTGGAGGACACATTCATCGGAGCAAAGTGGGATCTTCGGACTTGGCATCCCCGGTGCGCGAGACACTGGTTCTGGAGAGGCCAGATTAACGCTATCCGAAGCGGTCATGAGTCCGCTGGATCGAGTGCAGAGACAGGGTACGGGTTACTTGGCTTTCTGTTCGACAGCAGCCTCCTCCTGCTGCTCTTCAGCCTTTTGCCAACTGGGATTGCGGTCGTATTCCTTCATAGCCTTGGCGAGAACATCGGTCTTCCTGCCGAGATCCTTCTGATACACCACGCCATCCTCGCTGACTATGAATGTCATCACGCCGGACGACCTGTATTCCGCCGGATAGGCCACGAAAGCGAAGCCCTCTGTCATTTTGCCATTTACGACGTAATTCTTCGCGCCGCCTGGAGCATTCTTTCCCTGACGCGTTAAGATGTGGAAATAGTAACCGCGGTAAGGGGTCGGAGTGCCGTCTCGTCTCTTCGCATAGCCCTGAGCAACGGCCGATGCCACAAGAGGTCCAATGGGGCTCTGCGGCTCGCCCTCGGCAGCTTCCCAGTAAAGGCCATTGTGCTGCCCTTCATCACTGAAGATTTTTTGGGCGTACTCCTTGTGCTCCGCCGAGTATTCCTTTTGCGCTGCCACCAGTTCCTGGCAAACGCGGATGGCTGATAGTTCATTGCGGCCGACACGCCTGTATAGAATTTCTTTCTTGCCCGCTTCGGTGTCGAAATACCACGAATTGCCCTTGTGCACGAGCGGTATGGGCGCGGGCCAATTATGCGCGCCGATATACAAGACAGTGGCTCCATCCGGTTCCTTCACCAGACGGTGCATTTCCTGATATCTCTTTACGAAGTTAGCACGGCTGTTGGCGTCCTCGGTTTCGTCTCCCGACGAGATGATTTGCTTTCCGTCTGGTCCGAGGATATCGAGCATCATTGTTTTGTCGTCAGCCTGCACTGCCATGACCAGTGCGTTGGTCGCTTCTTCCGCGGATGAAAACGTTTTCTGGCCCGGTTGCTGCGCCACGGAACGGGTTGGAACGCACACCGTCAAAAGCATAGCGACCACGGCTAACTTAGAAAGATTGGCCCAATGAGATTTGTCGAAGTTCAGCTTCGTTCGTCGCATATGACTTGTCTCCATCTTTAGATTTCAGGCTCTACAGGGAACATAACGAACCTACGATTACCGCCGCCCGCCACCGCCGCCATGCCCTCCGCCGCCGCCGTGAAAGCCTCCGCCACCCATGCTGGCGCTTCCGCGGGAGGAATAGCTCTTGGTCTCTCCGCCGTGGTCGTAGCCGCTGAAGGCGCCCGAGTGAACGCCGCTCTGACCGCGAGGCTCAGCGTATCCTCGAGCCGCATTCCGGTCCCCCTCGAAAAGCCTGGGGGTTTCGCCAGCACGATTGCCGCTCACTCCGCGCTGCACATTCCTTTCTACCCCGCGCTCGCCTCCTCCTCGGTTATAAAACGTTCTGCTCCCGGAGTAGTACCTGCCGTGGTTATAAGTTGCGTAATGGTTATGCCAGTCGAATCCCCAATGACCCCAGCCCCAGCCAAAACCTCCGAACCACCCGATTCCGAAGCCGATTCCGAATGAGAGATACGGTCCGTCAAACCAGATTCCAGGATATGGATACCACCCCGGCCATGCCACGATGGGATATCCATAAACCAGCCATGGATCATAAGCGGGGACGTAAACGACATCGGGGTCAGCAGGCTCAATGACGATGTCCGAGTCTTGCGTCGTTACAGTCTGCTGTGGCGTCGTCTTAAGATTGCCGGCGTCTTCGGCTTTTTTACGCATCACCTGTATCGCATCCATCACATCCTGTTGCTGGTTGTAGTAGGCGTCGCCCAGCGATGACGTCCAGGAGAGGTTCTTGTCCATATTCCCAAGCACAGACGGAAATGCGGTCAGTGCCTTAACGCTCGGGTCCCATGGTTGTTGGTCCACAGCTTGACCCAAAGCCTCGCCTTTCAAATCCGGATGGGCCTGCACCCATCTGTCGGCCTCGACCACTTGCTCGGGGAATGTGGACGCTGCCAGGATCTGCGCCACCAGCGAATCTGGATACAGCGCAATCGGTGCTACTAGCCGCTGCAACTGCTCGGGAGTCTGCTGTGCGTAGGGCGGCGCCTGCCCGCTCTGTGGCGGGGCTTGGGTGTCCTGGGCGGGTGCGTCCTGAGCCGACAGGCTCAGCGGCCCGCTCACGAACAACAGAGTCAACGACAAGAGGCAAACCAAGCTCTGCTTGCCCAATCCATGCCTTGAGAACCCCGCAGCACGTCCGAGAATCTTCATGTACTTGAACCTCCTCTGCACCTTCACCGTCCGAGCTCTTTATGCAAAATAAACGACCTGCTCCTTGGAAGCGAATGGGAGACTGTTCTGTCAGGCGCTCGCGATTAGTTGCCATCCAAATTACGCTGTCAATTCAGCTTCGCCGCTATTGCTCGGCGCCTCGGCCTTCTTCATAACGATCATGCACGTGGCTCCAACCCCTGCCCAGAAGACAGTGCGCGCACGTCGGCACAACGCCAGTGTCAATCCAGCCGTGCTCGTCACGCCAAAGATCTTGGCAATGAGCATATTTCCAGCCTCATAGGTTCCGAAGTTGCCCGGGTTGAGCGCGCCCACGAGGTTGATCACCTTGGTCAGCGCTTCCACGATGAAAGCGCCGCCTATGGCGATTTTTGCTCCCATAAATCGCAGAATGATGTAGACCTCAAGGACCGCCAGCATGTGCCATAGGAGATTGAAGATCAGTGTTGCCCAGAACGCGGCCGGCGCTTCATCACGAAAGCTCAGGAGGTTGTCTTCCGCCGAGTCAATGATCGGCTGTTTGCCGCTGACCCACGTATGAAGCCGAGGCAATCGGCCAATCGCCCGGGTTGCACGGCCCACCAACTGCCACCGGTTTCTAACCGACACAGCTGCCAGGATCGCCGCTGATATGAGCACTGCAACGAGCAGCACTGCGTAGACTCGCCACGTGCCAGAAAGCGGGGCAAGCAGTAAGGTGGCTGAGATTCCTGAAACCGTGACCAGTACGGCGGTAAAGATATGCAGAGCTCCGTCAATCGCACCAGCCGATAATGCATTCGATAGGGGCACTGCGCGACCTAACAGCGATATGCGCGTCCCCTCGCCAACCACCTTTCCCGCGACACCAAATTGTCCGATCCCGTCCGAGATCAATTGCGCGACGAAACTCCGGGACCAGGAAAGGCCGCTGATATCGCAGGTAAACGCCTGTCTCCAGGCGGATGTCTTGGCCAATTGAGCGAGCCCTCCCAAAAGGATAACGAGCGCGAATCCCCAGCCGACTGCCTGCAGTTGTTTCCAAACGGCCCCCGGGCCGCTTCGAAAGACCAGGTAGCCCAGTAGACCAAGGCCCAGCAGAGCTGCGAAGAATCGCAGAGAGAGCTGAATGAGAGGCTGTAGCTTGGGTGCGGTACCGCCCTCGCGCGCCTGCTTGAGGATCCTTCTCCATCTCATCGCCTTCTTCGGTTTGTGCGTCGGCTGGACCCCCATCAGCGCACATTCAATAACTGAGTTACCGGCTCCCATGTGGCTCTCCCCATTTCCAGTCGATTTACGCACGTGGACATTGAGGAACAGCAGATGGATTGCCAATCGGGATGTCCGTCTAAACGTGTTAATTTCGCGTATTTGCTAGGAGCCAACCTGGATTGGGCATGCCCTGCCTAGGGCAGTGCCTCAATGTGGGCATTGATGGAAGGACTCACGCCAACGAAAATCTGGTATCCACGAAGAATGCCGTGATTCCCGTTTGGCCCAATGAGTGCAACCTGCAGAAAGTTCATGCCCGACCCCGAAGGATTTAAATGAACTCAGCAGTGGTACCTTCACTTTCCCCGGTAGCCCAAGACCTGGATCAACTCTGTGTCAACGCCATCCGCACGCTCTCAATGGACGCAGTTCAGGCAGCGAACTCAGGCCATCCGGGAACTCCCATGGCTATGGCGCCAGTTGCTTACTGCTTATGGCAACAGTTCCTGCGCTTCGATCCCCAGGATCCGGTATGGCCGAACCGTGATCGCTTCGTGCTTTCCATCGGACACGCATCGACGTTGCTCTATTCCCTGCTCCACTTGAGCGGAGTCCAGGCGGTGAGTAAAGACTACGAAACGTTGGGCGAACTCTCGGTCCCGCTCGATGCCCTCAAAGCATTTCGCCAATTAAACAGCCGCTGTCCGGGACATCCTGAG
>Ga0181536_10002363_pt1 | contig 21456 bp, 20 predicted proteins | sample PEATcosm2014_Bin_41_FD_121105 | JGI IMG/M metagenome (GOLD analysis project Ga0181536, IMG submission 121105) | Peatland microbial communities from MTU Mesocosm Facility, Houghton, MI, USA - PEATcosm2014_Bin17_60_metaG | ecosystem: Environmental > Terrestrial > Soil > Wetlands > Peat | place...
AGATGCGCTGCGCAGATTTTCGCGTCTTCTCAATGCGGGTGCAGGGGCCGCAGGCCGTGGCGACGGCAGCGCAGTATTAAGCCGTTGGCAGGGGCCGCGCCCGCCAACGGCGGGCGGCCTTAATACTGGGTGCAGGGGTCACCCCTGCCGCGAATATTCGAACATCCCGGCCCCGCGATGGGCGCCGGTGCGGAAGCTCGCGAATCCCAGCGACGTGTAGATGCGCAAATCCCGGGGCCCGGGGCGCGACAGCGGAATAAAGCATTCGACGCTGCCCTCGAGTTCGTATGACGACCCATCCGAGCGGGTTAACGATGCGAAAATACGATGCGGCGGTTCCGCGACCGAAGGCGTATCGATCGTGAAATCGCGCAGCTGGCAGGGTGACCAGCCGCCGTCGCCGAGAATCCTGGCGCTCCGAATTGGCGGCGCATCGCCGGTCGCGACCGAGCGGGCTTCGAGCGCACGCGGCGCCTCTTTATCTTCGAAACACGCCCAAATCATCCGGCGCGCGGTGAATTTATCCGGCCCCAATCCGGTGAATGACATTCCCGCGCGCGCAAACCCGTTCACCGTCCGTGCGGCGCCGTCGATACAAACCCGTCCCGAAATTCGCCCGAATGAAGCGCTTGACGACGCACGGTCCTGCGCGGCGCCGGGCGAGGACAGAATCCGATCGAAGTCGAACTCACCGCCGGCATGATCGATTTCGAAACGCGCGTTAACTTCGGTGTCGCCGTCCAGCCGGCCCGAAGCCAGCGCGCGTTCGATGCTTAGATACGCGGCAGCGTCGGGCACGATCACGGCGGGTCCGCGAAACGCGAGCACGATCGATTCGCCCTCGCGCCTGAGCGAGAGCGGACCGTGAGTGACGGCGCCGCTGGAACGTGTCGGCCGGCCTTCGGCGGTGAATAATGCTGCGCGATGGCGATCGAACAGCATCATGATTCGCGCGCCCACGGCGGCGCCGCCGACGTCGAAGCTCGCCATCGCGCCGATACGCGCCGCGGGGTCGTAGAATTCGATCCCGACGCGTCCGGGCGCCGCAGCCGGTGCGTCCGCGCCGATTTCGGATCTCGCGGCACGCGGGCGCGGCGCGCGATTTACAACCAGAGGTGCGCGCGCGGCGTGCGAATCGGCGCCGTTTGCCGAGAAAACCTGGGCGATCGCGTCTTCGCATCGGGTGCGCAACTCGCCGGGCATCCTGATCGAGACAGACAGTTCGAGTTGGGCCGCATCGACGACACCGCTGGCGGCAGCTTCGGAAATCGATCTGAGCGGCGCGTTGGAACTTTGGCGATGACGCGCGGTGAATGCCTGCAACAGGTTCTGGAGGCCGCCGGCCGGGTAACGCATGCCATAGGTCGGCTTGATTCCATGATGATGCAGGCGGTCGGCGAGTCCGGCGAGAGGGCCGTTGATGAAATCGTCGCTGGCCGAGACGCAAGCGGAACCCGGCGGCCGCAGTTCGCCGCCTGAATTTCGCAGCCCGAGTCCGAAATCGAGGCGCGGCTCGATAATGTTCCATCCGTGGATGAGCAGCACCGTGACGCGGCCATGGCGCGCGACGATTGCGCCGACCCGATCCGCGATCATTTCGAGCAGCCACGGCGCGCGTTCGATTATTTGCGCGAGATGGTTGCAGTCGAGCCGATTGCGATCCATCGCGACGTTGATCAGCGCCGACGCCCCAAGTCGCGCCGCAAGTCCGCGCGTGATGTCGGCGGTATGAAGGTCGTTGACCTTGGGATTGGGGATCGAGCGCGTGCGCGGCTCGGCGCGGCCGCCGTGCGGCGTAATCAGGAGCACGGAAGAATCGGAAGAATCGGAATCGATCACCTCGAGCCATGACTCGGAGGCGGCGGTCGCGGTATGGAGCGCGGATTCAGGCATTCAGATCGACGCGGCTGCGATTGGACTTAAGCGCGGCGCGCGCCTGAAGCGCGAACGACGCAATGAAGTAGTAAGCGATGAAACTCAGCCCGGCCCACAACATAATGGGATTCACAGTCGGGATCATCAGAACCGCCGCGACCGTCACAAACGCCCAGATTATTCCAAGCGTGAGCGTGAGCGGACGGAGCGGGACGGTTCGATTTGGATAAATGAACTTGAGCGGCATGAACACCATCACGGCGAGCAGCAGCAGGACGGCAACGTTGAAGACGGTGCCGGCGCCGAGACAGAAAAGATAAAACGCGACCAGGTTCCAATAGTTTGGGAAGCCGAGGAAATAATTGTCCTCGGTCTTGGCTTGCGTCCGGCAAAATCCATAAACGCTTGCGAGCACGACGAAACACGCCATCCCCAGGCCCCATCGCGAGCCCGGAATGATCCCGGCCTCCAGCATCAGAAACACCGGCGCCACGGTGTAGGTGAGGTAGTCCACGATGTTGTCGAGCAGCGCGCCGTCGAAGGTCGGCACGCGAGTCTTGACCATCAGCCAGCGGGCGAGGGGACCGTCGCTGGAATCGATAATCGTCGCCGCGCCCATCGCGAGGAACGAGGCGCGGAAGTCGCGTTGCGAGGCGGCGTAGATCGCGAGCAGGCCGAGCGCCGCGCCCAGAGCGGTATATAGATGCACGCCCCACGCGCAGGCGGTGAGAAATTTCTGCTTCGGGATCGCCCGCGGCAGACTTCCGGCTGCGCCTGATGAGCTCAAGTCATTGGTCCGGCTTGTAATCGCGCGGCCCGAAATACTCTTCGAGGACCGTCATGAATGGTCCGCAAGCGCGCTGTTTTTTCACGAGCATCATCGCTTCTTCGAGTGACATTTGCCGATAAGCGCGCAGGAACGCAATCGCAAGGGTGGGCGCCCGGTTCATCCCGGCGTTGCAATGGAGATAGACGCGGGAACCGGAACCGACCAGATCGCGAAGATCGTGGAGCGCAGCTTCGAGCCGCTCGGCCATCGCGTCCGCGCTGCCGTCCTGGATGGGCGTGCGCACATAGTCGATCCCATGCGCTGTGTACTCCGCGCTCAGTTGGCGGTTGTCGAGCCCATTCAGGCGCAGATCGTCGTCGTCCTGGAGATTGTGAACCGCAGTGATCCCGTAGGTGTTCTTCAGCCAGCCGATATCAGCCTGACTGGGAAATTCGCCGACCAGCAGTTCATCCGAGATTACGCTGACCGACGGCCGGCGGTCGCCGCGAGTTGGCCGCGGGTCACGGTCGTGGCGAATGCTGAACCAGTCAACCATCATCCAAATGTAACCATCCGGCGGGCAAGTATTCCAGCGTCACCTTGACGCGGGAGGCACAGCCGGGTTGGAGTAGGCAGCGGCGCATCCGGCCGGACTGCCGGCCCGCTTCCATTCGTAGAGCCATATCGAGGCGAGCACGGACGCGGCGCGCGCGATTTGTCCGACAATCATCGGCCGTGCGCGGCTCATCAGCGCGTCGTCGTAGGCGTTGCGGCCACCGAAAGATTGCCGGCGCGCTGCGCGATCAGCCTCTAGCAGTTCCGGGATGTGAGAGTTGGAGTCGCGAATTTCGGCGATGGCGGTTTGCCACACCGAATCGATGGCGACCAGGTGAGTCAGGGGTTCTGCGGCGCCGGAAAGTTGACGTACGTCGTCATCGACGGCCCCTTCGATTCGCCTATGAACTCCGCGATCGCCTTCGTAGCCGTCGTAATGCACAGTGGTATGCAGCGGCTGACTCGCGTCGCCGACGTAGTGCGCGAGGAACCCCGCGAGTCGAAGCAGTTCGTTGCAATCGCCGCGCGACCACTCCTGTTCGAACGCATTGGAGAAATCGACGATCGTCCATGGCAGAATGCCGGAGCGAAGCAGCATCGATGCTCCGAAGCGCCTGTTCATCGCATTACGGTCCGGTACGAGCGCATCGAAAGGATCGGCGCCATAGTACTCGAGATCGATGTAATGGCGGATTTTCTCGGACTCATCACCGTACTTCGCGCGGATAACGTCGGGCTGAACGGAAAAATATTCGAGCCGCGAGAGGTTCTTGATGAACAAATTCTTGAGCGGTGAGGGCGGCAGCGTCTCGATTGCGAGGAACGTGATTTCGCGATGCGTGTTCGCGTCCCACGCGAACGCTGGCGTGCACGCGAGCAGTATCGCAAGCGTCGCAAGCGCGAATCTGCGAAAGAAACCGGGCATCACGGGAATTTCAACAGCTCGGGACGCGCGACGCCGCTCAGCCCGAAGCCGAGTATTTCCTCGACCAGCGCCGCAATGTCGGGGTCGTCGCTGCGCGAGAGCATCCCGATTACTTCCTTGATTCCGCCCAGGATTGCGTACGAGGTCACGCGCGTATCCGAGTCGCGCACCAGGTTCATCTCGATTCCGAGATCGAGCGATCGTTTAATCAGCGCCGCGATCCGATCGTAAAACTCCTGAATCTTGTCGTCGAGCTCGTGGTCGAAGCCCCTCGAATGGTTGAGCAAGATGTCGGTGAGTTCGCGCTCGGCCAGCACGTAGCGCAACACCCGCGTCAGGTTCGCGCGCAATTGATCGACGGGGTCGGCCTCTCCCGGTCCCGGGCGGATGCGTTGAATCCTATCCGTCAGCTCGCCCAGCACCTGCTCGAGCAACTCCTCGAAGAGGTCCTTCTTGTTCTGGAAATAGAGATAGAACGTGCCGCGCGCGATGCGGGCGCGGGCGATGATGTCCGCGACATTGGTCCTGTGGTATCCCTTGCGTGCAAAGATGCGCTTGGCGTGGCGCAGCACCTGCGCGCGACGGGCGTGGCGTTCCATTGCGCTTCTCCGTGCGGAAGTCTCACGGTAGTTGGCGATATTCGTAGTGTCAAACACGTCACCGGCGTGTTACGAAAAGGCTGCGGAGGTGTTCAGATGAGCGATTCAAAATTTTGGGACAAGGCCCATGCAGCCGCTGCCAAGGCGACCTGGGCATATCTCGCGACCGCCGACGGAAACCAGCCCAAGGTCCGCGTCGTGCGTCCCGCCTTCGAGGGCAAGCGCGTGTGGATCGCAACCGGACGCACGTCGGCCAAGGCCCGTCATATCGACAAGAACCCCAGGGTTGAACTCTTCTACCAGATCGGCGCCGAGATGATTCATCTGACCGTCACAGGCAAAGCTAAGTTCGTTGAGGATTTGGCGGAAAAAAAGCGAATCTGGAATGGCAAGGTATTCGATTACGATCTCGCGCAGTTTTGGCCCGGTGGTCCCGAGTCGAAAGACTTCGGCCTCATGCTGATAACGCCCCAACGCGTCGAGTTGACCTCGCTGCCCGAAATGACGACCGGCCAAAAGCCCGAAGTCTGGCGCGCATCGCGCAAGTAGTCGAAATCGGCTATTTCCTCTGAGATGAATTAGGCGTTTTACAACACAGATAAGCGGTTAGCGTCTGCGTGCCGCCGTTGTAGTCGAAACGCGCGTCATTGTGTCCGGAAGACGCACCGATTTAAGGTCATCGCGACAACCGGAGCTATCAGGTGAGACGAGTTTTCTTGGAATCGCCGCCGATCACGTTGTCATGATCGCTCGCGCCGCGATCTAGATACAACACAAGTGCAACCAGTACGATAAGGATCAGCAGACCAAATGGCATAGCCTATGGCCTCCTTTCACTAACGGCCAGCAGCGTGATCTAACTTTAGAATGGCGACGCTGTCTGGCTGAACATTTTTGATAATTTTCGTGCACGATTCGCGTAGCCGCATCGCATCTTTCACCCGGAGTTGGCCGATAGTCACTTTCGGCGCACCACCCAAGTGGATAAGCACGGCTCATGCCGACGAAAAAACCTTGTTCTTAAAAGACTTCTCTGCACCGACGGCGTGCAGAACAGCGACTTTTGCAATGGTGAAACAAGGCGCGAGAGACCCTGTGCCTCGTCTTGACACATCGCTGTTTCAGCAATTGGACCGAAGATGCTGGAGGGAGGATACGAGAAACGCTTACCGCCCGACTGATACTTCGCGAGGCTGCTCGCGGGCGAAGATCGCGCGCTCTTCAGCGGTCATCTTCTCGCGGATGCGCGATCCCTTCCCGAGATGCCGATACTGTCCACCTTCCGAAAAATATTCCTCGTACGGCTGCGCCGGGATCGGCTCCGGAGGCAGCGTGTCCGTGATCTTCACGCCCAACACGTCCTCGACCAGGTTGCTGTCGTACATCCTGACCGCGTCGTAGTCCGTGAGCAGCGCGCATACTTCGACGCAAATGTAACATCCGATGCATTCCTGAAAGCGGTCCTGCACCGGCTGCCCGCCGCGGCCGGGAACCGAGCCGGGCGCGAGGTATTCGATGCATTGCACGGGGCAGAACTCGGGGCATTTGCCGCACGGGAAGCACCGGTTCACGTCCATGAACGCGACTTCGCGCGGGCGTTTTCGACGCGCCCGGTTAAGCGGGCTCGGGGGAACAGTGAGAAGGTGAAAAAATGAAACAGTGAGAAACTGTTATCTGACGGCGAAGATGCGCCCGGTCGACGTCCCGACGTAGAGCATCCCCGACGGCGACGATGCGGCCGTCGTGATCTTGCCGAAGCTTCGCGACGTCCAGACGTACTTGCCGTCGCCAGTGAACACGGCGCCCACATTTCCCGTAGCCGCGTCGAACACGCTGTCGTAGCCGAGCGCGAACAGTCCGGCCTCGCCCGGTTTCAGCGTCGGATCTTTCCATCGGAGCTGCCCGTCGGGAGAGACGCCATAGATCATATCGGAGCCGGCGAAGATTGTTCCCGACGGAGCGACCGCCGGTCCCGTAGTTACTGCATGCGCGGAGTTGACGTGCCAGATCGGATCGCCGGTTCGCAAATCGATGGCATACACGCCGCCGCCGGCCGAGCCCGCATAGACGACATCGTCGGCGTACGCAACCGATCCCGAAAATCCGCCGTCAGGCGTGAACATCCAGACCACGGCGCCGTCTGACGCAAGCGCCGTAACCGCGCCGCGCGAGGTTCCCACCACGACTCCGTCCGGAGTCGTCGCGGCGGTAGTCACCGGTCCAACGCTCACGCGCCAATTGAGAGATCCCGAGGTGCTGACAGACACGAGGTCGGCGCCCGCGGATGCGTAAATCGCGCGGTCCGTCGCGGCCAGCGGCCCCGCGCTCTCGCCAATTTCGAGATTCCAGAGCGTGGCGCCGCCGGGACCGATCGCCGCAAGTTCCGACTTGGACGACATCGCGACCACGGTCCCGTCGGGCAACAATCCCGGCGACGAACCGTCGGCATCGCGACGCATGGTTTCCTTGCCGGCGGAATTCAGCCCGTGCAGCACGCCGTCACGGGTGATGAAATATATCGAGCCGTTGGCGCCGGTCGCGATTCGCCCGCGCAACTCCGCGCCCGGATCGAAGGTCCACATCAGAACGCCCGCACTTCGCGCCGATGGCGCAGGCGTACCCGAAGCCGCCGGCACCAAGGCGCCTTTCGGCGTCGACATCGCGGCAGGTGTCGGGTCGCATAGCGGGCAGGTGTCGACGCAGTTGTCGACTCCGACTCCGACTCCGACGGACTGGCTGCTCACTCCGGAACTGCTCGCGAGAATACAGACGCATCCCGCATATCCCGTCGTGTAGATGCCGCCCTGAGGGCCGGATGGAGGCGCCTGCAGCACACTGTTGTCGCTGGAGGTCCAAAGTGTGAGCGGTCCCGCCGTGATGTCATAGTACACGGGTTTAGAACTCTTCTTGTAGTATGTACCGATTACATTGAATGCGACCGGGCTCGGCGCGGCGCTCGGCGCGGTAGTCGCCACGCAGGTGGTGGTTGCTGCGGGACGCGGCGTCAACGTGGGGGTCGGTGGCGTGGGTGTGGGAGATTTTTTGCTGGTCGAGGTCGCTAAGAGCATAGCGTAGGGCGGGGGGCCATCTGCGATCGTCATGGAATCGAGCGAAAAACCCGGACTCGAGGTTGCCGTAGACGATCCGCCGCCGCCGCCGCCGCAACTGAGCATAATTGCTCCGAAGACGAACAATACCACCGGCGCGACCACCAGGAATCTGAGCCACCGCGAGAACATCAAGTTATGAGCTATGACGATGCCAGCGCACGCTGTCAAGTTAAGGCGCGATTTGCGAAGGAAATTTACGAGTTGATCTTGGCTCGCCCGAGTGCAGTGCCCGATGCTCGCGACGATGGAGATTGCTGAAATAAAAAAATGGCGGGCATATGAAGAGGGGGGGGACTCTCCAATGCCCGCCTGTTCGTAGCGGCCCGTCCGCTTACGCAGCGGACGGAATCCGGCTGGTTGGGAGGAGCATCCAACCGGAGGGTGCCAGAGCCGTTTGCACCCAGTTACTGAGACGATTCATTTCAGCGATTATTCAAAGTCGAAAATTTCGATTTGTATGCGCCGATGGTCGGACTAGACTCGGTCGCGGAGGAATCGAAAAAGCCATGGAATATCGGCGATTAGGCGGTACCGGACTCAAAGTTTCGGAACTTTGCCTTGGCTGCATGACGTTTGGACGCGAAACGGATGAAGCTACGGCGGGAAAAATTCTCGACCGGTTCATCGAGGTTGGCGGTAATTTCCTCGACACCGCGAACGTTTATGCGGCGGGCGCGTCGGAGCAAATTCTCGGGCGAATTGTCGGCGAGCGGCGAAAAGATTTGATTGTCGCGACAAAAGTTCGCTTCAACGCGAATGTTTTCATGGGCAAGACGGTGGCGCCGAATCAAATCGGCCTCTCGCGCGGGCATATCATGTCGGAGGTCGAGGCCAGCCTGCGGCGGCTGAAAATGGATTACATCGATCTCTACCAGGTGCATTCGTGGGACTTCGAAACGCCGATAGAAGAGACGATGCGCGCACTCGACGACCTCGTGCGTCAAGGTAAAGTCAGATATATCGGAGCGTCGAATTTTACGGCGTGGCAACTGATGAAGAGTCTGTGGGTCAGCGATAAACACGATTTCGCGCGTTTTGACTGCCTGCAGCCCCAATACAGCCTGATTTCGCGCGAGATCGAGCGTGAACTCCTGCCGTTGTGCCGCTATGAGAGTGTCGGCGTGATTCCGTGGAGCCCGCTCGGCGGTGGATTTCTCACCGGCAAGTATCGTTCGGGGCAGCGCCCGCCCAAGGACAGCCGGCTTGCCAAGATGGATATGTGGAATCGGCTCGCCGACGAGCGAAACTACTCGACCCTTGAAGCAGTCGAGCGCATCGCGAAAGAACGAGACCGTGCCATTTCGCAGGTCGCTCTGGCCTGGGCGAATCAGCAGCCCGGCGTCAGCTCGGTGATTTACGGCGCGCGGACCGAAGAGCAGAACGAACAGAACCTGGGCGCGATCGGATTTCGGCTCGAGGCCGCAGCGCTCGCTGCGCTCGACAAGGCCAGCGCGTTGCCGCTCGAGTATCCCAATGCGATGCAGGCGCGGCTGCCCGGCTACCCGCGCACGTAAACAAGCGCCGCAGATCTGTCAACCCTGGAACGACGGGCCCAGGAAGCCGCCGGGCGGGATCGCCGACGGCATGCTAGCTCCCTCCGCGCTTGAGAACTGGCTGCCGACCGTCAGTCCGCCGTCAACGATCATCGCCTGCCCGGTGACGAATTCCGAATCGTCGCTGGCGAGGTAGAGCGCCATCCCGGCGATATCCTCCGGATGGCCCGCGCGCGGAATCGGCTGACCCTTCGCCATCCATTGTTCCAGCGCCTCTTTCATACCCGGCAGATTGCGATGCAGGATCGGGGTGTTGATTATGCCGGGGCAGATGCAATTGACGCGGATTTTATCCTTGGCGAATTCCAATGCTGCCGAACGCGTCAGGCTCACCACGGCGGCCTTCGCCGCGCAGTAGGCGTGCAGTCCGGCGACGCCGCGGATGCCCGCGATCGACGCAGTCGAGATTATCGATCCGCCGCCTGCTTTTCGCAGCTCGGGCGCCGCATGTTTCATTCCCAGGAACACGCCGCGCAACAGCACAGCCTGACTCTTGTCCCAGTCTTCGACGGAAATTTGTTCGAGCGATCCGACCGCGCCGCCGATTCCGGCGTTGTTGTACATGATATCGAGTCGGCCGAATTCTTTTAGCGCGCGCGCGATCAGCGCCTTGATTTCAGCTTCGGCGCTGACGTCGGTCTTCTGGAAGACCGCGCGCCCGGCGTTCTCCTTGCAATCGCGGACCGCGGCTTCGCCGCCTTCGTCGTTGAGGTCCGCGATCACCACCGCCGCGCCTTCGCCCGCGAACTTGATCGCAGTCGCGCGCCCGATTCCGCTCGCCGCGCCCGTAATGACCGCCACTTTGCCGTCAAGCCTGCCCATTTCAGATTCCCTCTGCTTAAAAGATTACGATGGCACGCACGCGCGTGACACGCATCGAGCTAAGTAGCAGAGCCCGACTTGAAGCGGGTAACGGTTGCCGAGCGTGCGGCGGGAACATTTCGAATCGGGGGCGCAACTTTTCGTGGGCTCACTCGTCTAGCAGGCAAAGAACATGCGGCGATAGCCGACGATGGTGATGAACATGTGGAAGAACAAATTCTCGATTCTGATCGCGATTGCAATTCTCGGTAGTTGCATTGGCGCGGGCGCGGCGCAGGCGCAGGAAGGGATGGGGCCGCCACCGGGGGGCCCGATGGGTGGGCCGCCGCCGGGAGGCATGATGGGCGGGCCGCCGCCGGTTCCGCCGCCTCTGATGATGGCGCTGCGGGCCGCGAACCTGACGGCGGACCAGCAGAAGCAGGTGCACGACATCATGGAGTCCAGCCGAACGAGCACCGCGTCGCAGACGGAGCAGATGCACTCGATTCGCGACCAGATTGCGGACAAGCTACTCTCAGCGGGCAGCATCAGTGCCTCGGACCTGGCGCCGTTGCTGGCGCAGCAATCGACGCTCCAGCAGCAGCTCGACACTCAAATGATATCCACGGCGATTCAGATTCGCGGCGTGCTGACTTCCGATCAGTTGAGCAAAGTGGCGGATGTGCACACGAAGCTCAAACAAATCCATTCGCAGATTGACGCGATCCTCGGACCACCGAATGCGCCACCGGCCCCTTAGCACGGCGATGCGCCACGAGCCCGCGCCCGATCTCGCCGACACGGTGGAGAGGGCGCGGGCCGGAGATCACGCGGCGATTCGCGCGCTCATCGAACTTTACCAGGGACGCGTGGGGCGCTTCGTGCTCTCGATGTTGGGCGATGACGGTGAGTGGGAAGATGTCGCGCAAGCTACTTTCGTAAAGATGATGCTGGGAATCGAGCGGCTCCAATCGGCCGAGATCTTCGAGTCATGGCTGTTCAAGATCGCCCGCAATTCCAGCCTCGACCATCTCCGGCGCCGGAAATGGCGCCGAATATTTATTCCGTGGGAGCCGCGCCACGGCGAGGCCGTAGCGCCCACGCGCGGGATCGAGGACGGGCGCCTGGCTCAAGTGGAGCGCGCGCTCACCAAACTGCCTGTCGATCAGCGCGAACTTATTTTGTTGATGCGCGAGAACGATTGGAGCTATGGCGACCTTGCGCGCATGACCGGCGTCAGCGCCACCGCGGTCAAGTCGCGGCTGTTCCGCGCACGCAGCCGCCTCCGCGCGCTGATGAGCAATGGAGATGAACCGTGAAGGATGAAGGATTTCCGTGGGCGGATGTCGGGCCGGGACCGGAGCCGCGGCTGGCATCGGATTTCGCCTCGCGCGTGATCGAGAAGGCGCGCACAACTCGCGCCCGCAAGCGTCGCGTGAAGATCGAGATCGGCGCGACGGCGGGATTTGCCGCGCTGATCGCGATGTTTTTCTGGATGCGCACGACGCCGGCGAATCAGCAGACGCTAGCCGACGATTCACGCGTCGTCGCACCCCTGGCGACTAACGATCTCGACACCATCACGTGGAGCGAAGAGCCGGGCGATCTGGTCACCATCCTGATGCCGAACGCCCGGCAAGCCGCGAAGTTCGACGCGTACTATGGAACCGCGGGCTGGGACACGTACGCCAGTTGGGATCCTGATTCGTACGATTCGTCGCGAACCCGCTGATTACATCTCGCATGACGGGCCGGAGAAGCCGCGCTCCGGCGGACCCGCCAGCCAAAAGCGCGCGTCCGGACGGCGGATACTTGGCGCCCCCATTGATATAATAGCCGCGACGATGGCCCCGGAAGACGAAAGCGAAAAGCGCGGAGCAAACGAAACTCCGCCTGAACCGACTCGCGGCGAGCCGACCGGCCCGGATTACGGCTCGCTGATCGATTATCCCAAGGACGCGCCAGCGCAGGACGCGCCGGGCGGCGCCGATTCGCGCGCAGTCCGGGACCAATCGGTCCCTATCGACCAAAAGTTGGAGGCTGCCTCGACCGAGCCGGGCGTCTATCTGCTTCGCGATCGCGCCGGCAAGGTACTTTACGTCGGCAAGGCCAAGTCGCTGCGCTCCCGCGTGCGCGCATACTTCCGTGAGGGCGGCGACGGTCGCTTCCAGGTTCGTTTCCTGATGCGGCGGGTGCGCGACTTCGACACTATCGTCACCGCGAGCGAGAAGGAGGCGCTGATCCTCGAAAACAATCTGATCAAGCAGTACAAGCCCAAGTACAATATCCGCCTCAAAGACGACAAATCGTACCTGAGCGCGAAGATCACCAATCACGCATGGCCGCGAATCACGGTCACCCGCAAGATCGTCAAGGACGGCGGGCGCTACTTCGGCCCGTTCGGTTCGGCCGACGGACTGCGCGAGACCATCGACGTCATCCGCAAAGTCTTTCCGCTGCGCACCTGCACCGACGCGGTGTTCCGCAATCGCTCGCGGCCGTGCCTCGAATATCAGATCAAGCGATGCCTGGGGCCGTGCTGTTTGCCCGTCGATCGCGAAGAGTACGGCCGCCATTTGCACGCGGCGCAGATGCTGCTCGAAGGGAAAAATCTCGAGCTGCTCCGCGAGATGCGCGACCTGATGAAGGATCACGCGTCGCGCCTCGAGTTCGAGCAGGCCGCGCGAATCCGCGATCGCGTGCGCGCGGTCGAAAAAACCGTCGAGCGGCAAACCGTCCTGCATCACTGGGGAATCGACCAGGACGTGTTCGGAATCTACCGCGAGGGCGGCTTCATCGAGGCGATCGTTCTAATCGTCCGCGGCGGAAAGCTGACCAGCACCCAGGGATGGAGCTTTCAGGACCTGGAATTTCCGGTTCACGAAATTCTTTCCGATCTGCTGACTCAGTATTACTCGGGAGCGCGCAATATCCCCGACGAAGTCATCGTGCCGGTCGAACTGGAGGACGCCGCCGTGCGCGCAGATCTGCTCTCAGAGCGGCGCGGAAAGAAATGCGAAGTTTTCCAGCCGCAGCGCGGCGAGAAGCTGCGCCTGCTCGAAATGGCGATGGACAACGCGCGCCAAAGCTTTGCCTCGCGGCGCGACAACGAAAAGACCCGCGAGCAGATGCTCGAGGATCTGCGCGCCAAGCTCGGCCTGCGCAACACGCCCAAGCGGATGGAATGCTACGACATCTCGAATCTGCAGGGCTCGATGGTGGTCGGGTCGCAGGTCACGTTCGACGAAGGCGAGCCGCAAAAGAATCTCTACCGCCGCTACCGGATTCGCAGCTTCGAAGGCCAGGATGACTTCGCCGGCATGTACGAAGTCCTGAAGCGCCGGCTCGAACGCGCCGTGCGCGAAAACGAATACCCGGATTTGTGGGTCATCGACGGCGGCAAGGGACAACTGAACGTCGCGCTCGAAGTGATCCGCGAGTTCAAGCTTGCCGATCAGATCGATTGCGTGTCGTTGGCCAAGCAGCATGTTCTCAACGACCGGCGCGAAAAAGAAGTGACGAAATCCGAGGAGCGCGTCTTCCTTCCCAGGCGCAAGGATCCGATCGTGCTGCCGAAGAATTCGACCGCGTTGTTCCTGCTGGTGAGGATTCGCGACGAGGCGCATCGATTCGCGATCGCCTACAACCGCGAACTAAGGCGCCGCGCACGGCTGCGCTCGGTGCTCGACGACATCGAGGGCGTTGGCCCGGTGCGGCGGCGCGCGATGCTCCGTCATTTCGGGAGTCTCAAACGGATTCGCGAGGCGACCACCGACGAGATTGCGGCGGTGAAGGGCCTCAATCGCGAACTTGCCACCGAGATTCGCCGCCATCTCGACGAAATGACGGCGCTGCTCGACGTCGAGGAATCTGCCGACTCCGCGGATCAACCGGCTCTTCCGCTCGCTTCATCCGCCATTTCCGCCAATAACGCCGGCGCTCGAGTCAACGACATACCCGCCCAGGATTGACGCGAAAGTTCCCCGGAGCACACATCGTCGGTCGCGCTACCTGCTTGTGTCGGCGCATAATCCTCGAGTCAACATCGACCTCACGCCGCCGCTGATGCGCGAAGGAGTGAGTAGCTATCGCTGCGGGAGCACTTTCCATAGAACGCGCCGCCTTGCGGCCTGTCGGACTGGAGTCGATCAGGTCCCGCGAGATTTTACCCCCGGTCCCGGCATTCGGCCCGCTTGAACGGATTGCGCCGATCTACGCGGTCGCAACCTCGATAGTCGCCGGGGATGCGCTTGGCAATTTTCACATCGCGATTCCACTGTCGCTTGCGTTGGCGCTCAGCGTATTAGCCCTCGGCGCGTTTCTGGCCGCTCGACGGACGCTCGGTCTTGCGGCGGCGTACGTTGCTCTTGCACTGACCGCGACAGTAGCCGTTGCAAACGTACTCGACCCGCCGCGCGAGTCACACGGCATCGCCGCGATGGTGGACGGTTCGCGCGTTACGGTCGAAGGACATCTGTATCGCGAGAGCGAGCGCGAAGCTTATGGCGATCGGCTGTACCTCCGGGTCGAGCGAGCCGCCGCGCAGGGCGGAGCTATGTTGGCGTCCAGCGGCAATGTCCGAATCGCGGTCCTCGGTGGCGGAAGCTTCAAGCTGGGCGACGAAATCAGGCTGAGCGCGCGAATTCATTTCCCCCGCAACTACGGTAATCCCGGCGAATTCGACTACGCCGGACAGATGGCGCGCGATGGCATAGGCGCGACGATGACCGCGCCGAAAAAGTCGCTCGGTTCGGCGCGATTTCAAATCATCGGGCATCGTTCGCGCTTTCCGTCGAGCCGGATTGAATCGATAAGAACTCATATCGGCGAGTTCTTCGATCGGAACCTTGCTTATCCTGAAAACGCCGAGATGCGCGCGCTCGTGATCGGCGACCAAGGCGAAATCGGCGAGCCGCTTCGACAGACATTCGCGCGCACCGGGATGGCGCATTTGCTGGTTATCTCGGGACTGCACTTGAGCATCGTGGCGGCCGCGATGTTCGCCGTGGCGCGGCTTGCGATGATGCTGTTCCCGGGGCTGGCAAACCGCGGTTACGCGAACAAGGTTGCCGCGGTTGCCGCGATGCTGGCGGTATGCGCGTACGCGTCGATCGCGGGGCATCACGTGTCCACGATGCGCGCGTTGGTGATGGTGCTCGCGTATATGCTGGCCATGGCGATCGATCGTTCTCGCGAAGCGATCGCGTCGTTGGCTCTGGCTGCGATCGTGATTTGCGTCGCACTTCCCGGTTCGACCGCCGACATCGGGTTTCAGCTCTCGTTCGCGTCGGTGATTGCGATAGTGCTCGGGATGCGCCGCTTTGCCGCCTGGTTCGCGCGCCGCAAACGCATCGGGATGCTTCCCGGCGAGCCTTCGTCGCCGCGATGGCGGTTTATCGGAACCCCGGCCGGCTATCTCGCCGTGTCGTTCTGGGCGATGCTCGGGACGGCTCCTCTGACCGCGCGCCACTTCAACCAGTTTGCGGTTGTTGGCGTGGCCGCCAACGCCGTGGTGGTGCCGATCATGGCATTCGGCGCCACGATCAGTGGTCTGGTCGCCGCCGCGTTGAGTTTCTTTTCGGAGCCGGCCGCGCGCCCGATACTGCTGTTCGGCGCGAACGCGCTCGCGGCCGGCAACTGGCTGGCGGCGCGGTTCGTCGCTTTGCCGTTGGCGTGGTTCCGCATCTTCACGCCGACGATTCTCGAACTCGCGATCGCTTACGGGCTGCTGATGATTTGGCTGCTCGCTCCGCTTGCCGCCGCCATAACCGGGAAGCGATCGCACGACGATGGAACTCGCGAGGACGTTCTAAGTGGTCCTTGGCGCGAACCCGGATTCGGATGGCATGCACGATGCGCCATTGCGCTGGCAATTGTCCTGGTAGTTGACGCGGGATGCTGGACCTACGACCGCTTCTTCAATCCGGACTTGCGCGTGACGTTCCTGTCGGTGGGGGAGGGCGACGGCGCTGTCGTGCGATTTCCCGGCTCGCGCGTAATGGTGATCGATGGCGGTAGCTCCTACGGCGGCTTCGACGCCGGTGAGCGAATTGTCGCTGCGTATTTATGGTCGCAAAAAATCATGCGCGTCGATTACCTTGCGCTGAGCCATCCCGACCTCGACCATTTCGGCGGTCTGGATTTCATCGCCATGAACTTCGCGCCGCGCGCGTTCTGGAGTACGGGAGTGGCGAGCGTTGACGATAGCTACGCACACCTGATGGACGACCTCGAGCGCGCCAAAATTCCGCTGGTCGAGGTCGGCGAGACGGCGCCGGTCGCGTCGATCGGCGGGGTTGCGATTTCGTCGCTCAACGGGAGCACCGGCGTCCCGAGGACCCAGAACAATACTTCGATGGTGTTGCGATTCAATTTCGGGATCGCGTCGTTGCTGTTCAGCGGCGACATCGAGTCGGCCGGCGAGCGCGCGATGATCGAGCGTCGCGGCGATCTTCGCGCCACGATGCTCAAGGTGCCGCATCATGGCAGCGCTAGTTCCTCGACGCCGGCATTCATTGCGGCCGTGCATCCCCAGGCCGCGGTCATCTCGGACGGATATTTGAATAATTTTCATTTTCCGTCCGCCGCCGTCGTCGAACGTTACGTCGATGCGGGCGCAATCCTGATGCGCACCGACCTCGACGGCGCCGTGATGGTCGATGCCACACCGCATCGGATGACAGTGCGAACGTTCCGCGCCCGCCGCGGCGGCCCGATCCACCTCGTTCACCCGCCTGCCGCTGCTGCCGGGCATTAGCGAACGCCGCGCCACGCGGTCAGAGCCGAGCGCCATGACCTATAAGGAGACTTTTGCGTAACTAACACCGGACGCCGGAGTGTTCGTTGTCCGTAGAGATTCTTCGCTACAGCAGCTTTCGCTCAGAATGACACGGGCGACCGCTTCCTTTTTTTGTGTCATCCTGAGCCCTTCGAGTACTCAGGGTAAACTCCGCTACCACTAGCCGAAGCCCTGAGTGCTGCCGAAGGGGAAGGAACCCGCGCGCGCAAGCGCGTCTGCCTCCGACCGCCGCGAAGGTAACGACGGCGGTCATCCGGGTCTCGCTTGGGAATTTCTCGAACGTCGAGGGTGTCGGTTCCGGGGTCTTTGAATACAAGCTCGACTTCGGCCCCGGCTACCGGATTTATTTCGGCAAGGACGGTGAAACGCTTGTCATCCTGTTGGGCGGGGGAACGAAACGGCGCCAGCAGCGCGACATCAACGCCGCGCTTGCCAACTGGCAGGATTACAAACGAAGGAAGTAGGAGACTTCAGCGATGCCGCTCACTCGCGATTTCAAAGAAACCATTCGCGCTCGCGTCGAGCGTGATCCCAAGTTCCGAAAAGAGCTTCTCCGCGAAGGCGTCGAAGCCATGCTGGCCGGCGATGTAGCCACGGCGAAGACCATCCTGCGCGATTACGTCAACGCGACCGTGGGCTTTACCGATCTCGCCCAAGCCACACGCATCCCTTCCAAAAGCCTCATGCGAATGCTGGGACCAGCAGGCAACCCACGCGCAGACAATCTCTTCGAGATCATCAGCTTCCTCCAGCGCCGTGAAGGCGTGCGCTTCGAGGTCAAGGCCGCGCGCGCGTAGGCGAATTGATCCACCTCGTCCCGTAGTCGCCCGATGTCTGGAGTTTGTCATTCTAGAGCGAAAGCTGCTGTAGCGAAGAATCCCGGCTCCTTCCTAGCCGCTCCCTGTTAGGAGACCTTTGCGTAACCTGATCGAGTCTTTTGCTCAGCCGCTATGTTGCTGGCCTAGTGATCAAGGCATATCCCTAAGCAAAAGGGGGCGCAAAGGACCCTTTGCGATACGTGAAAGCCACTACGAGACTAGCGGTTGATTTTGGCCAGAGGTACACCTTCGGTAAGATCGTTAACCAAGGCTTCCCTCTGGATAGGCCCCACAACTCCTTGCTGTGTTTCCGGATTATATAAAACCAGTCTCCAGACGATCGGACGACCGAAGTCTATGAAGACGGGCGTCGCGGCAGCCTGCCAGTCTTCGAACAGCTTGCTCCTACCGTACCAGTGAAAGGGGAACACGGTAGGACGGTCGGGCTGGTCCACTCTGCTCCCAAGTCCCACGTGGAAAGTCGCGGCGTCAAGCTCGCCTCGGCAACCGTCAATTACCCAAACCATGTTTTTGTAAAATTCTTCTCTCGACCTCAGTTCCTCGGGTTTCATCGGGGAATGCTGAAATTCGATCACCTGTCCATGGCTGGTCTTCACATCGGCAATATGCTTTTCATTCGTGACGGGATCAAAGTGGATAACCTCTTGCCAGTCTTTGGGAAAGAGGTTCTTCCATGCGCGGTGCCACTCGGTTTCCGGCTCCCACCATGGATCACAGTGAACCCTGCTTTTGTGAGCCCAATGCCAAAGCTTATGCTGGCCGCATTTTGCGATCATGATGGACCCGCAACGTTTACAATTCCCTTTCAGCCGGGGTGACGGCTCGGCCGGGGTGTCGTCCACAAGCGCGTAATGCATTTTCTTCAGAACATTCGCGACGGGGGCAGATTGTTCAAGGCGTCCATCAGAACCCGTTTCAGCCGTTCAGAGAAGAGACCGCGACCGCTCGACAGTTTGCCGTGGGCGCGGCCGCAGTTCCTCCAAATACTCCACCTTCAACTCGAACCGCAGCCCCGGCCACCGTTCCCAAATCCGCACGAGCGCGATCCACGGCGACCAGTCCTCGGTAATGACGATGACCGCCACCACCATTTACGCATTCAAGGCATCCCTTTAAGCCAATTCCAGCCGCTTAACTTTGATCCGGTCGGCGCGAACCTGTGCAAGATCGTAATGCGCCTGCTGCGTAAGCCAGCTTGCCGCGCTGGCTCCGAATACCTTGGACAACCGCACGGCCATTTCAGGAGAAATTCCGCGCTTCCCGTTCACCAGTTCTGACAGCGTGGTGCGCGTGACGCCCAGCGCGGCGGCGGCGTTCGTGATGGTCAAACCCAAAGGCTCGATGCACTCGCGCAGCACAACGCCGCCGGGATGGGGTGGTTTCTTCATCGGCATGGCTCAAATCTCCTTTCAGTGATAATCGACATAATCAACATCCAGCGCCTCCCGGCCCGCACAGTCGTTCAGCGCGTCCTCTTTTCTTTTATTAATACTGGCCCCCCGTGCCCACGGGCCCGTGCCAACGGGTCGACCCCGCCCATCGCTCTACGCTACATATGGATCGCGATGGACCTCGAACTCACTGAAGCGCAACGCGGCGCGCGCGACGTTGCGCGCCGCTTCGCGCGCGAGAAGCTTGGACCGATCGGCGTCGAGGCCGACCGCTCGCATCGATATCCCGCCGAAGCGATCGACGAACTCGGCAAGCTCGGGATGCTCGGCATTTTCCTGCCTGAACAATACGGCGGCGCAGGCCTCGACCACATCGCCTATTCGCTCGTGCTCGAGGAACTCGCGGTCGAATGCGCTTCGACGGCGGTTATAATGTCGGCGCATTGTTCGCTCGCGTCGTGGCCGATTCTAGGGCTCGGCACCGCCAGCCAAAAAAATCATTTTCTGCCGAAGATGGCGACCGGCAACTGGCTGGGATGCTTCGCCCTGACCGAACCGGAGGCCGGCTCCGACGCTGCCGGTCAGAAGACGCGCGCGGTGCTCGACGGCGACTCGTACGTGATCAACGGGACCAAGAATTTTATTACCAACGCGCCGCAATCGAAGGTCGGGATCGTGTTTGCGATGACGCAGCCCGACAAGGGGCATCGTGGAATCAGCGCGTTTGCCGTCGAGACCGATACCCCCGGATGGGCGGTCACGCGGGTCGAAGACAAAATGGGAATTCACGGCGCGCAGTCCGCGCAGTTGAGTTTTTCGGATATGCGCGTGCCGCGCGACAATCTGCTGCTCAAGGAAGGGGATGGGTTCAAGGTCGCCATGAAAACGCTCGACGGCGGCCGGATCGGGATCGCGTCGCAAGCGCTCGGAATCGCGCGCGCGTCGCTCGAGGCGTCATTGAAATATGCACAAGAACGCGTGACGTTCGGCAAGCCGATCGCACAGTATCAGGCGATTCAGTGGAAGCTCGCCGACATGGCGGTCGAGATCGACGCGGCCCGTCTGCTGACGCATCGCGCAGCCACGCTGAAAGATCGCGGCGAGTCATGCACCAAAGAATCCGCGATGGCGAAGCTGTTCGCCGCCGAAACCGCGATGAAGTCCGCGACCGAAGCGGTGCAGATTCACGGCGGCTACGGCTACACCAAGGAGTTCAAAGTCGAGCGCTTTTTCCGCGACGCCAAGATCACCGAGATTTACGAAGGAACGTCGGAGATTCAGCGCCTGGTAATCGCGAGCAGCGTGCTCGAAAACCGGTGAGGGTCGCGTACTGTGGGCAACAAAAAGAAATGGCTCGAGACGACCTATAGGCAGGCGAGCGAGCGCCCGGTCCGTTTCTCGACCGTGTCCGACATGGTCCTCGACCCGCTCTACACGCCCGACGACGTAACCGGCTCGTACGACGAGGCGCTCGGCAACCCCGGCGAGTTTCCCTTCACACGCGGCGTGTACGGCTCGATGTATCGCGGACGGTTTTGGACAATGCGCCAGTTCGCCGGTTTCGGCCTTGCCGAGGACACCAACGCGCGCTTCCACTTCCTGCTCGGCCAGGGCCAGGACGGGCTTTCCACCGCGTTCGACATGCCGACGCTGATGGGCTACGACGCCGACCACGAACGCGCGCTCGGCGAAGTAGGACGCGAGGGTGTGTCGGTCTCGACGGTCCACGACATGGCGACGCTGTTCGATCGAATCCCGCTCGACCGAGTCACCACCTCGATGACGGTGAATTGTTCGGCGTCGATCCTGCTCGCGATGTACCTGGTGGTGGCCGAGCGCAACGGAATTCCGTGGGAGCGCGTGGGCGGAACCATTCAGAACGACATGCTCAAGGAGTACATCGCGCAGAAGGAATGGATTTGCCCGCCGCGCCCGGCGCTGCGAATCGTCACCGACATGATCGAGTTCTGCGCGCGCAAAGTTCCGCGCTGGCATCCCGTGTCGATCTCGGGCTACCACATCCGCGAGGCGGGCTCGACCGCCGTGCAGGAGCTGGCGTTCACGATTGCCGACGGCATCTGCTACGTCGATGAAGCAGTCAAGCGCGGGATCGGCGTCGACGAGTTCGCGCAGCGGCTGTCGTTCTTCTGGAATCTGCACAACGACTTTCTCGAAGAGGTTGCCAAGCTCCGCGCCGCGCGCCGGATGTGGGCGCGAATCATGAAAGATCGTTTCGGCGC
>Ga0181536_10002365_pt1 | contig 21446 bp, 17 predicted proteins | sample PEATcosm2014_Bin_41_FD_121105 | JGI IMG/M metagenome (GOLD analysis project Ga0181536, IMG submission 121105) | Peatland microbial communities from MTU Mesocosm Facility, Houghton, MI, USA - PEATcosm2014_Bin17_60_metaG | ecosystem: Environmental > Terrestrial > Soil > Wetlands > Peat | place...
ACGACCACAACGGAGCCGATCACGACGACAACCACGACGACGCCATCGACAACCACGACGACGTCACCGACAACCACGACACCAACAAGTTCGACAACCACGATCAGCAGCACCACAACGACGAGTTCGAGCACAACCACCACCGTGTCGTCGACGACGACGTCGAGTGGCGTAGCCACGACTGCGGGTCCTGCGACAACGTCCCCACCAACAGCACCGGTTTCGAGTGCCTTGGCCTACACAGGACCTGGCCGGGGACTGCTCGCCGTCGCCGTGAGCGGTGGTGCATTGGTCATTTTCGGTTTGGCCATGCTGGTGCTGGTCGACGTCCCGGCGAGGGCGCTGCGACGACTAGCCCTGGTGAAATCCCGGCCGTGGAGACATCGACGTAGCTAGAACGAAGCGGTCCGTCGAACGGGTCTGCCCCGAGATGTTCGCCACCGATGAGTCGTTCAATCGAACGTCTGGTATCAGGCAGCCCAAGAAACCGGATGTCGTCAATCCATAGGTGGCCATTTCGTGTTGGCCATGAAGAGCCCCCCCACCTTCGAACAGACGCAAATCAGCGGGTCCCATGCCAAGCCGGATGTTCAAGTGGCCAATCGATGCGGGGGAGTAACACCCACCCGTCACCCCGCTCGGCCACGTTGTGTGGTGGGCACGACGGCGCACACCTTCGACGTAGCCATCTGAACCGAAAGCGCCTCTGAGCTGGATCTACCCGGGGAGCGGGCGACGGGAATCGAACCCGCATGACCAGCTTGGAAGGCTGGGACTCTGCCATTGAGCTACGCCCGCGAACTCAGGGTGAGGTTAGTCGCTGATTCCGCCACGCCTCACGAGCTTGTGTGGGGCGGTGAGACCCCGTCGAGGCGTCGAACGGCATCGACGGGGCTCGGCCAGGGGCGGCGCGAGCGGCATCGGCGAAGCTCGTTCAGAGCATCTCGGCGACGAAGTCGGGCAACTCCCCGACGATGCGGTAGTGACCGGCCACGCTTTCGTCCTGGACGAGGTCGATGACGGCGGCGGCGACGTCGTCGGGCGACAGCAGCGGGAGGAGCTGCCGGGCCTGACTGGCCCAGGCGGCTTCCGTGGACCCGTCGCCCGACTTGGCGAGCAGGGGGGTGTCGACGAGTGCCGGAAGGACGGCGTTCACTCGGATGTTGTGGGTCCGGTGCAGGTTGGCACAAGCCCGGGTGAACATGACGACGCCGGCCTTCGTGGCGGAATAGCCGGGCTCCTCCTCCAGGGGGAGCAAGGCCCCGATGGAGGCGATGTTCACGACGACACCGCCGCCGCGGGCACCGAAGCGGTCGATGGCGAGCCGCGTGCCGAGGATCACCGCACCGAGGTTGACCGCGACCTGCGAGGCGAGGGTGTGGGGATCGGTGGCGGGCCACAGGGGCTCGCCACAGACGACTCCGGCGTTGTTGCAGAGGATGTCGAGGCCGCCGAAGTGGTCCGCTGCGACGTCGAACATGGCCGACAGGTCCTCGAGGCGCCGAACGTCGACATGGACGAACACGGCGGTGCCTCCCGCTTGCGTGATGGTGGCGACGGTCCCGTGCCCACCATCCTCGTCGATGTCGGCCACGAGCACCGCCGCGCCCAGCGCGGCCAGGGAGTCGGCACAGGCCCTCCCGATGCCCGACCCGGCTCCGGTGACGATGGCTGTCTTTCCGGCTATTTCCATGGGGCGAGGATAGGGCGGCGGCGAGGCGGCCGCCGCCTGCCGATCGGCGTCCCGCTCGCTTCGGGTCCTGGCCTACTGTGGTGCCATCGAGGCGGGGAGGTGAAGCTTGACCACCGAGAGCGTGGCCATCGTGTTCACCGACGTGGTCGGCTCGACCGAGTTGTCGCAGCGCCTTTCGCCCGCGTCCGCCGACGAGGTCCGCCGGGCGCACTTCTCGGTCCTGCGCCAGGCCGTCGCCGCGGTCGGTGGCACCGAGGTCAAGAGCCTGGGCGACGGGCTCATGGTGGTGTTCACCTCGGCCTCGGCCGCGCTGTCGTGCGCTGTTGCCATGCAACAAGGCGTCGAGCGGGACAACCGCGACCGGGAGCACCAGGTGGGCCTGCGAGTGGGCCTCAGCGGGGGTGAGGTCAGCAAGGAGGACGACGACTACTTCGGCGACCCGGTTATCGAAGCGGCCCGGCTCTGCGCGACCTGCGAGAGCGGACAGATCCTGGCCGCCGACGTGGTGCGCTTGATGGCCGGCCGACGAAGCCGTCATCGGTGTCGTTCACTCGGGGAACTGGTCCTCAAGGGCCTGCCCCACCCAGTCGGGACGGTCGAGGTCATGTGGGAGCCGCTGGCCGCCGCCGCCCGGCGTGCCGTGCCGCTCCCGGCTCGTCTGGCCGTGCACCCGTCGGTGGGCGTCGTCGGTCGCGAGCTCGAGATGGCCACGGTGACCGACGCGACGAAGCGAGTCTTCGGTGGCGAAGGACGCGAGGTCCTGTTGGTCTCGGGCGAGGCCGGCGTGGGGAAGACCACGCTGGTCGCCCATGCGGCTCGGGTCGCTTTCGACGCAGGGGCCTGTGTGCTGTTCGGGCACTGCGAGGAGGATCTCGCCACTCCGTACCAACTCTTCGTCGAAGCGCTCCGCCACTACGTCACCCACGCCCCAGAGGACCGGCTCCTCGCCCATGTCGAGGTCCACGGGTCCGAACTGGCTCGGCTCGTCCCGGTGCTGGCGGGCAGGCTCCGCAACCTCCCCGCGTCGAGTGCCGCCGACACCGACTCGGAGCGCTTCTTGCTGTTCTCGGCTGTGGTCGGCCTGCTGGCCACCGTGTCCCAGGACCAACCCGTCGTCCTCGTCCTCGACGACTTGCAGTGGGCGGACGCCGCCAGCTTGCAGCTGCTGCGCCACCTGACCACGACCGAGCAACCCATGCGGCTGTTGGTGCTGGGGACCTATCGCGACAGCGAGTTGTCGCCTGGCAATCCACTCCTCGAGACCCTCGCCGCGTTGCACCGAGAGCTCCGGGTGGCCCGCCTCGAAGTGACCGGGCTCGACGGTGGTGGGGTGGAGTCGTTCCTGGAAGCGGCGGCCGGTCATGCCCTCGACGAGGTCGGGGTGAGCTTGGCCCGAGAGGTCTACCGCGAAACCGACGGCAACCCGTTCTTCGTGGGTGAGGTGCTTCGCCACTTGTCGGAGACCGGGGCGATCCACCAGGACGACGAGGGGCGTTGGGTTGTTGACGCCGACCTCGAGGACGTCGACCTGCCCGCCAGCGTGAAGGAGGTAATCGGCGCTCGGGTAGCGCGACTCGGGGCGGCCGCCGGGCACGTGTTGTCGATGGCGGCGGTCATCGGCCGGGACTTCGACTTCGAAGTCTTGGCCCGGGCCGCCGGTACCTCGGAAGACGAGACGCTCGACGCGCTCGATGCCGCCGCCGCGGTGGCGTTGGTACGCGAGCTTCCGGCCCCCTCGGGGCGCTACAGCTTCGCTCATGCCCTCATCCAGCACACGCTTTACGCGGATCTGGGAGCCACCCGCCGGGCTCGGGCGCATCGTCAAGTGGCCGAGGCGATGGAAGCGCTCGGCGCCGGCACGCCCGGGGCCTGGGTGGGTGAGCTGGCGCGCCACTGGCTCGGCACCTCCCGGCCCAAGGACCTGTCCAGGGCGCTCGGTTACTCCCGCCAGGCGGCCGACGCGGCCCTCGACGCCCTCGCCCCGGGCGACGCCCTGCGCTATTACGCCCAGGCCCTCGACCTCTACGCCCAGGCCGGCAGCGACGATCCGCTCCTGGAGATCGACCTCGGCGTCGGGCTCGGCACCGCCCAGCGCCAGACCGGTGACCCGGCTTATCGCGCCACTCTCCTCCAGGCCGCGGGCCAGGCGCTCGATCTCCCCGACACCGAGCGGTTGGTCGCTGCCGCCCTGGCCAACGACCGTGGCTTCTACAGTGCCATCGGCGCTATCGACACCGACAAGGTCGGGGTCCTCGAGCGGGCGCTCGACCTGCTCCCCGCCGGCCACCACGACCGGGCCCTGGTGCTCGCCACGCTGTGCTCGGAGCTCGCTCACGGCAGCTCACTGGAGCGCCGACAGGCCCTCGCCGACGAGGCCGTCGCCATCGCCCGGTCCTCGGGTGACGATGCCGTGATCGTCCGGGTGCTTAACCACCTCCACGTCCCGCTCCAGGTGCCGTCGCTGCTCGATCTGGCGTTGGCCCGGACGGCCGACGCCCTGGTCCGGGCCGAGCGGGTCGGTGACCCGGTCCTGGTGTTCTGGGCTGCGCAGTGGCGCACCGAGACCGCCGCCCGCGCCGGAGACATCGACGAGATGGACCGCTGCCTCGCCATTCACGGGTCGATGGCCGAGCAACTCGACCAGCCGATCTTCAACTGGGGGCACACCTTCGTGCGCGGGTTACGGGCGCAGATTGCCGGGGATTGCGATCAGGCTGAACGATTGGCCGCCGAGGCGCTCCGGATCGGCACGGAGGGCGGCCAGCTCGACGCCGCCATCTTCTTCGGGACGCAGCTCATGATCGTAAGTGGCCAACGGGGAACGATGGGCGAATTGACCCCTCTGATCGAACAGATCGCCGCCGAGACGCCCGACATCTCCCGGGGACTGTTCGCCTCGTTGTTGGCCAAGGCGCACGTGGAGGGAGATCGCACCGACGACGCCCGTCGTCTGTTGGCGGAGTTCGCGGCTAGCGACTTCGATCTCGCCTTGGACCAGACCTGGCTGACCGGAATGGTCGACTTCGCCGAAGCCGCCATCGAATGCCAGGACCCGCAGTACGCCGGGCCGCTTTTCGAGCAGCTCGCGCCGTGGGCCGGGCAACTGCCCGCGACCGGCGCCTCGGCATTGGGCCCCGTCAGCCATTATCTCGGCGGCTTGTGCTCGGTCCTCGGCCGCTATGACGAAGCGGAGGCCTACTTCGTCCGATCCGCCGAGTTCAGCGACCGAATGGGGGCAAAGTTCTTCGCGGCGCGGACCGACCTGTCGTGGGGGAGGATGCTCGCGCAACGGGGTGCCCCGGGTGACAACGACAGGGCCCGGGGGCTGCTCACCAAGGCACACGCCGTCGCGGCCGCCAACGGCTATGGCATCGTCGAGCGCCGAGCGCTTCGCGCGTTGCAACTGCTGGACGGCTGAGCGAGCGCTGCCCCCGGTCGCCGGTGGTCGACGGCTCTGTCCCCGGGTGCCGCTGGTCGACGACGAGAGCGGGTTCCGTCTCAGATGGCATGCTGACGACGTTGCCAGCCCTAGGGAGGTGGCCAGATGGCACAGGTCGAATTCGGCGGCCGGATCGGACGCGACTGGCGGGATTCCGAGCCCTGGTGGCCGCCGCGGCCGTCACCACCTGACGGGGCGCCCAATGTCGTCCTCGTCGTGCTCGACGACGTCGGTTTCGCACAACTCGGCTGCTACGGATCCGACATGGACACCCCAGCCCTCGATGGGCTGGCCGCCGGCGGTGTGCGGTTGTCCAATTTCCACACCACCGCCCTGTGCTCGCCCACCCGGGCGTGCCTGTTGACGGGACGCAACCACCATCGCAGCTCCATGGGGCGGGTGGCCGACCTGGCCATCGGTTTCCCGGGCTACTGGGGCACGCCTCCCCGAGAGAACGGCTACCTGTCGGAGATCCTGCGATCCCACGGCTACGCCACCTATGCGGTGGGGAAGTGGCACCTGACCCCGGCCGACGAGACCAACATGGCGGCCCCGCGTACAACCTGGCCCCTCGGACGGGGCTTCGACCGGTGGTACGGCTTCCACGGCGGCGAGACGCACCAGTTCATGCCGGCGCTGTTTCACGACAACCACTCCGTGCGGCCCCCGCGACCGATCGATGCGGGCTATCACCTCAGTGCGGATCTCGCTGACCACGCCATCGAATTCCTCGGGGACTTGCGCGCCGTCGACGCCGACCAACCGTTCTTCTTGTACTTCTGCACCGGTGCCTGCCACTCCCCCCACCATGCGCTGCCCGAGTGGATCGAGCGCTATCGCGGCCACTTCGCCGACGGATGGGACCGGTGGCGGGAGCGGACCCACGCCCGCCAGCTCGACCGGGGAATCATCCCCGAGGGCACCGAGCTCTCACCGCGCCCCCCGTGGGTTCCGGCTTGGGAATCCCTGGGCGACCGGGAGCGACAGCTCGCCGAGCGGTTCATGGAGTGTTTCGCCGGCTACCTGTCGTACACGGACGCGCAGATCGGCCGACTGCTGGCCTTCATCGACGATATGGGCGACGCGCAGAACACGGTGATCATGGTCGTGTCCGACAACGGGGCGAGCTCCGAAGGGGGAAAGGAGGGCTCCATCAACGATGTCCGCCTCTCGAATTTCGACCCGGCGGGCGTTTCCGAGATGTACCGTCGCATTCACGAGATCGGTGGGCCGCTCAGCCACAACAACTACCCGTGGGGCTGGACCATGGCCGGCAACACGCCGTTCAAGCGCTGGAAGCGCGAGGTCCACGAAGGCGGCGTGGCCGATCCGTGCATCGTGACCTTCCCCGCCGGAAATCGGGTTACCGCCGGCGCCGTCCGTCGCCAGTTCACGCACGCCATCGACGTGCTGCCCACCGTGCTGGAACTGGTCGGAGTCAGCGCGCCGGAGGAGATCGACGGCATCCCCCAGTCGCATCTCGACGGAACCAGCTTCGCCTACCTGCTCGGCGACGGCGCGGAGACGGCACCGGGCCGCCACACGACGCAGCACTTCGAGATGTTCGGCTCCCGGGCGATCTACCACGACGGATGGAAGGCGGTGGCCTTCCATCCGGTCGGTCCCCTCTACGACGATGGCCTGAGCATGAACGCGCCCTTCGACGACGACGTGTGGGAGCTCTATCACGTGGCCGAGGACGTTTCCGAGGTCGACGACCTGGCCACCGAGCACCCGGAGAAGGTGGCAGAGCTCGTCGAGCTGTGGTGGGACGAGGCGCGTCGCAATGACGTGCTGCCTCTCGACAACCGCCCGCTCGAGGCCATCGCCCATCCGAAGCCCGATCACCGACGGCCGCGTGACACCTTCCGGTACTTCCTCGGCGGCTCCCCGGTGCCCGAGCCGGTGGCCGTGAACGTGCGGAACCGGTCCCACGCCATCACCGTCACGCTCGACGTGCCGGAAGGGGTCGTGCCCCAGGGGGTGCTGCTGGCCCTGGGCTCCGCCCTCGGCGGCTGGTCCCTGCATCTGCTCGACGGGCACCTGCGCTACGTCCACAACCTGTACGGCAAGGCGCGTCACGTGCTCCATGCGGAGACGGTGATGGGGTCGGGCTGCCGAACGGTGGGGTTTGCCTTCGAGAAGGATGACGGCCTCGGCGGATCGGCCACGCTGCTCTGTGATGACACGGTGGTGGCCGAGGGCGTGATCGACCGCTTCACGCCCGCCGGCTTCAACGGGGTCGGGGTCGGCGTCACCTGTGGCTACGAGTGGGGTCCGGCGGTGGGGGAGGGGTACACGGCCCCGTTCCCGTTCAACGGGACCATCGTGCGGGCCGAGGTCACGACCACCGGCCCGGTGGTGCGCGACCCCGTGCTGGAGGTAGCGGCCATCCTGGCCGAGCAGTGAATCAATCGTCGGCCGCCGCCCGGGCGGCCAGATGATTGCACCCGGGAACCAGCCGCCGTGGGTGCCGGCGAGTCCGGCTGGCCGCGCCCAGATTCAAGAACCTCCCTCCGGGCTGCCGATAGATCCCCTATGGGCTCCGAGGAACCGTACCGTGGGGTCCTTCGACCGGGTCGTGTCGCCCGGCCCGGGATGTCAGGCCTGCACCGCTGCCCCCGGATCCCCTGACCGCCCACGTCGCCGGTTCCCTCGAGGCAAATTGATGACACGTCGGTGTGGCCGCGTTCGGCTCGTCATGGCGCTTGTCATGGCGCTTGTTATGGTGGGGCTCGGTGTCGTCGGGTTCGGGTTTCCGGTCGGTGCAAGCTCGGCGCCGGACCCCGCAGTGGCCATCACCACGATGCTGCCTCCCGGTTGGGAGCTCTGCCTCCTCCAAGGGGTCGGCGCCCCCGTGACGCAGGACAACGTGGCCGACCTCGACGAGTGGCAGCTCGCGGAGGGCGGCTCGACCAACAACAGTGCGGCATACAACCCGTTCAACACGCTCCGGATGACCGATGTGAACAACGCGGCGCTCCCTGCGGTCATCTCCTCCAACGGCTTTCCCGCGTTCGGCACCTGGGTCGCCGGTTGCGCGGCAACGGTGGCGACGCTCCTCCAACCGAACATGACGTCGATCGTGGCCGCCCTCAAGGCTGGGGACGTGTCTCCTCCCGGGGTCTTTCTCCTCGACGTGGACGCGAGCCAATGGTGCGCGCCCTCAGCGAACGGGATTCCCTGTTACGCCAGCGAGATACTGGCGGGAGACGGCACCGCTGTCGAAGCACGCTTCGTGCAAGGTTCCGGGGGCTTCAAGGACGCACTCGCCATCTATACGGCCGCCGGAGCCGCCTTGAACGCCTATGACCAGGACGTCCCCGTGGTTGCCGCTGATCAGGCCCTCCTGGCCGCACAGACCGGGCAACTCGTGGTGGTCGACGGCGAGTTGTCGGCGGCACGGGGAGCACTCTCGGTAGCGGCCCGGGCGCTGCGTCGGCTCGCCGTTGCTGAATACACCAACGACGGAGCGGTGAGTTCCGATGCCAACTTGCAGTTGTTCTCGGCACCGACCGATGAAGGAATCGTCGCTCAGGTCCTGGCGAATGTCGCCACCAACGCCCTGATCCGTCGTTACGACCGGGCCGAGGTCGGCGTCACGACTTGGGTCGCGCACCGGCTCGTGGTCGTCGCATCGGTCTCTCACGCCGCCGCGGTGCTGGATTCGGCCGTAGCAGCAGCTACCCAGGCGCTGGCTCAGCTGGACGCGGACATGACGACCATCGAGGCCGCCGGGGCCTGCACGGGAGCTCCTGTCGTCGCCGCCGCACCCCTATCCGTCGCCAGTCCGGCAAGCGCCGACGAGGCGGGAACGCTGCAAGGTTGTCTCGCCGCGCTCGCATCGTGAGGGCGGTGACACACAGCTGCCGGCTCGTGTGTACGTTGGGGCGGACGCAGGTAGAGGGAGATGTCGGCGGTGGACCGCATCGAGTACGACGAGTTCGGGCTGTTCCACGAGAACGCCGAGGAGTTCGGCCTTCGTCTTGACGGCCCGCCGGTCGTGCGGCGCGTCTGGGTCGAAGTGGCCGCCGGCCGCCGACTCAGTGCCCTGGTGTGGAAGGAACGTGAACCGGAGCTGGTGCTGTTGCACGGGGGCGCCCAAAACGCCCACACCTGGGACACCGTCGCCATGGCCCTGGATCGGCCGCTCGTCGCGATCGACTTGCCGGGGCACGGCCATTCCGACGGACCCGGGGAGTACACCGAAGGGCAGCTGGACGTCGAAAGTTACGCGCTCGACGTGGGCACCGCGCTTGGTCGACTGGCCCCCGCGGCCAGCGCCGTGGTGGGTATGTCGCTCGGCGGGCTCACGACCATCGCGTTGGCCGGGCAGGCGCCCGAGCTGGTGCGCAAGGTCATCCTGGTCGACATCGTGCCCGGGATCACCGGATCACGGTCCAGGCATGTCACCGACTTTGTGAACGGTGCTCCGAGCTTCGCCAGCCTCGATGCGCTGTTGGAGCGGACTGCTCGCTTCAACCCGACACGGTCCCTGTCGTCGCTCCGGCGGGGCATCTTGCACAACGCCGAGCAGCAGGCAGACGGTACGTGGGTCTGGCGGTGGGCTCGCCACCGGACCCGACGCCCAGGAAGCGCAGCCCTCGGCGAAGTGACAAGTGGCTCCCTGTACGGCGGGCTCTGGGAGTCGCTGTCAGCGGTCACAGTGCCGGTGCTGCTCGCTCGGGGCATGCGGCCCGACTCCGTGCTCGGCGACGAGGACGAGCGGGAGCTCCGGCGGCGCCTGCCCTCGGCCCGGGTCGTCCATGTCGAGGAGGCCGGGCACAGCCTGCAAGGTGACACGCCGCTTGCGCTGGCTGCGCTCATCGAGGATTTCGTCTTCGCCAGCTGAACCTCGGTGCTGCGCCCGGGCGGCGTGCGGCGATGAGCAGATGGACGCTTCGGCCGAGCCGTGCCGCGCTACGGACGCGGTTGAGCCCGATGCCCGGATCCGCGGCCGGCGGCGGCGGCGAGGACGCGGCGGGTCTCGAGCCGGCCGGCACGCATGAAGTCCGGCCATTCTGCGGTGTTGAGAAACTGCCGGTAGAAGCCTGCCCCGCGGACCTTGGCATAGGGCACGGGCTCGATCATCAACACTTCCGTCTCGTGCTCGAGTCGGGCCAAGTTGGTCCTCGCCAGCTCCTCTTGCTGGGAGGTGCGGATCTGGCTGGCGATGTAGAGGATGCTGGCGCGCCGGGCTTGCCAGCCGGACGCGTCCTCGCCGACGAATCCGCGGGGGTAGAAGCCGTTGATTGCCAGCACCACCTCGGGAGGCTCCTCAATGTCGAGAACGGGCCGTACCGGGAAAATGTCGACGATGCCGCCGTCGCACCAATAGCCGCCGCCGAGCATCACCGGCTCGATGAACAACGGCAGGGCGATCGCCATGTGGACCGCCCGGGCCACGGGCATGTCGGGGTAGGTGCGAGGTCCGATGTATTCGAGGCGATTGTCCTCGATGTTCCAGATCGGGGCGTAGGCGGGGATCGGCATGTCACCGAGGGTCATGCCACCGAGAAGTCGCTCGTACGACGCTTCGATTCGTTCACCTCGGACGATGCCCGCGAAGCCCTTTGCTGCCCGGGGAAGAAGGGAAGCCAGCATGCGCCAGTCGACGTCGACGTAGTCGTCGGGACGAAGGCCGGCAGTGAAGGCCGCGACCTCATCGGCCGGGATGCCGGCGGCGATGGGGAAGCCGAACAGTGCGGAACCCGAGCACAGCGAAATGACCGCTGGGCGGACTCCGGCTTCCTCCAGCGCCCTCGCGGCCCCGACGACCGAGGCGAGAGCCCCGCTGCCACCCGTCGCCAGCAGCGCCAGCCGGCGCTCCTTCAGGTCGGCGACCCGGAGGGGCTGTGCTGGCGGGAACGGGCGGAGGTTGGGCTGTCGCCGCTCGATGGGGAGGGTCACGAGCGCCCGCCGGGCGTCGTTGAGCAGGCCGGCGTCCTCGCGCACCCCGTCCACGATCTCCCTGGTCCGGGTGATGACGTTGAAGTACTGGCGGAGGCGGAAGACGTCGATCACGGGGCCGAGCATGTCTCGTATTCTCCGACGAGACCGCTTTCCCGGATAGGGCTCAACGTCCCTGGAGGGCCGCTCTTCGACGTCATTTCCCCGACCGAAGAGCGCACAAGGGCGGATCGGGGTCTTCGGATCGGAGCGACGGACCGGGGTCCCGTTCTCTCGCCTCACCCACCAGTGCCAGATCATCGATACCAGGAGCTCGAGCCGCAGGCCCGGGGACGCCAAGGCCCGGACCCGGCCGGCCAAGCCCTCGCTTCTGGGACCGGCCAAGGCCGGTCAAGACCCGGGCGATGTGGTTCCACCCGCCCGACGCAACGGGCGACTGGGCCCCCATGCCCTGGCGCCTGCCTGATCGCATGCCGCGCCGTGGAGCACCGGGGGTGAGCACCTGGCGCCTGCCGGGTGTGGAGGTGAACCGCTGTTGGAGGGAAGCCCAGACCCGATGGCAATGGCCGGGGCGTCGCAATCGGCCGCATCGCCGGCGCGGTGAGCGGGTTCGCCGGCCTTCCGCGCTTGAGACCCACATCGCAGCTCGGCTCGGATGGGTCTGGCGCCAAGCGAATTGGTGGAAGAAGTGCCTGCGCCTCTTCGGGGCGCATCGGCGCGTCCGGGACGGGTCTGGCCCGTCGGGTCAGGCGACGAAGATGGCGATGATGAACAAGATGGCGTCGTAGAGGAAGTGGGCGGCGATGGCTCGGTTGAGCCGACGGTGTTTCTGGAAGGAGCGGGTGACGAAGTATCCGAACGGAACGGTCAAGAGGAAGGCGACGCCGTAGTACACGTGGTAGCTCGTGCGCAGCACGAGGCTGAGGGCCAGTGCCCAGCCCGGCGACCAGCCCAACTGCTGGAGCCGGGTGATCAGGTAGGCGTTGACGAACGTCTCCTCGGCGATGGCCGTGATGGCCGACGCCGAGAGGCCCCAGATCACGTAGTACCCCGGCACGTGGCCGACAGGAACCGGGTTCACCAGCTTCGAGTTGTGCGCGAGAAGCGGTGCGAACGGGATGAGTAGGGCGTACTCGCCCAAGAAAGCCAGGGCGACCAATCCGAAGGCGGGCACGATGTCGGTCTTCAGCCGTAGGCGCCCGAGGCCGATCGTCGCCGGCGGCTGGCCGGTGCGGGTCAAGAGCAACAGGGCCAACGGGACCAGGGCGACGAGCGGCGCATAGGCGATGATGCCGAGCACCATGTTGGCCAGCGGGTCGCTCACGATCGTGGGAAACCGCGAGATGCCCGTGTCCCCCTGGTAGTGCTGGGCGAAGACGACCACGGCCGACGCGAGCGGCGCGGCCAGGAACGCCACCATGACGAACCAGGTCTCGATCACGATGGTGCGCCGCGGCGGCGGGACGCCGTCGGGCATGACGATGGGTAGGGGCTCGAGTGCCGGCGAGGCAGATCTCGCCGGCACGGTCGCCGTCGGGACCCAGAAGCTCCAGCCGACCGGCGCCGGGGGCCACTCCGGTGGCGGCACCCATCCTGGGGGTGGGCGCCAGCCCGACGGCGCCGGGGGCCAGTTCGGCGGTCCGTGCCACTGCCATCCGTCGGCGACGGCCATCGGGCGATGGTAGAGCACGGCGCATGGCGTCGAGGAGGAGGATCGCCACCCCGCTACCCAAGAGCCTCCGTGGCCAAGGGGAGGCCAGGCCCCATCGGCGATTCCGTGCGCTCGGGCAGGAGCAGAATGCCCCCGGCAAGGAAGCAGACCGCACCCACGAATGTTCCGAGGTTGGTCAGGGTTTCGCTGCGCAGATCACCGTTCGGTTCGACCCGGGAGGCAATAGCGGAGACGCCGAACGCGACTGACCCCAGGAGGTTGAGCAGTCCGATCCACCAAGAGATGAGCCGTGGTCGCCACGCCCATGCGTGGTGGCACACCTCGACCCAGGCCAGGAAGCTCGAGACCAGGAAGCACACCGAGCCGAGCGCGTCGGGGCGCCACACCGCGTGATTGACACTTGTGGGTCCGGTCAAGCCCGTGGAAAGGGCATGTCCGGTGCTCAGGTTGAAAAAGAGCGTTCCCAACTATTGGATCGTCGCGATCCACCAATCGATCCGATCAGGTTGATACTCGAGCAATCGGGCGACCCTCTGGCGACGCGGAGCACCGGGGCGACGTGGAGCAGCCACGACTTGGCAGTACTGCAAGAACGCCGCACCGGTGAAGAAGATCGACCCGACGAAGTAGGTCAGGTTGTCATAGCCGGTGCCGACAGTATTGGCGTACGGTGGGAACGAGCCGGCCGCGAACCCCAAAGACCCGATGGCGAATAGGACCCCGATCCACCAACCAAGCGAGCTCGGTGTCCACCAGGTCGACGACGGAGTCTGGGTCGGATGCTTCCGATGCCAACGCGATTCCTACACGACGACGGTTCCGTCAGGCTGACGTAGCACGTCGCGGGTTATGAACCGCCCGAATCCACGCGAGTCCAGACGGGTCCAACCCTCGGGTGGCCCAACACGGTCTCCCCGGGTCACCACCGGCTCCCTGGCGACTGCCCGGGCCCAGTCGGGGTGGCGAGATTCGAAGGCTTTCGCTGTCCGGGGGAGTGATCAGGTCCAAAAGCCGCGAGCCACCGGGAGCGTCGTCGGTTGCGCGTCCGTGCCCCTGTGCGTCGATACCGATCCGGTGACTGCCGAAGACCTCCGACGTTTCGGCATCGAGGTGCCTTGCCGATGGCGCATGAACCGCCCATTGGACCGCGCGTCATCCTGCTGCCCGGGAGAAGATCTCCCGGAGCTGAACCCGCCGGCCCGTACGGAGGATGGCTCGCCGGTAGATTTCGCCGGCCAGCCGCGCCACGCCGATCGTGCACACGACACACAAGGCAGCCGAGGCAACAAACTCCCACCAGGTGGCCCGTCCCAGGCCCAGGAGAACGGGCATGGCGAACGGTGCCGTCGGCGGAAAATAGGCAAGGACCTCGAAAAAAGTGGACGGGCTCCCCGTGCTTGCCACGGTGAGCGAGATGACATAACCGAAGATGATCGGCAGGCTCAACGGCAAGGCCAGGCTCTGGACCTGGTCCTGACGTTCGGCCATCGAACCTGCGGCCGCATAGACCCAGCAGTAGAACGCGTAGCCGAGAACCAGCCACACCAGCGTGCTCACGAGCACGAGGGGCGCCGTACCCTGCAACAGGTCGGAGCCCACCGCCTTTGCCAGTACAACGGCGAAGACGACGATGAGGCTGGCCTGGGCAAAGGCCATTAAGCCGATGCCGAGGACCTTCCCGGCCAACAGTTGGACGGGGCGAACGGCGGCGAGGAGCACTTCCACCACGCGGCTGGACTTCTCTTCCATGACCCCGACCAAGATCCAGGTGTTGTACTGCGTGAGCATCACGAAGATGAGGATCAGGCCCACCACTGAGGTGTTGCGACTGGCCCCCGTTGCCACCCCCCGCTGGAGGCTCGTCACCGGAAGGGGCTTGGCCTCAGCCAGCTGGGAGACCTGAGCGGCCGACAGATCGGCGGCCTCGTACGCCTCGGCCACGCCGAGGGTCCGGGAGGCGGCGCGCACAAGCTGAGCGGTGGTCGATGTATCGGTAGGCCCGATCGCCTTGTTCACGACCAGTTCGCGGCCATCGACGATCACCAGGTCGAGGTGACCCGAACGCAGATCCTCCTGGGCAGCCTTGACGTCGGTCGCCGAAACGATGTGCACGGCAGCCCCGATGCTCGCGCCCGAAGCGACGACGGCCGCCCGCAGGGGAGCAGCCAGGGCGCCGACGACACCGACCCGCTGGGGAGGTGGCTTCCCCCCGTGAAGGACGGGGATGACGATGGCCGCCGCCACCACGGCCAGGATGATCACCGTTCCCACGCGAAAGACCCTGCCTCGGATCCGCTCTCGCACCTCCCGCAGTGCGATCAAGCCAATATCGCCGGTGAGTGACCTGAAGCCCACCCGGGCCAGCGGCGTCCTGCGGGGTCCTCCGCGGCGGCGAAGCCACACTCGCAGTGCAACCGCCACGGCCACGATGGCCACGATGATCACCCCGTTCATGCCAGCGCCCCCCGGAACACCTCGGACAAGCGCCGACGCTCGAAGACGAACTCCGTGACCCGACCCGCGTCCATCGCCGCTCTCAGCACCGATTCGCTGTCCACCGACTCGTCGAGCACGAGCCGCGCCGCGCCCCCGTCGACCTCCGAGATGGTGACGCCGGAGAGATTGCGGGCCCAGGACGCTTCCCGGTCGCCGTCCACCCGCACCACCAGTCGGCGTGGGCCGCTCGTGGTCAGGTCGTCCACCGTCCCGCTCACGACGAGTCGGCCGTGGTCGATGATCGTGACCGCCTCGCACAGGTCCTCCACCTGGTCGAGTTGGTGGCTGGAGAAGAGGACGCAGCACCCTGCCCGGGCTTGTTCCACAAGGACCTCGCCGATGGCGTCGATCCCGGTCGGGTCCAAGCCGGCCAAGGGCTCATCCAGGACGAGCAGCTCGGGACCGTGCACCAGCGCGGCGGCCAGCTGCACCCGCTGCTGGTTTCCATGGGAGAGCGCCTCGACCTTGCCTTGGGCTCGCTCGGCGACCCCGAGTCGATCCAACCATGTCGTCGTCGCGCCGGCGGCGTCGGACGCACTCAACCCGTGCAATCTCCCGAGATACTCGAGCTGTTCGCCCACGAGCATGCCCGGGTACAGGCCCCGTTCCTCGGGCATGTACCCGAACCGTCGGCGTTCGGCCTGGGTGACGGGCGTGCCGTTCCATTTGACCGTCCCGGCATCGAGGTCCGTCAGCCCGAAAATGGCTCGCATCGTGGTTGTCTTTCCCGCCCCATTCGGCCCGAGGAATCCCACCACTTGGCCTGCGGGAACGGAGAATGAGAGATCGTCGAGCGCGATGAGCGAGCCGAATCGCCGAGTCAGCCCGTCGAGTTCCAAGAGGCCACCCACCACCTCAGGCTACGTGCGCTGGGGTTACGGAACGCGAAACGCGCCAGGCATGCGGAATGGCCGCTCCGAACGGGGTGGGGATCGCACGTACTCGACGCTCGTCCGGATCGTGCCCGGGCCGAGTCGCAGTCGGCCGCTCGATCAACACGCCCCACCGTGCCTCGATAACCGAGCGTCGAGGCTTCCGTCGAGGCGTCGTCGTCCGGAACGCCGACTCGCTCATCAGCGTCGGAACAGAGTTGGCGATGTGGGTGCTCGGGTTCAGCCCCTTGGTCCGCTCGGCGCGATCTCGCACTATTCCCGCCGGAGGTGCTCGCGCCCCTCTGCCTGGGAGAAGGCGGCCAGGGTCATCAGGGAGCCCATGCATCCGAAGAAGGTCCAGGGGAGCCTCATGCCGACGATGAGGGCGAGCACCCACACCCCGAGCAAGCCAGCGGCGACTCGACCGACCGTGGAGTACGACCACCGCCTGAGCGCCCGGCGACGCTCATGAGGCCAAGCCGGGTCGAGTGCCTCGTCGACCGCCTGGGCCAGCCGTTCCTCGGAAGTGGCCATGACGCCTCCCAGGATCTGTCTACGCCGGTTGGCTCCCCTTTGCCAGCGTCTCGGGATCGGTCGACCGGGGCATCACGGATCTGCGGGCGTTCCTCGATGATCCGACGACTTCTTCGTCGTGGCGATCCGGATAGCAATGGGCCGCATCAAGAAGCAGTACCGGGGCAATGGTGTCCGGCCTCACAGGGACTGACGGCGATCCAGGTGCGACCTTCCGATCCCACGGAACGGGTCCTGCCGTCGCTCCAGCCGGACGTCGTCGAATGGAAAGACATCGGGTAAGACGTGGTGGTCCGAGAGCCGCCCCAGGACGTAGCCGTCGTCGACAACCCCTGCGACCACGAATCCGCCGCTCCACGTGTGGGTGTATTGAATGCGGACGATCACCTTGGTGCCGACGTCGAACCTCGGGATCGTGTCGGTGACGCTCAGGATCTGGTTCTCAGGCATCGCTCGACCGCTTCCCGAACGAATCCTCACCGCACTGTTGCCGGACAGTCGCCGTTGCGGTGGGCGTGTGTGGCTCGAACAGGACGGTCTCGAGCCCGTAGCGGACCAGTCGAGTCCAATGGGAAAGGCGCCGCGACAAGCGGTCAAACCTGCGACTCATGGAGAGGAGCAAGCGAATACCTCCGATATGTGTAGGTAGCTTCCCTCCTCCTCCGGCCCGAAATCCTCTCATTTCGGGGATCGGTGGACGTGGATAGTCGGGCCGCCTGGCGCGATCAGCGTCACGACGACCGGTGTGTCCACGCCTGACCGACCGAATCGGGACCGGCCCAGTCAGGCGCCACCCGGGTCGTTCTCCGAGGGTGGCACGGTGAGCCGGATCCGCTTCCGCGGCCACGGGCCGACCCTCGGGGTTCTGCCCGCATGACCCAGGCCTGGGATGGGAGCGCCAGGACCAACGTGTAGCCTGGGGGCGGTCCCCTCTTGGGAGTGACGCCTTGTTTGGGCAGGACGACCGTATCGGTTGTCGCCCCGTACAGGCCGGACGCCTTCTTCTGAGTTCCTACCGAAGGAGCGCCATGCCTGTCGTCCCGAACCACCAGCCGCCTCTGGCGGGCACGCCCGAGCGGCCCAGCTCTTCCACCATTCTCGTGGTGGACGACGATGCCGACGTGGGAGAAACGACGGCCACCAACCTCCGACGGGGGGGCCTGAGGGCACGCACCGCCCTGAACGGCGGCTACGCACGCGGTGGCCGCAAGACCCAACCCTTCGATGTGGTTGTCCGCGACCATCATCCGACCGACAAGTACAGCGAGAACCTTCTTGAGGAAGCACCCGACATGGGACTCGCTGTGACCGTCTCGGCGGCCCCGCCCTCCGTGCTGACCGACATCACGAAGCGGCAGGCCGAGACGGTGTTTGTGGTGAAGAGAAGCCCGGTGGTGCCGTCGGAATTGGTCGAGGTCGTACGGGCCGCAGTCACGGTTTCCCGCAATCAGCGCAACCAGTAGACGGTCGGCCTGATCCAGTGCAGAAGCGAGCAGGAGCAAACAGGACCAGTGCCGGAGCAGCGCGATCAGGGAGCGACCGACCGCTGCGGACGTCTTCTCGGGGACGAGAGTGCGCGCGTGACGGCTGTTGCACGCTCCTCTCCATTTACAACGAGAGTTCCTGCTGCTCGCTCCATGGGAATCAGTGGACCCTCGTGGCAGAGCGATCGCCGTTGCGGCCGTGACCGAGCGGGAGTTGATTCGGAGCGTCGTTCGAGGGGACCTGGACATGGGGGCACTGGAGAAGATCGGCGTGGTCCTCGAGGGAGAGCCGCCGTTGATGGCGCTCTCGACCAGAGGTCACGTCCCCATGGTCGAGGTCGAGTTGAGCGACCTTGCCTATGGACTCCTGGCGAGGTGGGCCAAGGGCACTGATCTTGCCAAGTGGGCAACGGTTCTCCTGGACGCCGACTTCATCCACTTCGCGAACGAAGATGCGGTCTCTTGGGGGACTCTCGTCGACGCACTGTGGGCCGCCTCGTTCTTTGGCTCGGTGTCGGACGAAGCGTTGGCCCTGGCGAGGTCCATGGCCTCCTGACCGGCCGGCGGGGCATTGACCCGCTCGTACACGTGTCGGACGCCGACTTCGGCAAGACCCTGGACCCGATGGGCATTCGTTCACGGGTTCAGCCGGGCCGGTGCGAGCGACCCATCGACGGTCCGACCGCTGCGGTGACCGTGGGAGTTCACACTCATGGTTGCGGTATCTTCGACTGACGTTCCCTCGCCGTGGCGGTAATGGCCACCGACTCGGGCGCCGTTCGAGCCGGACCCACCGGGACGTCGCTCGGACCCCTCTTCGGTCGAAAGACCAAGACGATCAGTACCAAGATCAGTGCGGCATAGACGGTGAGGACCCAGTAGACGACGACACCACCAACGTCGTGGGGTCGAAGCACGACAGCCCACGCAACCATCGCCATGGCGGCGATCCCCCAGACAAGGACACGCCAGAAATCGGGGCGGGAGCTCTTGGGGTGCTCAGGCTGGATTTGGACCGGGATGGCCGGGGCTGACCCGACCGGCGCTGACTGGGTCCCATGCGCATCGACCGTGGTGTCGCGTGCGTCTTCGGGTACCGGGATCGCCGGTTGGCGCCGGCGCCAACGGTGGAACACCAGGGTCGCCGCGGCCACGCCCATGGCACCGGCAGCTACCCGAGCGCCAGTGCTCCGCCGTCTCTGTGCTTCGTTCGCCATCGTGACCCCACTGACGAAGCGGCGTTGCTCGCGTTGCCCGGTACTCGACGCCTCTCCTCCGCAAGTTCCGCCGGTCCGTCGGCCACGGTGCGCCCTGTTGTCGTCCGACGGGGTGCGAGAGATCTTGAACCCTGACCACATATTGTGAGTGGAAAGACTCAGAGCGTCATCCTCAATAGTGAGGTTTCCGAACGGGGAGGCGCAGCTGGCATACCACCATGGTGCGCTTCCAATCGGCGGGCGCAATGACGCCCTCCACCTGATCGAGGCCAGCTGGCAGGGTCAATGGACCATGCAGCGGAGAACGGCCAGCGGCCACACCACCTACTCGACAGGGGACTTCATGCCTCGGTGGAGCAAGCATCCGGTGTCCGGACCGGTGGCCGGACGCCACGGGACTATCGGCCCTGGTGGCTGGTCCTGGCGGGCCGCACCGTAGGTAGAGGGCCACGGCAGGGTCACTCGAGCCGAGGAGGATCACATGATGCGCAAGTTCGCCTTAGCCTTGGCGGTCGTCCTCCTCCCAGCGGGGATCGTGATCGGTCTGGCAGCCTCACCAACGGGAGCGGTGGTGACGCATCACGCCAGAAGTGCCGCCCAACAGCGCGCCGCCGGCGCTGTATCGGTCTACCCGGCCAAGGCCACGGAGACGACCAAGGGCAGCGTGTCGTTCGCGCTCGTCGGCAAAGGCCTGGTCCCGAACACCAAGTACCAGGTCGATGCCGCGACGCTGACGGTGAACTGCAAGAACAGCGTCAACAACAAGACGGTCACGACCGATCTGGTAGGTGTGTTCAACTACGCTGCCACGGCGGGACCCAACTGCATCGCCGAGAAGTTCGTCATCGAGGTCCAGAAGACGACTTCACCCTTCACCGTCTATTCCGTGCCGTTCCAGGTTGTCGCTCCCTGATCCCGATCGAGGAAATCAGCCACGGGTCAGGGCTTGGAGATTGGGTCAATCGACAAAAAGCACCTTGCGTTGGTGTTTGAGGCCGTTCAGCCGACGAATGACCTCTTCCACGCCAAGGTCGTTGCGGCCACGCATGCGTGAGGTAAGGGCGTCCAGGCGTGCCATCTCCCGGCTGCGCAACTGTCCCCGTTCAGCCCGAGGACGCAACCGAAGACCCCGATTGAAGGCAGCATGCGCGGCACGGCCGTCGTCAAGCTCGAGGAGACGTGCGATATCCACGAAGGTCCGACCCTGTTCCCGGAGCACAAGGGCTTGCTCGTCACGGTCAAGGTCCTCGGTCAAGGTCTCTCACTCTCAAGACGGACACAGGGTCATTTCCCAACGTGTACCTCCTCAGACGTTACACCCGCCCGCGACGAACTCTTCGGCGACGTGCCCTGGTGTCGAACGGCGACCCAGTAAACTCGCCGCGAATTCGACCGGGAACTCGTTGCCCTGACCGAGATCGGCCGGGCACCGGCACCGGCACCCGGTGCGATCAGTGAGGCCCGGTCACCCTCGATGAGCGGTGAGCGGTCGCCGATGTCGGGAACCGCCGAGGAACGCCGCCGCCCCCGCACGGTCCCGCACCACTCGAGAGCGTCCGTCGCCACGAAGGCCGGAACAAGGTCGGCGTAGTCGTCGCTGTCCTCCGCAGCAGGGGAATCGAGCGTCAAGCGGGTCGGCGGCGTAGCCCGCGCCACCGCGCCACGTCCCGACCTGGATTGCCCGGCTGATTGCCGGACAACATGGTCAGGCCCGGACGCGCCCAGGGTGTCGAGTTGTTTGGCTCGTTCTTGCGAGCGGGACGTACCGATCACCTCGTGTCCTGCGCAACCCCGTTCGGGTGAGGTCGGACCGCCAGGCTGACGCCCCGAGCGACCCCCGGCAATGTCGAGCGGCCAAGCGCCGCAAGGTTCCCAGACTTGTGGCGCGAATATGCGCCACTTCGTCGCGAGAAAACGGGATGCAGATCGCCGAGTCGGGCGCCGCCGGCATCGCGTACTCAGAAGGACTTGGAGGCCTTCGGCTCGGCGTTCTGGGCCATGCCGAGTCGTCACGACGAGCGGTGCTTTCCGGAGATCGTCCCCGGCGGTCTCCAGAGGGCGAAGGGAAACGCAACGGCCAGAAGCAGCCCGAACGCAAGGGCAAGGTGGGTTACCCACGCTCCGACGAG
>Ga0181536_10002367_pt1 | contig 21440 bp, 23 predicted proteins | sample PEATcosm2014_Bin_41_FD_121105 | JGI IMG/M metagenome (GOLD analysis project Ga0181536, IMG submission 121105) | Peatland microbial communities from MTU Mesocosm Facility, Houghton, MI, USA - PEATcosm2014_Bin17_60_metaG | ecosystem: Environmental > Terrestrial > Soil > Wetlands > Peat | place...
CGCCGCCCCGGCGCAGCTCAACTACGACGGTGTCAACGTGCCCCAGGGCCTCTCGCGCCCCGCGCTCGACACCTGGGCCGCCGCCCACGCCGACGAGGTCATCTGCAACTTCAACTACAACGGGAACGGGGTTCCGCCGAGCGTCCCGTGCGGGAACGGTCAGACCAGCGGTCCCCCGCCCGGTGCCACCATCCAGACGCCGAAGGGCACGGTCACCGTGCCCGACACCAAGCCGACCCAGGCGCAGATCCGTGCGTTCGCCGTCACCATGGCGAACCAGGACTACGCCGACTACAGCGCCAACTTCACGAATCCCCCGACCTCGCTGATGGTCGACGTCGGCCTGTGGATCGCGCTCGAGGCCACCATCGGGTTCATCGTCGGCCTCGGGCTGGCCTCGCTGATGGGACAACGGACGGTCCCGGTGATCCTCCTGATCGTGCTCGAGCTGATCCTGACGCCCATCTTCAGCCGGCACGTGATCACGCACCTGCTCAACGCCGAGCGGGGGATCGTGGGCGTGGCCATGCTCCATATCGAGCCGGGCAACTTGCCGACGCCGTTCAACGGCGGAGGTCCGGGGGGCGGAGGTGGCGGCGGGCTGGGCCGGATGATGTTGATCCCGGAGTCGACCCTGGTGGCGTCGCTGGTGATCGTGGGCTGGATCGTGTTCTGGACCGCCATCGGCGCGTGGCGGATGATGACGCGGGACGCCTGACCGGACTCAGACTCAGACTCAGACTCAGCCGATCGCGAACCCCGTCGACGCGAGCAGCCGTTCGCTCTCGTCCCACAGCCGCGCCGCCGCCTCGTCGTTCCGTGCGTTCCGGCTCATATGACCCGGCTTGGAGCGGACCCAGTACATGCCGGTCTTGGTCTCGACGTCGGGTGACGTCGCCAGGAAGATCGACGTCTTGGCGCCGCGGCGGGGGCTGATCTCGAACGGCCGCACGAGGCGCATCCCGAAGCCCATGAACCCCGTCAGGTCCCCGTCCATGCCGAACCCGCTGCGCACCGGGCCCGGGTGCACGGCGTTGGCCGTGACACCGGTGCCCTCGAGCCGCTTCGCCAGCTGGCGCGTGAAGAGGACGTTGGCCAGCTTGGAGCGGCTGTAGGCCTCCATGGCCTCGTACCCCTTCTCGCTCTGGAGGTCCTCGAAGCGCATGCCGTGGAAGGCGGCGTGGTGCCCGACCGAGGTGACGTTGACGATCCGTGACGGGGTGGCGGCGCGGAGGCGGTCGAGCACGAGGTTGGTCAGGTAGAAGTGGCCGAGGTGGTTGACCCCGAAGGTGTACTCGACCCCCTGGGCCGTCAGCGCGCGCTGTGACCACGTCCCACCGGCGTTGTTGACGAGGACGTCGAGGCGGTCCCAGCGGGCACCGATGTCCTCGGCCGCCTTGCGCACCGAGGCCAGGTCGGCGAGGTCGAGCGGCACCACGTGCACGTCGTCGTTCCAGGTGCGCTGGGTGACCTCCTGGGCCGCCGCCTCCGCCTTGGCCTGGTTCCGGCACGCCAGCACGGTCGTCGCCCCGAGTGCTGCCACGCCGACCGCGGTCTCGAGGCCGATGCCCACGTTGGACCCGGTGACGACGACGACCTTGCCGTGCATGCTCATGGCGGTACCCGTTCTGGACTTGGAGGCAGACCGTTTTCTTAGCCGCCCTGTCGCGACGGCGTCCACGGGGGCACAACGGTGCTGGACAAACGGTTTTCGAGGGCGCACCCTGCAGTGAGTGCTTGTCTCGAGACAGACCGCGAGACTGCGAGGGGTCCGGGGCGTGCTGATCGCGGTCGCGAGTGCCGGTGCGCTGCTCATCGGGCTCAGTGCCGTCGGTCCGGCCCCCTCCGCCCAGGCCGCGTACCGACCGGCGTCACCGACCCCCGGCTCGCATTCGGCGTATCTCGCGGAGGTCAAGGCCGACGCAAGCGAGATCGCGTCGCACATCGGTCACAGCCTCAGCCTTCCCCTGAGCGTCGTCGTGAACACGACGCAGAAGTACGGCACCAGCCCCGCCTACACGTTCGTCTACGACGGAGGAGGAGGGATGACGGGTCCCCCGGCCCGCTGCACCGCCTACATCAATCCCAACTTCACCAAGGAGGACGCCGAGTACCAGAAGCTCGCGCTCGTGCACGAGGTCTTCCACTGCTTCGAGGCCCTCGACTACCCGACCCTCTCGGCGTACTACGCCGCGCCGGCCTGGCTGATCGAGGGTGAGGCCGAATGGGTCGGCGCCACCCTCGCCCCGACCTCGCTCCCCGTATGGGACGACTACCTGACGGATCCCGACACGAGCCTGTTCGACCGCAGCTACGACGCCATCGGCTTCTACGCCCACATGACGAACAGCGGCGAGGACACGTGGCACCTCCTCGACGCCATGCTCAAAGCGGGCGGGAGCGCGGCGGCGTACAGCGTCGCGGCCGACAAAGAGGTCCGGCTGACCTGGGCCTCCTCGCTGGCCCGGCAGTCGGGCTTCGGAAAGGGGTGGCAGACCACCGGGCCGGGCATCACGAGCGCCACCTACCACCCCACCCTCGAGACCGTCGGGGTCGGGACGAAGATCAGCGACACGGTGGGGGCGTACACGAATGCGCTCGTGGAGTTCAAGACCCAGCCCGGCACCGACATCGTCGACATCGCGGTGAGCACCCCCTACAGCCGCCTCCACACCGCCAACGGGACCGAGTACGACGACGTCACCAAGGTCCCGGCGTTCTGCCTCCAGGACTGTGACAAGTGCCCCCAGGTGCAGGCCCTCCCACGGATGACGGCGGGCACGAACTGGCTGGCGGTCACGGGTGACGCCACCGGCGCCACCTACACCGTCGCCGGCGCCATGGCGACCTGCGCTGCCTGCCTGGTGGGCAACTGGACCGTCACCAACCTGTCCCTGATCACCAACCCGGGTGGTACCCATTCGGGCGGTGCGGGCACCGAGGTCGACATCGCGCCCGATGGGGACGCCACGGGGAACTTCACCCCGGGGGCGCCCCTCGTCGGCGGCGGTGGCTCGGTCAAGTTCAGCGGCACCATCGTCGACCATTACGGGTTCCCGCCCGACACCACCGCCCGGTCGGGCAGCTTCACCTCGACCCCGGTGCTCGACCAGGGGACCATTTCCTTGGACGGCAGCCCACCGAGGGCCATCACGCCCGAGACGGAGTCGGGCTCCTACAGCTGCGTCGGAACCGGCCTCACCCTCACCTTCACCGGAGGGGGCAGCGGTGAGCTCGTCTACACGCTGGTCCCGGCGAGCTAGCGGCGAGCCCGGCCGATCACATTCCTTCGGCGTCCTCGCCGTGGGCGCGCTCCCACTCCTCGGGCGGCCCGATGGCCGACGCCTCGGGGCCGAGGCGCTCGACGTAGCGCGGCACGCGCCGCCTTGCCGTACTCGGGGAAGGTCACGCGCAGCCGGAGGATGCAGCCCGAACCGTCGGGCTCGGGCACCTTCAGCTGGGGGTGGGCGAGGCGGCGCCGGTAGCGCAGGACGGTGCGGTCACCCGCCCGTTCCAGGGTCCCGAGCTCGTCGTGCTCGCCGCTCATGGCCACGGCTCCCCGTCCATGATCTCGAGATGGCGCTCCAGGGCGTTCAGATGCGTGGCCCACCGCTGCCGATACGGCTCCAACCACTCGTCGACCTCCCGCAGCGGCTCGGGCCTGACCCGGTAGATCCGGCGCTGTGCCTCGGTGCGGGCCTCCACCAGCCCGGCGTCACGCAGCACCTTGAGGTGCTTCGAGACCGCGGGCTGGCTCAACGACAGGATGGCCACCAGGTCGCCCACGGGCCGTTCCCGCTCCACCAGCAGATCGAGGATACGGCGGCGGCTCTCCTCCGCCAGCACCTCGAATGTGGCCGTCATGCAGTCAGTATGTAGTTCCAGCTATATAACTGTCAAGAGATATGCGTCTTGGCGGCGATCCGGCGCAGCGGGGGCAGGGTCGGGGGCGGCTGGCGGCGGGGCGGCAACGCGGCCAGGAGCTCCGCCGTCGCCTCGGTGACCAGCGCGACGGCCCGCTCGATCGCGTCCGCGGTCTGTGGCGACGTCGACTGGACGCCGCTCACCTTGCGGACGTACTGGCGGGCTGCCGCCTCGACCTCCTCCGGTGTGGCCGCGGGCTCGAGCCCGCGCAATGTGGTGATGTTCCGGCACATGCCGGCCACCCTACGTCCGACGCCTACCGGCCCGGGCAGCCGCCCGGCGTGACGACCACCTCGACCCGGTGCCCCGACCTGTCGTTCACCACCTTGAGCCGGTCGCTGCCCGGGGCCGACGTCACCATCGCACCGGACGCCCGGGCGCAGTAGCCGTGCGGGTAGTGGATCTGGGTGGGCACGAAGATCACCGTGGGCGCGTGGATGCGGTGGTCGGGCACGTAGTCGAGATGGAACACAGCGGTCGTCGGCGAGAAGTCATATGAGATCGGGACGCCGGCGACCGCCTGGGGGTAGGTGCGGCTCAGCACCAGCGCCGTGGAGCGGAGGTGCCCGTCGGCCATCACGAGCGACTCGGCGGCGCTGCCGGTCGGGTCGCCGTAGTACTTCCAGGACCAGTAGGCCCAGCCGACCTGCTGGGCGTCCATCTTCGACGTGATGCTCGAGAGCAGGGCGGGGCTGCTGGTGGCGCCGAACTCGGTCACGAACCACGCCGGTCCTCCCGGCTGCTGTGCCGAGGCCATTTCGGGACGGTCCTCGGCGCGCCTGCCGAGCGACCGCGCGTCCTGGCGGGCGCAGGCGAGGAGGTTCGTCGGGTTCCCGGTCACCGGACTGCGGGCGCCGCAGTAGATGTGGATGTTGAAGACGAGATTGGGCAGGTCCATCGGCCCGATGAAGGTCGGGAAGCCGCGGCTCGCATAGTTGTCCGGCTCGTCGAAGATGAGGCCGGAGGGATCGCCGGCCAGGATCGTCGGCACGACGCCGTTGGCCGGGTCCCGCACGGGGCACCGCAGTGGCGGCGCGTCGTGCGACGCCATGCCGACGTGGGCGGTGCCGGTGTAGAAGCACTCGAGCTGGGCGTCGAAGTGCTCGTCCCCGAAGCGGATCAGCGACGTGGAGAAGGGCTCGTTGAAGGGGTCGTAGCCCAGGATCCACGGGTTCCCCCTGAAGGCGCGGGCCACGTCACCCCACACCCGGTCGTACTCACCCTGCAGATCGCCCCGCACGTCGTTGGCCCAGAAGTGGTGGAAGGCGATGCCCGCCGCCCTGGTGGCGTACGAGAGGGACCAGCGCCCCGGGGGGTCCACGCTCGGCACCCCGTTGGTGCACACGGCCCAGTTCGGCGCGCCCTCGCCGTCGAACATCTGGTTGTAGACGTCCTGGTGCATGTCGAGGATCGTGTAGATGTGGAAGCTCCCCAGCAGGTTCACCGTCGTCTTCAACCGCTGCACATACCGGTTGAAGACGGCCTGGTTGAACTGGTGCGGGTCGCTCGGTGTCCCGCGGTCGCAGATGGCGGGGTCGTTGGCCGGGGCCGTCCCGGGCTCCAGTCCGCTCCAGGTCATGCCCAGCCGCACCACGTTGAGCCCGAGTCGCTCCATGAGCGACGCGTCGGCGGCGGAGAAGTTCCACGGCTTGCCCGGGTCGGGGTACAGCTCGAAGGGCGCGTACTTGTAGACGGCGTTGACGCCGTGGAAGAAGACGACGCGCCCGTGGCGGTCGTAGAGGTACGGGCCGCCCGGCGCCTGGATGGGCCCCGAGACCGTCGCCGCGCCCGGCGTGACGATCGCTGACCCCAGCGTCGGCAGGGCCGTGCCGGCCGAAGCCGAGCCGGTTCCGGGCGATGCCGCCAGGGCGGCGACGGTCGCCGCCGCCGCGAGCGAAAGCACGGGTGCGATCCACCGGCGGAGTCGACGACGCACGACCGACAGTCTGACCGCATGCCCCTCCGACCTGGCCGCGCCCTCCTCGCCGCTCAGCCGGGGGGCGTCACACCAGGCAGGTTGGGCCGCACCGGGTGCTCGGCGATGATGGCCGGGCAGGGCCCCCGGGGGCGCACGGAATGGGGGGTGTGCAGCGGCGCGGCACCGGCCGCGATGTCGTAGGGGGCGAACGTCATCGTGGCGGAGTGCAGGAAGCGGCCTCTCCTACCCGGGAGCGGATCACCGGCCAGCATCTCGTCGGGTCGCACGAACGGCAGGTCAGTAGTCCAACCCGGCGTACCACTCGCCGCGCCCGTGCGGCGTGAGGTCCAGCAGGTGCCAGACCGGGGACAGCAGGTCGATGCCCCGCTCGGGGATGTCCTCGGCCATGCGGGGGTGAGAGGTGTAGACGTGGCGGGGCGACCCGTCCCCGTCCAGCGTGAAGACCGAGACGGTCGAGTCCTGAGTGCCCGCCTCGTCCTCGGCGGCCAGGTCGTACTGGAACGTGCTCCCCCCGCAGCTGAGGAGGCGCACGTTGTCCCAACCCCGGTCCCGGGCGTGGGCGCGCAGCGCCGCGGGGTCGGCGGCGGCGGCCACGACCAGATCGGCGTTCTGGGCGATGTGGCGCATCACCCCGTTCAGGCCGTCGACCCACATGGTGCACATGGGACAGGGCGACGTCTGACGCTTGCCGTACATCAGGTGGTACACGACGAGCGCCCGCTCCGGCGACGTGAACAGCTCGCTCAGCTGCACCGTGGTCACGGGGTCGTCACCGTCCCCGAGGTGCCGCGGTCCTTCGAGGAACTGGTAGTCCCGGACCGGCGCCCCGGAGGGCAGCTGGCGGCGGAGCGATGCCACCCTCTCCCGGTGGTGCATGAGCTCGACTTCGGCCTGCAGGAGCTCCTCGCGCCGCACGCCGTACTCGGATGGCTCGTCGAGGCGGGTCTGCTTCACCGGCACCTCCTTCCCTCGGCACCGAATGTAGCGGCGGCGCCTCAGGTGCAGCGAGACTGGCTCCCGTGCTGGGCCATCTCGGCGTGAACGTCCCCGACCTCGAGCGTGCCGCCGCCTACTACGGCCCGCTCATGCCGCTCCTCGGCTATGAGCCGTTCCTCACGGCCGAGGACGCCGTGGCCTTCATGCCGGCCGGCGGCAAACAGGGTGCCTACCTCTTCTTCTACGAGGCGACCGAGGAGGGCACCTACACCCGGGAGCGCACCGGGCTGCAGCATCTCGCCTTCATGGTCGGGAGCCGCAGCGCCGTGCGCCGGGTCCACGCGCACGTGCGAGGGGCCGGCAGCACGGTCCTCCACCCGCCGCAGGAATGGCCCCAGTACCCACCGCCGTACTTCGCGACCTTCTGGCTCGACCCGTTCGGGATCATGCTCGAGGCCGTGTGCCACCACGAGCGCGACTGATCAGGCGACCTGTTCGAGCGCTCGCCCGATGTCGACGTTGCCCGACACGCTGCGCACGCTGAGGTCGACCCGGACATCGCGACCGGGTGTGGGGGCGGGGGCGGGGACGTCGTCGAGGCGGATGTCGGAATGGACCGAGCCCGACATCGTCTCGACGTCCACGTGGAGGTCGACGCCCTGCGCCACGCCCACGGTCACGTCGCCCGACACGGAACGCACGCGCAGGTCACCCTCGGCGAGCGCGAGGACCCGCACGTTCCCCGAGACGTTCACGATCCGCGCCCCCTGCGCCAGCTCGCCCAGGCGGATGTTCCCCGACGTCGCCTTGACCTCCACCCGGTTGCGGGCCGCGCCGACCTCGAGGTCACCCGAGGCGGTCGAGAAGACGGCCGGCCCGGCGACGCTCGAGCAGCGCAGGTCGCCCGACGCCGTGTGCACCTTGAGGTCGCCGCCGACCGCGCCGAGCGTCACGTTCCCGCTCGCCGTCTTGGCCGTGACACCCGCGGCCACGTCGTCGGTGACGATGTCCCCGCTGGCCGACTTGAGGTCCGCCGTGCCGATGGTCCCGGTGATCTCGACGTCGGCCGAGCCCGCGGCCACCGAGACGTCGCTCCCCAGAGGGAGCTCGACCCGCACGGTCACCGCGTTGCGGCGGACGAAACGCATGCCGTGCAGGCGGGGGATCTTCACCGCCACGACGTGGCCACCCCCGGCGGGATGGCACTCGACGGCGGCCCGCTCCACGAGCTCCTCGGCGCCCGGTGTGTCGGCCACCAGCGAGACGACGGTCGTGCCCGTCTCGCTCGCGGTGATGGCGACCAGACCGACCTCGTTCTGCACGTAGAGGTGGACGTGGCCGCGTGTCTCGAATGTCTTCTCCATGGCGTTGCTCCCTCAGGTCGTGCCGTAGCCGCGCAGGCGGTTGCCCACGGCGGCCCCCCGGCTCCGTTGTGCCGACGTGCCACGCTCGAGCGTGCGCACGATGAACGCGTTCACCGAGACGCCCTCGGCCGTGGCGCGCTCCTCCAGCCTGGACTTGAGGCCCTCGCCGAGGCGCAGCGAGATCCGCGCCGAGAGGTCCCCGTCGCCCTCGCCGGCGGCGGGCACGTGCTCGTCCGCGACGTAGGCCAGGTCCACGTCGTCACCGGCGACCCGGATCTCCACCCGCCCCTCGGGGAGTTCCGCCGACAGCTCGGCGGCGGCGTCCGAGAGCAGGTCGAGGACCCGGCCGGGCACCGACCGGCCGAGGACGGCGGCGATGCGCTCGGCGACCTCGGCCACCGCGTCATCCCCGAGGTCCCCGACCGCGACCACGTCGGAGCGCAGCCCGTCGACCACCAGTGACATCTTCATGATGTCACTGTGACATCACTATGATGTCATGTCAAGGAGCCCTGGTCAGCCCCCTGAGGCGTCCTGGACCCGGGTCTTCCCCGCCGAGATGAAGGGCATCATGGCCCGCAATTCCTGCCCCACCGACTCGATCTGGTGGGCCTTGCCCCGGGCGCGCAGCTCCTCGAAGCGGGGCCGCCCCGCCTTGTTCTCGGCGATCCACTCCTGGGCGAAGGAGCCGTCACGGATCTCGTCGAGGATGGTCTGCATCTCGGCCCGGACGGCGTCGTTGATGACCCGCGGCCCGCGGGTCAGGTCCCCGTACTCCGCCGTGTCCGAAATGGAGTAGCGCATCCCCGCGATCCCCTGCTCGTACATGAGGTCCACGATCAGCTTGAGCTCGTGCAGGCACTCGAAGTAGGCCGACTCGGGCTGGTAGCCGGCGTTGACCAGCGTCTCGAAGCCCGCCGTCACGAGCGCCGTCAGGCCGCCGCAGAGCACGACCTGCTCGCCGAAGAGGTCCGTCTCGGTCTCCTCGTCGAACGTGGTGTCGAGCACGCCGGCCCGCGTGGCGCCGATCGCGTGGGCGTAGGAGAGCGCCAGCTCGCGTGCCTTGCCCGTCGCGTCCTGGTGCACCGCGATCAGCGACGGCACGCCGCCGCCCTCGGTGTAGGTCCGGCGCACCAGGTGACCGGGGCCCTTGGGCGCCACCATGGTCACGTCGACACCCGCCGGCGGCACGATCTGCTCGAAGCGGATGTTGAACCCGTGGGCGAACATCAGGCAGTCGCCGTCGTTGAGGTGCGGCGCCACGAACTCGTCGTAGGCGGCCTTCTGCTCGGTGTCGGGCAACAGGATCATGATCACGTCCGCCTCGGCCGCCGCCTCCGCCAGCGACGTGACGCGCAGCCCGGCCTCCTCGGCCTTGCGCCGGCTCGAGCTGCCCTCGCGCAGCGCGACCCGGACGTCCACACCCGACTCCATCAGGTTGAGCGCGTGGGCGTGCCCCTGCGACCCGTAGCCGAGGATCGCGACCTTGCGGCCGGCGATCAGGCTGGGGTCGGCGTCGGACTCGTAGTACAGCGTGGCCATGGCGTCTGCTCTCTCTCTACTCAGTGGCGATCAAGTTTAGGCAGGGCGACCCGCCCCGTCCTCTGGAGCTCGACGACGGTGTAGTGCTCGAGGAGCCCCTCGAAGTCGTCGATCTTCTCCGGCCTGCCGGCCAGCATCACGGTCATGCGGTCGGCGCCGACGCTGACCACCTCGCCGCCGAAGACACCGACGAGCTGAATGACCTGCGACCGCTCGGTCGGCCCGACGGCCACCGTCACGAGCACCAGCTCGCGCTCGACGGCCTGGGCCGGCGACAGCTCGCCGATGGAGACGACGTTGACGAGCTTGTCCAGCTGCATGATGACCTGCTCGAGCGGCGCGGACTCCACGTCCACGACGATCGTGATGCGGCTGAAGCGCTCGTCCTCGTCGGTGGGGGCGACGGCCAGCGAGTAGATGTTGAAGCCGCGCCGGCTGAAGAGCCCGGCCACCCGGGCCAGCACGCCCGCCTTGTTCTCCACCAGCACCGAGAGGATGTGGTGGCGGCGCGGCGAACTCTTCCCGCCCGCCAGCGAGGTCAGCGGGGCTGCGGTCACCTGGCCGCCGCCCGCGTCTGGTCGGGGTGCACCACGATGTCGTCGTTGGAGGCGCCGGCGGGCACCATCGGGAACACCTTCTCGAAGGCGTCGGTGCGGAAGTCGACGACGACGGGACGGTCGTCGACGGAGTTCGCCTTCTCAATGGCCGGCCCGACGTCCTCGGGCGTCTCGGCCCGGATGCCGACGCAGCCCATCGCCTCGGCCCACTTCACGTAGTCGGGCAGGTCGGGCGAGAGGTAGACCTCCGAGTAGCGCTCCTCGTAGAACATCTCCTGCCACTGGCGCACCATGCCGAGATAGGCGTTGTTGAGGATGGCGATCTTCACCGGGATCTGCTCGGCGCTGGCGGTGACGAGCTCCTGCGCCGTCATCTGGAAGCAGCCGTCGCCGTCGATGGCCCACACGGTGCGCTCGGGCCGCCCGACCTTGGCGCCGATGGCGGCGGGGACGGCGAAGCCCATGGTGCCCGCACCGCCCGAGTTCACCCACGTGTAGGGGTGGTCGAAGTTCCAGTACTGCGAGGCCCACATCTGGTGCTGGCCCACGCCGGCCACGACGATGGTGTCCTCCGACGCGGCGTCGCGCAGCTGCTCCACCACGTTCTGCGGCTTGATCGCACCGCCGTCGGCGTCCGCGTAGTGGAGCGGGAAGCGCTCCTGCCACTCGTGGATCTGCTTCCACCAGGGCGCGAGATCCTGCAGCACCGGCTCGTCGCCGAGCGCAGCGAGCAGCTCCTCGATCACCAGCCGGCAGTCGCCGGCGATCCCGACGTCGGGCACGCGGACCTTGCCGAGCTCGGCCGGGTCGATATCGACGTGGATCACCTTGGCGTCGGGGGCGAAGGCGCTGATCTTGCCGGTCACCCGGTCGTCGAAGCGCGCCCCGAGGCTGATCAGGAGGTCGCTGCGCTGCAGGGCCGTGACTGCGGTGTAGTGGCCGTGCATCCCGGGCATCCCGAGTGCCTGCGGGTGCGAGTCGGGGAAGGCGCCCCGGGCCATCAGCGTCGTCACCACCGGGATGCCGGTGCGCTCGGCCAGCACGCGCAGCGCGTCGGCCGCCCGGGCCTTGAGCACGCCGCCGCCGACGTAGAGCACGGGCCGGTGCGCGGCGGTGATGAGCTCGGCCGCCTGCCCGACCAGCACGGGGTCGCCGAAGGTCACCGGGTGGTACCCCGGCAGGTCGAGCTCGTCGACGGACGACGGCCAGTACCACTCCATGGTGGCGTTCGAGATGTCCTTGGGGAGGTCGATCAGGACCGGTCCCGGCCGCCCGGTGGTCGCAACGTGGAAGGCGGCCGCGACCACCCTGGGGATGTCGTCGACGTCCTTGATGAGCCAGTTGTGCTTGGTGATGCCCATGGTGACGCCGGTGATGTCGCACTCCTGGAAGGCGTCGGTGCCGATGGAGCCCGTCGCCACCTGGCCCGACACGACGATGAGCGGGGTCGAGTCCATGTACGCGTTGGCCAGCGGCGTCACGATGTTGGTCGCGCCGGGCCCGCTGGTGACCATGGCCACGCCGGGCTTCCCGGTGACCATGGCGTAGCCCTCGGCCATGTGACCCGCGCCCTGCTCGTGGCGGACCAGGATGTGGCGGATCGACGAGTCGATGATGGGGTCGTAGACGGGCAGGATGGCGCCGCCGGGCAGGCCGAACATCACGTCGACGCCCTGCATCTCGAGGCTCTTGATGAGGGCCTGGGCCCCTGTCAGCTTCATTTGATTCCCCTGTTCGAATCGGTCCGGAAATTGAAAAGACCCCCCGGTTTGGGAGGTCGAGCGACGCGCAGCAAGAAGGGCGCGCCGCTACGTAACGAGTACCAGAATGGTCGGGCGCGCCTGCATGAGGCTTCCATTCTGGCATGCCGACCGCCCTGTGACAACCCCGGGGCCCTCCCGGCGGGCCCACGTCCTCCCGCCGGACCTCACGTGGGCGAAGGCGTTGCCATACCTCCGCCCAGGAGGGCGGGGAGCGCCGTCGCCCGCATGCGTGCCAGCACCCGGTCCGTCACCGGCACGGCGTCCGGGTGGACGCCGCCGTTGCCCTCGGCCGCCGCCCGCCATGCCGCGGCTCGGCGCTCGACCACGTCGGGGGGGAGGAGCTGGATGCAGTCGAGGGTATCGGTCGTGAGGTCGACCACGATGGTGTCGCCGTCCTCGACGAGCGCGATCGGTCCCCCGAGGAGTGCTTCGGGGGCCACGTGCCCGATGACCAGACCGACCGATCCCCCCGAGAATCGTGCGTCGGTCATCAGCGCGACGGTGATGTGCCGCTGGCGGCACAGGGCCGTGATCCGCGACGTGGGGTCCAGCAGTTCGGGCATGCCGGGTGCGCCGCGCGGCCCCTCGTAGCGGATCACCACCATGTCCTTGTCCTCGAAGCTGTCGGGGTGCGTGTCGAGGGCCTCGATGAGGGAGCGCTCACCGTCGAACACACGGGCACGGCCGGTGAAGACGCCGTTTCTGATGCCGCCTTCGACGCCGGCGACCTTGAGGACCGCCCCACCCTCGGGAGCCAGGTTGCCGCGGAGCAGACGGAGTCCGCCGGTGTCCTTGAACGGCTTCTCGACCGCGTAGATGACGTCCTGGTCCGGAGCCGGCGGGTCGAGCCGCCGGAGCTGCTCGGCCAGGGTCTCCCCCGTGCAGGTGATCGCGTCGCCGTCGAGGAAGCCGGCCTCGAGGAGCTCGTTCACGATGACCTGCAGGCCGCCCTTGGCGTCCACGTCCACCATGGAGTAGTCGCCGAACGGCCGCATGTCGACCAGCACGGGCAGTCGACGGGCCAGTTGATTGAAGTCGTCCTGGCTCAGCACGTCGCGCCACAGGTCGAGGCCGGCGGCGCGGGCGATCTCGACGCTGTGCAGCAGCACGTTGGTGGACCCGCCCATGGCGATGGTGACGGTGAGGGCGTTGCGCAACGACGCGGCCGTCACGATGTCGCGCGGCCGGATGCCCTTCTTCGTCATGGCGAGCAGGCAGTCGACCGCCTGATCGGGGAACTCGGTCAGCCGGCGCGGGTCATCCGACGGAGGGGAGACCATGTGCAGCGGTTCGAGCCCGAGGACTGCGATGAAGGTCTGCATCGTGTTGTAGGTGAACATGCCCCCGCAGCTGCCCTGCCCGGGACAGGCGTGCAGCGCGTAGCGGGCACGGACCTCGGCGGGCTGGTCGACCACCTGGAAGGCCGAGACGAGGTCGATCCGGGCACCCGTCTCCGGGTCGATGCCGGGCCTGATCGGGCCGTCGGACAGGACGACCGCGGGCGTGTCGTTCTCGAGCAAAGCGGCGACGGTCCCGACCGGGGGCTTGTCGCAGGCCACGACCGCGACCAGCCCGGCGACGCTGTTCGCCGCCAGGTGGACGTCTGCCACGTCGTGGACGAGCTCACGGCCGACGAGGGAGAACCGCATCTGCGGGGTGCCGTTGAGCTGGCCGTCGGAGACGCCCAGGGTGAACGCGGGCGGGATCAGCCGGACCGCGAGGTCGTCCTCCGCGATGCGGCGCGACAGGGTGGCCTGGACGGCCTGCACCTTCTGGGGGACGCCCAGGTAGCACTGGCTGTCTCCGAGGTTCCCGATGACCGCCCACACCGGGTCGTGGATCTTCCCGACGTCCTCGCCCAGGAACGCGGCCGTGCCGACCCTCTGCACGTCGCGCCCGGGGTTGATGGACACGAACGTGCCCACCGGCTCTGATTCATTGCTCACGGACCCAAAACTAGCGGGCGGGATCGCACCGACCGAGAGGGGATCGGCCGGCCACCGGCGGCCCGGTGGTCTTCAAGCGGGGGACGGCACCGGTGGCGACGGCGTGACCTCCACGCCGACGGTCGGAATGGAGCGCTCAAGGAAGCGTGGCAGCCACCAGTTGACCGGCCCCAGGATCTCCATCAGCGAGGGGACGAGCACCATGCGCACCAGCGTCACGTCGATGGCGACCGCGACCGCGAGCCCGAGACCGAAGACCGAAGACCGAAGACCGAAGACCGTGAGGATGTGCATATGACGAACGACGCAAAGACGCGGTGGCGCGGGAAGCCGGCGTGGACCCGGCACTCGTCCACCACTACTTCGACGGGAAGGCCAGCCTCTTCGTCGCCGCGATGGCGCTGCCCTTCGACCCACGCTCCGTGGCGGAGCACACCGCAGTCGCCCCGCCCGCCCCGGTCGGGGGCCGGATCGTCGAGGGGTTCCTCACGATGTGGGACCACGCCGAGGGCACCGGCTCCGCGATTGCTGCCTGCGTGGCGGGCATGGCGGCGTCGGCGAGTGTGGCCGACGCCATGCGCGAGTTCGTCGCCGACCGGGTGTGGGGGAACACGCCCGTGAAGGAGGGCGAGAGTGAAAGCCCGACACGCCACGCCCTCGTCTCGTCCCAGCTCATGGGCTCGCCTTCACCCGCTACATCTTGAGGGTGCCACCGGTTTCGACGGCGACGCCCGAGGAGATCGCCCGTTGGGCCGGGCCGACGCTCGACCGCTACATCTCGGGCCCGATCGGCTAGCCCGCCCCGTCGGATGATCCGGCGAACTTCGCCGGGCGGCGGGACCGTTCTGCCTCGATGACCACGACCGGCGCTGGCGACGACTTGATCGCCGGAGCGGCTGCGATGTCGAACGAGCAGATCAGGGACCGCCTCGTCGAGCTCTTCCGCCAGAAGGCCGCCGTGGAGGGGGGGATCGTCGTGCTGCTCGGCGAGGTCGACCGGCGCCAGGCGTACCGGGACGAGGGAGCGACATCGTCGGAACCCTGGGTCATGGAGCGCTTCGGTATCTCGACACCCACGGCGCGGGCCTACACGAACCTGGCCGAGAAGGCGTGGGACATCCCGCACCTGGTCGCGGGGCTGTGCGCAGGCGACCTCTCCTTCGACAAGGTCCGGGCGGTCGCCGGGCTGGCGACACCGGAGACCGATCGGGAACTGCGGGATCAGGCACAGGAGTGCTCCGTCCGGCAGCTGACGGAGATGGCCCGCTCCAGGCAGCTTCCCACCGAGGCGACAGCCGAGTCCGACCACGAGCGGCGGTTCCTGCGTTTCAACGACCGCTTCCGCACCGCGACCGTCCAGCTGCCGTCCGAGTCCTACGCCGAGACCCGGGCCTGCCTCGAGGCCCGCGCCCGTCAGGTCCCCTCCGATGGCGAGACGCCGTGGGACCAGCGACTGTGCGACGCCTTCATGGAGCTGATCCGCTCGTCAGGGAGGGGCTCACGCGCAGGTCATTCGGCCTCGACCCCGTACGTCGTCGTGGCCCACGTACCCCTGGCCGCCCTGACCGACGAGTCGGGCGAGGCGACCGAGCTGGCCGGCGAGCTGGAGCGAGACGGCTTGATCAGCTGCGAGACCGTCCGGCGGATCGCCTGCGACGCCACCATCGTGATCGGCGTCGACGACGACGTCGGCCACACCATGTACGAGGGCCGGGCCCGGCGAGAACCCACCGACGCCCAGCGCCGGGAGGTCATACGCCGGGACCGCCACTGCCGGTTCCCGGGTTGCACGAACGTGACGTTCACCAACACGCACCATGTGGTGCCGTGGAAACCGGACGGCCGGACGGATCTCGACAACCTCGCGCTCTTGTGCCTGCACCACCATCACCTGGTGCACAGCGCGGCCTGGACCATGGCCGGCAATGCCAACGCTGAGCTCACGTTCATCGGCCCGTCCGGCCGGGTCATGACCTCGCGTCCCTCTCCGATCTGGACAGCGGTCACCGCCCGCCGGCGATCCGGCTCGACGACCTGACGGTCTAACCGCGCCGTCGGCGTAGCTCGGCCGCGACCTCTTTGCCGTTGGCCTTGCCCGACGTGGCCTTCATGACCTCGCCGGTGAACATCCCCATCAGCTTGTCCTCGCCCTCGACGAAGCGATCCCACTCACCAGGGTGCGCCGCGATCACGTCGTCGACCACGGCCGACAGCGTGTCCGCTCCGAGGGCCTCGAACCCCATCTCCTTGGCCACGGCCGCCGGGTCTCCCCCGCCGCGCTCGAGCAGCGCCGCCAACACGGCCTTGGACTGCGTCGCCGACAACTGTCCGCCGGACTCCATGGCCAGCAGCGCGACGAACGTGGGCGCACTGAGGCCCAGTCCGGCCTCGCTCTGTGCGGCGACCTCGTTTGCGGCGCGGGCCAGCGCGAGCGACGCGGGCAAACCGGCCTCGGCCACCGCGGTCACCAGCCCGTCCAGGCCCAGGTCGACGACCGCCCTGATCTGGTCCGCCTCGGCGTCGGTCGGCGCTCCGCCCAAGGCGGCCGCCAGTTGCGCACGGCGGTCCGAGGGCATCGGCCCCATGCCCACCCGCACCCGCTCCCGCCATGCCGCGTCCGGCGCCAGTGGTACGAGATCGGGCTCGGGGAAGTAGCGATAGTCGTTGGCCTCCTCCTTCGAGCGCATCGACTCCGTACGCCCGGCCGACTCGTCCCAGTGCCTCGTCTCCTGGTCCACCTTGCCCCCGGCCTCGAGGAGGGCGATCTGACGTGCCGCCTCGTACTCGATCGCCCGGCCCAGCGAGCGCAACGAGTTGAGGTTCTTGATCTCGCAGCGCGTGCCGAACTCGCTCGTCCCGGCGGGGTGGACCGACACATTGGCGTCCACCCGAATGGACCCCTCCTCCATCCGACCGTCGGACGCGCCCGTCGCTTTCAGGATCCCGCGCAGCTCCGACGCATACGCGCGCGCCTGGGCGACGGTGCGAATGTCGGGTTCGCTCACGATCTCCACCAGCGGCACGCCGGAGCGGTTGTAGTCGACCAGCGCGTGCAGGGCGGCGTTGATACGCCCGCTCGCCCCGACGTGGGTCAACTTCCCGGTGTCCTCCTCCATGTGGGCCCGGGTCACACCGACGCGGAACCCGTCGGGGAGCTCGAGCCAGCCGCCCGTGTTCAGCGGCTTGTCGTACTGGCTGATCTGGTAGTCCTTGGCCTGGTCCGGATAGAAGTAATTCTTCCGTGCGAACTCCGACGGCCGGATCTCGCAGTGCAGCGCCTCCCCGATGCGCATGGCCAGCTCGACCGCCTGCTCGTTGAGGACAGGGAGTGAGCCCGGCAACCCGAGACAGGTCGGGCAGATGTTGACGTTGGGCTCGTCGCCGAACGAGTTTCGGCAGCCGCAGAACAGCTTCGTCGCTGTCTTCAGCTCGCAGTGCACCTCGAGCCCGATCACCATCTCCCATTCCGCGTTCACGACCCGGCCCCCTGCGGAGCATGCTCCTCCACCACTCGGGCCAGGCGGAACAGCATCGCCTCGCCCAGGGCGGGCGCCATGACCTGCACCCCGACCGGGAGACCGTCCTCCCCGGTGCCGAACGGCACGGAGATCGCGGGGTGTCCCGACAGGTTGGACGGGATGGTGCAGACGTCGTTCATGTACATGGCCATCGGGTCGTCCACCTTCGCACCCAGATCGAAGGCCGTCGTCGGTGCCGTCGCCCCCAGCAGAACGTCAACCGACTCGTACGCCCGGTCGAACGCCCGCATCACGAGGGTGCGCACCCGCTGAGCCTGCGCGTAGTAGGCGTCGTAGTAGCCGGCAGACAGCGCGTACGTCCCGAGCATCACGCGGCGCTTGACTTCGGGGCCGAAGCCGGCCGTGCGGGTGGCCGTGTTCATGGCGGCCGCGTCCTCGCCGTCGACTCGCAGGCCGTAACGGACTCCGTCATAGCGGGCGAGGTTGGAAGAGGCCTCGGCCGGGGCAATCAGGTAGTAGGCGGACAGCCCGTACGCGAACTCGGGCACGGAGATCTCCTCGACCTTGGCTCCTGCGCCAGCCAGCGCGTCGGCTGCCTCCTGCACCCGGGCGACCACGTCCGGGGCGCAGCCGTCGATGAGGTCACGGCAGAGGCCGACCCGAACACCCTCGGCCCCGTCGTGGACCGAGGCCAGCGTGGGCTCGGGGATCGATGGAAGCGAGGTGCTGTCGAGCGGGTCGTGCCCGGCCAGCACGTCGAAGAGCAGTGCGGCATCTTCCACGGTCGTGGCGAACGGGCCGATCTGGTCGAGCGAGCTGGCGAAGGCGACCAGCCCGTAGCGGGAGATCCGGCCGTAGGTGGGCTTCATACCGACCACTCCGCACAGCGCCGCAGGCTGGCGGATCGACCCGCCCGTGTCGGACCCGAGCCCGAGAGGTGTGAAGCCGGCCGCGACGGCCGCGGCCGACCCGCCGCTGCTGCCGCCGGGGACCTTGCCCGTGTGACGCGGGTTGCGCGTCGGGCCGAACGCCGAGTTCTCCGTGGAGCTTCCCATGGCGAACTCGTCCATGTTCGTCTTGCCGATCGCGACCGCCCCGGCCGCCCGCAGCGACTCGACCACGGTCGCGTCATATGGGGGGCGCCAACCTTCGAGGATCTTCGAGCCGCAGGTCGTCAAGGAGCCGCGGGTGCACAAGTTGTCCTTCAGCGCCACGGGCACGCCTGCCAGCGGACCCGGGTCGCGCCCAGCAGCTACTTCGGCGTCGACCGCGTCGGCCTGTGCGCGCGCCTCGTCGCCCAGGACAGTGAGGAACGCATTGAGCTCGCCGTTGCCCGCCGCCACCGCGGCCAGCGCCTCCTCGACCACGTCGCGGGCCGTACGCCGCCCCGAGCGGACTTCGGCCGCCAGGGCCAATGCGGTTGCCGTGGTCACGGCGCCTCACCCCCGATGCGGGGCACCCGGAACTGGTGGTCCTCCACGTCCGGCGCGACGGCGAGCACTTCCTCGCGGTCGAGGCTCGGCCGGGGCGTGTCGGCTCGCATCACGTTGTGGAGCGCGATCGGGTGAGACGAAGGCTCGAGATGGGCCAGGTCCAGCGCCGCCACGTCGGCAGCATGGTCGAGGACCGTGCGCAGCTGCGCCGTGAACAGCTCGACCTCCTCGTCGCTCAGATCGAGCCGGGCGAGGTTCGCCACGTGTCGGACGTCTTCGGGGCTCAGGGTGACCCGGCCCGGCATCCGCTCCTCGTGGTCGCTCACGGCCGCGACGACAACAGCACGGCGGTGACGAACTCCACCGTGCGCGACTCGATCTCGTCCTGGTCGAAGTCCAACGTCGCCACATGGAAACTCCGCTCGAGCTTGACCTGCTCGACAGGGCCCTTGGCGCGGGCGACCAGCACCTCACTCGATACGGGATCAACCACGTGGTCCTGCAGGCTGGTGAAGACGAGCACAGGGCAGCTGACCGACTCCAGATCGCGCTCCACCTCGGCCGCAGCGGCGAAGAGCGACAGTGCGGCGCGCAACGGGAGTCCCGGGTACGCGGACTCCACTGCACCTTCCATCGCGATGTCGGACCCGATGCCGGGCGCAACCTCCTCGTCGTTCTCGATCATCGACTCCACCAGGGCGATGGTGCCGCCATCGGGGGGCGCCACGAGCGGATTGACCACAGCGATGGCAGCGATCTCGGGATGATGCTCGGCGAGCCACACGCTGAGCATGCCGCCCATCGACAGGCCGACGACCACGACCGAGTCGCAGCGTGCGGCGAGCTCCGCGTACGCGGCCTCGGCCGCATCCGACCAATCCTTCCAGCGCGTCGGGAGCATGTCGGAGATATCAGTCCCGTGCCCCGGTAGCAGCGGAAGCTCGACGCTGAGGCCCGCATCGGCCAACGCCAAGGCCAGGCCGCGCATCGACTGCGGATTGCCTGTGAAGCCGTGCAGAACCAGAGCGCCACGGCCGTCGCCCGCGGCGGAATAGGGCTCGGCGCCTGGAATGATGGGGGCAGTCACGCTGCGGCAGCCTACCGGCGAGGCGGGTAGGGTTCCGGCGGCCACATGGCTCCGGGGCGGGGCGACCGAGGTCCTGCACCACGAACGAGTCCGAACAAGACGAAGGAGCAACGCAATGCCGTCGTACCCGTTCCTCAGCGACGAATGGCTGGACGAGGCCCGCAAGATCCGTGCGGAATACGAGGGCAAGACGTCCCCCATCGCCCATGTCGTACGTATGAACCTCGTGGTGACGGCCGTGCCCTTCTCGGAGGACGACATCCACGCCCATATGGACACTTCGAGCGGCGAGTTGGTCCTCGACGTCGGTCACCTCGAGGTGCAGGACCTCAAGGTGACGGTCGATTACGACACCGCCAAGGCGATCCTCGTCGAGGGGAATCCTCAGGCCGGCATGCAGGCCTTCATGGCCGGCAAGGTGAGGGTCGAGGGCGACATGGCCAAGCTGATGGCGCTCCAGACCACGCCCGCAGCCAGCGACCCCAACGCCGCGGAGCTGGCCTCCCGCTTGCGCGACATCACCGCCTAGTTCGCGGCGCTCACGATCACGCTCAAGAGGCGGCGTCGGCCGCCAACGGCCGTGTCCGCGCCTGGCGGGGCAGCGGGCGGATGAAGAGTGCGCACACCACCGCCAGCGCGGCCATGCCGGCGCCGACCCAGAACGGGACGCTGAAGCTGTGCAGCAGCGCCGTGCTCTGGTGGACGTTGCCGAGGCCCGAGCGCCGCGCGATGGACTCCTGAATCGTCAGCACCACCTGGATCCCCGCCACCTCACCGACCTGCGAGGCCATCAGCTGAGCGGCGCTCATGACGCCGTACTCCGACTCTTCCAGCTCGTTGGACATGGTGGCCGAGGTGGCGGGCATGGAGACACCCATGCCGAGGCCCGAGAGCCCGAGCGCGACCAGGATGACCAGCAAGCCCGATGACGGCCCGAGCGTGGCGAACAGGATCATGGAGATGAGCAACGAACCGGTTCCGACGAGCGTCGCCGTCCGCTCCCCCGTGCGCACCGCCATGTAGCCGGCGATCGGCGCGCTGATGGCGAAGAGCAGGGGTCGGGCCACCGAGAGGAACCCGACCTGGGAGACGCTGTAGCCGTAGACCTGCTCCATCAGCAGCGGGAACAGGAAGAAACCGCCGAAGTAGGCGAAGCTCGTGAAGCCCTTGGTTCCCATCGGGAACATGAAGTTGCGCCGGCGCCAGTAGGTGGTCGGCACCAGCGGGGTGGCGAAGGTCGCCTCCCGCCAGACGAACATGACACCTAGTACGACCGCCGCCACCCCTGCCGCGATGACGCCCAGCGAGGTCCAGCCGACGATGGGCCCGATGCTGAGCACCAGCATGGCGGCCGTCACGCAGCCAGCCAGGCTCCAGCTCCCCACCCAGTCCATGCCTTCCCAGACACGCGACCGCCCCCGCGGGCGCTCGTGACCGTCCCCGTCCCCGTCCCCGTCCCCGTCCCCGTCC